>Ga0160443_100999_pt1 | contig 12414 bp, 14 predicted proteins | sample HID1972I_E1MG_FD_108244 | JGI IMG/M metagenome (GOLD analysis project Ga0160443, IMG submission 108244) | Enriched pill bug-associated microbial communities from UW Madison campus, WI, USA - HID1972I_E1 MG | ecosystem: Host-associated > Arthropoda: Insects > Digestive system > Unclassified ... | reverse complement strand
GTCTGGACGCTCGACGAGGGCGACGACTGGACCGATCCGAAGATGCTGGCCAAGGCCAACCCGAACCACGGCGTTTCGGTGTTTCAGGAGTACCTGGAAAGCCAGCAGGCCCGGGCCATCCGGTCGGCGCGCTTCGCCAACACCTTTAAAACGAAGCACCTCAACCTATGGGTGAGCGCAAAATCCGGGTTCTTCAACATGGAGGACTGGAAATCCTGCGAAGACATCACGCTCACCCTGGAGCAGTTCGAGGGGCAAGAGTGGATCGCAGGGTTCGACCTGGCACGTAAACTGGACATGAACTCGCGGGCGCGTTTGTTCTGGCGGGTTATTGATGGAAAGACCCACTACTACAGTGTGGCCCCTAAGTTCTGGGTGCCATATGACACCGCCTACGACAGCGACAACAAGCGTATGTCGGAACGCTTTCAGGCCTGGATCAACTCCAAGCATTTGGAGATAACCGACGGCGCCGAGATCGACTATCGCGAGATCCTCGAAGATACCAAGGAAGCCAATCACCAGGCCCCAGTTCGAGAGTGTCCTATCGACCCTCACGGCGCGACCGGCCTGAGCCACGACCTTGATGATGAAGGCTTCAACCCGATAACGATCACACAGAACTACACCAATATGTCGGACCCCATGAAGGAACTGGAGGCGGCCATTACTGCCGGCCGCTTCCACCATGACGGCAATCCGATCATGACCTGGTGCGTGGCCAACGTGATTGGAAAAAACATGCCGGGCAACGATGACATCGTGCGCCCGATCAAGCAGGGCGATGACAACAAGATAGACGGCGCCGTGGCGCTGATCATGGCCATCGGTAGAGCCCTAATTCTGGTCAACGACAACAGCGGCAACATCAGCGACTTCTTTTCGCAACCAATCATTGTTGGATAACTCACCCATGGATACAGGCCTAATTCTCTTTATTGTGGCGGCCGTGGCCGCGCTGTGCCTGTTTATCGCTGGCGTTTTTGTTCTGGCGGGGCTCGGATGGTCCCTTATCGCCGGCGCGGTCTCGTTTTTGGCGGCCGCCGGATTCATTCGAAAGGGGCTGACCGGTGAATAGACCTCTCAAGTCTGTATTGCGCCAGGCCCTATTCAAGTCGGCGGAACCTGGTTTGGTTAAGTCCTCATTGGCTGGCTGGGTAGGTCGACGTATCGGTCTAGGGGATGCAGCGTTTTGGAATGGTTTCTATGGAACCGATTCCGCATCGGGCAAGACTGTCAGCCAACAGACAGCGCTTCAGCTTTCGACAGTGTGGGCGTGCGTGCGACTTATTGCCGAGACCCTGGCCACGCTTCCTATCGCGCTTTATGAAGACAAAAATGGCGTTCCGGAGGTGGCAACCTCGCACCCGGTCCACCGTGTAATCAGCTTGCAGCCGAACGCAGACCAGACGCCTGTGGAGTTCTGGGAATGTGTTGTAGCCAGCCTGTTGTTGAGCGGCAACAGCTTCAATGAACCACACCTGGTGGGCCGCGATTTATCATCGCTGGAGTTCATTCTTCCACAGTCGGTTTCACCTCCCCGTCGCACAAGCAGCGGCGCGATCGAATACCGGTTCATCGATAGTGAGGGGAAACCTCATACGCTACTCGACGAGCAGATGATGCACACGCGCGGGTTCGGGACAGATCCCATGTGCGGGTTGAGCCCGCTTGCTATGGGCCGCAATGTGTTTGGGGCTGCGATGGCAGCAGATGAATCAGCCAGCAAGATGTTCGCCAATGGGATGAAGCTGGGCGGCGTGCTTTCGACCGACCAGATTCTCAACAAGGCCCAGCGCGAGGATATCCGCGAAGACATGGCGGCGAAGTTCGCGGGCGCGGTGAACACCGGTAAGACCATGGTGCTGGAAGCTGGGATGAAGTATCAGCAGGTTTCCATGACGCCTGAAGATGCTCAGATGCTTCAGACTCGGGCCTTCAACGTTGAAGAGATCTGCCGGTGGTTTCGCGTTCCTCCTTGGATGGTCGGTCACACATCGAATAGCACCAGTTGGGGCACAGGCATGGAGCAGCAGATGCTCGGCTTTCTGAGCTTCACGCTGCTGCCTTGGATGAAGCGAATCGAGCAGAGCATTAATCGCCGTTTATTGCGCCCCGATGAGCGCCGCCGGTTCTACGCAAAGTTCAACCCAGAAGGCTTGCTTCGTGCGGATAGCGCCGCCCGCGCCGCCTTCTATAGCTCGATGACCCAGAACGGTATCTACACCCGAGACGAGTGCCGGGTAAAAGAGAACCTCGCACCCAAAGGCGGCAACGCCGCTCAGCTCACTGTTCAGTCAAACATGTTGCCGATCGACAAGCTCGGCGGTGATGCCGGTGATGCGCAGCAAGCGCGCTCGGCGCTCTTGGATTGGCTCAACGATAAACCAAAGGGGAACCAGGAATGAAGCATAAGGACCAGTCCCTGGCGGTGAAGTACCGCTCATTTGACTACGACGTAAAGGCTGTCAGCGATGATGGCCTTTTTTCTGGCTACGGTTCCGTGTTCGGCGTGATCGACAGCTATAACGAAGTTGTCGCGCCGGGTGCTTTTCTGGAGTCCATCTCCGATCTGAAAGCAAAGTCCCGGTCGCTGCCGGTTCTGTGGCAGCACCGCACTGCCGAGCCCATCGGATCGTGGTCGATGGATACCTTAAAAGAGGACACCAAAGGCCTGTTCGGGGATGGCGAGCTCTGGCTGGCTGACGCTCCGTATGCGCGCATCGCCATGCGGGGTATGAAGTCCCGATCGATCACGGGCCTGTCGATCGGCTACTACGTACGTGAATCCAGCTTCGACGAGAAAACCCGAATCCGCACCCTGACGAAACTCGACCTGGTCGAGATTTCCATCGTGACTGTGCCGGCCAACGACGAGGCTAGAACCGACACCATCAAGTCGAAGCTGGCCCACGGCGGCCTGCCTTCACTTCCCGAATTTGAGCTGCTCCTGCGCGAGGCAGGCTTCTCGAAAACTCAGTCTGCGGTGATTGCCAACCGTGGACTGCAGCATCTGCTCCGGAGCGAGTCCGCGGGCGACCTGGCAGCAATTGAAGTCGTCGAGGCGCTTAAGTCGCGTCCCGCGCTGTCCCTCCCTTCGTTTTGAGGATTCACCATGCATAACGCCATGAGCAACCAGGCTCGCGCCGAAGACCGTCAGATGCACCGCAAGGAGCATGCGGATGACAAGATCCAGCTGAAAGCAGTGAATGATCTGCTTGATCAGCGCGACCAGGAGATCAAGGCTTTCGCCGAGAAAGCCAACAAGGAAATCAAAGAGCACGGCACCATCCTGACGGAGACCAAAACCATTCTGGATGGTCTGGTGAAGGACGGCCTGGCCCTGCAGGATCGCTTTCAAGATATCGAGCAGAAGCTGGCACGCCGCTTCGCTGCGAACGATCCGAGCGAGCAGAAGTCCGTCGGCGAACAGCTGTCGGAGTCGGACGATTACCAAGCACTGACCACGAAAGGTCGCGGCATTGCGCGCCTGAACCTGAAGGCCGTGACCAACATCACCAGTGCCACCACCGGCACTGGCGGTGTAGGCGTGGGCATTCAGCCGACTCGCGTTGCCGGGATCATCACGGACCCCGAGCGTCAGTTCACGATTCGCGACCTCATCATGCCAGGTCGTACTGGTTCAAACGCCGTCGAGTTCGTCCAAGAGACCGGCTTCCAGAACATGGCCGCACCTCAGGCTGGCGAGGGTGCGCTGAAGGCTCAGTCCGATCTGTCTTTTGGCATGGTCACCACCACGGTGAAGACGATCGCTCACTGGTTCAAGGCCTCTAAACAGGTTCTGTCGGACATCCCTTTGCTGCAGAGCTACATCAACGGCCGCGCCATCTACGGCCTGAAGTACAAAGAAGAAGAGCAGATTCTCGCTGGTGATGGTACCGGCCAGAACCTGTTGGGCCTGATCCCGCAAGCCACCACCTTCAACGAATCGCTGCGCAAGGCCGGCGACACCAAGATCGACACCCTGCGCCGCGCCATCCTGCAAGTGCGGGTCGCTGAATACCGCGCTTCGGCCATCGCACTGAACCCGGTCGACTGGGCCGATATCGAGCTGACCAAAGACAGCACCGGCTCCTATATCTGGGTCAACGTTCAGGAAGGTGGCGTCCAGCGTCTCTGGAAGTTGCCGGTGGTGGACAGCAACGCAGTACCTGAAGGTGAGTTCCTCGTTGGTGCAATGAACATCGCTGCCCAGGTGTTCGATCGCGAAGACGCGGCTGTCGAGGTTTCGACCGAAGACGGCGACAACTTCCGCACCAACATGGTCACCATTCGTGCCGAAGAGCGCCTGGCGCTGGCGGTGTACCGTCCGGAATCCTTCGTGCACGGCGAGTTCGAAGACCCAACGCCTTAATTCCTCAATCATCCAAGGAGCGCGCCCGGGTGACCGGGCGTGTGTGCTTATGCCAGATATCGAAGTGACAACCAAAAAGGGCTTTCTTAACGGTCATGAGTACGTGAAGAAAGGCCGTGACATTACCGTCGATGAGTTCCGTGCCAAGGAGCTTCACCGGAATGGTTTGATTGAGGATTACGACGTGAAGCAGGCGGACGAACCCGAAAACAAACAGGCCAAGGAGGTGGACAACAAAGCCGCTCCAGAGGCCAGCCAAAAGCCGAAACCCGAGCTGAAAAACAAGGCTAAATAATCATGAGCGTGATCGACATCGACCTAGCCATGAAGCACCTTCGGGCTGAGTTTGAGGACGTGAGTGACGTCCAGTCGAAGCTCGATGGTGCCGAGAGTGCAGCTCAGAAGTTCTTGCAGCGCCGCTTCTACGTGGATGCCGCCGCGTTGTCATCGGCTATTGCAGGTGTCCCAGCTGCGCGACTCGTTGCCAGGACAACTTATGAGTCTGCGCTCTTGGCAGCCGAAGCGGTGGAGAATTGGGAGGACCGATGTGCCGCTATCGCTGACGCCCAGTTTGTTTTCTCGGAAGCGTTGATTGCGTGCACTGCAATTGCGCGTGGCATGGTCATTAACAAGTCGATCACCGCGGCATGCTTGCTCACGCTGGGCCACCTTTGGGCAAACCGGGAGGATGCGGTGACGGGCATCAACACGTCTTCTGTCATTGAATTGCCCAATGGTTCGCGCTCACTTTTGCAGCCAGACAGGATTTCCATGGGGGTCTAGATGGCATACAGAGAGATTGGTGCGGGCGAGCTAAACAAGCACGTCACGCTCCGGCGCCGCGACGACGTTCCGGCCGAAGACATGGGGCTGGACTCCCTGTTCTCTGAAGCCAACCCGCGCTGGGCGAAGATCGAACCAGTCGGTTCGGCGGTTTACACCGACAGCGCTCAGACGGAAAACAAAATCACGCACCGCATATTCCTGCGCTTTCGAACAGGAATCACGACCGCTTACGAGGTGGTTCACAAGGACACCCTTTATCGCGTGAAACGTGGTTTCGATATGAACGGCCGCGGGCGGTTCGTCGTGCTCGAGGTGGAGGAGCTCGGGCTGTTGAAGCCTGGCGGGGGTATCTATGTCTAACTCGGCCTCGGTTGAGGGTTACCTGCACGTCGAAGGCTTCGATAACTTCGAGCGTGATGCCTTCGACAAGCGAAAGATCCGCGCTGGGATGCGCAAGGTCGGGTTGCTGATCGCTCAGCGCGCCCAGATGAATCTGGTGCTGGGCAAGGGCCAGGACGGCTATCCCGTGAACCGCACTGGCGCGACCGTCGAGTCGGTGAAATTCAAGGTTTCCCGCGCTGGTTTTTTGGTGCGTATCTCCCCGACCAAAACTTCGGCAATGGAAGAGTTCTATCCGGCCTATCTGCACTACGGCGTGAAGAGGGGGCGCAAGCTCGGAAAGCTTGCACCCGGCGCAGGTAAAGGGATGTCGAACCGCCGAGCCGCCGGCGTACGGGCAGCTGCTGTTGCTGAACGTGCCGCGGGTGAATGGCGCATCAAGCCGCGTGACAACTACATGGCCGACGCCCTGCAGGACTCTGCATCGCAAGTCCAATCCATCCTTTCCGCTGCCTTCGCCGCTGCCCTGGGTTGATCGCAACAACACCGGACAAACACATGAAGCTGAACCCGCTTGTCGCGCACTTGCGGCTGGCTTGCCCGTCCTTTGCTGGTCGGGTGACTGGCGGCATTGACTGGGACGCGGTCGTCGAGAGCGCGCAGTTGGCTTTGCCGGCTGCTTACGTGATCGCAACCGCCGACGCTGCGACCCCGACCAAAGCGCAAAACATGATCATTCAGGACATCACTGATCAGTTCAACGTGGTGATCGTGCTGGATACGACAGACGAGCGCGGCCAGGCTGCCAATGACCTGCTGCACGATATCCGTGCCGAGTTGTGGCGCGCCTTGCTCGGCTACATCCCGTCGCCGGAATACACGCCCATCGAGTATGGCAAGGGCGCCTTGCTGCACATCAGTCGGGCCCGGGTGGTTTACCAGTTCACCTTCTTCTCAGAATTCCAGGTTGGGCGTAATCGTCCTGACCAGCCGGCCGAGACCTGGCAAGAGCTTGAGCTCGACGGGCTCACCGGGTTTACCGGTGTCGACTTCCAAATGGACTGCATCGACCCGGCAGATCCAAACCTGCAATCACCCGGCCCGGATGGGCGTATCGAAGCGCATTTCTCAGGAGACGTAACACCATGACCAAGCGCATCACTGTGGTGCCGGCCAAAGGCCGCTCTGTGCCCGATCCGGAGGCTGGCGACCTGTTGCCTGTTGATGGCCGGGACGTACCCGACAACGTCTGGTGGCGCCGCCGCCAAGCTGACGGCGACGTCAAGTTGAAAGATGTTGAACCCACTACCACCAAAGCTGCAGTCGCGGCGAAAACCGAGGTGGCCAAATAATGCCTATCGGATTCAGCAACATCCCGGCCGATATCCGTGTGCCGCTGTTCTATGCGGAGGTGGATAACTCGGCAGCGAACAGCGCCTCGTCGGCCATGCGCCGGCTGATCGTAGGCCAGGTAAACAACAGCGCAGTCGGCGAAAGCATCGGCAAGCTGGTGTTGGTCACCAGTCTCGCCCTGGCCAAGGAAATTGGCGGGCAGGGCTCCATGCTCGCCGCAATGTACGAGGCCTGGCGCAAGACTGACCCGATCGGCGAAATCTGGTGCCTGCCGCTGCAAAATGAAACCGGTGAGGTTGCTTCTGCGACTATTACCATTACCGGCACGTCCACCGAGGCCGGCCTGCTGAATCTGTATGTCGGCGGCGTGCGAGTGCAATCCGTGGTGCCGTCTGCCGCAACACCGACGGCTGCGGCCGCCGCCCTGGCGGTCAAGATCAACGCCTCACCAGATCTGCCAGTGACGGCCGCCGCAGTGGCGGGCGTGGTCACCCTGACCTGCAAGTGGACCGGCGAAAGCGGCAATGACATCAGCATCGCGCTTAATCGCCTGGGCAAGTCCAATGGCGAAATGACGCCGGCCGGTATGACCGTTGCGGTTACGCAAATGACCGCTGGCGTCGGCACGCCCGACCAGGTTGATGCAATCGCCGCACTGGGTGATGAACCTTTCGAGTTCCTGTGCCAGCCCTGGACCGACACGACGTCGCTGAATGCCTGGAAGGATGCGATGGACGACAACGTCGGTCGCTGGAGCTGGGCCAAGCAGCTGTTCGGGCACGTCTACACCGCGAAGCGCGGAACGATCGGCACTTTGGTCGCTGCTGGCCAGGCCCGCAACGATCAGCACATGACCATCCAAGCGGTGGAAGTTGGTGTGCCTCAGCCTGTGTGGGTGCAGGCCGCCGCGCTGGCCGCGCGTACCGCCGTCTTCATCTCCGCCGATGCCAGCCGTCCAACCCAAAGTGGCAGCATGCCCGGCCTTGATCCGGCCCCTGCTAGCGACCGCTTCACACTGACCGAGCGGCAGTCGTTGCTGAACTACGGCCTGGCCACGGCGTATTACGAGGGCGGTTACGTGCGCATTCAGCGCTCGATCACCACCTATCAAAAGAACGCCTACGGACAGGCTGATAACTCCTACCTGGACAGCGAGACCATGCACCAGTCGGCGTACATCATCCGCCGTATGCAGAGCGTCATCACCAGCAAGTACGGCCGCCACAAGCTGGCCAACGACGGCACCCGCTTCGGCGCTGGCCAGCCGATTGTTACGCCGAGCACCATTCGCGGGGAGCTGATTGCCCAGTACGCGAAGCTCGAGCTGGAAGGTCACGTCGAGAACGCTGATCTGTTCGCTGAGCACCTGGTGGTGGAGCGTGATACCCAGGACCCGAGCCGGGTCAACGTGTTGTTCCCGCCGGACTACATCAACGGTCTGCGCATCTTCGCGATGCTCAACCAATTCCGTCTTCAGTACGACGCCGCGGCGTAACGCTGACCCTGATCACCCGGCCCGCCTTGAGCGGGCTTTTTCATTCCAGAGGAAAAGACCATGGGTCAAAAAGTAGCGGGTACCGCCTACGTAAAAGTGGACGGCACGCAGCTCACTATCACCGGCGGCGCGGAAGCCCCGTTGATGGAAGTGAAGCGGGAGACGGTTTATCCGGGCTTCTACAAGGAAGAAGAACTGGCGCCGTACTTGAAGATGACAGCCATCGTTGAGGCGGGCTTTCCGATCAAGACGCTGGCGAATGGCCGCGACATGACGGTCACGTGCGAATTCAACAACGGTCGCGTCTACGTGCTTTCGGGTGCCTACCTGGTCGATGAGCCATCGTTCAAGGCTGACGACGGCACGGTAGAGCTGCAATTCGACGGCATCAAAGGGAGCTGGCAATGAGTGATTCCGTAAAGCTGCAAGCGCCTATTGAAGCGCATGGCGAGCCCCTGACCGAACTGAACCTGCGCCGCCCGACCGTGCAGGAAGTTCGGGCCATCAAGGCCTTGCCGTACAAGATCGACAAAAACGAAGAGGTCAGCCTCGACATGGACGTCGCCGCGAAATACATCGCGGTGTGCGCAGGCATCCCTCCGTCGTCGGTCAACCAGCTCGATCTGGCGGACCTCAACACGCTGAGCTGGCAGGTGGCCGGTTTTTTCATGAGCGCGGCATCAGCACAACCGAGCAGCTGATCGAGGTCGCGTATGACCTGGCGTGGTTCTGGAAAGTTGATCCGGAGTTATTGATGGCCCGGCCACTGGACGTGCTCCTTGAATCGCTGGAGCACGCCCAGCGCATTAACCAATCCCAGCAGGTGTAGTGATGGCGGACAAGTTCCAGCTCAAGGCGTTGATCACCGGCGTCGACAAGCTGTCGCCGACGCTAGCGGGGATCCGTAAGAACGTTGCGGGCTTCACCAAGCAGATGAACAACTCGGGCCTTGGCAAGATCGGGTTCAAGGAAGCTTTGCAGGGCGGCGCCCTGGCGGCCCCGTTTATTGCTGGCGCCCGGGCGGCCATCGAATTCGAAACCGCCATGGCGGACGTGAAGAAGGTGGTGGATTTCGACACCCCGCAGCAGTTCAAGCAGATGGGGCAGGATGTACTCGATCTGTCGGAGAACATGCCGATGGCGGCGAGCGGCATTGCCGCAATCGTCGCCGCCGGCGGCCAGGCCGGTTTTGCTCGCGGCGAGTTGAAACAGTTTGCCGAAGACGCCGTGAAGATGGGCGTTGCCTTTGATCAGACCGCCGAGCAGTCTGGCGACATGATGGCCAAGTGGCGCACCTCGTTCAAGCTGACCCAGCCCGAAGTGGTCAAGCTGGCGGACCAAATCAACTACCTGAGCAACGTGGGCCCGTCTTCGGCCGCGCAGATCTCCGACATCGTCACGCGCATCGGCCCACTTGGCGCAATCGCTGGCCTGGCTTCAGGCCAGATCGCTGCGATGGGCGCGACCCTGGCGGGCGTGGGCGTGCCGAGCGAGGTTGCTGCAACCGGCATGAAAAACTTCATGCTGGCCCTGACCAAGGGAAGTGCAGCAACGAAGCAGCAGGCCCAGGCCTTCAAATCTCTGCGACTCGACGTGACGAAGGTCGCCAAGAGCATGCAGAAGGATGCACAGGGCACTATTGAGGATGTGCTCGCCCGCATCGCGATGGTAGCGCCGGATAAGCAGGCCGGCCTCTTAACTGAGCTGTTTGGTTCGGAGTCGGTCACCGCGATCGCTCCGCTGCTGACGAACCTTGATCTTCTGAAGAAGAGCTTCAGGGATGTCGGTGAGGGGTCAGGCTACGCCGGGTCGATGCAGAAGGAATATGCGGCGCGGTCGGCCACCACGGCCAACGCGATGCAGCTGCTGCAAAACAAGGTGACACGGCTGGGTGTAGAGGTGGGTAGTGCACTGCTGCCACCGTTTAACGACTTCCTGACCATCATCGGGCCCCTGGTTTCCAAGCTTTCCACACTGGCCGCTCAGCATCCAGGCTTGATCAAAGGCATCGTCGCCGCGGCATTGGCCTACGGCGTGCTCCGCGTGGCGGTGGTGGCCACCACCATGGCGATGACCCTGTTCAACGCCGTGACCAAGAAGTCGATTGTCGGCCTGGTTATCCGGGGTATCGCGCTGGCGGCAGGCCTGCTCATTGCAAACTGGGCAACGGTTGCGCCGTTCTTCGAGAAGGTCTGGGCCAAGATCGAAGGCCCGGTGATGCAAGCCTGGGAGTTGTTCAAGAAGTTTGCCGAGTACACGCCGATCGCTCTGATCACGGCGAACTGGGAGCCGCTGACGAAGTTCTTCGGTGCGCTGTGGGATCTGCTGGTAGCTCTGTCCGTTCCCGCCATGGACTTCTTGAAGTTGATCTTCGACTGGAGCCCCCTGGGCTTGATCGTCAAGCACTGGGAACCCATCACGGCCTGGTTCCAATCGTTGTGGGCAAAGCTCAAGCCAATCATTGAGCCGATCATGAAATGGTTCGGCGGTGGGGATGGGGGCGACGGGATTATCCAGACCGCGACCAACAAGGTGAACGCTTTCACGGAGGCCCAGCAGAAACGCAATGCCGGCGCAGGCGGAGGCACTGGCGAGTTTCTCCAGTCCGATGCCGCGTTGGCCGCTCAGTCGCGGCGGGCGGCCAACAACGAAGCCTTTGGTATCGACAACAACCGGCTGCTGAGCCGTCCCGGGCAATTGCCGCCTTCTGGGAGCCTGCTGCAGCAAACCGCCGCTACCCAGGCGCAGAAGGTCAATGGCGAGATAAACGTAAACATCAAGGGCGCGCCGCCTGGCACGACCGTCGATCAGCCGCAGGCCAGCCAGACCGGTTTGAAAATAAAGCCCAACGTCGGTACGCGAACCGTTGGCGTCATGAGGACGCAGTAAATGGCAGAAAGAACGTGGCGTGATGAACTGCTGCCGGCCTCGTTCCGGGGGATCAGTTTCTTGATCCCCCAGGCCACGGTGCCGGTTGGCATGAAAGGCCAGTTGCACGAATTCCCTCAACGGGATGAGCCTTACTTCGAACAACTGGGCAAGCAGTCCCAGGTGCATCGGCTTACGGTGTGGATCATCGGCGACGATTGTTTCGAGCGGCGTGACAAGTTCCTCGAGGCAATTCAAACGCCAGGGGCGGGCGAGCTGGTTCACCCTTGGCTGGGTCGAATGCAGGTCAAGGCTGGCGAAGCCGAGTTGACCCACGACTACCAGCAGGGCGGCATGGTCAGCATGCTGGTCACGTTCTATCCGGACACGCCGCTCAAGTTCCCCGTGGCCAGGGTCAATACCCAGCAGCAGGTGGTGAAGGCTTCGGAGAGCATGTGGGAATCCGCGCTGGCGCGATACAAGGCCGCGATGGCCAAGGTTGACCAAGCACGCCTGGGTCTGGCCCGGCTGCGTAACAACTTGTCGGCGGTGTACACCGTAATACAGCGCCAGTTCGCACCGTTCGTGGCCGTCTTCACAAACCTGACCGGGCTGGCGCAGTCGATCATGAATGCTCCCGGCTCGCTGTCGGCACTGTTCTCCAGCTATTTCAGCGACTTCTCGGTTCAGGATTACCTGGGCAACGACTCCAGCTATCGCAACACCGTAGCCACCGCGAGCCAGCAGGCTGAAGCGGTGAGCAGCATTAATACCGTCAGCACGATCGGCGGTGTCGACTCGGCCGCGGCATCAAAAGCCACTGCCGATCTGGTACAGGACGCACTGCTCGTTCAGATTGCTCTGATCGTCAGCGAAATGCCGATCGCCTCGCAGCCTGTATCCACAGACACAACGCCATCTGCGGATCAACAGGCCGTGCAGCCCTTCGAAAGGCCTGAGGTGCCGGTAGCAGATGATGTGCTCGAGCTGCGCGACGGATTGAACGAGGCGATGCTTGAGGCATCACTGAAAGCTGATTCCGCTCATTACCTGGTGCTCAATGCTCTGCGGCAGACAATCGTCAAGCACCTAACGGCGGTCGCTGCTTCCGGCGTTCGCCTCGTGGAAATTACCCCGCCGGAAACCCTTTCTGCCCTGGTCCTGGCTTACCGGCGCTTCGGCGACGCTACGCGTGAGT
>Ga0160443_100997_pt1 | contig 12423 bp, 9 predicted proteins | sample HID1972I_E1MG_FD_108244 | JGI IMG/M metagenome (GOLD analysis project Ga0160443, IMG submission 108244) | Enriched pill bug-associated microbial communities from UW Madison campus, WI, USA - HID1972I_E1 MG | ecosystem: Host-associated > Arthropoda: Insects > Digestive system > Unclassified ... | reverse complement strand
TAACCACCGCTTTTCTTCTGACGCGGGCCGTCTTACCCGGTATGAGGGCGCGAAGTTACGGGCGCATTGTCAATATCAGTTCCACCACGGGCACCCGCGGGAGCAACCCGGGCGAAGCCGCTTATAGCGCTGCCAAAGCCGCGATGGTGGGCATGAACATGGGACTGGCACTTGAAGTCGCCAAGCACGGGATTACCGTCAACAGCGTGGCGCCCGGATGGATCACCACGGGCTCAACCACGCCGGTTGAAGCAGAGGCGGGGCGCTTTACCCCGATCGGGCGGGCAGGCAGTCCCCACGAAGTGGCGGCGGCGGTTGCATTTCTGGCGTCTCCAGAATCCAGTTACATCACCGGTGAAGTTATCGTGGTCGATGGCGGTAATTGCCTGGTCGAGAATAAAGCCCCTCAATCCGGTTGATGACGTTTCAATGAACATCTGCGCGATATATCAAGGCTGTATATCAGCTGGCAATGTAAATAGTTAAAGCCAACACCCACGTTATAAGTTTGCGGAGCGATATTCACCCAATATTCGGGAGCTGTTGCTGCACGTGGAGAATGAGGGCGTGTGGCTTATCTATACGGCAACGAAGTTTAACTAATGTGATACTTAACAAAGGGTTCTAATCATGTCGAACAGTGGAGTTGGTGAATCAGCGATTGCTGCCTTTGCCGCAGCCGAGCGTGCCCGTTTTATAGAAAACAACCCAATGTCAATGGCGCTGGCCAAGCGTGCCAAGGCGGCGCTGTTCAACGGTGTGCCCATGCACTGGATGAGCGATTGGTCGATGCCTTCGCCGCTTTTTGTCCAGCGTGCCAAAGGTGCCCGCTTCACCGATGTCGACGGTCATGACTGCATAGACTTTTGCCTCGGCGACACCGGCACGATGTTTGGCCACTCACCTGATCCTATCGCCCGCGCCATAGCCGAGCAGGCGAACAATGGCTTGACCACGATGCTGCCCGGCGAAGACGCAGTGGTCTGCGCAGAGTTGCTGGCCCAGCGGTTTGAGCTGCCTTATTGGCAAGTTACCGCCAACGCTACCGACGCCAATCGCTATGTGCTGCGCTGGGCGCGCGCTATCACCCAGCGCAATGTTCTACTGGTGTTCGACGGCTGTTATCACGGCACCGTGGATGACGTGATGGTCCGGTACCGAGAGGGCAAGACCGTGCACCGTTCGGGCCTGGTGGGGCAAGCCTACGACTTGACCCAATACAGTCGATCCATTCCCTTCAACGATGTCGCTGCACTGGAGGCTGCTTTAGCTCAGGGCGACGTGTGCGCGCTGATGTGCGAGCCGGCGATGACCAATATAGGCATGGTCCTGCCCGATCCGGGGTTCATGCAACAGTGCCGCGAGCTGACGCGAAAATACGGCAGCCTGTTGGTCATTGATGAGACCCACACTATTTCTACCGGCATCGGTGGATGCACGCGCCAATGGGATTTGAAGCCCGACTTTTTCGTAGTGGGGAAACCCATCGCCGGTGGCGTGCCTTGCGCAGTCTTTGGCATGACCGAGCACGTTGCGTTGGCCATGCACGATGCGCAGAAAAGCATCAGCGAAGAGAGCGGCGGGCATGGCCACAGTGGCATGGGCACCACCTTGTCCGCCAACGCACTGGCGATGCGCTGCATGCGCGTCAGCCTCGAAGAGGTCATGACCGAGTCTGCGTACCAGCGCATGCTGCCCCTGGCCTCAAGACTGGCCCAGGGATTTCGAGCGTTGTTCAAGCGGCACCAACTGAACTGGTCGGTAACCGAGTTGGGGGCTCGTTGTGAGTTTCAATTCTGTGCCACCTCGCCCAGAACCGGCGCGCAAGCCGAGGCGGCTTTTCATGACAGCCTTCAAATGGCGCTGCATCTCTATCTGATCAATCGCGGCATCCTGATCACGCCTTTTCACAACATGACCCTGTGCTGTCCGCAAACAAGTGAAGAGGATGTCGACAGGCTGATCGGTGAGTTGGATAACGCGCTGACCGCGCTGCTTGCCTTACCTGGAGCGCGGGTTATCTGTTCATAAGTTCCATTGTTCTTGAATACTGTCCAGTCGCTTGAATGAGCGCCAAGAGGTGTGACATGCAATTTGCTGATAAAAAAGAGGCCGAAGTTTATCTGGCCGCCCACCCTGAAGTGCTGAGCATCGAGTTGTTCCTTCTCGACGCGAACGGTGTTCCGCGAGGCAAACTGCTGCATCGCGACGAACTGCTGGCGATCTACGCAAACGGTCGGCCGCTGCCAAGTTCCATTCTCGCCTTGACCGTGCAGGGTGAAGACGTCGAAGACACAGGCCTGGTCTGGGATGTCGCCGATGCCGATTGTTGGACATACCCCTTGGCGGGAAGCCTGACCCTGCAACCCTGGCGCACCAACCCCACCGGCCAGGTGCAGGTGAGCATGCACCCGACCCAAGGTATTCCTGCCGCACCGGCCGACCCGCGACACGTACTGGTGCATGTCATTGACCGACTCAAAGCCGATGGTTTCCATCCGGTAATGGCCGTTGAACTGGAGTTTTACTTGCTGGACCAGCAACGCGATGCCAACGGTCGGCCGCAGCCGGCGTTGCAGACCAACGGCGTCCGTCCCCAGGCACCGCAGGTTTATGGCCTCTACGAATTGGAGCAGTTGCAACCCTTTCTTGATGACCTCTACGCTGCGTGTGCGCTACAGGGCCTGCCAGTCAGGACGGCCATCTCCGAGTACGCTCCAGGCCAAGTGGAGTTGACCCTGGAGCATCGTTTCGACGCACTCCAGGCTATTGATGAAGGCGTACGCTACAAACGCCTGGTCAAAGGTGTCGCCAACAAACATGGGCTACAAGCGTGCTTCATGGCCAAGCCGTTCAGTGACCAGGCCGGGAGTGGCATGCATTTGCACGTCAGCCTGGCCGACGAGGAGGGTGACAACCTGTATGCGAGCGAAGACCCACAGGGTACGCTCCTGTTGCGTCACTCGATTGGCGGGATGATGGCGACCTTGTTTGACTCACTGGCGATATTTTGCCCCCATGCCAATTCATATCGCCGGTTCCAGGCCGGCAGTTACGCGCCACTGGCCAAAAGTTGGGGCGTCAACAATCGTACGGTGTCGTTCCGCGTGCCCGGCGGGCCAGCAATCAGTCGGCACATCGAACACCGCATTTGCGGGGCGGACGCCAACCCGTACCTTGCCGCTGCCGCATTACTCGCGGGGATTCACTACGGCATCACCCATCAAAGCGATCCCGGCCCGGCGATCGTGGGAAATGGCTATGAGCAGGCGACCGATTTTCTACCCACCGACTGGCTGACCGCGTTGCAGGCCTTGCAGGATTCAACGTGGGCACGCGAGGCGCTGGGCGCCGAATTCCTGAAGGTGTATCTGGCGATCAAATGGCGCGAGTTCCGTCAATTCAACGCTGAAGTCGGGGAGCAGGACTGGCGCTGGTACCTCACTCACGCATGACTGATGGGCGATAACCGATGCTCACCAGCGGTTGTCAGCGTGGATTTGGGACCCGTGAGCCAAAACAAGGGTAGAGTGTTCATCACTTTCTGTTCATAGGGCCTTCGCGCAGTCGCACCGAGCGGTTCCAGCGTCCGGACAGGGCAAAAAAACGGTATCTCAATTGTTAAGTGAAGAATGAATCGTCCGCTGTTTGTTTCTCTGGATGGGCCCAAGGGCACCGGCAAAACCACGCTGTTGGAGGCCGTTACGAAAGCACTGAGGGCAGGCAACAAAAAGGTGATCCGGCTTTGCGAGAGAAAAAGCGATCCGTACCGGGAGGGAACAATGGCGCTTGTTAACCAGCTCGTCAGAAGTCCCTCCCGGGACTTGGAGCTGAGGGTGTGTGAACGCTTTGCTGACAGCCGTGCCTGGATTTCCCGGCAGGTGCTGGCTAAACAGCCACCAGGCAGCATCATCCTGATCGATCGCTGGTACCCGTCGGATGCCGCGTTTCGCCGGATAATTCCGTTTGCAGAGATCCTGCAGTTGAACATTGATCGAAACGTGCGAGTGCCAGACCTGCATGTCGGGATTGTCACCGCCCCTGAGATTTCATGGGCGAGGGCAGCTGCACGACGGCGTGGGCTGAGCAGCACGGTGATCCATAAGCTGGAAGAACATAGCGCGTGTACCCAGGCATTCGAGCGAGCGATGGTAGATCACGGTTGGGTTGTATGTCGTAATGAAGGAACGATCGAAGACGCAACGATGCAGGTGGTGTCCGCGATCTATAGAGTCCTTGCTTGCGCGTCCCCGGCAGTCATTCTACCGGCCCCGACCTCCATCGACTCCTTGTGCTATCCAGGCTTCTAATGCCTCGGCGCTCATAGGCTTGGCTATCAAATAACCCTGTGCCTCGGAACATCCCCACTGAATTAACAGGTCCAGGATTTCTTGATTTTCTACGCCTTCTGCAACCACCCGGTAGCCGAGCCCCTTAGCCAGTCCGATCAGGGTTTTAACCAGTTGCTTGTCATTTTGATTGCTGCCCAGCCCGCTGATCAGAGATTGGTCAAGCTTGACAGTATTGGCCGGGAGCTCCTTCAAATAAGCCCAGTTGCTGTAGCCGGTGCCAAAGTCATCAACAGCAACCTCTACGCCAAACTTACGGACACGCTCCAGTTGCCGGATGACTTCTTCAGGGTTGGTCATGAGCATGCTTTCGGTAAACTCAAGTTCAAAGCCAGCGGGGTCCAGGCCGTGCTGTTGAATCTCATGGATCATTGCGTCGACGAATTCGGCGCTTTCAAGATCGCTGACGGTAATGTTCATCGCTATCCGCAGGCGCACACCTTGCGCTTTCCAAATAACCGCTTGCTGGATGATTGCGTTGAGCACCCACAATCCAACAGAGGGTATGAGTGCGGTTTTTTCAGCCAAGGGTATGAATTCAGCAGGGCTGATGGGCCCCAGTAAAGGATGTGTCCAACGTAATAGTGCTTCTACTGAATGACACCGTCCTGAGGGTAGTTTGATTTTTGGCTGGTACACCAGGCTGAACTGTTTGTCGGCGCTGACCGCCTCCGGCAACGAACTCAACAACATGAACGCGCGTTGTTGAGCCGCATCAAAGTGGGGTTCATAGCGCGACCATCCCAGCCTGCGGTCACGCGCCTCATCCGCAGCGCTGACCACCAGGCGAAGCCAGTCTTGCTGGAGCCCTGAGCTATGAATAGGCAGGACGCCAATCCCGACTTGCATGAGTATGGGGATGGCGTGGCATTCGACAGGCTTTTTGAAGTCCTTGAGGATGTTTTCACAAATGTGCTCGGCCGTTTGATCCTCCTCAAGGAGGAAACCAAACCGCGTCGGGCTAATTTTATAAAGTAGACACTGTGGCGGTAATAGTTTTTGTAGGCGCGCTTTGATTGCCAGGACCAAGTCTGTGGCAAAACTGTAACCCAGCGCCTTCACGATATCGTTGAGGAACTTTGGCGAGATGATGTCAACCGCATACGCTTGGCACGCGCTGTGGGTCTTGAGCGCTTGGCGTATATCCTCCTCAAACCGGAGTCGATTAAATAACCCTGTGGGTTGGTCGACGAAGTTTCGAGAGCGCATGCTGTGGATGTGCATCATCACCAGTTCAGCAAAACCGCTGAGCATCGCGCTATCACGCTCACTCATAGCGGCACGTGAGACTGTATCAATGATGCACAGGCTTCCCAGCGTAAAACCCTCTTCGGTAATCAGTGGGGTGCCTGTGTAATAACGAATATACGGAGGCCCCGTTACCAGGGAATTGTCTTTAAAACGGGGATCAAGCGTCGCGTCCAATACCTCCAGCGGGGCGTTATCCAGCGTCGAGTAAGCGCAGAAGGACACTTCTCGTGGTGTCTGCGTCTCTTCAAGCCCTACGCGCGCCTTGAACCATTGCTGATGCTCATCGACGATCGAAATCAGCGCTATGGGGGCGTTGAAGTAAGCAGAAACCATCTCGACGATTTTATCGAAGACAGTATCGTACTCGCTGTCAGCTGGACAAAATTTCGCGACCTCTTTAAGCCGTTCAATTTCATTCGGCGGAATAGGAGCGCCTGCGCCCATGACAATCCTCGGAGTGGCTGTGTTTATGTGCACGGTATCAGACAGTGCCATCATTATGATGTTGTTTTTTCTATTCCTCTGATAGCTCAACGGTATGCAGGCAGACGGCCTCTCCTGTGTTGCCGGGAGAGGCGCGTGTTTGGCCTCAGCGCACCCACCTCACAACCTGGGCTCCAGCCATGGCGATACGCGTATTACCCGGCTTTCGGTGGGTGAGGGCGCGCAGTACGTTCCCATTGTGCGCAATTCCCACCGCATCTGGCGCGAGCTTGAGCAATTGTCCGGGGAGTCGCTGTTCGAACAGTCGGGTCTATTGGTTCTGACTTCGAGTCCCGAGTTTGACCCCCGAGTTTGACCCCAGCGATAAAACCGACTTCACATTGCGCACCATCGGCCTAGCACAGGCCTATGGCATCGAGCACGACGTTTTATCCGCCGACCGGATTCGCCAGCGCTTTCCACAATTTGCCAACGTACACGACACTGCCATCGGCTATTTCGAGCCAGGTGGAGGTTTTGTACGTCCTGAACGTTGCATTGATGTGCAGCTCAAATTGGCCGAGCAACACGGAGCAATCCTCTACAAAGGCGAAACCGTCACTGGGATTAGCTCGAATGAGCAGGGAGTCCATGTCACTACGAATCTGCGCACGCTCTTTGCAAACAAGCTTGTGATTAGCGCCGGCAACTGGAGCGGCGGTTTGCTGGGCGAGCCGTTTGACAGCCTGCTCAGCGTCTACCGGCAGAAGCTGTTCTGGTTCGGGCTGGAGGAGGGCGCCGAGTGGGTGGATCACTCACCGACGTTTATCCTCACTCACGGCCGTGGCGACGACAAAATCAACTACGGCTTTCCCGCATTACACGGCGAGGGCAGCCTGAAAATCGCCACCGCGCAATACCACACTACTTCGTTGCCGCAAACAATGGATCGTACGGTCTCGCCGGCGGAAGAGCGGGACATGTATGAGCACCAGGTGCGCGGCCGCATCGTCGGTGTGACCTCGAGCGTGGTCAAGTCTGCTGTCTGCGCCTACACCGTGACGCCGGATCGCCATTTCATTATCGATGAGCATCCGTCGTGGCAGCACACCTTGGTGGTGTCCGCCTGTTCCGGTCACGGCTTCAAACATTCCGCCGCGTTGGGCGAGGCGTTTGCACAGTGGTGCATACGCGGTTCGACCGACTTGGATCTCTCGTCTTTCTCCCTTAAACGCCTCGAGCGCTATCATGGACGTGAAGCCGGATTCACGGTGCCGAGTACGTAAGCGTTCCGGGAACACACTCATGAATCTTGATTCGCTGAGAAGTAAGTCAAGCATCAGCGTTCCCTCCGGCGATGAGTAATGCCGTCAGGTACGAATCCAGCACCTATGATAGCTGCACCAATCGCGATTTAAGTGGAAAGCACCAAAGTCCCGTATTTCCTAGGCCAAACCGAGCCCTTCGATAAATGAGTGGAATCATTTATGGTTTTTCCGCTGAAGAAACAAAATAAATCGTGATTTTCCACCAATTATTTTCACCAGATTCGTGATTTTCCGCTGATTGATTTAAGCGATTTTTGAACCAATATGTACGTAATTCGCGTGAAGTTTTCAGCTGGACGAGATGGGGTAGAGCGGGTCACTGCCACGCTTTTCCCGGAGCTGGCTTCCATCTCCCAGTGATGACATTATTTCGCCATCTATAAATATCGTTGGTGGAGAATGGACTTGCTGGATCTTAAGGATGACGAACAGCTGAGGACTGGGTGTATTAGCCTCCAGGAGCAGGTAATGTCCTTGGCTGGTAATCAAAGCTGGATCGCCGAATTCCAGAAATGGTTGGTGCGTGTCAGGGATGTGTCTCATGAGGAGTTCCTAAGCAAGGACTTCCAGCTGGCGCTCTGGGACACCGAGGCTGTTTCGGCAACAGGCATGGGGCGCATCAACATTTCTGCGGTCGCCGATAATCCGGCAATCGCAGAGAGCCTCTGGCATCTGAAGCAAAAGTACGCGCAGACAAACGATTCTTCTGAGAATGAGATGCTCATCGCTGACGCCTGGGCTCAAATTGCATCCGCGGTTGCTGGGCTGACCAAAAGAAACCCTCGACTCAAGATGTACCGTGTTTTCGCATTGCTTTGTCCTGGCGCTTTCACGTCGATAGCGCATCATCGAAAACTGCGCGAGCTGGCTCATGCCTTGGGGCTTCCACTGAGCGGTCAGAGGCGTCATCTGCACCGCCTCGTATTGAACCGGTTAGATGACGTGCTGGGTGAGGTGGCTGACGTCTATTCCAGGGAGGGCGTCTCACGTTTGACGCTGCCTTGGCTACTGTTTGTCAACTATGTTCAGAACCCAGAAGGCGAAGCCACCGAAATATCCGACCTGGAGACAGGTGACGAAGTACTCAAGCCCTTGCCTCCTGAGAGAAGGAGGCGCGGTCTGCTGGCGATTGGCGGAGGCACAGCCACCATTCAAAGCATGATCGACTTTGCAACAGATGGATGTACACGTGAAGACTTCATCCAACACTTGCAATCGATCAGCCCTCAATCGAAAACGTCGACTTGCAATACTCAGCTGAACGCTCTGATCGCCGAGTGGGGCGTGTTACGTGCCAACGCAAATAACCTGCAATTAACGCCTCGCGGCGAGGCATTTCTGGAGTCGGGTGATCCAGATGAGATCATTGACTGGATGATCACCCGCATCTTGGGGTTTGACTATTTGCTAGCGGCATTGCGTGACTCACCTTTATCTAACCGTGATGCCATCCTTACACTCAGAAAGGCGAACCCTGGATGGACGTCTGACTTTGCCCCATCAGCAATTATTGGTTGGTTCAGGTACCTTGATCTGGCCACGATTCACGAGAAAGTGCTCAGCCTCACCGAAAGGGGTAGGCAGTGGGTTAATCGAATTGACTGGGAGCCTAAGGGCCTTGCGGGCATTCCAGGTATCGGCCCGTCCTTGGCTCAAGTACCCCCAGTAAAGCTCGATATCGTAATTGAGAGGCCGAAGCTAGGCGCCCTGATTGCTCGATTTGATCAAGAGTTTCGCTTTCCAGAAGAGCTGATCGGACAGCTTGATGCTGGATTGTGGGGGCATCCGAGGCGTCATTTCGCGGTGCTCACAGGCTTGAGCGGTGCGGGAAAGACGCAACTTGCACGTAACTATGCGCTGAGTCTGTGGCAGGAGGATCCTGAGCCAAGTGAAGGCTTGCTGATTGTGCCTGTCCAGCCAGGCTGGCACGACTACACGAGTCTGCTCGGTTATGTTAATCCGTTGGAGTCGGACGCGTATGTTCGTACCGGCGTTCTGGATTTCCTCCTTCAGGCAAGCGCCAACCCGACGAAGCCTTACACACTGGTTCTTGATGAAATGAACCTCTCTCATCCGGAACAATATTTGGCGCCTCTGCTTTCAGTCATGGAGACCGGCGAGACGATCGTTTTTCACGGTCAAGTCGACGAGATCGATGGTGTTCCTCCGGGCATTCCGTATCCGAGCAACCTCGTGATTATCGGCACCGTGAACATGGACGAGACCACTCATGGATTGAGCGACAAGGTGCTGGATCGAGCCTCTGTGATCGAATTCTGGGATATTGAGGTCAAAGCATTTCCTGGCTGGCAGAAGAGCTCTCTTGATGATGAACAGATTGCGCTCGTCAGAAATCTCATGTCCTCACTCATGGATGTGCTTCGTCCAGTTCGACTGCATTTTGGGTGGCGCACGATCAACGACGTGATCGGCTATCTGCAGCAAACACAGGCCGGTGGTGTCATAGAGTTCTCACGTGCACTCGACCATGCCATTTATTCGAAAATACTCCCCAAGTTGCGCGGTGAAGACAGCCCTCGACTGCAGGAGGTCTTCACATCGCTCCATACCACGCTCAAACAGGCTGGTCTGGAAATGTCTCTGCGCAAGGTCAAAGAAATGGCTGACGACCTGGCTCACTCCGGTTCGACCAGATTCTGGCGGTAGACCATGTCGATCATCTTGCAGGTAGAGCACGGGGATGCTCGATTTGAAGTGCACCCAGGTCAGTTGAGCCCAGGTTTCATGGAGAAGAAGGCTTATCGTTTTACCGCGCTTCAAGGCTTTTCCTTCTACATTGATGACGTTTTGGTCGAGGCGGTCGACCAAAACGGGGCGTGTGCGTGGTTATGGTCGCCAGGCTTTTATGCGGGAGAGGTCGCGGCCGAGCTTCTGGATGGTCAGGGGCGGACTGCCGCCAGTTACCGGCTGGACGTCTCAGCAGCTGATAATAAGCTTGGAGGACAGGTATTCGCTGCCATGGTTGAGGCGATTCTGGATTTCGACCCGGCTCTCGTTCTGGGGACAGAAGAGGCTCAGTTTGGAATTGGCCATGATGGAGCACTAACCAGCCCGCATCTGCAGTATGCGAGGCTGAGACGCTATGGGGATCGACTACACCGCGCGCTCAAACAGATATCTCAGCGGCCGTTAACAACCTTGAAGAGCGATCGCACGTCGGTGAGTGCGCACACGGTCAAGCGGTTGGATTCCGCATCCGTGCGCAAGGCACTGAGAGGGCCGACCGGGCAGGCACTGTTGCATCCTGCTAGCACTCAGCGTCCGGTCTTGAACACTGTTCGCTTTGAGGTCAGCAGATCTTACGAGGAAGAGGACAATCCCGCGAATCAGACCGTTGGGCTTATTCTCTTTGATGTACTTAGACGTTGCCGGCAGGTGGTGAGGGGGCTTCAGCACGCAGCTGCCACTGAAGTGGTCAGTGATACCCGATCAGCGTTAACGCCAAGGCTCGTACGCCGAATCGCATTCACCGAGTCGCTTGCTCGCAAGCTAGAACGTCTTCAACGCGCAAGACCTTTCTGCATCGTGACTGCCAGACGTCTATCGGCTGCGGGATTGAATGCGATCTCTGCTCACCCTGCATATGCACGAGCTTATCGGTTTGGTTGGTGCGCGTTGCGTTCAGGGTGGTTGGGGAAGGATCCTGATGAGACTCTGTGGATCAGCCCAACATGGGAGATCTATGAGCGGTGGTGCTTTGTGACGGTTGTCTCACAGCTGCAACGTCAGTTTCCTGAACTCGTATGGAGTCGTGAATATCGATCGTTGGGGTTAAAAGAAATCGTATGGCGGGGGAAGGTGGCTGATGTGACCGTTGAGGTGTGTTACCAAGTCCGATGCCCAGCGATTGATCAACCTGCGCATCGCGGTTTCCAAAGCTTATCGCGAGAGCGATATCCGGACATCGTCGTGACGTTGGACTCGCCTTCGGCGAAGCGCTTCGTGGTTTTCGACGCGAAGTATCGCAGCGCCCGCGCCAGCGTCCTGGATGCAATGGAGTCAGCGCACATATATCACGATAGTCTCCGGTGGAAGGGCATCAAGCCTGACGTTTCGTTGCTGCTGATCCCTCGGGCAGACAACGTAACGCTGCTTGCCAGCCCGACCTATCATGCGGACTATGGGGTTGGAGCTTGGCAAATCGGAGCTGAATCAGAAGGGGAGGCGCTGGGGGTCGAGATCAAACGTATTCTGACTGCGGTACCAATCGCGGCCGCTCCGGTGTGTTCGATTGTTACTGGAGCGACGACGTAAGCGATCGCGCGCGCCCAGCCTGAGTGCAAATTCCTACCGGCTCCTGTGAGAGCTCAAAATACGTCTTCGCGCGGACGACACTGAGCAACGGCTTGATGCGGTAGCGGGTGCACCGGATACCGATCTGCTCTGTCCATCGTCTTCTTTGCCATCAAAATCGGGCAGGATGTTCAGTGTAACGGCAGCAGATCAGATGTGCGCCAATGACAGGGATTAGTTTCGCGGGCGCCTGAAGCACTGGTCGCGTTCTCGTGCTCCAAGAACTTGGGATTATACCGCGAGCGTATCGGGGCATTCCTCGACCTAATCGCCTCGTCATCGTCGACTACTGCGATCAACTGCCATGTTCAATACCTGGCTCGCACGGTCTATTCGACCCCTCCGAACCATGGGGCAGCCACGGTTGCTACCATCCTTGGGGATCCCGCAATGAAGAAGCTCTGGTTGTCAGAGCCGGATACGGCGACGGCCCATATCAATGCCATGCGTACCCAGTTGGCCAGCTATGGCCGCGTAGGCGAGATCAATCTCGGCGTGATCGCGAGCCAGAAGGGCATGTTTGCACTCCTGCCACTGTCTGTGGAGCGGGTCTCACGCCTGAAAGATGAGTTCAGCATCTACATGGCACCATCGGGGCATGTGAACCTGGCAGGTCTGAGCGCAAGCAATATCCCGTACTTCGGTAAGCGCTCCATAAACCCCACCTGTTCAAAAATAGGCGGCGCGCTTAGCTAGGCGATGCGGGCGAACAGTTCCACGGCAGCAAGGCTTCGTAATCTTCAACCGAGGTTGCCTGT
>Ga0160443_100993_pt1 | contig 12450 bp, 22 predicted proteins | sample HID1972I_E1MG_FD_108244 | JGI IMG/M metagenome (GOLD analysis project Ga0160443, IMG submission 108244) | Enriched pill bug-associated microbial communities from UW Madison campus, WI, USA - HID1972I_E1 MG | ecosystem: Host-associated > Arthropoda: Insects > Digestive system > Unclassified ... | reverse complement strand
CGCTGAAACTTTCATTGTTCTTGATGGCTTGTACGTGCATTTCGTCTTGCTCCGTTGTTCGTTTGATTTTCCGGATGACCCTGTCGCCAAGGTCATCGAGGAAATCTGTTGTCTCCACCACGCGCATCGCCCGATTCATATCTCTGGTTGGCGTCACACATTTCGTGGACGGTGTTCTTCGCCGACCGGCTTGCGTGGTTTCGCGCACTCACATCTGGTGAGCACGGCCAGTTCCAGAGCTGGCGTGGAGATCGAATTTATTGCTCGCGCTGTGCCCATTGCTGGGGATCGATCTGCGAGGTTCCCGTGCTGTTAAAGAGCGGCGGGCGGTGAGGCCCTTCGCAGTCCCTGTTGGGTGACTCGATGGAGTGAACATTACGCGCTGTAATAATCATCGTCAATACTCGATGTAATAAATTTTTCGAAAGTCGTAATAAATTACAGCCGGTGCGTGCCGGCGCTGAATCGCAGGCACAAAAAAGCCCGCTCATTGGCGGGCCTTGACGGTGGTGATGGGCTATTTGCGTTTGGGGGATCGGCGAACGGTTGACCACCAGAACACTCGGCCGAGCATTTTAATCTCTTCGCGGTATTGCTCGGAGGTCATGATCTCGTCGGGGAACTCGTCTGCGTTCTCGCTGCGGATTCGGATGGCGCCACCCGGCAGACGGTATAGGTACTTCACGCGCAGCATGCCGCCATGGTTGAAGGCATAAATCTCACCATCGATAATCGATATGTCAGCCAGGTCAAAGCCGATGGCCGCACCATCCAGTATCAGCTTTTCCATACTGTTGCCGCGAACTCTGGCCACAGCAGCGTTCTCGCACTCAACCCCCGCCGCACGTAGCGTTGCATTGCTGAATCGCAACGTTCTATCAGCAACTTCCATGACCTCAGTCATACCGTCTCCGCCGGCAAACTCGACCTCTGCATAGTAGGGGACTTCGCACTCATCGTCCCCTACCGGATCTCCATCACTCCAAACCGCCATATCGCCTATGTACTCGGCGTTGGCCTCCACGATTCGCGCAACCGGGGGTGAGGATTCGTTTTTGGGAAACATAGGAGGGAGGCCGAGGTAATCCAGCAGAGCACTCACTTTTTCAAGTGAAGGCTCTCGCCGACCACCAAGCCAATGCGCGACAGCGCCCTGAGTGACGCCCATCTGCTCGGCGACCTGGTCCTGGGTTATGTCGAGTTCTTTCATTCTGGCCTTTGCCAGCTCGTACCATTTTTTCATCTGCCAATCATTACGCCCTGTATACCTTTGCACCAGTCACAGTGCGTAATGCCGCTTGCGCAATAAAATTACAGAAAGTAATATCTGCGCAAGATCACGGAGAAACCCTATGTCCAACATGAAGACGATTCGCGAAAAGGTCGGTGTTACCCAGGCCGCCCTGGCCAAAACGGTAGGCCTGACCCAAGGCGCTATCGCTCATTACGAGAACGAGCGCCGCAAGCCGGGCCTTGAAGAGTGCCGACGCATTGTCGACGCCCTCAATTCCAGCGGCGCCGCCGTGACCCTGGATGACGTTTTCCCGCCCGTGACGATTTCGGCCCTTACTGCCGCTTAACCACCTTGCATGCATTCAACAAAGGAGCCTCACCAATGGCATATGACGATCCATCCCACAAACGCAGCGCTGTGATCAAGGCACGTTTCACACCAGAAGACTTGCGCTATCTGCGCATGGAAGCAAAGCAGGCGGGTATGCAGCTCGCCACTTACATCCACGAACTTTCAATGGTTGCGCGTCGTTTAGGTGCCGCCCAACTGATCCGAGAGATGAATGCCTGTGCACAGGATAAATCAGCTTGAGGACCCTATGGAGGACCTATGCCTGAAAGAACCTTCGACTACCTGGAAGAAGGGGCTCGGGACGAGGTTAGACAGCTAAGTGTCGAGCTCGGATGGACCCTTGAATACGCGACGAAAGAATACCTGCGTGCAGGTAGATCACTCGCGATCCAGGCCCAGATGGAGCAGATGAAGCGCAAAGCGCCTCTGCTTTCACTGGTTGAACACAAAAAGGGCCTCGATAGGGCCGAAAAAGGAGGTAGCGATGAATAAGTTGAATCGTAGCTACAAATCGCAGGCACAAAAAAGCCGGGGCGCAATCCCGGCTTCTTGTGCAGCACTTACAACTAATGTCTGGGGCAGATAATGACTTACCTCAATTTATACGTCAACCCCCGTGCATGGATGGAGGCTTTATGAGCTTCCAGGCTATGGCATGGGCAGTTGATCAGATGCTGCCAACAAGAGAGAAGTTCGTCCTGATCATCCTGGCCAACTATGCCAGCAACGATACCTGGGACTGCTACCCAAGCTTAACCACGATTGCGTCGAACACTGGAATGAGCCGTGACACCGTCATGCGAGCGATTAAACAGCTCGAAACCATGGGGGCAGTAAGCACGATTCGTCGTACTTCAGATGGCGTAAACCTTCCGAACATCTACCGCATTCATAAGAGTGCTGATTTGCGGGGGGTAGTAGCTGTATGCGACCAGGGTAGTAGCAGCGTGCGACTAGGGGTAGTAGCTGGGAGCTACTCTAACCTATCACTTGAACCTATCAATGAACCGGGTAAATGCGCTGACGCGCAAACCCCCCACCTGGTTGAGTTTGATGGAACTGATTTCCATGTCAGTGAAGGCCTATTAACCAAATGGGCAAAAGCATTTCCTGACGTGAATATCGACCTTGAGATTGAGCGCGCTTCTGTATGGGCTGCGAGCAATCCGCCGAAGAAGGACTGGCAACGCTTCCTGTCCAACTGGCTTTCCAAGAAGTCCGGGGATTCTGTCGACGAATCCAGCGTGCCCGTGGACCAGATCATTGCGCTCTACCACAAGGTTTGCCCGAACCTACCAGTGGTAACCGTCCCAACCGACAAGGTTCTGCGCTCGATGATTGTTGAGCGCTGGAACGAGTCACCAGATCACCAGAGCGGCCAAAACTTCTGGCTAGGGTTTTTCCAAAAGGCGAATAGCCGTAACCAAGTTTTCTTCCGCGGTCAAAACGTTGCTCCAAGGCTTGAGGCCCTGGTTAGTCGCGCAGTCTTCCGCGAAATCTCGGAGGCTGCCCAATGATGGAACTTCAAAGTCTTGAGGCTGAGCACGGAGTTATCGGCGCCATGCTGTGCCAGCCACATCTAATTGATGTGTTGAGCGATGAACTGTCCGCCGATGCTTTCGCCTGGGAAGACAACGCTGAGCTTTATCGGCTGATTCTTGAGATGCACGCTGACGGGCATCCTGTTGACGTCGTGACCCTGCATGACCGTCGCGCCGAGCTGTCAAGCGGCGTGCGGGTTATGGCCTACGCCGCCCAGATCCAGATGAACACCCCAAGCGTTGCAAACGCCAAGGTCTATGCCCGGATCATTCGTGAGCGCGCTGTCTGCCGGCTTATGTCTGCCGCCGCGGCGAGGATCAATGAAGTTGCCCACGAGCAGTCTGAGGTTGAGGACAAAATCTCGCAGGCTCAGTCGATCATCCTAGGGCTTGATCCTAAGGGTAGCGACGGCGAATGCCAAATGATTGGCGACATCCTCTCTGAGCACATTGAAATCCTGCAAACCAGGCTCGACCGGTTTGAGAAGGGAATCGTCATGGATGGCCTTGGTTCTGGCCTGCCTGACCTTGACGGATACACCCAGGGACTTAAATCCGGGCAGATGATCGTAATCGCCGGCCGCCCCGCAATGGGTAAGACCACGCTCGCAATGAATATCGCCGCAGACGTGGCCATAAACCAGCACAAGCCCGTTCTGGTGATAAGCCTGGAGATGAGCAAGACCCAGCTCATGGACCGCCTGCTCGCTGCCGTAGGTGGCATCCCGTTGCCTTCGCTGAAGACGGGTGTTTGCTCTAGCGATAACTCGGCAGAGCTTGCCGCCGCGGCAATGAGGCTGCGTGACGCCCCGATCGCCGTATCGGACGTGCCGGTTATGACCATGCCGAGAATCCGCTCTATTGGGCGCCGCCAGTCGCACCGCCTCGGAAAGCTCGGCCTGGTGGTCATCGACTATCTGGGTTTGGTTGAGGGCGAAGGGAAGGGGCGCACCGAGGATGTAACGGCCATGTCTCGCCAAATCAAACTGCTGGCCCGTGAGCTTGATTGCCCGGTGATTGTGCTTTCCCAGCTCAATCGAAGCTGTGAGGCGCGCCCTGATAAGCGCCCTGTGTTGAGCGATCTGCGTGAGTCGGGCGCCATCGAGCAGGACGCGGACATAGTGATGTTCGTCTATCGGGACGAGGTTTATCACCCGAACTCCATGGAAAAAGGCATTGCCGAGATCCTAATCCGGAAAAACCGCGATGGCGAGATCGGCATGGTGCCTGCCGCGTTCCAGGGCAACCGCTCGCGCTTCCTCCCATTGGCCAACCATGCGCGCGTTAGCAACGTCGTGTCGGTGAACTTCTGATGAAAGCGCGCAGAACGATTTACCACCACAACGGATATCGCCTCCGCTCATACACGGAACTCTTGTGGGCTCGAGTGCTTGAGGCCGCGGACATCTTCTACCTCTACGAGCCGGACCTGATCCGCGTGGATGACGGCTTCTACCTTCCAGATTTCTGGCTGCCGAATGTCGGCATCTACGTTGAGGTGAAGGGCGGCTGGCCTACAGAGGAAGAGGTTCAGAAGGCGGATGCGGTCATGGGCCGCACAGGTCGAGAAGTGATCTTTCTTTGTGGAAAGCCTGAGGCTGACAAGGTGAGCCTCATCAACTGCGGGATGTACGCACGGGGATCTGGCGGATGGAGCAGCAATATTGCGCCCTGCGACCTTCACCTTTTGGTGCGCGACCATGTTGGCATCCCCGTCTGGCAGCAGATCCGTTCAGCTGTTCAGCCCGACGACATGGACTGGGTACGCCCAATCGGACACATCATCGAAGAGTTCTTCCTGAAGAGCGCCGAGCGTTCTGACATGGAAAAGGCCCTTCGCTCGACACACGCAGAAGCCAACCAAGAGCGCTCATCCGTAGCGCGCGAAATCTCAATTTGCGAGCGAGGCCTGAAGTGGTTCCTCGACCGCCAGCAGTTTAGAAAATCTCAGGGAGCAGCAGCATGAGCGACATCTGCGATGACGCCGACGTAGTAATTGAAGAGGCCCTGAATCGGTCCCTATCCCAGATCCCTCGCTACACCGGAGTAAGCGCCACAGAGTGCGTGGAGTGCGGAGAGGAGACCCCGGAAGGCCGTCGTGTGGCTATCCCTGGGGTGAAGCTGTGCACGCCTTGTGCTGAGCGTGAGGCGCTGGCTAAGAAGGGAGTGCGGCGGATATGAAAATTCACCACCGACTTGAGCAAATTGTTTATTGCGCCTTCCTCGGTTTGCTCACATCCATCTTGGCTGGGCTGACCTTGGCGGTGTGCATGGCGATCTTAGCGGGAGTTATGCCATGACCGACAAGATCAGCGTCAATAGCGCCACCAAGCTCTCCGAGGCCATCACCGCCCTGACGGCCATGTACCGCCAGAGTAAGTTCGTAGTGGTGTCGATGCGCCCAGGGAAGGATCGGACACTCGACCAGAACGCCCTGTGGTTCGCCCTGTACCAGCGAATCGCCCAGATGACCCAGCTTGGTGACGTGGAGGACGCCCGCAAGTACTGCAAGTTGCACTTCGGCGTGCCGATCATGCGCAACGCCGACGCCGACTTCCGCAATGGCTGGAACCGCATGTTCCTGCACCTGGACTACGAGACCAAGCTGGAGCTGATGGGGCCGTGCTCGATCTTCGGTCCGGACGGCTTCCCGGTGACCCGCCTGTTCAATCGCGCCCAAGGAATCGCGTACACGGACCAGATCGTGGCCGAGTTCAGCGCCAAGGGTGTGGTGTTCACTGATCTGCTGGGCGAGGTGGCGGCATGAGCCAGTTCAAGCCGGGCGATCTCGCACTAATCATCAATGCATTCCGCGAACAGAACATCGGGAAGACGGTAGAGCTTGTTCTCTTCAGCTCTGATCGGTGGATACCGTATGGAAATGACGGCCATCAAGCAGACAACTGGCGTCTGGCTCGATGCTGGGTGATCAACGGAAATATCGAAACTGACCAGGTATTCCCGGGTGAAAACGTTGCGTTGACGCAAGCGGTCGCAATGGAGGCGCATCTGATGCCTATTGGAGATCTCCAGCCCGAGCAGCAGAAGTCGCGGGAGCTGATCGCATGAAGCGCACCCCACTGCAACGCAAGACCCCACTCACTTCAGGCCCTCGCCGTAAACGCTGCCCCGAGTGCCGCGTGATGTTCACGCCATCCAGGAACGCGCAGGCGGTGTGCGGCGAGATCGAGTGCGCCATCGCTCATGGCAAGTCGGAGAAAGGGCAGGAAAGCGCGCGCAGGGCCTTGGCTGATGTCGATCGCCGCGACATCAAGGTTCGCAAAGAGGCCCTGAAAAGTCGCGCAGACCACCTCAAGGATGCAGAGAAGGCCGTCCGCGACTACCGACGCACCTACGAGCTGAGTATTGGCAGCGGCTGCATCAGCTGTGGCGAGTCTCAGGAATCGATCCTGGCCGCCCAAGGGTGGAAGGTCGGCGGTGCATTTGACGGTGGCCACTTCATGGGTAAGGGAGCCCGCCCAGAGCTGCGCCTTGAGCCAACCAACATATGGCTTCAATGCAAGGCCTGTAACTCGGGCTCCTACATGCACGCCCGCAAGGGGTACACCGTTTCTCAGGGTTTCCGCGCCGGCCTGATCGCCCGCATCGGCCTGGAGGCTGTCGAGGCGCTGGAATCCGACCACGAACCCAAGCGCTACACCATCGAAGACCTGAAAGCCATCACCGCCGAATACCGGGCAAAGACCAGAGAACTTAAGAAGGGGAATGCAGCATGACCACCACAGTCACGATCACCACGCTGTTCTGCATCTCCCGGTTCTTCCTGGAAGGCCACGTCATCAACTGGTGGAGCGCTCGGCCATGAGTTACCACAACCAAGTTCTTTGCGTATGCGCCACGTTCGTACTAGCAGCTTTGCTGCTGACTTACACGGCCCTAGGGATATTTGATAAAGCCGCCGAAATCAAGGCATCTGCTGGCGATATGCAGCTGGTCTGCAAAGTGGTGAAGCCATGAACTGGAAAGCCATGGGTTATGAAGTCCGCCGATACGCCAACCGCAAAGGAACCGATTGGGATTACGTGGCCAGGGCGCCAGACACGAAGCTCTTGTACTCGGGACACAACTTCGAGAAGGCCAAGGCGGCATGTGCTGAACATTTTAACAACCAGAAGGTGTCCGCATGAAAATGCTTATTGCAATGATCGGTGCATTCGTATTCGGCGGAATCTTGTGGCGCCAGGAGGGGCATTACATCTACCACCGACCTGCAAGCTCCTTTTCAACCTGGGCAAAGGTGTCCGTATGAAAGCTCACGAATTCCTCGGTAAGGCCCAAGCTCTCATGCTCGAGCGCGGCAAGCAGTACGACAAGCCTGAAGGCGAGCGCAGCATGGCGCGCACGGTGCAGGCATTTAACGCTATCACTGGGCAAGACCTAACAGAGTCAGAAGGCTGGATGCTCATGGCCGTGCTGAAACAGGTTCGTCTGTTCACCCGTCCTGGCTTCCACGCTGACAGCGCAGAGGATGCAGTCGCCTATGTGTCGCTTTTGGCTGAGGCCAAACAGAGCGAGGCGATCGAATGAATATCAACGCTGAACTTCAGCCTGGGTGGGTCGTGTACCGAATCGTAAACCTAGTAAATCAAAAGGCTTACGTCGGGGTAACTGGAAACCTGAAAAGGCGTATTCAAGGCCATATGACCAAGGCGCGCTGCGGCATGGGCACTGCAATTCATGCCGCCATCCGAAAGTATGGCGACAACCAATTCGTTGTTGACGTGCTGGATCTATGCGACAGCCAAGAGTCCGCTTTGGCTCTTGAGCAGGTGCGAATAGCAGAACTTGGCACCTTAGTGGCCGGATACAATCTCACCGCCGGCGGTGATGGAATTCGATCATTGGCCCCAGAGTCAATGAAGCGTTTGCGCGTGTCTCTAAGTGCCGCACTGCGTGGCAAGCCAAAATCCCCTGCCCATCGCGCTTCGATGAGCGAATGTCGGATGGGTATGAAGTTCTCGCCAACACATCTTGAAAATCTGAGCATTGCGATGACTGGCCGCAAGGCAAGCGATGCATCCAGAGCAAAAATGAGCCTGCTGAGAAAAGGAAAACCGCTTTCCGAACAGCACCGCGAGAAAATCGGCAATGCATTGCGCGGCCGAGTGTTCACGGAACAGACACTGCAGAACATGCGTGCTGGTGCACGAGCAGCTAGGGGGCGACAAGTGGAGTGCATTGAGTCTGGGCAGGTATTCACCACAATTCTCGACGCGGTTAGCTGGCTCAAAGTAAATGGGGCGCCGAAGGCTGACCCTTCCGCAATTGGGCGCGTCTGCCGTGGGCGGGTTCCAAGAGCCTACGGGTATTCGTGGCGGTACAGCAACGATTCGACCCATTCCATCGCCGGAGCTGCCCAATGAACGAGCAAAAGGTCACCGACGAGCAGATCATCGAAGCGCTGAAGACGATGAACAATAACGAGGCTGCAAAGCATCTCGGCCTGCATGTGCGGACATTGTCGAAGCGTAAGGCCAGGATGGCTCTGCGCGGGCACATCCCAGAAATGCACATCGACACGAAGCTCCCGTCGTTCCTGAAGATCAAGGGTACATCCCAGCTCATGCGCCGCGGTGAGGCCGAGCCATTGCTCTCCTGGGTCAAGACGAACACCGACACCGAAGCATTAGAGGCCCTTATTCGGGCCTCATGTGAAGCGGCGGTGAAGGACTTGCCGTGTGTGCCGGCTCGCCCATTCGCCGGGACCTATCTACCTGACCTGATGACGGCATACCCAATCGGTGATCCGCACTTCGGTGAATACATCTGGGCAGCCGAGTGTGGTGAGGATTGGGACTTGAGCATCGCCGAGCGCGTGCACTGCGCCGCTATGGCGGCACTGGTTGAGTCTGCGCCGCCGACCGAGACGGCAATCATCGTCAACCTCGGCGACGCAGCCCACTACGATTCTATGGCTGCCGTAACCCCGCGCAGTGGTCACCACCTTGATGCAGATAGCCGCTACGCCAAGATGGTAGACATCCTCATCCTCGCCATGCGCCAGTGTGTCGAATCGGCCCTGACCAAACACAAGTTCGTGCATGTGGTCCATGTGATCGGTAATCACGACGAGACTGGCGCTGTATGGTTGAGCCGTCTGTTTGCTCACGTCTACAGAGACGAGCCCCGCGTCACCGTCGAAACCTCACCTAGCGTCTTCAGCTACTACCGCTGGGGTAAGAACCTGATCGGCATGCACCACGGGCACACCAGCAAGGCCGAAAAACTGCCCGGCGTGATGGCGACCGACCGCGCGAAGGACTGGGGCGAAACCCTGCACCGCTACTGGTGGACAGGCCACATCCACCACGAGAGCAAGAAGGAATACCCAGGCTGCACCGTTGAATCGTTCAACACGCTCGCCCCAGGCGACAGCTACGCCCACGCCGGCGGCTGGAGATCTCGCCAGAACATGAAGGCAATCGTCCTGCATCGTGAGCATGGCGAAGTGGCCCGTCACACCGTTCACCCGTCCATGTTGAAAGAGGTGGCAGCATGACTTATCGCAATGTGGTATCCGCTGTTGTCCGCGCCCTGGCTGCCGAGACCATCAACTCGGCCGGCGGCTGTGATTTCGACCCAAAGGTCCAGTGCGCCAAGCAGAAGGGGGAAATCAGCGGTAAGGAGTGGTCGCTGCTCCAGGACTGCATCGTGCACAAGCTGCTCCACCAGGTGCTGAGCCAGCGCCACTGGTTCGCCCTGACCGCTAAGTTCAGCACGCATAATGGGCGCAAGATCGAGGCGACCGGGCGGCTGGTGGCGATCGTGACCAGCCCGGCGCCGCACTTGTTCACCCGCAAGGCTGTTACAGCCTGGGCAATCCCCCAGATCAAGGGAGTGCGCAAAGAGCCTGTGAAGGCCAAGGCGGTCGAGTTCGACGAAGACGCACCAGCGTGGCGGGTAGCAGCAGCAAAGGCCGCAGTCGAGCGCGCAAACGCATCAGCGGCCAAGCGCAACACCTCGCAGCGAGATGGTCCGATCATTCTGGCCGATTCCAACTACGACATGACCACATGGGACACTCAAGGCCTCGACGACCGCACCTACCGCCGCTGGCGTCACTCCATCCATAAAGCCCTCGAAAGCCTTGTGGATACCGCTCTGGTAGAAGCACAATTGATTCTTGAGGAAGCGGGCGTACTTGGGGAGCAGGCGGCATGAGTGATCGTGAGTTGTTGGAGTTGGCTGCAAAGGCTTCAGACCTAAAAGTCATCCAATACTCGGAAGGCTACGGTCTCGGCGTCGAAGGCGATGGGGTCTGGTGGAATCCACTAGGAAACGATGGTCAGGCGCTACGCCTGGCTGCAACCTTGGGGCTTGTGCTGAACACTCACGGCATGGGTGTAGGCGCTCGTACGACTCCAGGCCAATCCCCTGAAGCGCACGCGACAGCACCTGAGTGCGATGATGCCAATCACATGAGCAGCCTGCGACGCTGTATCGTCCGCGCCGCTGCTGAGATCGGGAGAGCAATGCCATGAAAGTCAAAGTCAGCGAGTTGAGTGCCCGCCAGATTCTGCCAAGTATCATCACGACTCTGGTGGGTGGCCCGTGTGCTGGACAGAAGGTCAACGAATCCTATTTCGATGGGCGCAAATCCATATACGTCATGGAAAACCCACAGCCTACTTACATGCCTCAACCCGAAGACCCAGTGGGAAATGCCAAGGTGTGTCTTTACCAGTTGCGCGAGGGGCGCTATCCGGCTGGTGGTTCATTCGTCGTATTTTCTGACCCATCAATGCCGGATGTACAAATTTTGTCAGCCTGCGAAAGCCTCAGAAAACAGACGCATCCAGGTTGGTTTGCAGAGTAGGCGCAAATACCGCTTGCATTAAATGTCCGTGTGTCCGAATATTGCGTCATCTTGGGTTATGTACGTTTGTATGTAGCGCAGGAAGAAAGCCCGGCCATTGTGTCGGGCTTTTTGCTTTGGGGTGATGATGCAGTTAAAGCCTGCCGCGCGAGTGCCAGCCGGTCCCGTATGGGATGTATGCGCCAACCCGAAGTGCTCGCAGATGAATGCGCAGGCTGATGCGTATCTTCCAAGTGATTGGTGGAGAGATTCACAACCCGATCTGTGCCGGAGATCAGCACCGGCCATCCGCATCATATGTGCCTTCTGGCCGAGGCGTGTGACCGCAGTGGCGTAACGACTGCTCTGGATACGGTAACCAGCTATTTAGGATTTCGAGTGTGATGGCATGCACGCCGGCCTCCAAAGCCGTGTAGACGGGGTTCGAATCCCTGGTGGTCCGCCAAGAAACGCCGTTATAGCTCAGCTGGTCAGAGCGTCCGCCTTGTAAGCGGAGGGTCCAGGGTTCGAATCCTTGTGACGGCACCAGATTTGACGTTGTAGCTCAGTTGGTTAGAGCGGCCGCCTGTCACGCGGGAGGTCGAGGGTTCGAGTCCCTTCATCGTCGCCACATTGGGATGTAGCTCAGCAGGCAGAGCGAACGGCTGTTAACCGTTAGGCCACTGGTTCGAACCCAGTCGTCCCAGCCAGCAACACCGGCAGTGAACCAGCACAACGCTGTGGATCAGACCGGAATGCACCGCCAGGTGGAAACACTCGGCGCCGGATAAAGGTAACCGGCAACCATTCTAAGCCCAGCCATCGCGCTGGGCTTTTCTATTTCAGCCCCTCCACACCCGTTGCGCGAAGCCGGGAGTGCTGTTGGGGCTGACCTATTCGCCGCTGCTCCACAGCGTTTGGCGCCTCACACGGCGCCTTTTTTATTCACCACAACATGCAACTGAGAGGTCGAGCGCATGGAATTCCTTCATCGCTTGCTCGACAAGGCCGAGTGGATCGTAGCCGGATTGATTGGGGCCATCGTTGCAAGCTGGTGGCACAAGGATGATTTGACCGACTGGAAAGCCTGGGTGGTCTTCTTGATCACAGGCCTTGCCTGCGCCATGTACTTGACCGGGATCGTGAGCACTTACCTGGGCATCACAGATCCCAGCAATGTGACCGGTGTCGGTTTTCTCTTGGGAGCCTTCGGTGGATCGCTGATGACTGCCGTCAACCGAGCCATCAAAGCCGCTGACCTTTGGGCGCTTATCCGCTCGAAGTTCGGAGGGGGTTAATCCATGAGCCTTCAAACATTGAGCACGGCCTTTATCTCCATCATTGCCATCTGGGCGATGTGGTGCGTACTGAGCCACAAGGTGAGAGACGGTATTGTCGGCAAGATCATTTACGCAGCCATTGCCGTGTCAGGGTTTGCAATTGCCACACGTGGTGAGACGGTGTTCTTCAGCCCAAGTGCTGCCGGCGTCACCTTCCACGGAGCACTT
>Ga0160443_100976_pt1 | contig 12669 bp, 13 predicted proteins | sample HID1972I_E1MG_FD_108244 | JGI IMG/M metagenome (GOLD analysis project Ga0160443, IMG submission 108244) | Enriched pill bug-associated microbial communities from UW Madison campus, WI, USA - HID1972I_E1 MG | ecosystem: Host-associated > Arthropoda: Insects > Digestive system > Unclassified ... | reverse complement strand
TGCGTCACGGTGATGCAGCAGAAATGGCTGTGGCGCTGGGTGATCGTGAAGTGTTGGGATGTCGTGAACTGGGTTTGGCCGGGTTATGCGCCGATAGGGCACGGTTCCGCCACGCTTTCGGGCGGTAATGTGAGCGTGGTTGCTTCTACGGCGGGTGACGGCGTGTCGTTCACGCTGCCGGTTGCGGTGGGGGTGAAGCAGAGTTTTTCAATCGAATTCGGCGCCTTGAGTTCGGCCGGTGCGGGCACGGCGGTGCGGGTGCAGGAGTTGCGTGCGGGCAAATGGGTGGCTTTGGCTTCCGTCGAGCCGCGCCGCGGTTTGGTTGAGGTCGAGTTCACGCCCACTGCATCGAGCGTGCAGTTGGTGTTTGCGGGACCGATGACGGCAGTCGTGTCGAAGGCCTGCATTGCGAAATGGGACCTGGTGCAGGACCAGGTGTTGGTGGATATTTGTGATTGGGACAAGGATAGGTATAGGTTTGGGTTTAATGGGATGTTTAAGGATAATGAGCTGAAGGGGATAGGGAATAGCTTGGATTTTGGGGCGAGGATGTATGATAGTAGGATTGGGAGATGGTTGTCTTTGGATCCATTAGCTACCAAGTATCCAGGTTTGTCACCATATAATAGTTTTGAAAATAACCCCATTTTCTTTGTTGATCCTGACGGAAAGGATGCTAAAGTATCAATAAATAAAAATGTAATTACTATAACTACTGTAATTCAGATATATGGAGATGGAGCAACTAAAGAAATGGCGAATAAAATTCAATCTTCAATACAACAAAAGTGGGACTTTCAAGCTGATGGAACAAATTGGAAATACACAGATACTAAAACTAATGAAGTATATGATGTAGTTTTTAATACTCAAGTAAAATTGTATAATGGAAAAGAAAAGTCAGACCCCTTAATAATAACTGAAAGTTGGAATCCTGCGAATACAGATAATTTTATTAAAGTAACTAATAAACAAAATAGATCGAATGTAGCATTAGGAGATGAAGGTAGTTGGAGAGCGAGGGGAAGAGAAATCAAAGACCATTCAGGAAAAACCAAACAACTTAGTTATGATGAAGATAATCCTGCACCTCACGAATTTGGTCATTTGTTAGGGTTACTTGATAGGTATTCTGATAATGGTGGTGTATTTAAAGGCTGGGAAAATAATATTATGGGAGAATCGAGAACAGGTTCAGTAGATCAACGAAATATAAACGGAATTGTCGAAGATGCAGTAGATGATTATAATAAAAGTTCAGAAAAAGAGAATGGAAAAGTGTTTGACACTAAAATAGATATTGCTTTTCCAAATAAATAATATTCTTATGAAAAAAAAAGATTGGGTTATTATTATTATTATGGAAATTATTTTTATAATAATTTTTGCTGTTAATCAACCTTTATGTGAACCATGTATTGATGAACAAGATTGTCCTCCTTGTTTATCTAAGATTCAGTATTATGTAATTGGCCTATTTATTGTATTTCCCCTTATATATAGATATATATTTAAGAGACTATTTCGATTATGATATTCTCCTCCTGCTGAATCAGAATGTTTCGTAGGAATTTGGGACATAAGTTCGAGCGTATCGGGACAGGACAAGGACCGATATTGTTTTGGGTGCAAGCTTCATGCTGGGCGTGCAGGCAGGGTTTAAAACATGCGATGCAACCTCTAGAGCCTTTATTCAATAAGGGTTTCGGATGTCAGAAATGGCTGTAGCGCTAAATGATCGTGAAGTGTTAGGATGTGGCGGTGTGGGTTTGGCCCGGCTACACGTCCATAGGTAACGGTGCAACCTCTACAGCCTTTATCCAATAGTGTTTCCGGATATCCGGAACGGTGCTTGCATGGATTATAGTCCTGTGTTTTTCTAGAAAAGTGCCGATTTTTTTTTTAGTGGAAGGCGTACTTAGGTAGATAATTTTTTGGGGTAGTTTTTAAATTTGGGATTTTCTTAGAATGAAAACTCTTTGCAACATAGTATTTGCTTATTTTGTTTTATCCTTTCCTGTGCCGTGATAACGGTTTTGTTATCCGGCTTTTTAGGGTAAGGAATATTGTGGAGTACTTCGTAAGGCGTTCGTCCGTCGAGGTCGTGGAGCGGTTTGTGGAGGTGGTCGTGATGGATAAAACTTTCTCGGGGAGCACGCCGACAAGCGATCTTACGATTTGGAATGGAATGAGTTTAAAAGCAAAAGACAAGGGTGGTGCATCTGCATCGTTTGGTAAGAATTCAGTGGGAAGTGCAACGGCAGGTATATCTGCCAATTTTGAGGGCTCTAATCCTTTTTTTTGGGGTGCTGCACCAGATATTAAAGTAAGTTCTGCAATTTCTATTACAGAGAATTTAAAAACAAATCAATTATTTGTTGCTTTAGACATATCAAGTAAACAATTTCCTGCAACGGAGGGATTAATACAAGATAAGGAAGGAAATACATTATTGCTTGCAGGTGCAGCAGCTTTTGGAAGTGCTAAAGATCTAACAAATGCAGATAAGAAAGAGGCAGTGACCGTAGACTTAATTATAGGGATAAACAACAAAGGGGTCTTTCAAAATGTGACGGTTGACGGAAAGCAATATACCCTTGAAGAATTTAATAAACTTGGAACTACTAAACCAGCAGGGCCACTTCCGCGAGAAGATAAAGACAAGGGAGGGAATTAACCATGAGTTACATTTTATACGGATTATATAATATCATTTATCAAATTGCAACTATTGCATTTTTGTTCTTTGCTAATACCTACCTAAACAGCTTTATAATCCCTGATAGTCTGCGCTGGCGGGATAGGAAGCTAATAGATGATTTAAGAGGATTGGTAATTGCACAAACGGTAATACTTTTGATTGAAGCTACTTTATTAATGCTATTGATGTTTTATATCAATAAGTGGTATTTAATTGGAATTGCCAAAGCAGGTAATGCGAATAATATTGCTGTATGGACAGCAAGCATCTATAGTTTGATTACAGTAGGGGTTGTCATTTTTTTAATTTACATAGCGTTTAAGTAGTTTAGATAGAAAGGCCATATTGCAAAGTAAAAGCATACGGTGGTCAGAAACAGTACGAGATCAGCAACCACCTTGGCAACGTGCAGTGCAACCTCTACAGCCTTTATCCAATAAAGGTTTCGGATATCCGAAACGGTGTTGGCAAGGTTTATCCGCCGCCGTTTTAGAAACGCGTAGGCCTTTAGCAAAGGGTGTTGGGAAGAATATGGGACCGTTTACGGAGTTAGGAGGCGAAAACGAAAACAGACCTATTACGGATTTCAATTTCTCTATTACCACAGATAAAAACGGCAATTTTACAGGTGTTAAAGAGGGAGATAAAACATATAATATTGGAGATTGGAATAAACGATTTACTTCTCAATCAACACAAAAACAAGAATAGTTATGAAAGAAGTAATGAAAATCGTTTCAACTAATTGGGTAAATGTTATAGTAATATTTATAGCTGTATATGTAGCAGGGTTTATTAGTGCAATAGTAGAAGATAGGGCTACATTTAGCGAAGCCTTGTTTGGTACTACATATGGCATACTTGGATATGGTATGATGTTTTGGATAGGTTTTTTTATATTGATATGTTTTTTAGATACTTTGTTGTTCAGCTTTAATAAGCAACCACAATACACAAATTACAAGTTAGCGATAGAGTGGGTTTTAATTAGCTCACCATTTATTTATTGGCTCATCAGGTATAACCAATGGATATTTTTAGTAGCGGTACTTGCTTTTTTAGCTGGTCAATTTTTGAGAAAAGCATACATCTTTAAGATACTTCAATCTTAAATTGCAATCGATTTAACAAATAAAAAGTGGGTGGTAATTACCACCCACTTTTTATTTGTTTGCTAAAGAAAAGAATTTATACGTGGACATCTTATTTATCCAGCATTTTTTGCAGTGCAACCTCTACAGCCTTTATCCAATAGTGTTTTATGGAGGTGGTCGTGATGGATATCGGAGAGTATCTTTGTAAAGTTCCAAAATCGGGGATTGGCTGTAGGTATAGTCCTGCGTATTTGAGGCTTTTATTGGCTGCTTCCACCATGGAATTGCTGAAAGGGACCTCAGATTGGGCAATGATGTGGCGGCATTGTACATTCAGTCCGTTTAGGGCCATCCATTCCTTTATGGATGCATTTTCACCACCGTCGTCGTCACTGTCCGCAAAACTGTTTTTGCTTTTTAAAATAATTTTATTTATAATTACATTCTGCTTACGAAGCTCAGCTATTGATGGGACTGAGGAGGCGAAGCTTTGATGCTGAGTCCTGGCCGTTACGGACACCTCAACGCAGTGCATTATCGTGATGCGGCAGAAGTGGCTTTGGCATTGGGTGGATGTGGATTGCTGGGATGTGAACACCTAGCCATGGCCGTCTATACGCTGGAAGGTGGTATGGCCACTCCGAATGACGGTGACGTGGCGGTTTCCATTCCAGCAAACCACGGGTGTGTCCAGCATTATTTTTGGCGGGCCCAACACTTTGCAGGTCAATGCCAACCTGACTGCGTTCCGCAATTCCGACGGTTCGTTCCTGTACCGTTATTTCGGTGCGGGCGACACGCTCTACAATGCTTATTTGCGGATGCCGGATTACATGGACACGGCTTTGTTGCCTTTTTATGCGATGCAAAGCTACAGGTTCAACATGGGCGAGGGGGAATCCCGTTCTTTCCATGTAAAACTGGTGAATACCCAAAACGCCAACCTTGTACTTGAACTGGAGGGGTTCACGGATTTCGTGGTGGCGCGCAACGGCAAGCTGGGAGATGTGTTGCTGGCGCAGCCAACGACCAACGGTGGCCCCATGCCGGACACGGTGGGCAACTGTGAACGGCAATTGATGGAAACCGCCATTTATCAAGGCAGGGTGAATTACCGGAACTACATCGATTCCGTGCGTGCCGCCCTGCTTGGTGGTTTTTGGGCACACCTGATGAACGGGGCGGTGACGGAAAAGCTGTTCATCAACTACAGGAACCAAAGGTTCAACTATACCTTGTATTATTATGATCGCGCGGGCAACTTGATGACTACAGTGCCGCCTGCGGTCATGAATCCTTTGTGACTACCATTTTATTTTTGATCGGGAAATTCCTGATCAATCTTTATATCAGCAGCAATAATACCATTTCTCTCTATGGCGCGCCAGTACGGTTTATTCTATTGGTCTGGATTTATTTTTCGTCCCTAATTATATATTTCGGTGCTGAATTTACTAAAGTTTATATAGTATTATAGTAAAACCCTCCCGCCCAGCACCTTTGCAGAATATGACGACAAGCGTTTGTGGCAACAATATAGAGAAGAACAGCAGAAAGAGGAAAGTAATCTGAGGGAACGAGCTGGATATATGCAGTTGAAGGAAGGATGAATTTTGAGGTAACAGTAGAAGGAGGGTTGCTTCGTTGTTCGTGCCTCACAATGACGGGGGTAGAACAATCTGGTAATGATGGGACTTGAAATGATCGTGGAGCTATCTAATCCTGTTTGGGATACAGTATGAAGAGAAGATTAAGTTAGCTTTAAAAAATTAGTGAACAAAAAAGCCCGCATCAACACAGCCAGCAATGCAATATCCACGTTTTCAAACGGATGCACCGTATTGGGTAAAACCGCCATTCTGGAATTGGTTAAGCTTTGAAATGCCCAAACGGTTTCCGGAATGCTGACCATGTTGTCTTTATCGCCAACCATAAGCTGGACGGGGATTTCGATACGGGAAAGCGACTGCTCATTCAGGAAGTTTGAACGCCCAATATCCATCATCATTTCTGAAACATCTGTCAATAACTTTTCCCATTGATTGACACCATGTGTTTTTGATAAATATGCTGCATATTTGGGTACTTTTTCTGCAATTACTATTGGGTTTAAAAACTTGATTTCTTGTAATGCAATTGCTTCCGACCATTCCAATTTTGTAGCTAATGTCATAATGGATTGAATCGTTCCAGGATATTTTAAAGCATGGCACAAAGCAACATATCCACCCATGCTATATCCAAAAACAAGTGGGTTTTCGATTTTTTCATCGTGGATGAACGCATTCAGTTGCTCCACTAAATCGTTAATTTTAAAACCATGGCTCGAAACATCATTGGTGCCATGACCCATAAACAACAAAGGATGGATTTTGAAATCTGTTTTGAGGATTTCAATCAAGGGATTAAATTGATCGGGATGGCCTAATGCGCCATGTAATAAAATCAGGTTTTTCATCAGCTTATATTTTTCCAACTAATTCTGACACTATTTTTGCTAATTTGGGTGCTGCGTTATTTGCCGCTTCCAACACTTCTTCATGCGTAATCGTATTGAGGTGCCCCCCCATCCCTAAATCAGTAATAATACTTGCCGCAAACACTTTCATGCCACCATGTATGGCCACGATAACTTCGGGGACGGTGCTCATTCCAACGGCATTACCGCCTATGACATGAAGCCAGTAATATTCTGCCTTTGTTTCAAAAGTGGGTCCCTGCAAACCGACATACACGCCTTCATGGATTTTAATGCCGTTTTCAGAAGCGATTGTTTTTGCTTTTGCAAGTAAGTCCCGATCATAAGGATGACTCATGTCAGGGAATCTCGTGCCCAGTCTTTCATCGTTTTTCCCACGCAAAGGATGTTCGGGGAATTGGTTGATATGGTCATTGATCAACATGATGTCGCCAACTTCAAAATCTACATTCATCCCCCCGGCTGCATTCGACAAAATCAAGGTTTCCACGCCTAAAGCCCGCATGACCCTAATCGGAAAAGTAACCTCTTCCATGGAATAACCTTCGTAAAAATGAAAGCGTCCGGCCATCATTATTACACTTTTCCCTTTTAATTTTCCAAAAATCAATTTTCCTGTATGTCCCTCAACCGTACTTTGCGGGAAATTTGGAATGTCCCGGTAATAAATCTCATGGGCTTCTTCGACAATTTCAGCCAAACTGCTCAAACCGCTTCCTAATATAATACCGACGCTAGGTGTGACTTTAATTTTCACCTTTAGAAAGTCGGTCGTTTCTTTTATTTTCTCGTAAAGCATATTTTAATATTTCTCTTGTTTTATAATAAAACATCGTTGTGACCTTGATTATCAATGGGTAAAATAATACTATCGGCATCGGCTGGTAATGCAACCGGGTATTTAAGTTCCAAGTTTTCCATTGCTGCTTTTCTTTGCAAAAGCCCTTCAACAACATGTTTCAAGCTTTTCCCTGTTATATTCAATATGGAATTTTTTAACCTGATTTTGGACAACATCCGTGCAATCCAAATAAAAGCAAGCACCAAAACCACAATTAACCCTTTGATATACCATGCTAAAGTGATTAAATCCTGCTGTTGATATTTTTCTAAAACAGTGCTGTCATTTGCAATTTGACTTAGGTAAAAAAATGGTGCGAGCTTATCAAAAAACAGGATAAAAGCAATACTAAATAATGCCAGTATCCACATGATAAATTCCAATAAGATTAAAGAGCCACTGTGAAAAAGCCTTGTTGCCGCAGGTTTTCGGATGGAAGCTGCAATGGGGTCGATCAATTCAATCTGTGCTTTCAAGGTTGCTTTCTGTTCTTGGAAATCTTTAATTAAATGTTCCACTAATGAAGGGTCAGTCATAAATTCTGCGCGTTTAAGCCTACAATAAAGTGCTAAATTATTCATTCCTTTTGTGAAAACGGGGAATGTGGAAAAATATTGGCCATAAATGAATGAACATTCATTTAATTTCCTTATTATTGCAATATGGACAAGAAGACCGCGATTTTAAAAAGCGTTTTGAAAATCGTAAACAGGGAAGGTTTTTATCATTTGAATATGAAGAAAATAGCCAAGGAAGCACAAGTGGCAGCCGGGACTATTTATTTGTATTTTAAAGGAAAGGAAGAGTTGATCAATGCGCTTTATGCAATGATAGTTTCTGAATTTAATATATTGGTATTGAAAGGCTTTGATGAGCAAAAGCCGGTCAAGGAGAATTTTTTCCAAATGATGGATCTGGCATTAAATTTTTACCTTGACCAACCCGATAATTTTTCATTTATCGAGCAATATACTTATGCGCCATTTTTATTCAAGGAAAATCAGGATGACAATTTTTTACTCCTGATGCCGATTTATAAAATGATGCGGGACGGGAAAAAACAAAAATTAATCAAGAACATGCCCGATGCAGTTTTGTTGTCTTTAGTGCATGGCCCGCTAAATACAATAACAAAATTGCATTTGGCAAAGAAAACAGATTTGACCAATAAAAAAGCCAGGGAAAAATTCTATGATTGCGTATGGCAAGCTATCAGCGTTTAGACATGAGACTTGAGACATGAGATTTTAGACATGAGATTTTAGATATTGAATGATATTAATTTACTGTTTACCTTTTGCGCCTTTGCTGAACTTATTCGTCTTTGCGTGAAACAAAAAATAAAAACCAATGAATCGTATTATAAAGAAAGTTGCTGTTTTGGGTTCCGGTGTTATGGGGAGCCAGATCGCTTGTCATTTTGCAAATGCAGGAATGCAGGTTTTGTTATTGGATATCGTTCCAAAGGATGCAGCGGAAGGGGATGCGAAAGCAAGGAATAAAATAGTGAACGACGCATTGACGGCAGCCTTGAAGATGAACCCTTCTCCCATTTATTCAAAGAAATTTGCCAATAGGATTTCTACGGGCAATTTTGATGACAACTTAAAGGATATTGTGGATTGCGATTGGATCATAGAAGTAGTCATCGAAAGACTGGATATTAAAAAACAGGTTTTTGAAAAGGTAGAGGGCTTTAGGAAACCGGGATCCATTATAACTTCCAATACTTCCGGAATCCCCATTCATTTAATGAGTGAAGGTCGCTCGGAAAATTTCAAACAGCATTTTTGTGGATCCCATTTCTTTAACCCGCCCCGTTATTTGAAATTGCTGGAAATTATTCCGACAAAGGATACTTTGCCGGAAGTAACGCAGTTCTTATTGGATTTTGGCGACAAGTTTTTAGGAAAAACAACTGTTTTAGCAAAAGATACACCCGCTTTTATCGGCAATAGAATCGGGGTTTTCAGTATCTCTTCAATATTGAATTATGTGGAAAAAACAGGGATGACCGTTGAGGAAGTCGATAAATTGACAGGACCGGCAATAGGGAGGCCAAAATCCGCCACTTTCAGGACCGCTGATGTTGTAGGCCTAGACACTTTAGCTTTGGTAGCCAATGGTTTGGTGCAATCCGTCCCTAATGATGAAGCGCATGAAAGCTTTAAAACACCGGAGTTTATCAATAAGATGATTGCCCAAAAATGGCTGGGCAGCAAAACCGGACAAGGTTTTTTTAAAAAAATAAAAGGTGAAGAGAGCAAAAGCGAAATCCATGCTTTGGACTTGAAAACCCTGGAATACCGACCATCACAAAAAGTGAAATTCCCTATTTTGGAAATGACCAAACCAATTGACGATTTAAGTAAGCGATTTAAAATATTATTGGCGGATAAGGATAAAGCGGGGGATTTTTATAGGGCCACTTTTTATGCTTTATTCCAATATGCAAGCAATAGGATACCGGAAATTACGGATGATTTTTTCAGGATAGACGATGCTATTGAAGCTGGTTTTGGCTGGGAAATGGGACCTTTTAAAATTTGGGATGCCTTGGGCGTTTCGGAAACGGTCAAAGTTATGGAAGATGCCGGAAATAAACCGGCGCAATGGGTTTATGAAATGCTGGGAGGCCAACATGATTCATTTTATAAAATCGGAAATGGGAAAAAATATTATTATGATATTGTTACTAAAGATTATAAAGTAATTCCCGGAACCGAAGGTTTGGTTTTATTGGAAAATATCCGTTCCGAACATACTATTTGGGAAAATAGCGAAGCCAGCATAACGGATTTAGGGGATGGTATTTTGAATCTTGAATTTCATTCCAAAATGAATACGATTGGCAGCGGTATTTTAGAAGGCATCAATAAAGCCATCGATCTTGCGGAGAAAGAATACCGAGGGTTAGTTGTGAGCAACGATGGTGCGAATTTTAGCGCAGGTGCCAATGTGGGCTTGATTTTCATGATGGCGGCGGAACAAGAATACGATGAATTGGATTTTGCCATCCGTCAATTTCAAAATACGATGATGCGGGTGCGTTACAGTTCAATCCCTGTGGTTGCGGCACCGCATAATATGGCATTGGGTGGTGGTTGTGAATTGTGTATGCACAGCGATAAAGTAATTGCACATGCAGAACTTTACATGGGATTAGTGGAGTTTGGCGTCGGCGTAATTCCGGGCGGTGGCGGCACTAAAGAATTTACTTTAAGACTTTCTGATTCTTTGCAACAAGGGGATATTGAATTGAATAACTTCAGTGAACGCTTTTTGACAATCGGACAAGCAAAAGTTTCCACTTCCGCTTATGAAGCATTTGAATTGGGTTATTTGCGTAAAGGAACCGACGAGGTAGTAATTTCGAGGAAAAGGCAATTGACAGAAGCGAAAGCTGCGTGTTTGTCCTTAGCCGAAAATGGTTATACACAAGCCACTCCAAGAAAAGACATCAAGGTTTTAGGGAAAAGTGCTTTAGGTTTGGCTTATCTTGGTGCAGACAGTATGCGCCAAGGAAACTACATCAGCGAGCATGATCAAAAAATCTCTCAAAAATTAGCTTTCGTAATGAGTGGAGGCGACCTATCTTCAGAAAGTTTCGTCAGTGAAAAATATTTATTGGATTTGGAAAGACAGGCATTCCTAAGTCTCTGCACAGAAAGAAAAACATTAGAAAGGTTACAATCAATAATCAAAGGAGGAAAGGTGTTGAGAAATTAGGGATTAGTATAAGTCGATAGTCATAAGTCGTAAGTCAATGAAATCTCAAGTCTCACATCTCAAGTCTCCTATCTAAAATCTAAAATAAATGAATGCATATATAGTTTCCGGTTTCCGTACCGCAGTTGGAAAAGCATCCCGTGGCGGATTCCGTTTTACACGACCAGATGATTTGGCAAAAAATGTCATCCAACACCTTTTAGCTTCCATGCCACAAATCCCACAAGAAGAAATCGATGATTTAATTGTTGGGAATGCCATGCCCGAAGCGGAGCAAGGCCTGAATTTTGCCCGTTTTATTTCCTTGATGAGTTTCAATACTTATAAAATATCCGCAATGACGGTCAATCGTTATTGCGCATCCGGATTGGAAACCATCGCCATTGCTTCTTCAAAAATCCACAGTGGATTAGCGGATTGCATCATTGCGGGTGGGACAGAGAGCATGAGTTTGATACCAATGGGTGGATGGCGGATCGTTCCTCATGCGGATATAGCTTTGGCGCATCCTGATTACTATTGGAATATGGGCTTAACCGCTGAAGCGGTGGCTAAGGAATATAAGGTAAGTCGTGAAGAACAAGATTTGTTCTCTTTTCATTCGCATCAAAAAGCGTTAAAAGCTATTGAAGAAGGAAAGTTCAAAGATCAAATCGTACCTATTGAAATCCATGATAATTATTACGATCCTGAAACCCAAAGTAAAAAGACAAGGACATTTCAGGTGATGCAAGACGAAGGTCCAAGGGCAGACACTTCATTGGAGGCCTTGGCAAAATTAAAACCGGTTTTTGCGGCAGGCGGGTCTGTAACAGCCGGAAATAGTTCGCAAACCAGTGATGGCGCAGCTTTCGTCATGATTGTGAGTGAAGCTTTTTTGAAACGGCATAATTTACAACCGATCGCAAGATTGGTCAGTTATGCCTCGGCAGGTGTGCCGCCAAGAATCATGGGGATTGGTCCGATTGAAGCAATTCCCAAAGCATTAAAATTAGCGGGGATGAAAAAAGAAGATATGGATTTGATAGAACTGAATGAAGCTTTTGCATCTCAATCAACAGTAGTGGTCCGGGAATTGGGACTCAATCCAGAAATCGTGAATGTGAATGGCGGCGCAATTGCTTTAGGGCATCCATTAGGTTGTACAGGAACTAAATTAACCGTTCAAATCCTGAATGAACTGAAGTTGAGGAAACAGAAATATGGATTAGTGACGATGTGTGTTGGGACAGGGCAGGGGGCTGCAGGTGTGTTTGAAATGTTGAGTTAGACATGAGATATGAGATTTGAGACATGAGATTTTTTTACAATAGCGATACATTGTGTTTTTAATGAATAATGAATAATGAATAATGAATAAGATAATTAACTACCAAATACAAGATTTGAGTTATCTCAAATCTCAAATCTCAAATCTCATGTCTCATATCTCATATCTATGCATAACTTACAAGAATTAAAAATTTGGCAAAAAGCAATTAACCTTTAGATTGGTGTTTATGAAATAACATCTAATTTTCCTAAGGAAGAAAAATATGGATTAATTTCACAGATAAGAAGATCGGCAGTTTCTATTCCTTCAAATATTGCAGAAGGCGCAGGAAGAAATTCCAATAAAGAGTTTGTTCATTTTTTGAGTATTGCCAACGGCTCCGCCTTTGAATTGCAAACACAATTAATTATTTCAAATAATTAAATTTAATCGAACAACAAAGTATTGAGGTCATATTACTGCAACTTGAAGAAATACAAAAAATGATTTTTGGCTTTCAATCTCATTTAAAAAAATAAAAATAAAAAAGAAAATCTCATGTCTCAAATCTCA
>Ga0160443_100969_pt1 | contig 12793 bp, 9 predicted proteins | sample HID1972I_E1MG_FD_108244 | JGI IMG/M metagenome (GOLD analysis project Ga0160443, IMG submission 108244) | Enriched pill bug-associated microbial communities from UW Madison campus, WI, USA - HID1972I_E1 MG | ecosystem: Host-associated > Arthropoda: Insects > Digestive system > Unclassified ... | reverse complement strand
TTCCCCATTTCGTCTTCAGCTCGCGGCCGAGATAAAGATTGGCCGCCGCATCGACATTATCCGCCACCGCCAGCGTCTGGTAGATGGTTTCGATGCCGTATTTCTTGGCGTCGCGGGGATTGCGGATATCCGCATCCTCGCCGTTGATGAGGATTTCGCCCCCATCCCGCCGGTATGCACCGGACAATATCTTGATGAGCGTCGATTTGCCGGCACCGTTGTGGCCAAGAAGGGCCACCACCTCACCTGGGAAAAGATCGACAGAGGCGTTTTCCACCGCATGGATACCACCGAAGGAAATGGAAATATTGCGCATTTCCACGAGGGGCGTGACTTGTTCCGTCATTGGGGTTCTCCTCGGTTCTTACTTGGCGCGGGCGCGGTAGATGGTGTCGAGCCAGACGGCGACGACCAGAACCACACCGACGACGATGCGCTGAAAGGGCGTATCGATGCCCACAAGCACCATGCCGGATTGCAGCGATTGCATGACGAGCGCGCCGAGCATCGCGCCCGCTATGGTGCCGACGCCGCCGGCGAGCGACGTGCCGCCGATGACCGCTGCGGCGATCGTATAAAGTTCATCCAGTTCACCCTGGGCATTGGTGGCCGCATTGAGACGGGCCGTGGAGATTGCCGCCGCGATGGCGCAGAGAACGCCCATCAGCGTGAAAATCTTCACCGTGACCCAGCGGGTCTTGATGCCGGCGAGTTCCGCCGCCTCCGGGTTGCCGCCGATTGCGAACACATAGCGTCCGAAGCGCAGCCGCGTCGCGATGAAGGTCATGACAGCACCGACGGCAAGCGCCATCAGCACCGGAATGGCAATGCCGTGCGGAATGAACAGACCACCATCCGGCCAGGTAATGCCATTGGCATCGGCATAGTTGCGGGCAATGTTGACCGGCCAGGGATAGCTGTTGACGACAGCCACGAAACCGACGACGACGACGCAGCCAAGTGCCACCAGGAAATATTCCGCCCAGACGGGCCGCAGCGGAAAACCGAAACGGCGACGCTGGTGGCGGGAATTCAGGATTGCCGCGACAATGGCGACGCAGGCGACAATGGCTGCGATCCAGCTCCATGTCGCGCCGATCGAGCCACTGGTGCCGCCACCCATCAGGCGGAAGGTGGAATCCATCGGCGCCACGGTGCGGCCGCTGGTGACGAACCATGTGCCACCGCGCCAGACCAGCAGACCGCCAAGCGTGACGATGAAGGACGGCACGTTCAGGAAGGCGATGATCGAGCCCTGCAGCATGCCGATCGCTCCGCCGACGAGAATGCCGACCAGAAGCGTGACGATCCATGTCGCCCAATGTTCAAAGCCGAGGAGCTGCGGCAGGATTTCCGCCTGCATGACACCCATGATCATGCCGGAAAAACCGAGGATCGACCCGACCGACAGATCGATGTTACGGGTAACGATGACAAGCACCATGCCTGTCGCCATCACCGCGACCGAAGCGGTCTGGACGGAGAGGTTCCAGAGGTTTCTCGGCGTCAGGAACAGCCCGCCCGAAAGAATATGGAAACCGATCCAGATCAGAAGAAGCGCACCGACCATGCCGAGCAGCCGGGTATCAAGCTCCGTGGCACTGATGAAACGTGAAATCGAGCCCGTCTTTTCCGTCTTGGGGGACGCTGTGGAATTGGATTGTGTCATGTCGGCCATGGACTGCCGGTCCTCCTTACATCTGAAAGGCGCCGCGCCACGTATCAGTGGCGCGGCGCCCAAACATCAACCTAGCGGTCTCAGTTGCAGGCCTTGACGGATCCGGCCTTTACACCCTGGCAGGCCGTTTCCTTCTTGATCCAGCCGGCGTCGATGACGACGTTCAGATTGTCCTTGGTAATGGCGATGGGCTTGAGGAAGACTGACTGCATCGTCACTTTTTTCGGACCGCCATCAAAAGCGGCAACGCCCTTGATTTCCGTCATCTTCTTGCCGCCCGCAAGTTCCAGCGCGATGCCGGCAGCTTCCTTGCCGAGTTCGCGGCTATCCTTCCAGACAGATACCGTCTGCGTGCCGAGCGCTACGCGGTTGAGCGCGGCGAAGTCCGCATCCTGACCGGATACGGGAACAGAACCTGCGAGGCCCTGCGCGGCAAGAGCGGCAATTGCGCCACCGGCCGTTCCGTCGTTCGAGGCGACGACCGCATCGACCTTGTTGTTATTCTTGGTCAGGAACTGCTCCATGTTCTTCTGGGCATTTTCCGGCTTCCAGCCATCGGTATAGGCTTCGCCGACATTCTTGATCTTGCCCGCGTCGACAGCGGCCTTCAGAACTTCCTGCTGTCCGGCAAAAAGGAAGTCCGCATTCGGATCGGAAGACGAACCCTTGATGAAGACGTAGTTGCCTTCCGGCTTGACCTTGAAGACTTCGGCGGCCTGAAGGCGACCGACTTCCTTGTTGTCGAAGGTGATGTAGAAGGCGTTCTTGTTTTCGATCAGGCGGTCGTAACCCACCACCGGAATACCTTCAGCGACGGCCTTTTCAACAGCCGGGCCAATCGCGTCGCTGTCCTGCGCAAGAATGATCAACGCATTGGCGCCCTGGGAAATCAGCGATTCCACGTCGGTCAGCTGTTTTGCGGCGGACGACTGCGCATCGGCGGAAATATACTTCGCACCGGCCTTGTCGAGAGCTGCCTTGATTGCCGCCTCATCCGTCTTCCAGCGCTCTTCCTGGAAATTGGACCAGGAAACGCCAACGACGAGATCAGCAGCAATGGCTGCGGTGTGCAGGGAAACGAGTACAGCTGTACCCGCCAAAAGCTTGGCAAACGAATTCATGATGTCCTCCCGGTAAGGGCGAAGCCTGCACCTCCATGCAGGGAAAACGCCCGGAAAAAGCTGTCGGGCTCTGTGATTTCACAATTTTCTCGACAGTCGAGAAAATTAATGTCAGAGATTTCCCATGCTGTCAACAACGGCTGCGGGCAGCATCCGGGTGCCTTGATCTTGCTCGTGGCGTGCGCCATCAGAGGGGATAAGCACGACAGGAAAAAGCCGTTCAGGGAGCATACCCCAGCCCATGTCCGCCATTGCAAGCACGGAACTGGTGCGCCAGAAAAACAGCCTGTCGGTGATGGCAGCGCTGCGCCTTCATGGCAGCCTCTCCCATACGGACATGTCCTCCTTCACCGGGCTTGCCTCCGCCACCGTTTCCGCAATCACCATGGAACTCGAGCGGGCCGGCCTCATCCTGCGCAAAGAGCAGCTAGCCGCCGCAGGGCGTGGGCGGCCGCGCATCCTCTTTGGGCCTGATGGTGCTTTCTGCCACGTCGCCATCGTCATCATTTCGTCCGACAGCGTGCAATATTCGTTGGTCGACTATGCCGGCAAGCTGGTGGACCGCTTCACCGAGCAGAGGATCACGGCTGAAAAAGGGTCATTCGGCGGCTCGATCCTCTCCGGCCTTGCACGGCTTGCGGACCGTTCGCGCATCGACCGGCACGACATTCTTCAGGTGTCGATCAGCAGCAAGGGGCTTGTGGACGCGGCAGCGGCGGTGCTCGTCTGGTCACCGGTGCTCGGCACCGAAAAGATAGATTTCCAGCAGCTCATTTCTCAGGACGGCCGCATCCGCGTGACGCTGAACAACGAAACGCTGCTGGCCGCAAAAGCCATCTGGATGCAGGAGCAGGCAAAGGACGGCCCGAAACCGGAGGCACTTGTCACCCTGTCGCTCGGCCACAGCATTGGCCTCGGCATTGCCCGCGCCGCGGGTGGCGGGATAGAGGTTAGCGCCCCCAATTTCGGACATATGCTGCATCTGGCCGATGGCGCCCTTTGCCGCTGCGGCACCAGAGGCTGTATCGAGGCCTATTCAGGGTTTTATGCAATCCTGCGTTCGGCATTCGAGGCCCCGCCGCAGGCGGAACCGGCAAAATTCGTGCCGATTGCCGAAGTGGACAAGATCGCCGCTTCCGCCCGCGCCGGCGGGCGCATGGCGCGGCTTGCCTTCCGCACAGCCGGGCTTGCACTCGGCAACGGCCTTTCACGTCTGTTCAGCCTGCACGGCCATATGCCGGTCTTCATCACTGGCCCCGGCACACGCTATTTCGATCTTCTGGAAAGCGGCCTTCACGATGGCCTTGCGCAATCGCAGTCGGTACGCTTCGGCGGAATGCCAAAAATCGGCATCGCGCCCGACGAACCGGAACTGGTGTTCGAAGGGCATATGGAACACGCTCTGTCCGCCGCCGACGACTATATATTGAGCGCCGATGGCCCCCAGAAACCGGCGAAGAGTTCGGGGAACTGAGAGGGAAGCCAACGCTCGTCCACAAGAAAACGTGGCTATTCGCCGCTTTCCTAAAGCCGCCGCAGGCCTTCACGGTGCGCCGTATTTTCCGGCAATTTAGCCGCACCGGCGATCCCAAGACACATCAGCAATTGGATAAAATTCCACCCGAGATCAATCTGTCCTCGTTCAAGCCCGAGCCGCGCCGAGTCCGGAAAGGCATGGTGGTTGCCGTGGAAGGATTCGCCGAAAGTGACCACCGCTGCTGCTGGAATATTGTAGCCCTGCACAGCGACACTATCGACTGCCCATCCTTGATGCCCCCCACGATGTGCAAAATGGCCGATAAGCCAATGCCCGCTCAACGAAACCGAAATGCGCACCGCAGTGCCCCACACCACCCAGCCCCAGCCACCTAGAAAATAGAACAACAGCATCCAGGGTAGTTGCTGCGCCATCCAGGTTCGCTCCAGGAACCGGGAGAACCCGTCGTTCGCAATCTCCGGCTCAATAACGAAAGTTGGAGGATGTTTGAGTATAACCGCGCAATGCATCTGCCACCAAGCGTCCACGAAGAAAGAGCGCCGATGCGCGTAGAGGTCATGGCATGTTGTCTGTCGTTGGGCCCAATCGCGAATGTCGTGTGCGTAAATCATACCAAAAGGTCCCGCCATACCGACCAGGGTGCCAAGATAAATCAACACGCGCTCTACCGACTTGCTCGTGCCGAACGAGCGGTGAATCAGCAGCCGATGCATTCCCACCGAATGGTCTGCGCAAATGGTGATCGCAGTCATGATAACGAACAGAACGAAGCCGCCCCAAGAAAATGTCAGCGGCCCGAACACCACTGCGGCCGCCATCATCGCCCCCGTCCAGACTGACTTCGCTGGCCTCCAGCGCACTTGCCCTTCGCTTGCATCACCAAGCGGTTGCGAGATCATACGTCCTGTGGAAACCATCGCCATCCGTCACGCCCTTTCCGTACCATACCCGGACGCAATCTTGCGTCATCAATCAACAAATGATATTTATTTAGGCAATAAGCTAATTACCTTTGTAATTCATTTTTTTAATTAAGCAATTAGCTAATTAACTTAATGTCCGGCATTTTTGATGTCGTCGGCGAAAAGAGGGCAATGTGATAGAGCAGGAGAACGATTCCGAGAGGCTGGCTGAGCAGGTGACGACTCCGCCCATGCAGCTGGTTTTTGAGGCATTGGCCTCCGCCCCACGTCGTAAAATCCTGGCCTACCTCGCCCACACGGACCTTACAGCAGGTGAAATTGCTGCACGCTTTGACATGTCGAAGCCCTCGATCTCGCAGCATCTGAATGTGTTGGAAACTGCTGGTTTGATCTCAGGCAAGCGGGAAGGCCAGTTCATCCGCTACTCGCTGGCACCGAATAAACTTGTGAATACGCTCAACGGCTTTGTTCAAGACGTCTGCCCCATCGGCCGACCGCTTAAGAAAGAAAGCAAGACGTTGGCAGGGTTGAAATCAAGCACTGAGAAGTGAAAATTTGATGCGGCCCGGAGTCGTCTTTTTTGACCGAAAACCACTCCCGACGAAAGGCAAATGGAACACGCGCTGTCCACCGCCGACGACTATATATTGAGCACCGACGGCCCCGAGAGGCCGGTGAGGAATTCCGAAGGTTGAGCGGGCAACCGGCGGATGCTCAGGCCTGCTCCGTCACGGCTTCGCCCTTTTCCTTGACACCAGTCAGCGTGGAAACGAATTCATCCAGAGCGGCAGCCTCGTCCCTGCTCAACCGCAGGCCCTGTTTAGTGCGCCGCCAGAGAATATCCTCGGCTGCAAAGGCCCATTCGTGTTCCACCAGCCAGCGCACTTCGCATTCGTAAAGTGTGCCGCCGAAATGCCGGCCAAGGCCGGAAACATCGGTGGCGACACCGAGCAGTTCCGCAGCCTTCGTGCCGTAGTTTCTGATGAGCCGCTCGGCATGGCGTCCATCAAGGAATGGGTAACGGGAGACAAGCGCCCTCACCTGGGCGTCATATCTTTCCACCCCGAAGTCACCGCCCGGCAGATACGAGCCCGCCGTCCAGGGCTTGCCCTTTTCTCCGATGGCTGCGCCGATCTTTTCCAGAGCATGTTCCGCCAGCCGCCGGTAGGTGGTCAGCTTGCCGCCGAAGATATTGAGTAGCGGCGCTTCGCCCTCTGCCTCTTCAACCTTCAGCACATAGTCGCGTGTGGCTTCCTGCGCCTTTGAAGCGCCATCATCGAAAAGCGGGCGCACGCCGGAATAGGTCCAAACGATATCATCGGGCTTCACCGGTTCGCTGAAATATTCGCTGGCGGCATTGCAGAGATAGGAAATCTCTTCCTCAGAGATGCGCACCTTGGCCGGATCGCCCTTGTAGTCGCGGTCCGTGGTGCCGATCAGCGTAAAATCTTGCTCATAGGGAATGGCGAAGATGATGCGGTTGTCCGGGTTCTGGAAGAAATAGGCGCGCGGATCGGAAAACTTCCTGCGCACGATGATGTGGCTGCCCTGCACGAGACGAACATTGTGCACATCGTTGCGGCCGAACACGCCGGACAGCACGTTATCCACCCATGGGCCAGCGGCATTCACCAGCATGCGCGCTCTGTGCGTGGCTGAACGGCCGGTCTTTTCGTCCAGCGTCTCGATAAGCCACACTCCGCCTTCGCGCCGTGCGGAAACGACCCGCGTGCGGTTCATGATCGTCGCACCGCGATCCGCCGCGTCACGCGCATTCAGAACCACGAAACGGGCATCGTCCACCCAGCCGTCGGAATATTCGAAAGCCTTGGCAAAGACCGGCTTCAGAGGTTTGCCTGCCGGGTCTTGCCGAAGATCGACCGTGCGCGTCGGCGGCAAAAGCTTGCGGCCGCCGAGGTTGTCATAAAGAAAGAGGCCAAGCCGGACCATCCATGCCGGACGCACGCCGCCTTTCTGGAGCGGCAGGACGAAGCGCATGGGCCAGATGACGTGCGGGGCCATGGCCCACAGAATTTCACGCTCCATCAAGGCTTCGCGCACCAGACGAAACTCATAATGTTCGAGATAACGCAGGCCGCCATGGATAAGCTTGGTGGCTGCCGAAGACGTACCGGAGGCAAAATCGCCCTTTTCCGCAAGCGCCACGGAATAGCCCCTACCCACGGCATCGCGGGCAATGCCGCAACCATTCACACCACCGCCGATGACAAAAAGATCGAATATGTTTTCGCCGGACATAGGGCCTCCCAAGACAGCGCCGGGGACCATTTCCCCCTACGTTGAAAGATTATCGTCATAAAAACGAAAACAAAACGAATGTCAAAAGAAAACAAACGAAACCCATGTTTCCAGCACAAGCGAACGGCAACTGCCGCCGGTGAATCGCTTCGCCAGCGTGTTTCGGGATGTCGGTAAGGGGTCTGTGTTTCAGACGTGTGTCGGAGTGACCTGCTCAAGCTCGTAAAGCACGCCGCCCATATCCTTTGGATGCAGGAAGAGAACGGGATTGCCATGCGCGCCGATCTTCGGCTCGCCATCACCTAAAATGCGGATGCCTTTTTGGACGAGATCGTCTCGCACGGCCAGAATATCCGGCACCTCAAAGCACAGATGATGCGTGCCGCCACCCGGATTTCTTTCGAGGAAGGCGGTAATCGGGGAGTTCTCTCCAAGCGGATGAAGAAGTTCGATCTTGGTATTGTCAGCCTGAACGAAAACCACTGTCACGCCGTGTTCGGGCAGGGATTGCGGCTCGGAAACTTGAGCGCCAAGCGCCCTGTATCGCGAAACCGCGGCATTAAGATCGGGCACGGCAAGGGCGACGTGGTTCAATCTTCCGAACATGGCCGTATTCCTCTCACGCGTTGCGCCGGATGCCTTCGAGCAGATCGAGAACCTTGTTGGCGGCATCCATGACATTGGTGCCGGGTCCGAAAATCGCCGAAACGCCGTGGTCCAGCAGGAACTGGTAATCCTGGCGTGGGATGACGCCGCCGACGACGACGATGATGTCCTGGGCACCCTTCTGCTTGAGCGCCTCCACAAGCTGCGGTGCGAGCGTCTTGTGGCCTGCGGCAAGCGACGACATGCCGACCACATGCACCTTGTTCTGAACCGCAAGATCGGCTGCCTCGGCAGGCGTCTGGAACAGCGGCCCGGCCAGCACATCAAAACCGATATCACCGAAGGCCGACGCGATAACCTTCGCGCCGCGATCATGCCCGTCCTGCCCGAGCTTTGCGACCATGATGCGCGGTTTGACGCCGAGTCGTTCTGCCACGCCGGAAAGCCGCGTAGCGAGCGTGGCAAGCTCCGGCTCGTCCTTGTAGGCTTCGCCGTAAATATCCTCCACCACTTCCGGTACGGCAACGTAATCGCCGAAGACGGCACGCAGCGCATCGGAAATCTCGCCGACGGTGGCGCGGGCGCGGGCGGCGACGACTGCCGCCTCGAGAATATTACCCTTGCCGCTGCGGGCAATCTCAGACAATGCCGCCAGCGCCTTCGAGACGTCCCCGCCGTCGCGGCGACGTTTGGTGTCCTCAAGGCGGCGGATTTGCGCAGCGCGTACGGCGGCGTTGTCGATATCGAGAACGTCGATATCCTCCTCGGTTTCCAGACGGTAGCGGTTGACGCCGACGATGACTTCCTCGCCCTTGTCCACGGCCGCCTGCCGACGCGTGGCCGCCTCCTCGATCAATCTTTTGGGCAGGCCTTCGGCCACCGCTTTGGTCATGCCACCAAGCGCTTCCACCTCCTCAATCAGCGCCCAGGCTTTTTGCGCCAGTTCATCCGTCAGGCTTTCGACGTAGTAGGAACCGGCCAGCGGATCGACGACCTTGGTGACGCCGGTTTCGTGCTGGAGAATAAGCTGGGTGTTGCGGGCGATGCGGGCGGAAAATTCTGTCGGCAGGGCAATGGCTTCATCAAAGGAATTGGTGTGCAGCGATTGTGTGCCGCCCAGCACGGCGGACATGGCCTCGAAAGCGGTGCGGACAATGTTATTGTAAGGGTCCTGTTCCTGAAGAGACACACCGGATGTCTGGCAATGGGTGCGCAGCATGAGCGACGACGCCTTTTGCGGCTTGAACTCTTCCATGATGCGCGACCAGAGGAAGCGGGCGGCGCGCAGCTTTGCGGCCTCCATGAAGAAATTCATGCCGATGGCAAAAAAGAACGACAGGCGGCCGGCGAAATCATCGACATTCAGTCCCTTGGCAAGGGCGGCCCGCACATATTCCCGCCCATCCGCCAGCGTGAAGGCAAGCTCCTGCACCAGCGTGGCACCTGCCTCCTGCATGTGATAGCCGGATATCGAAATGGAGTTGAATTTCGGCATCTCCTTCGCCGTATATTCAATGATATCAGCAATGATACGCATCGAAGGCTCGGGCGGGTAGATATAGGTGTTGCGGACCATGAACTCCTTGAGAATGTCGTTCTGGATGGTGCCGGAAAGTGCGGCACGCGAGACACCCTGCTCTTCCCCCGCAACGATGAAATTGGCGAGCACCGGAATGACGGCCCCGTTCATGGTCATGGAGACGGAGACCTTTTCGAGCGGTATGCCATCGAACAGGATTTTCATGTCCTCGACGCTGTCGATCGCTACGCCCGCCTTACCGACATCGCCTTCAACGCGCGAGTGGTCGCTGTCATATCCGCGATGAGTGGCAAGATCGAAGGCGACCGAAACCCCCTGTTGGCCGGCGGCGAGCGCCTTGCGGTAAAAGGCGTTGGAAGCTTCGGCAGTAGAAAACCCGGCATATTGGCGGATCGTCCATGGCCGCCCGGCATACATGGTGGCGCGCGGGCCGCGCGTGAAGGGTGCAAAGCCCGGCAGGCCATCGAGATGTGAAGCCTTTTTCAGGTCATCGGCCGTGTAAAGCGGTTTGACGTCAATGCCTTCGGGCGTATGCCAGACGAGTGCATCCGGTGAACGCTTCAGCTCTTTTTCGGCAAGCTGCAGCCAATCCCGCACCGTTTTTTCACCCGACATGCATATCTCCCCTTCTGCATTTCATTTTCAGTACTGTGACTGGTGATCGTGACCGAAATCCAGCCTACCCCGTAACCCGCTCCGCCCCTCATCCGTTCCTCAAAAACGGTATCAAGCCCTATTCAAATTCGAGGATGACCTCATCCACGGCGAGGCTATCGCCCGGCTTTGCCGACACTTTGGCAACCCGGCCGCGTTTTTCCGCACGCAGGATGTTCTCCATCTTCATTGCCTCCACCGTCGCCAGCGCCTGACCGGCTTCGACCTCGTCCCCCTCGCCAACCGAGATCCCGGTGATGACGCCCGGCATAGGGCAGAGCAACAGTTTCGACGTATCGGGCGGCAGCTTTTCCGGCATCAGCAGCGCCAGTTCCGCCACGCGCGGGCTGCGCACATGGGCGAGAACATCCATGCCGCGCCAGCGCAGGCGAACCGCCGCACCGGCAAGATCGACCTTGGCGGCGATCACCTCGCCCGCCACCGTGAACAGGCCAAGGCTGCGGCCGGGAAGCCAGCCGGTAGCGACTGTCAGCGCAGCACCATCCTCAAAACGGATTGCCATGCCTTCAGCACCGGTCTCCACGCTGACGCTTCGACGGGATCGACCAAGCGAAACCACCCAGTCCTGACCGACAATGCGACGATGATTGCCAATGGTACCGGAAATTTCGACCGCACGGTTTTGAAGCCGATGGTGGATAACGGTGGCGATGGCTGCGAGCTTGCGCGCGGAGGCCTCATCGGGCTCGACCCCGGAAAAGCCCTCCGGAAATTCCTCGGCGATAAAACCCGTCGTCAAACGGCCGGCCCGAAAACGCTCGTGCTGCATGACAGCCGAGAGGAACGGCAGATTGTGGCCGATGCCCTCCACTTCGAAACGATCCAGCGCCTGCCCCATGGCATCGATGGCGGTTTCACGATCCTTTGCCCAGCTACAAAGCTTGGCGATCATCGGATCGTAATACATCGAGATTTCACCGCCTTCGAAGACGCCGGTATCGTTGCGGATCACGGTGCCGTTTTCCTGCTCGCCCTCTTGCGGCGGGCGATACCGTGTCAACCGGCCGATGGAGGGCAAGAAATTACGATAGGGGTCTTCGGCATAAAGCCGGCTTTCGATTGCCCAGCCGTTCAACTTTATATCGGTCTGCCCGAAGGACAGCTTTTCGCCTGATGCCACGCGGATCATCTGCTCGACCAGATCAATGCCTGTGACGAGTTCCGTTACCGGATGTTCCACCTGCAGGCGCGTATTCATTTCCAGAAAGTAGAAATTGCGCTCGCCATCGACGATGAATTCGACCGTTCCGGCCGAATGGTAACCAACTGCTCTCGACAGAGCCACGGCCTGCTCGCCCATGGCCTTGCGCGTTGCCTCATCAAGAAAGGGCGATGGCGCTTCCTCGATGACCTTCTGGTTGCGGCGCTGGATAGAGCACTCTCGCTCGCCAAGGTAAAGGATATTGCCGTGTTGATCGCCCAGCACCTGAATTTCGATATGGCGCGGCTGGGTGACGAATTTCTCGATGAAGATGCGGTCGTCCCCAAAGGAAGATTTCGCCTCGTTTTTTGACGACTGGAAACCCTCGCGCGCCTCCGCATCGTTAAAGGCGATGCGCATGCCCTTTCCGCCGCCGCCGGCCGAGGCCTTGATCATCACGGGATAACCGATCTCGGAGGCGATCCTCACCGCCTCATCTGCATCCCCAATCAGCCCCATATGGCCGGGCACGGTGGAAACACCGGCTTCCGCCGCGAGCTTCTTGGAGGTGATCTTGTCGCCCATGGCCTGGATAGCGCGGACCGGCGGGCCAATGAAGATCACACCCGCCTTCTCCAGCGCCTCGGCAAAGGCAGCGTTCTCCGACAGGAAGCCATAGCCGGGATGCACCGCATCAGCCCCGGTCTTCTCGATCGCAGCAAGGATTTTATCGATGACGATATAGGACTGCGACGAGGGCGCCGGACCGATATGAACGGCCTCATCCGCCATCTTCACATGCAAAGCATTGGCATCAGCATCCGAATAGACGGCAACCGTCGCAATGCCCATCTTCTTCGCCGTCTTGATGACCCGGCAGGCGATCTCGCCGCGATTGGCGATGAGGATTTTCTTGATCATTTGCCATCGCCTTCAAAAGTATGATTCTCAATCAGCGTCAGATAAGCAGCGGGAACAGCATCGGTCAGCCAGACACCATTGTCGGCTTGAAAAAAGCTGTGGCCAGCGGCAAACATCCGACTGGCATCAACCATTAGGATGGCGGGTTTTCCGTGCCGCTGGCCGACCGCATGTGCCGTCACGCTGTCTGCCGAAAGGTGAACCTGCTGCCGGCTGCCCGGTCGCAATCCTTCCTGCAGGATAGCATCTAGGAAACGTGTCGCAGTACCATGGAAAAGCTGCGGCGGCGGTTCTAAAGGAGCGCTACCAAGATCGACCTTTACTGAATGCCCCTGCGCGGCCCGGATGCGGTGCCCATCTTCCGAAAGGGTGAAACGCTTCTTGTCGCTTTCGGTAACGACCGCACGCAGACCGGCCTCGTCGAGCAGCGT
>Ga0160443_100967_pt1 | contig 12833 bp, 12 predicted proteins | sample HID1972I_E1MG_FD_108244 | JGI IMG/M metagenome (GOLD analysis project Ga0160443, IMG submission 108244) | Enriched pill bug-associated microbial communities from UW Madison campus, WI, USA - HID1972I_E1 MG | ecosystem: Host-associated > Arthropoda: Insects > Digestive system > Unclassified ... | reverse complement strand
TGACACCAGCCCTTTGAATTTGCTGTTGAGCAGGGTGAAGCTGGCCTGGAAGCCTACGGCGTTTTCCGCGTAGTTGGACTGTTCCAGTTGAGCGTCAACGGTGTTCTGGTCGATCGACGGTTGCATCGGCGTGCGATACATCAGCGATTCGTCGCCGTTGCCCAGGCCTTCAGCTTCGATGTGACGGCTGTTGGTCATGTTCAGGGCAATCGTGCCGTTGGCGTTTTTCTGGGTCTGTGCTTCAAGCACTTTGGAGAAGTCCAGATCCCGAGCCTTGTAGTTCGGGGTATCGGCGTTGGCGATGTTGTTGGCCAGGACTTCGGCACGCTGGGCGCGGAAGCCCAGGGCTTTTTCGTGAATGCCGAGCGCTTTATCGAAGCTGATGCTCATGTCGGGACCTTCAGGGTGACCGGTTTTTCGTAACTGAGCTTTAGCAAGCCGCGTGCCAATGCGAAAAACCCCCGTAAACCGGGGCTTTGCGAGAGACCGGCAAAGCGGCAATGCCAGAAAAGCGGCAACCGGTTTCCGCCGAATGCCGCTTTTCTGCCGCTTGCCGTCCATCTCATACACACCACGGTCCCTGTAGGAGTGAGCCTGCTCGCGATAGCGGTGTGTCAGGCACCGATGATGCTGAATGTGCTACCGCTATCGCGAGCAGGCTCACTCCTACAGGGGTTTTGTGGTGTTAAGGAGAATTTCTTCGGGCACAAAAAAACGGCAGGCCTTTGCGGGCCTGCCGTTTTTTTGTATTGCCGATGCAATCACTTCGCCTGGTAAATGATCCCCGGGCTGCACTGCACCATCTGGTAATGGTCCGGCAAACCGTTCAACGCTTCGGAAGCGCCAAGGAACAGATAACCGCCCGGCTTCAACGTGCTGTGAATGCGCAACAGGATGTCCTTCTTCACTTCGGCAGAGAAGTAGATCAACACGTTGCGGCAGAACACGATGTCGAACTTGCCCAGCGCGGCATAGCTGTCGAGCAGGTTGAACGAGCGGAACTCCACGCGGTTCTTGATCGGCGCCTTGATCACCCAGCGCCCCGGCCCTTTCGGGTCGAAGTAACGCTGCAGACGTTCCGGCGACAAACCGCGACCGATCGCCAGGCTGTCGTATTCGCCCGTCTTGCAGTTGGTCAGCATTAGGCCGGACAAATCAGTGGCAACGATCTGCACACCCATCTTCAACTGGCCCAGGTTGCTGCGCTCGAACTCGTCGATCGACATCGACAGCGAGTACGGTTCCTGGCCCGATGAGCAGGCGGCCGACCAGATCCGCAGACGCTGGTTGGGGCTGGCCTTGATCGCTTCAGGCAGTACCTTGTTCTTCAAGACTTCAAACGGATAGGTGTCACGAAACCACAGGGTTTCGTTGGTCGTCATGGCATCCACCACCATCTCGCGCAAACCACTGCGCGGCTGGGTCTGAATGCGCTGGACCAGCTCACCTAGGGACTTGATGCCTTGCTGCTCCATCAGTTTGTTGAGACGGCTCGAGACCAAGTACTGCTTGTTTTCACCGAGCAAAATGCCACAGGCTTTTTCCAGGAAGACCCGGAACTGTTCGAAATCCAAATTACCCGTAGACAATGATGCCGCCTCTTAAATCGTGTTGACCGCCAGGAGCAAAACGCCCCTAGCTGATATCTGCTGCTTTGATCCGGTCGACTACCCGGGATGCCAGGTCATCAGGGCGGAATTTGGCCAGGAAGTCATCAGCACCGACTTTCTTGACCATCGCCTGATTGAATACCCCGGACAACGAAGTATGCAGGATGATATGAAGCTTTTGCATGCGCGGGTCAGCGCGAATCTCGGCCGTCAAAGTGTATCCGTCCATCTCCGGCATCTCGATGTCGGAGATCATCATCAGAAACTCTTCTTCCGGCTTCTTGCCCTCGTCGACCAGCTTGCGCAGGTAATCCAGCGCTTGCTTGCCGTCGTTCAGCGCGATCACTTCGACGCCAATCGTCTGCAGGCAACGCGTGACCTGCTTGCGCGCCACCGATGAGTCATCGACCGTCAAGACACGCAACGACAGTGCCTTGGTCTGGGTCTCGACATCGACCACGCCCACCGAAATCGCTTCCGGTGTCGGCGCAACTTCGGCCAGCACTTTCTCGACATCGATGATTTCGACTAACTGATTGTCCACCCGAGTCACAGCGGTCAGGTAATGATCGCGACCCGTGCCCTTGGGCGGTGGATGAATCTCTTCCCAGTTCATGTTGACGATGCGCTCCACCGAGCGGACCAGGAAACCCTGGGTCTTGGTGTTGTACTCCGTGATGATCACGAACGGGTTGTTCTTGTCCTTCAACGCTCCGGAACCGGTGGCCATTGCCAGATCAAGGATCGGAATGGTCGCCCCCCGGATATTTGCCACCCCGCACACGACAGGACTGGACTTGGGCATCAACGTCAGCGACGGGCACTGCAACACTTCCCGTACCTTGAACACGTTGATTCCGTAGAGCTGCTGACCGTCGAGACGGAACAACAACAGCTCCAGGCGATTCTGCCCCACCAGTTGCGTGCGCTGGTTCACCGAATCCATTACACCAGCCATGCCCAGACTCCTACTACCAACGCTTCAGTGTGTTGCGACGCACATTCATTGCTAAACGGCACGGCGCTTGCTTTTTAACTCGTATGAACGCTCAAACGACATTTTTCCGACACCTGACCTCCCGCACTCGCAAAAGCCTGTGCGCGATGTCTGCCGTCTGCTTCTTCTTCGCTGGCAGCCCTGCCGTTGCTGATACGGTTACCATGCCTGACATGCTTATCGGCGTCACTCAGGGCTTTCTTGAGTTCACCGTAGAAGACTATCTGGCTACCAGTCAAACGGAAGGCCGCTACGAAATCGAGGTCAAGCAACTCGATCCACGTATGCGCATGCCTATGTGCGACAAGGAATTGACAGCTTCGCTGGAGAGTCCGGCACGTCCTTTGGGCCGGGTAACCGTCAAGGTTCGCTGCGAGGGCGCCTCGCCCTGGACAGTCTTCGTGCCCGCTCAAGTCCGCCTGTTTCGCGAGATTGTGACGACCACGCGACCGCTCAAGCGCGCCGGCATTATCGAGCCGCAGGACGTGACCCTGCGTGAACGTGACGTCAGTGTGATCAATCAAGGCTTCCTGACCTCGGTAGACGAAGCGATCGGGCAGAAATTAACCCGACCAACGGTAGCCGATCAGGTGATTACTCTGGTTCATCTGGAACAGGCAGAAGTCGTGCGCAAGGGCGATCAGGTGGTCATCACTGCCCGCAGCGGCACACTGGCCGTGCGCATGCCCGGCGAAGCGCTTGCCAATGGCGGCTTGAAAGAACAGATCCGGGTAAAAAACCTCAACTCGCAACGGGTCATCAAGGCGCAAGTCATCGCGCCGGGCCAAGTGGAAGTGGCGATGTAGAAAACTGGCGCTGACCCCGGCTGTTCCCTAAACTGTGCCGCAGCAGGACACGCGCCGGCGCATGCAAGGCTCATTGTAAATGTGCCTAAAGTTTTCCAGGGGATGGCCGAAAACATGGCAAGCGTCCAAATTCCCAGAGGTTTTTATCATGGTCATCGATTTCAGCCGTTTGAACAGCTCCTCGTCACTTACGGGCAGTACACGTACCAGCGCCAGCAAGGACACGGCCGAAGCCGCCAAGTCCGCGCCGCTGAATACCCCGGCCGCAGAGGCCACTACCGTCAAAAGCGGGGAATCGGTACACCTCAGCAATGAGGCTCAACAGTTGCAGAAGGTCACTGACAAGCTGCGCGATCAGCCTGCTGTCGACAAAGCCCGTGTGGCCGAGTTGAAAGCCGCGATTGCCGATGGCAGCTATAAAGTCGACAGCAACCGTGTAGCCAGCAAACTGCTCAACTTCGAAGCCCAGCGCTAGGCTTTTGCCGGCGCCAGGCTTTTGGACGCTTAAAACCCAAGGCCAGCCATGCACGACACTAATTTATTGCAACTGATCAACGACGACTTTGCTCCAGCTCAACAATTGCTGGAGTTGCTGCAAACCGAATCCCTCGCGTTGCACGGTCGCGACATGCCTCTGCTGGAAGAAATTCTGGCGCACAAACAGGCATTGATCATTCTGCTTGAACAGCATGGCCGCAAGCGCAGCGAAATCCTCGCCAGCCTCAATCTGCCGACTGATCGTACAGGTCTTGAGCAATTGGCTGGCCAGTCGAGCATTGGCGAGCAGTTGTTGACGCAAGGCGACGCGTTGACCGATCTGATCGCGCAATGCCAGGCCGCCAACCTCAAGAATGGTCAGTCGATCCAGATCCAGCAGGCCGCCACGGCCAATCAGCTGAAGATCCTCACCGGTGGTGAAGCGCCAGCGCTTTACAACGCCAGCGGCACTTTTGCCAAACCCGCCGTACCGCGTCCGCTCAGCCAGGCATGAGCCGTTGATGCGCCAGCTCTATCAACCCGCGAAACATGCTGGCAAAATGCTGGCTAGTCGTCATATTTTGTCTGGAGATTGATAAACCGTGTCCAACGCCCTAAGCGCGGATGATGCTCCGCAGCCCCCAAAGGTGCTCACCACGCCACTGGAAATCTCCAGCAACCTGCGTCAGTTACAAGACAGCCACGATCCTTTGATCATCACGTTCCACGAGCGCAGCCAGCGCTTTCAGAGCTATTTGATCAAAGTTGACCGTGACACCGCCTCCATCGCCCTCGATGAAATGATCCCGCGCGACGGTGAACGCTTCCTGCTGGCCGGCGAACCGTTCAAGGTTGAAGGTTTCCACGACGGTGTACGTATCGCCTGGGAATGCAACGGCACGCTGAACATTCAAGAATCCGAAGGCGACCGTTTCTACACCGGCGACCTGCCTACCGAAGTGGTTTACCACCAGCGCCGCAATGCTTTCCGCGCCGCGCTGAAACTCACCGACCTGGTCAGCGTCGAACTGGGTGGCGAGAAACTCAAGTCGCCGATCAACGGCAAACTGCTGGATATTTCCGCGACCGGCTGCAAGCTGCGTTTCGAAGGCGACATTACTGACCGCCTGCAACTGGGCCAGGTCTACGACCGCCTGATCGCCCCGCCGCTGTTCGGCAATCAACCGACCGCCGTCGAACTGCGCTACCTGCATTTCGAGGAAAAACTCAACATCACCTTTGCCGGCCTGCGCTTTCACAACATCAGTGGCCCGGCCGCGCGCAACGTTGAGCGTTTCGTTTATCAGTTGCAGCGTGAAGCACGCCGTTTCGATAAAGACGACATGTGATTCTCAGCGGCAAATAAAAAGGGCAGTCCTTGGCGGGACTGCCCTTTTTTGTGCGCGATGCTTTTTGTTCAGTTCAAGGCCGGCCGCCACTGAGATCCGGGGTCGGCTTGTCGTTGTCAGCGTCCGGCTCGGCTTCTGTCGCAGGCGCGGCCGGCGTATCGGCTTCAGGCTCGGGGCTCACTGGCGCTTGCACTGGGTCCTGCACCATCTGCTCCTGCACCACCTGCTCGTCGACCCGCGGGTCAAGGGCGGCCACCAATGGCGAGCTGGACATGCTGTCGGGCATGGCCACGTGATGCAGCGGCGCATCGTCGACCTGATGCAGATTGGTCACGGCTTTCGGCCGGATCCGCCACACCAGCACCAGCGCGAAGAAGCTGAAAAACGCATACAGGCTCTGACTACCGAACAGCTTCATCAGCACACCCGCGAGCAGCGGCCCAATGCTCGCACCGACCCCGTAGGTCACCAACAGCATCGCGGTCAGCGACACCCGCCGATCACCCTCGACATGGTCATTGGAGAATGCCACCGCCAGTGGGTACAGACAGAACTGCACCAGTGAACAGAGGAAACCAACCCCAAACAGCACCTCGAGCGGAACCTGCGGCAGCACCGCCAACGGCAACGCCGCCACTGCCAGGAACCCGGCAAAGCAGCGAATCAGCAGCGCCCGGTCGTAACGATCGGACAACCAGCCCAGCGGCCACTGCACCAATAAGCCGGCAAAGATGCAGCTCCCCATGAACAGACCGACCTGCTCGGTCGACAGGCCCTGCTGAGACGCATACAGCGGTGCCAGGCCGTAGAACGAACCGATGATCAAACCGGCACCGAGCACCGTGCTCAAGGACTGCGGCACCCGCTTGATAAAGAAGCGCGGTTCCATCGGCGCCGGATGCAAGGGCGCAGGGTGAATACGTCGGGTCAGGGTCACCGGCACCAGACACAACGCAAAGCACAGGGCGACCAGCATCAGCAGTTCCAGACCCAGCCCCGGGTGCATCACCAGGATCAACTGACCCAGGACCAGGCCCAGATACGAAGCGATCATGTAACCACTGAATACCAGACCGCGCTGATTGGCATCGGCCTGCTCGTTGAGCCAGCTCTCGATGACCATGTATTGGCACATCATGCCCAGACCGACGATGGTCCGCAGCACCAGCCATGCCGGCAGCCAGTCGACAAGGCCATGACCGAGCACCGCCGCGCCGACGATCCCCGCGCACGCCGAGTACGCACGGATATGCCCGACCCGGGCGATCAACCGGTGGCCGATCTTGCCGCCCAGCACCAGGCCGAAATAGTTGGCCGCCATCAACGCACCGACCCAGAGGCCGTCGACGTTGTCAGCGGCAAGGCGCAAGGCCAGATAAGTGGATAGAAGGCCCGAGCCGATCAACATCATCAGCGAGGCGAAATACAGCGCTCGAAAGGATTTCCAGATTTGGCGCATCGGCGTTCCGAGCGGCTCCTTGCAGTAAATATCGGGCTACCAAAACGATAGCCCGATGGCGACGGTTCGTCAGGCCTGGGCTGCTAGAACACGCCGTTCCCAGGGAGTGATTTCATCAAAGAAGCTGGTCAACTCCATGGTCTTCGAAGCGATGTAGCCTTCGATGAACTCCTGTCCGAACAGTTCCCTCGCCAATTGGCTACGTTTCAGACGCTCGAGCGCAGCATGCAAGGTACACGGCAGCGAGAGGTTGTCCGGCACCTCGAACTCGCCCTGAATCGCTTCCGTCGGCTCCAGTTCATGCTCGATGCCATGCAAACCCGCGGCCAGACTGGCGGCGATCGCCAGATACGGGTTGGCATCGGCGCCGGGCAAACGGTTTTCCACCCGACGGGCAACCGGCGAACTGGCGGGAATACGCAAGCCGGCGGCGCGATTGTCATGGGACCAGCACGCGTTGTTCGGCGAAGCGAACGGGTGGCACAGACGCTGATAGGAGTTCACGTTGGGCGCAAACAGTGCGGTGAATTCCGCCATGCCTGCCTGCTGCCCACCGATGAAGTGGCGGAACATCGCCGTCGGTTGGCCGTCCTCGGCGCTGAACACGTTCTTGCCAGTATCGATGTCGACGATGCTCTGGTGAATGTGCATCGAACTGCCCGGCGTGTGCGCCAGCGGCTTGGCCATGCACACTACGCTCAGGCCATGCTTGAGCGCGACTTCCTTGAGCAGGTGTTTGAACAGAAAGGTCTGATCGGCGAGCAGCAGCGGATCGCCGTGCAGCAGATTGATCTCGAACTGGCTGACGCCCATTTCATGCATGAAGGTGTCGCGCGGCAGGCCGAGAGCGGCCATGCATTTATAGACTTCATTGAAGAACGGCCGCAGACCGTTGTTGGAACTGACGCTGAATGCCGATTGGCCATCCTCGCGCCGGCCGTCGAGGCCAACAGGCGGACGGAACGGTTGGGTCGGATCAGTGTTCGGGGCGAAGACAAAGAACTCCAGCTCGGTCGCCACCACCGGCGCCAGGCCGCGCGCGGCGTAACGAGCAATGACCTTTTTGAGCTGGCCCCGAGTCGACAGATTGGAGCTCTCGCCGGTCAGCTCATCCGCATCACAAATGGCCAATGCACGCGGCTCGTCACTCCAGGGCAGCGGATGGATCATCGACGGTTCGGCAACCAGTGCCAGGTCGCCGTCATCGCTGCCGTAAAAGCGCGCCGCCGGATAACCACCCATGATGCATTGCAGCAGCACTCCCCGCGCCATCTGCAAACGCCGCCCTTCGAGGAAACCCTCGGCGGTCATCACTTTGCCTCGCGGCACGCCGTTCAAATCCGGCGTGACACATTCAATCTCATCAATGCCCGTCAGTCGCTGCGCGAGTGAACGCTGGCCATCGGTTGTCATGACGCAATCCTTGTTATTGTGCGAGCCGCGAACGGCGACCCGTACAAAATAGGCTTCGGCTGTTCGGAATATCAAGCAGCGTCAAAACAAAAAAACAAACAACGCGAATACCCCCTGTAGAAGCTGCCGCAGGCTGCGATCTTTTGATGTTGTTTTTCCAGGATCAAAAAATCGCAGCCTGCGGCAGCTCCTACAAGCATCGGTGCAATATCAAGGGAGGTAGAGGCTGAACACACCGCCGCCCAATGGGCCGCCGTTGCGAATTTCGGTGCGACCTTCAACACCGTTACGCTGATGCAGCGCTGCGATGCGGTTGGCGAAATACAAACCGAGCCCGGTGCTGCCGCTGCTGTGGTTGATGCCCTGCACGTAATCGGCCTGACGCTCGAGCATCTCGGCCGGGTAACCGTCGCCGTCGTCGTTGATGCTCAGGACCAGTTGCCCGGCCTCGTCACTGACGGTGATCAGCAGTGATTCGCGGGCATAGCGAATCGCATTGTTGATGCAGTTGCCGAGCACCGAGGCAATCAATTCACGGTCAAAGAACCCCAGCGGACTCAACGGATCGACTTCATACGTGGCGACGATCCCGCGACTGGCGAACACCTCCTGATGCGACGCCAGTTGCGCTTCGATGAAGTCGTCGAGTTCATGATAGGCCGGTTGCAGTGGCATCTGGTTGACGCCGAGCTTGTACAGCCCGAGCAATTGCACGAGCATGCCGTTGAGGTGGGCGAACTCGAAGTCGATCACGCCCTGCTCCGAACCTTCGCGCTGCGCTTGCGGCAACCGCGCGAGCCATTGACTGTGAGCCTGCATCAGCATGGCCAGCGAGTTTTTCATGTCGTGGACGGTGGAGGCGATCACCGTGGAAAAATCCAGTGCCTGCTTGTCGTTGCTCATTCGCCAAACGCCTTGCTTTTCAGCTTCTGATAACGCGCATGACGCGCGTCGGTGTCGGGCATCAGGCCGACCATTTTCAGGCAGGCCCGACATTCTTCCAGCTCCGCCGATGGCACCGACGTGTCGGTGCCGTGCAGCAGCGACTGGGCCATGTTCAGCGCAATACTGATGTTCTTCGGTTGCATCTTCAGCGCCTTGCGGAACACCTCGCGGGCCTCCACCAGATTGCCGGTCTTGTACACGCGCACGCCCTGACGGTTGAGGTCGGCAGCGGCGTTGCTGGAGCTGAGAATAGTCGGGTCATCGGTGAGCTTGGCGATGTCTTTCATCACCGCCGGATCATCACCGTAGATTTCCGCGCAGCTCTTGAGCATCGAGGTGCCCGCCTCGGCCTGACCGAGCATCTGCAACTGCTTGGCGACCAACAGCGCCGCTTCCGGACTCATGAACTGTTCCATGCCGTCGAGACGCATCAGTGCTTGTTCGGTGAGCTTGTCGGCAGTTTCGGCATCGTTGAGCAGCAGGCTGGTAGCCTTCATCAGGCGCGCACGAATCTGCAGGCCGGGGTCAGTCGGGTTCTCTTTGGCGACAGCGCTGAGGGTGGTGTTGATCTCCAGCCGCGTACGCGTATCGAGACCGCGCTCGCTGCCTTTGCTGATCAACGCATGAGCCAGGCCCAGATTGCTTTCCGGATCCTTGAAACGCGACTGCGCCCCCTGCGCCACGGCCTGACGATAGGCGCGTGAGGCGGTGTCGAAATCTTCGTTGGCCATTGCAAGCTTGCCCAGCAAGGCTTGGCGACGCACCGCCAGTGGCGACAGACGAATGGCCTCTTCCAGCACCTGCTGCGCACCTTTGGTATCACCCTCGGCAACCAGCACGTCGGCCATGCCGTCGTACAACGACGGCATCATCGGAAACACCTTCAGCGCCTTTTCATAGACGCCTTTTGCCTGAGCGACTTGCCCACGCTTGAACAACAACTTGCCCAGTCCGGCAAACGCCCAAGGCAACGGCCGGTCGGCGATGATGCTGTCGTAGAGACGCTCCAGCGCTTCGTTCTGGTTCATGTCGCGCAACGCATCGGCGCGGTAACGCAGGCATAACGGTGAATAACGAATGTCCTGCTTGCACAGGGCAATGCAGGCATTGAGCACCTCGACCGGTTTACCACGGTCGAGGGCTTGCAGAATCGGTTTGAGCAATGTCTTGCGCTGCTCCAGACGCTCAAGGCGCTGAGCCAGGCCGGAACGGTTGAACGGTTTGGTCAGGTACGCGTCCGGCTCATGCTCCAGGGCACTGAGCACCATCGCCTGACTGGTCTCGGCGGTGACCATGACGAATACCGCTTCATGGCTGATGAGTTTTTCCAGCATCAGGTCTTCGAGTACTTGCTGGCCGTTCTTCTTGCCGTCGCCGAGATGGAAGTCCTGCAGGATGAAATCGTAGGACTTCTGCGCACACATCTTCAGCGCCTGTTCACCGGTGTCGGCGGTGTCGACATCCTTGACCCCAAGCTCACGCAGCATCGAACGGACGGAACTGCGGAAATCCGAGAAATCATCGACGATCAGAAAACTCTTTTGGTGATACGACAGCATCGAAGATTTCCAGGCAATTGAAGTGAGGGCAATTTCAGGCGCGCAGATAATAGCTGCCGGCCAAATGCTATCAAGCGATTTCGCGCGACGTTGAAGTCACCCAATGGGTTATCGGCCACAAGTGCGGTTCCCTGAAGCCAGCGCTTCAACATTCCTCGCCCAGCGATTACCCTGCGCGCCGGCATAACTCCCCACTACAGGGCTTACATCGTGTACATCAAAGGACGCTGCATCGTGTCCGTCTGTGTGCTGCTGTTTATTCAGCAGGCCATGGCGGCCGGAATGGACTGCACAAAAGCGGCGAATGCCGTCGAAAACACTGTTTGTGCGAACAAATCGTTGTATGAAGTGGACGCGCAAATGGGCGCGATTTATCGGGATTTATTCAAAGCCTCTGGTCCCGCACAAGCTGAACTCAAGCGCGCTCAACGGCTGTGGTTAAAAGCCCGCAATGCCTGCGCCGAAGACGTTTCCTGCCTGGATCAGCAATATCGCGAGCGTCTGCAAGCGTTGCACGCGCAGTGGCAGGCAGCGGTGGCCTATCAACCGGATGACCTCGATAAACAGGCGCTGGACGATCTGCAAAAGCGTATTCAAGCCGCCAGTAAAGATGATCCAGAATTTGCGCTGGATCGGGTACTCACCGCGCTCGCCGTGAAAACGCCTGCTGGCGGTTTTCACGGTGAGGCCAGTGCAGAGGACTCTTTGATAACGCACTTTCCGACATCGCAGCCCGAAGGCGTTGGTGCCGATGAATGGCGAGCGCTGACCGCCTCCCGGATCAATGACGCTGCCGAAACCGGCCTGACGTCTTACACCTTGCGGGATCTGGATGGCGACGGGCAGCGCGATCTGATCGTAAATACCTACGCCGGGGGCACCGGTCTGTTCACTTATGTGGAAACCTGGCGGCGTGACGGCGAACGGTTCATCAAACGTTCTGTTGAGCCCGACAGTTCACTGTTCTACACCAATGATCGCGGCGCCAATCAGTCAGTGGACTGGATAAACCTGCGCGGCAAGACTTACGCGGCCTATCGAAACAGCGAGTACGGCGTTGATCGGGTCTACTTGCTCAACCCGCTGAAAATCAACGTCCAGGTGCCGACGGTGACGATTCGTTATCGCTATGCCCTCGACGTGCCCGCTCTTCAACACAAGGACGACGGCAAAAGCACGTTTGAACTCGAACCCGATCTGCACCGAGCGCTTAATCAGGCTGTGGCCAAAGTCGCTGAAACCGCCGCTATCCCTTCAAAAGAACCGCTCTGCCCTATTCCGGCGACCGGCGCCGGTGAAAACGATTACTACAGCTTTGGCCCGGCGCATTACAGCATTGAAAAAGTCGCCGACCTGCCGGTCTTCATTGGCAATGATTGTTACATCGGCGCCTTGATTGACTGGTTCGGCAGTTACAGCGAAAAGAATGGCTTGTTCGCGCAACTGGCATTGCGTAAACCGGACAGCGAGGACGGCAGCCTTACATATTCAGTCTACGGTCGCCGACATATCATCAATGTCAGTACTTCATCGGGGCAAATTGACCTGAACGAAGGTTAGCCGTGTAGGCCATCCGCTGCCGAAAATCATTGGTGCAGTCGTGATTGCCGGGATGTCCAGATAAAAGGCACTGCACGTCTGTCTGCCAAAACTGTTGAAGGCAGAATCATGAGTCGGGATTATTCTGTGCAATTAGCTGTGCAGTTGATCCCCTCGACGCATCTTTGCTGATCAATCTTGATCGCGAAGTGCAGCGCGAAATCCTGCAGATGCTCCACTTCGCCCTGCGCCCGAGCGGCTTCCTGTTCCTCGGCACTAAGGAATGCGCCGATGCCTGCCATGAGCTGTTCGCCCGGAGGACAAGCGCAATCGGATCTTCCGTGCCAAAACCGGCACGCCGAACAGCCGCCGCACGACCGTAGCATGTGCATCATGGCTTTCCTCCCGTAAGACGAAAATTAAGTCACAAGGGTTCGCCATGGCAATTCGTCGGCTGACTGTAATGCAAAAGCCCCGTCGTAATTGTCATTACGACGGGGCTTCTAATTTGAACTTGAGGGTAAACCCGATCTTTAAACGTTGGCCAAACTTTCCTGCGGGCAAAACAAAACCCCAACTGCTTTCGCAATTGGGGTTTCGGAATTTAATCTTGACGATGACCTACTCTCACATGGGGAAACCCCACACTACCATCGGCGATGCATCGTTTCACTGCTGA
>Ga0160443_100956_pt1 | contig 13000 bp, 9 predicted proteins | sample HID1972I_E1MG_FD_108244 | JGI IMG/M metagenome (GOLD analysis project Ga0160443, IMG submission 108244) | Enriched pill bug-associated microbial communities from UW Madison campus, WI, USA - HID1972I_E1 MG | ecosystem: Host-associated > Arthropoda: Insects > Digestive system > Unclassified ... | reverse complement strand
GACTATTCTTGATGAAACATACAAAATTGCGATAACACGATTCGATAACCGGATCCGTGTCGGCGGCATGGCAGAGATTGTCGGCTTCAACACCGAACTGCTGCGTGCCCGGCGTGAGACGCTTGAAATGGTCGTTCGTGACCTGTTCCCGCGCGGGGGTCACGTTGAACAGGCCACCTTCTGGACCGGGCTGCGACCAATGACCCCGGACGGCACGCCGATTGTAGGACGCACACCGTATAAAAATTTATGGCTGAACACCGGACACGGCACGCTGGGCTGGACCATGGCCTGCGGCTCCGGTCAGCTACTGAGCGATCTGCTTTCTGGGCGCACGCCTGCGATTCCGTACGAGGATTTGGGCGTGGCCCGCTATCAGTCAGGTTATACGCCTTCGCGCCCTCAGCATTTGCACGGCGCGCATAATTAAGGAGCCGTTATGTCACGTCCCGTTGTAGCCAGCCTCGATTTAAAGGCGCTGCGGCAGAACCTTGTAGTGGTGCGATCTGCGGCACCGGAGTCCCGCGTCTGGTCGGTTGTGAAAGCTAACGGCTACGGTCATGGAGTTGAACGAATCTGGAGTGCGTTAAACGATACGGATGGTTTTGCGCTGCTCAATCTGGAAGAGGCTGTCCTGCTGCGCGAACGCGGCTGGAAAGGGCCGATTCTGATGCTGGAAGGCTTTTTCCACGCTGACGATTTACCGCTGTATGACCAATACCGACTCACCACAACCGTGCACAGCAACTGGCAGTTGAAAGCGCTGCAAAACGCAAAGCTGAACGCACCGCTGGATGTCTACGTCAAAGTAAACAGCGGTATGAACCGCCTCGGGTTTACGCCTGATAAGGTGCACACCGTCTGGCAGCAGCTGCGTGCGATGAGCAATATCAGTGACATGACGCTGATGTCTCACTTTGCCGATGCGGAAAATCCCGACGGCATCACCGAGGCAATGGAAAAGATAGAACAGGCCGCGGAAGGGCTCGATTGTCCACGTTCGCTTGCCAACTCAGCGGCCACGCTGTGGCACCCGGAAGCGCATTTCGACTGGGTTCGTCCGGGAATTGTGCTTTACGGCGCGTCACCTTCCGGGAAATGGCAGGACATTGCCAACAGCGGGCTGAAACCGGTGATGACCCTGAGCAGCGAGATTATTGCGGTGCAGAATCTTAAAGCGGGCGACACCGTGGGCTACGGACGCTTGTACAAAGCCCGGCAGGAGCAGCGTATCGGAATTGTGGCCTGTGGCTATGCCGATGGGTATCCGCGCAATGCGCCAGACGGCACGCCGGTGCTGGTGGACGGGGTACGCACCGGAACGGTAGGTCGGGTGTCGATGGATATGCTGGCGGTGGATTTAACGCCGTGCCCGCAGGCCGGGATTGGCACGCCGGTCGAACTGTGGGGTAAAGAGATTAAAATCGACGATGTTGCCAGCCGTTGCGACACCGTGGGGTATGAATTGATGTGTGCGCTGGCGTTACGTGTACCTGTTGTGACTGAGTGAGCGTCGTTTTGCCCGGCGGCGCAGGCTCGCCGGGCCTACAAAATCCTGGCACGTAGGCCCGGAAAACGAAGAGCCTCCGGGCATCAGACCGCACCGCTATACAAAAGTGGATCTACTCCATATCCTCTTCGACAACGCGAACACCCACTTTCAGCACCGCGTTGTCTTCTTTCTCCGCCACGGTCCAGACCATCCCGGCAAACTCCACCTGGTCACCGACCACCGGCGCCGCGCCTAACAGGTGCTGCACAATCTCGCCCAGCGACTGTTGGTTATCGCGAAATTCTTCCCCGCCGTCGAGACCGTAAACCATCGCCACATCAGCAAATTTAGCGCTGGCCTCAAGAATAAAGTCACCAAAGAAACGCTGATCCAGCGCTACCGGCGGCGACTGGCTGAACAGCTTACCGAGTAACGGCAAATCCCGCTCGCGACCAATCACGCACAGCACATCACCTTCCTGCAAACGGGTGCTGCCCGTCGGGTGTAGCAGCACATTGTCACGGAACAGTGCAGCAATACGGGTATCGCGCGGCATATGTAAATCCCGAAGCGCAGCGCCAACGCACCATTTATCGGCGCTGAGCTGATAAACAAACTGCTCCCACGGGTTTTCCGGGTGAATATCTAACCCCACACGCGACACCGGCCAGCCGACCGGAGGAACCACCACTTTGGCTTTTTTTGCTGCCCAGGAGAGCGATGTCCCCTGCAACAGCAGCGAAATCAGTACCACAAAGAAGGCGACGTTAAAGAACAATCGCGCGTTTTCCAGCCCGGCCATCATCGGGAATACCGCGAGGATGATAGGCACCGCGCCGCGCAGGCCGACCCAGCTGATAAACACGCGCTCGCGTAAATTAAAACCGCGAAACGGCAGCAGGCCAATAAACACCGATAACGGACGTGCGAAGAAAATCATCCCGGCAGAGAGCAGCAGCGCCGGAATAGCGATAGGCAGCAGGTCGGACGGCGTCACCAGCAGGCCGAGCACCAGGAACATGCCAATTTGTGCCAGCCACGCCAGACCATCAAAGTTCTGCAAAATCGCGTAACGGTTGCGAATCGGACGGTTGCCTAGCAGAAAACCACACAGGTACACCGCCAGAATGCCGCTGCCGTCGAGCGTTGTCGTTACCGCGAAAATCATGATCCCGCCGCTCAACGCCAACAGCGGATAAAGCCCGGCAGGCAGGGAAATGCGGTTAATCATCTGCAGCACCAGGTAGCCGCCGCCGAGGCCAATCAGAATACCCAGCCCAAACTGCTGAATGATGTGCACCGCAAACATCCAGCTCAGCCCGGTTTCGTGCTGCTGGATCATTTCAATCAGGGTGATGGTGAGGAACACCGCCATCGGATCATTGCTGCCGGATTCAATTTCCAGCGTCGAGCCGACGCGTTCATTCAGCCCTTTACCGCCAAGCAGAGAGAACACCGCTGCCGCATCCGTTGAGCCGACAATGGCGCCAATCAGCATGCCTTCAATCAAATCGAGGTGGAACAGCCACGCGGCCATCAGCCCGGTGAGTCCGGAGGTGATAAGCACGCCGACCGTCGCCAGTGACAGCGCCGGGCCGAGTGCTACGCGAAACGAACTCGCCTGAGTGCGCATCCCGCCATCAAGCAGGATAACCGCCAGTGCGAGGTTACTGACCATGTACGCGAAGGGGTAATTATCAAACGGAATGCCACCAATGCCATCGATACCGGCCAGCATACCGATAGCAAGGAAGATCACCAGAATCGGGATACCGAGTCGTGAGGAAAAGGAACTGAGTAAAATACTGAAGGTGACCAGCACCGACCCCAGAATGAACAAACTGATTATTGCCCCGGCATCCAACGTTCACGTACTCCCTATATCGCGTGACTTAATGGTAAAACGTTATCATACATGCACGTAAATCGATGGATTTATAAGAGCTATGAATGCTTTTTTTCTCCACTGATGACCGGATGACCCGTCATCGACAGCGTGGTTGACTTCGCGTTATGCACCAGACGCGCCTGCGATCCGAGCGGCAGCGTCACCGTGCGCTGCTCGTGACCAAAATCAAGCCCGCTGATAACCGGGATAGCTAACCGCGATTGCAGATAATCGATCATCACCGGCAAATCGTAACCCGCATCGTAGTCGTTTGGCTCCGCGCCGCTGAAGCTACCGAGCACAATTGCCCGCTGACGGCCTAAAATACCCGCATGGAACAGTTGCAGGAGCATACGCTCCACGCGGAACGGGTGTTCGTTAATGTCTTCCAGCACCAGAATGCCGTCGTCAATTTGCGGCATCCACGGGGTGCCAATCAGCGACACCAGCATCGCCAGATTACCGCCCCACAGCGTGCCGTTCACGTCGCAGGCCCGGCCGTTGCCCTGCCATTCCACGGAAAATGCCCCGTTTCGCAGTGCGCGCCAGAAGTGCTCAAGGGTAAATTCGTTGAGCGTTTCCGCCCCGAAATTGCCCGCCAACATTGGCCCGCTGAAGGTGATTACCCCTTCGCACAGGAGTGCCATCTGAATGGCGGTGAAATCGCTATGGCCGCAAATCAGCAGCGGATCGTTTTGCTGGCGTAATGCGATGGCCTTCCAGTCAATCATGTCCAGTAAACGGTTCGCGCCATAGCCGCCGCGCACCGCTAAAACGAGGTTATCGCGACCAGAAAGTGTCGCCAGCGCATTGATATCGCCCGCGCGCTCCGCTTCTGTACCTGCAAAACGCTGCTGGCGGCGCGTGAGAATGCGCTGATTATTGACCTGGTATCCAGCCTCCTCCAGGCGCGCTATCCCGCGGGTGGCGGCCTGTTGGTTAATGCAATAGCCTGAGGGAGCAATCAGATGAAACAGAGTCATGGCAATTCCTTGCAGAGAATGAAACAGTTATCATGCCGCCTGAACATCGCGTTGTCATTAGCGCAGCACACTTCATTGAAAAGGATAGAAGCGTGAAATTGAGATGGTTTGTTGTTTTGTTTGTCTTGCTTGCCGGATGTAGTTCAAAACCGAAAAACGATTACCGCAATCCGCCGTACAACCCGACGGTACCCGTTCAGCGGGCGATGCAGTGGATGCCAATCAGCCAGAAGGCCGGTGCGGCGTGGGGACTCGACCCTAAATTCATTACTGCCATTATCGCGGTTGAATCAGGCGGTAATCCGAATGTGGTCAGTAAATCTGGCGCAGTGGGGCTGATGCAGCTTAAACCTTCCACCGCCGGGCGTGAAGTATATCGTTACATGGGCTGGAAGGGCGATCCGTCGGTCAGTGAGCTGAAAAACCCGGAACGTAACATCTCGATGGGTACCGCGTACTTCAGCATCCTGGAGCACGGCGTGCTGGCGGGCATTGAGGATCCGCAAGTGATGCAGTATGCGCTGGTTACCTCCTACGTTAACGGCGCGGGCGCGCTGCTGCGAACCTTCTCCTCGGACCGTAAAACGGCGATCAGAAAGATTAACGGCATGGATAAGGATGAGTTCTTCGATTATATCGTCGAGAATCACCCTTCATCACAAGCGCCGCGCTACATCTGGAAAGTGCAGAAAGCGATGGACGCGATTGACTAACGCACTTTATTCGCGCGTTCGCGAGCCTCACGCTCCAGAGAGAAGATAATTCGCTGGAGCGTGCGCTCAATCGCCGGGCTGACGTTGAGAAAACGAAAGCTCAGGCGCGGGGTGCTGATCGTCTCATTCTTACTGTCCACCACCTTGCGCTCGCTCAGTGAAAGCAGCTGCGCGTCGAAATGAAATTTCCCCCATTCCCCCATATCCAGCTCCATCTGTGGGAGCATCACCCCAGATTTCAGGGCTGCAGGCGGTGCGCCATCCAGCAATGCGCCCATTCCGCCGAGTGACAAATCACACAAACGAAAACGCACATCGCTGTTATCGGGCAGTTTCGCCTTGCAGTAATACACCGGATGAAGCGGGGCGCTAATGCGGAAAAATTCGCGACGTTGCACAAACCACAGCGACGGCGGCACGGGCATCGTAAAGGCGGGTAAATCGAGGAACTGGCCGGGCGTTATCTTCGGTACCGTAAATTCGATTTTCGCCCCTTGAGTTTCGGCGGAGAGAGTAATGTTTTCCGCACGCTGAACGGCACGGTTTTCATATTCCTGACTGCCGTAATCGATAATCAGTGCCTGAGATGAGATATCGAGAATACGGGTAATAAATTGCGACGTACCCCACGAGACACGCAAGGGGACGTGGTCGCGGTGTAAATCGCGAAGAACGTTTAACACTGCCAGCGGATTTTGTTTAAGGAATTGCTCATTGTAATGACTCACGCCTGGTAGCTCCTTATCGACAGAGATTCGATAAACTATCGGCAGCGCGAAACATAACTTAATACAAACGGGTGAAAATTTTTTAACAGATAAAATTTTTAGTTGAATCCCTTCTTTTTGGGAATGTTTACCTATACTTAAGGGAACCAAAGCACACAATAGTCGTGTTTAAATTGTGGTTAATTTGTTTATTTTGGAGGGTGGTTAAAATGGGTATTCTGACCTGGATTATTTTTGGACTGATTGCGGGTGTTATTGCGAAACTGATTATGCCGGGTCGTGACGGCGGCGGTTTTATTCTCACCTGTATTCTGGGGATCGTCGGTGCCGTGGTTGGCGGCTGGCTGGCTACCATGTTTGGTATCGGCAGTGTTTCCGGCTTTAATATGCACAGTTTCCTCGTGGCGGTTGTGGGTGCCATCGTGGTGCTGGTGGTATTCAGATTACTGCGTCGCAACGCATAAATACGACGGCCCGGCGACGCATGTTGCCGGGCCATTTTTTAATCACATATCAGAAATCATACCCGACGGTGGCGATGACCGAACGCTCAGCGCCCCAGTAGCAGTTATTGGTGCCGTAGCAGCCAGAAACATACTCTCTGTCGGTCAGGTTATTCGCATTAACCTGCAAATACGCCCCTTTCAAAGCTGATGTCCAGGCACCCAGATCCGCACGGATCATCGCATCCAGCAGCGTAGTCGACGGCAGACGTTCGGTATTCGCGTCATCAGCCCACTGTTTGCCGATATAACGCACGCCCGCGCCCGCGCTAATCCCGTAATCAAACTTATAGTGTGCCCAGAACGATGCCATCTGATCCGGCGTCAGCTGCGGCGTATTGTCGTCGGTGCCGTCTTTGGTATCAGCAAAGCGCAGGCGGTTCCAGGTGTACCCGGCGATGGTGCTCAGGCGCGGCGTCAGCTGATTGCGTGCTTCCAGTTCTACACCCTGCGAATGCACTTTCCCGGCGGGCAGGAAGGTGGCAGTGGCGATATTGGTATCACGCGTGGCCACGTCTTTTTGCGTCAGGTCGTACATTGCGATGCTGTACATGTCCGCAGTGCCCGGCGGCTGGAATTTCAGCCCGGCTTCGTACTGCTCGGCGGTGGTTGGTTTCAGCAACTGACCGTCCGGGCCTGCCAGCATTGCAGGTGTGATGGCCTGGCTGTAGCTGATGTACGGCGACAAGCCATTTTCAAAGGCATACAGCAAGGAGGCGCGGCTGCTGATATGGTCATCGGAACGACGCGAAGAGGTGCCGAATGTATCGCTTACCTGCTCGGAAACAATGCGGTCATAGCGCGCGGAGAGATCCGCATGCCAGCGGTTCCACACCATTTCATCCTGCAAGTACAGACCGGCCTGATAATAGCGGCGATTGTTATAATCGCTATAGGTCAGGGTATGTCCATCCTGCGCGGTATAACCGCTCCACGGATCGAGCGGAGACGCACCGCCTGCGCGGCTCCACAGGTCATTGCGGAAACGGTGATATTCACCGCCCAACACCACGGTGTGCGACACGTCGCCGGTGTTGAAATCCGCCTTAATGCGGTTATCGGTCGACCAGCCGTCGAGCGAACCGGTTGACCCGCTATAGCCGCGGGCCAGCATATCGCTGTCGCCAACCCAACCCACCTGATAAACCTGGTCGAGATTTACGTCGGAATGGGTATAGCTGCCGCTTGAATAAACGGACCAAACATCATTGAACTGGTGATTAAATTCGTAGCTGTAAATCTGCTCGCGGCGCTGGTAACCGTCGCTCGGATCACCTTCATTGGTGTGGTTGCTGAGCTTGCGACCATTGTGTTCATAGCGTGTGCCATCCAGCGGCAGCGAGCCGTGATAGCCGCCCGACGGATCTTTTTGCAGATACGCGCGCAACAACAGGCTGGTGTCAGAATCTGGCTGCCACAGCAGCGACGGGGAAATTGCGTAACGCTCTTCTCGGGTGTTATCGACCTGGGTATCGGTATTCCGGGTGATCCCAATCACGCGATACGCCCACTGATCGTTAATTGCGTCGGTGTAATCGAACGCGGCGCCTTTAGTGCCCTGGGTGCCGCCGAACGCCTGAATGTGGCCTTCGGCGCTAAATTGTGGCCGTTTGGAGGTCAGGTTAACCAGCCCGCCGGGTACGCTTTGGCCGTACAGCGCGGAAGAGGGGCCTTTGATAACATCAATACGGTCGAGGAACCACGGGTCAATCTGAATGACGTTGTGACTGCCGCCGTCGCTCATCAGGCGCATGCCGTCGAGGAAGATGTTATCCACGTCACCGCCGTGGTAGCCACGCAGGGAAATGGCGTCGAAGCGAGTTGCCGAGCCGCCAAAGGTGCTGTACACGCCCGGCGTATAGCTCAGCGCCTGGCTGACGTTGGTCGCACCCTGATCTTCCATCTGCTGACGGGTTACAACGGACACCGACTGGGCGGTAGTGATCAACGGCTGATCGGTTTTGGTTGCACCGGTTGAGGATTTAACCGTATAGCCCTGGGTCGGCGCGGTCGCGGATTCAGCCGGTTGAGCGGTAACCACCACCGTTTCCTCGGCGAAAGACGAGCAGGGGAATGCCAGCGCCAGAGCGCAAAGTACTGACGAGCGTTTGAGGCGCAGTGTGTTATTCATCGCATAATCCTAAAAAACCCGGCCTGGCACTCCTGTGCGCCACCGTGTCAAAACGTGCGAAAATGTCATTTTTCGTAAAAAGAATGCGAATTATTATTGTTTGCGTTAATCGAAGCAAGCGAAGAAATGTCAGAGTCGCTGCCGGAAATCCACGGCTTCATTACGGTTACCGGCTGGAAAGCAGAGCGGAAAGGGGGTTGCGGATGATGCGAAAAAAAGCCTGCTACCAAAACGGGTAGCAGGTCGAGAGTCGATTATTGCGTTTTTTCAGCCGGAGCGGCTGGGGTTGGGCTTGTCGCAGGCACGGTAGACGTCGCCGGCGTGGTCGATTTCACCGGTGCCTCGACGGGCGCTGTCGCTGCGGGCCGTGTTGTTGGCACGTTGTCGCACGGTTTTTCTTTTGGGCAAATCAAATCGAGCATTTTCAACGTCACGCCGTTACTCCAGCCGAAACCATCCTGTAGCGGATATTCCCCGCCGCCGCCGCCGCCGCCCGTGCCGGTGGACGTAATGTCATATTTCTCCACCAGTTTTTGCTGGCTGTCGTAGGTGTGCTGCACGTTGGTCAGGAATCGCCAGGAAACGTCCATCGCGATTTTGTCCTGGCCGTAGTTTTGCAGCCCTTCGGTGGCGACCCATTGCAGCGGTGCCCAGCCGTTCGGGGAATCCCACTGCTGACCACTGTTGACGGTGGTGGTCGCAATGCCGCCTGCTTTCAGCAACCGCGATTCCGTTGCCGTCGCCATTTTTGCCGCTCTGTCGTTTGAGGCGGCGTTAACGTACAGCGGGAACAGCGCGGCGGCGGTAAGCTGATTACGCACTTTGTGCGTTTTCAGGTCGTAATCGGCGTACCAGCCCTCTTTGTCGTTCCACAGATAATGCTCCATCGCCTTCTGGCGGTCGCTTGCCAGCGTATCGTAACGCGTGGCTTTGGCGTCATCACCCGCAGCCTTACTGGCGCTGGCGATGATTTTCTCCATCTTGAACATCAATGCGTTAAGGTCGACCGGCACAATGCTGGTGGTACGAATGGTGCTGAGTTTTTGTGGGTCATCCATCCAGCGTGAGCTGAAATCCCACCCGGACGCGGCGGCAGAGCGCAGGTCACGGTAAATTTCCGTCGCCGGGCGATTCGGATTACTTTTGGCGGTATTCACATCGTCGAGCCAGGACTCCGGGCGCGGCGTGTCTTTGTCATCCCAATAGCGGTTGAGCAGCGCGCCGTCATTGAGTTTGACCACGCGTTTATTGGCCTCGCCGTTTTGCAGCGCGTCCTGACCGTCCATCCAGTAGGCGTGCTCTTTTTCCATCTGCGGCAGGTATTTTTTCAGCGCGTCGCCGTCATGTTTTGCCAGCAGTTCCACCATCAGCGAGAAGAACGGCGGCTGCGAACGGCTCAGATAATAGGTTCGGTTGCCGTTAGGAATATGGCCCCAGGTGTCAATTTCATAGGCGAAGTTGTCGACCATATCCTCGATTTTGTCCCAGTGACCGCTCTCTGCCAGGCCCAGCATCGTGAAATAGCTGTCCCAGTAATACACTTCGCGGAAGCGCCCGCCGGGCACCACATACGGTTTCGGCAACGGCAGCAGGGAATCCCACTTCGCGGCGCTGTCAGTAGTACGTGTCAGCACCGGCCACAGACCGTCGATATGCTCACGCAGGCTCTGGCCCGCAGGCGGCACGTACTTGTCTTTTTCCTGTGGCAGAGAGAAGTTCACTTCTACAAAATGGCGCAGGTCAAAGCTCGACTGATTGCGCTGCATCCGGTAGTCCGCAAGGATCATCAGCGGGTCACCCTTAGGTACCGCATCGGCAAACGTTTTTTGATCCGGGAACAGCTTCGCGCTTTGCACATCATTAAACAGCGGGCCTAATAAAATATCCGGCGGCTGCGGTGTGGCGGCGAGGGCGTCATCCGCCTGGGCCGAGGTCAGACTCAGCGAGAGTAGGGCGCCACCTAGGGCGAGTTGCAGGGCGAGGTAAAGCGTATCAGGGCGGCGCAAAGCGGGTTTTCTCATCGTTGATTCTCCTTTTAGTTGCGCAAATTCCGCTGTTTACAACCATAGACGAATATCAGCCCCGGCGTGTGTCGGGGTTAACGTTTTGCACCTTTCCAGACAAATTCCCGTTGCGCGGTTATGTGAGCAATAAAACAAAAAAAACGAGAATATATCTCCTTGATCCCTCTGAGATCACATAAAGCAAAAAACATAAGAAACTAGCTAAAAAACATAATGGACCGCCTTTCACTGGCTGTGCAAAAAATAGCGCCACATAAGAAACCGGTTACACAACTTAATACTGAAGGGGAGTTTTATCGTGGCAGGTGAAAAGTTATCCGTCAGAGAAAAAGTCGGCTATAGCCTCGGTGATGCCGCCAGTCATATCGTTTTCGATTCATCAGTCGCTATTCTTGCCTGGTATTATACCGATATTTATGGATTGCCACCGGCAGTCATGGGCACCATGTTTTTATTAGTTAGAATATTAGATGCGATTACTGATCCGATAATGGGGGCCATTGCTGATGCGACGGCCACCCGCTGGGGACGCTTCCGGCCATGGCTGTTGGCTATCTGCATTCCCTTCGCCGTGAGCTGTGTGCTGGTTTATTCTATCCCGAGTTTTTCAGACAGCGGAAAAGTCGTCTATGCCGTCGCGGCCTATATATTTATGACGCTGATGTACACCGCAATTAATATCCCATACTGCTCATTAGGCGCGGCACTGACCACCGACCCGCAGGAAAGTCTGTCACTGCAATCCTGGCGCTTTGCCATTACTCCAATTGGCGGTGCATTAGGCACAGCGTTAATTTTACCGCTGGCAGATTATCTATATCCAGGCGACAGAGCGACCGGTGTTCAGGTGGCCATGGCGATATTTGGTATCATTGGTTGCCTGATGTTTATCGTCTGTTTCTTAACCACCAAAGAGCGCGTTCAGCCGATTAAAGAAGAGAATCTGAATATTGCCCGCGATGTGAAAATACTGTTCCGCAACGATCAGTGGCGGATACTGTCGGTATATAACTTCACGATGCTGGTGGCGGTGGTTATTCGCGGCGGGGCGGTGGTCTATTTCGTGAATAGCGTGCTGCGTGAAGGGGCGGATATCATCAGCTGGTTTATGCTCGGGGGCATGTTCGCCTCGATGTTTGGCTCGGTGTTAGCCAAACCGTTTGGTACCCGCTTCTGTAAAGTAAAACTCTCGTTCTGGATAAACCTTATCAATGCGGCATTGGGCGTGGTGTGCTTCATGCTGCCGATGAATTACTGGGTCATTCCGCTTTTCGCTCATATTCTGATTCAGCTGGTCCAGGGCGGGAATGCAGCCATTCAGTGGTCAATGATAACGGACGCCAACAACTATGGTGAATGGAAAACCCAACGCCGTATTACGGGCATGAACGTGGCAGCGAATATCTTTGTTATCAAGCTTGGTGTCGCGGTCGGCGGGGCGATTCTCGGTTGGGTGCTGGCGTATTATGGCTATGCTTCAAGCAGCCGGGTGCAGTCGGCTGAAGCCCTGTACGGCATCGTTCTGCTGTTCTCAGTCATCCCATCGGTGTTCTATCTGTTGACCGCCATTGCCATCAGATACTACGGCCTGACTGAAGCAAGGATGAATGCAATTGTGACTGACCTGAATCACGGCGTATTTGCTGAGTCAGAGCGCGCAACGGAGACCTCTTCCGTCACGCCATAAGCCGTGATGTTCATCTGTTTATCGTTTTTCTGTCATTAAAGCGTCATGCGCAGCGTTGTTAATAACCCACGGCGAAAACAAGCAACGTGGAACTCTTATGAACAACGCTCGCGCACTCTTTTCCCTGAACGATTATCCCGTTCAACCGCAGATCCTTCACGCCCCACAGCGCAAAGTGCTGAGCGTGAAAAACGTATGCAAGTCGTACAACGCCCAGCAAAAGGTGTTGAACGACATCAATTTTGACCTTCATGCGGGTGAAATGGTGGGGATCGTCGGGCGTTCAGGAGCGGGAAAATCCACGCTGCTGCACGTACTCAACGGTACTCACACTGCAACCTCGGGCGAACTGCTCAGCTATCCGGAAGTCGGTCTCCCGCGTGATGTTTCCGGCATCAGCGGACGTGCCCTCAATGAATGGCGCAGCGAATGCGGCATGATTTTCCAGGACTTCTGTCTGGTCCCGCGTCTCGATGTGCTGACAAACGTCTTGCTTGGTCGACTGAGCCAGACCTCAACGTTCAAATCCCTGTTTAAAGTGTTCTCGGACGACGACCGCGCTCGTGCTATCGCGCTGCTCGAATGGATGAACATGCTGCCTCATGCGCTACAGCGCGCAGAAAATCTTTCCGGCGGCCAGATGCAGCGCGTGGCGATTTGCCGGGCGCTTATCCAGAATCCGTCGATTCTGCTGGCCGACGAGCCGGTGGCCTCGCTCGACCCGAAAAACACCCAGCGCATTATGACTGCCCTGCGTGAAGTCAGCGAGCAGGGCATCAGCGTGATGGTCAACCTGCACTCCATTGAACTGGTGAAAAATTACTGCACCCGCGTGATAGGCATCGCGCAGG
>Ga0160443_100954_pt1 | contig 13042 bp, 8 predicted proteins | sample HID1972I_E1MG_FD_108244 | JGI IMG/M metagenome (GOLD analysis project Ga0160443, IMG submission 108244) | Enriched pill bug-associated microbial communities from UW Madison campus, WI, USA - HID1972I_E1 MG | ecosystem: Host-associated > Arthropoda: Insects > Digestive system > Unclassified ... | reverse complement strand
GGCAGCGTATTTAAGACTGGGGTCGACCAGCGCATCGAAGCGTTTCAGCGCCTCGGAGCCAATCAAAAGCGGATATTGGAACGCACTTCGGTCGGTCAGGTTCACTTCGATGCTGCGCATTGCCGTGCCCATGCAGATATCCAGCTCGATCACCGGACGGGCGGTGTACTTCTTGCCTTCTTCCGGGTCGTAGTCGCCGGCGCGGCGTTTGATTTTGCTGACGCGGGCCAGTGGCCGTTCGATCGGGTGCGAATGCGCGGCGTCGATGGCCAGGTAGAAACGTACCCAGGACTCGCCGTTGCGTTTGAAGCGTTTAATGTCGCGGGCACTCAGCGAGGCGGTTTTCGCGCCGGTGTCGAGTTTGGCCGCGACTTCCAGATTGATGCCGTCAAGCGAAGCGTATTCGTTGAGGCCGTACACGGTTTTTTCCCCCGCGGCGGCGAGGCCGGGCAGGCAAAACAGGGCAAAGAATGTGGGGAAGGGCTTGAGTCTCATAAATCCTGGTGCGCAGCGTTCCGTTTTCGGTTCAGGTCCTTGGCAAAACTTGCGCAAGGCCCTTCGTGTGCCTATCAGCTTTTTATGACAAGCCGTACAAATGGCCAGCAAATGCGGGCGGCATTCTAGCACGGTGGGTTTATGGCGCCAGCGCTTGGGCCGGTCTATAACCCTTGGGATTCCCTGTGGGAGCGAGCCTGCTCGCGAAGGCGGTGCGTCATCCCAAGCAGATGCTGACTGACACTACGCTTTCGCGAGCAGGCTCGCTCCCACTGGGTTAATCGACCAATGGAAGATTGCCTACGGTTATTAGACGATTGTCGACAATACCTATTTATCCTTTGACTGATGCGGGCGAATTGGCTAGTTTTTGCCGCATTGGATTTAAAGGTGTCGACAATCATGTTGGATCAACTCGATCCCCCGGTCATTAGCGGCGACGATTCCGAGACGCTTTCGGAAAACGTCTTCCGGCGCATTCAAGCGGCCATCGTCAAAGGCGAGATCGCCCCAGGCAGCAAGATCTCCGAGCCGGAGCTGGCGCGCACCTACGGCATCAGCCGCGGGCCGTTACGTGAGGCGATCCATCGTCTCGAAGGCCAGCGCCTGCTGGTGCGGGTGCCGCATGTCGGCGCACGCGTGGTATCGCTCAGTCATGCCGAATTGCTCGAACTCTACGAAATCCGCGAATCCCTCGAAGGCATGGCCTGCCGTCTGGCGGCCGAGCGCATGAGCGTCGAAGAGATCGACGAACTGCGCCGCGTGCTGGAGACCCATGAGCGCGACGCCGCGTTTCAGGCTGGCGTCGGCTATTACCAGCAGGAAGGCGATTTCGACTTCCATTACCGGATCATCCAGGGCAGCGGCAACCGTACGTTGACGCAGATGCTCTGCGGCGAGCTGTATCAACTGGTGCGCATGTACCGCATCCAGTTTTCCACCACACCGAACCGCCCGCGCCAGGCGTTTGCCGAACACCACCGGATTCTCGATGCCATCGCCGACCGTGACGGCGAACTCGCGGAATTGTTGATGCGCCGTCACATCGGCGCCTCGAAACGCAACATCGCCCGTCATTACCAGGACGGCGCCCACAATAAGACAGCCACTGAACGAGGTGAGTCATGAGTTCCAAGCACAGCACTCCAGGCCAGCGTTTCCGCGATGCGGTCGCCAGCGAGCATCCATTGCAGGTGGTCGGCGCGATCAACGCCAACCACGCGCTGCTGGCCAAGCGCGCCGGTTTCAAGGCGATCTACCTGTCCGGTGGCGGGGTGGCCGCAGGCTCGCTCGGCGTGCCGGACCTGGGTATCACCTGCCTGGATGACGTGCTGACCGACGTGCGCCGTATCACCGACGTTTGCGATCTGCCGCTGCTGGTCGATGTGGACACCGGTTTCGGCTCGTCGGCATTCAACGTGGCGCGCACCGTCAAGTCGATGATCAAGTTTGGCGCGGCGGCGATTCACATTGAGGATCAGGTTGGCGCCAAGCGTTGTGGCCACCGTCCGAACAAAGAGATCGTCAGCCAGCAGGAAATGGTCGACCGCATCAAAGCCGCCGTCGATGCCCGCACCGATGACAGCTTCGTGATCATGGCGCGCACCGATGCGCTGGCGGTGGAAGGTCTGGAATCGGCACTCGATCGCGCTGCCGCGTGCATCGAGGCCGGCGCCGACATGATCTTCCCGGAAGCCATCACCGAACTGGAGATGTACAAGCTGTTCGCCAACCGCGTGAAAGCGCCGATTCTGGCCAACATCACCGAGTTCGGCGCGACGCCGCTGTACACCACCGAGCAACTGGCCGGCGCCGATGTGTCGCTGGTGCTGTATCCGCTGTCGGCGTTCCGTGCGATGAACAAGGCGGCGGAAAACGTCTACACCGCCATCCGCCGCGACGGCACGCAGCAGAATGTCATCGACACCATGCAGACTCGCATGGAGCTTTACGATCGCATCGATTACCACACGTTCGAGCAGAAGCTCGACGCGTTGTTTGCACAAAAGAAAGGCTGAATCAAACCCTGTGGGAGCGAGCCTGCTCGCGAAGGACGCCAACGATAACGCGGTGTCCCTGATGCACCGAGGTGTTCCAGCCACCTTCGCGAGCAGGCTCGCTCCCACAAGTTTCCCCATACAAATTCAGGAAGATTGGAGAACACAATGGCCGAAGCAAAAGTACTCAGTGGCGCCGGGCTCCGTGGCCAGGTTGCCGGGCAAACCGCACTGTCCACCGTGGGCCAGGCCGGTGCCGGGCTGACCTATCGCGGCTACGACGTGCGCGAACTGGCAGCCGATGCGCAATTTGAAGAAGTCGCCTACCTGCTGCTCTACGGCGAACTGCCGACCCAGGCACAACTCGACGAATACCAGGGCAAGCTGAGCAAGCTGCGCGACCTGCCGCAGGCGCTGAAAGAGGTGCTCGAACGCATCCCCGCCGACGCCCACCCGATGGACGTGATGCGCACCGGTTGCTCGTTCCTTGGCAATATCGAACCGGAGAAAGACTTCTCCGAACAGCGCGACAAGACCGACCGATTGCTCGCCGCATTCCCGGCGATCATGTGCTACTGGTATCGCTTCAGCCATGACGGTAAACGCATCAATTGCGTCAGCGACGAACCAACCATCGGCGGCCATTTCCTGCACCTGCTGCACGACAAGAAGCCAAGCGAACTGCACGTCAAGGTGATGAACGTCTCGCTGATCCTTTACGCCGAGCACGAATTCAACGCCTCGACTTTCACTGCGCGAGTTTGCGCCTCGACCCTGTCCGACCTGTATTCCTGCGTCACCGCCGCCATTGGTTCGCTGCGCGGCCCGTTGCATGGCGGCGCCAACGAAGCGGCGATGGAAATGATCGAACGCTTCTCTTCGCCGGAAGAGGCGATCAAAGGCACCCTCGGCATGCTTGAGCGCAAGGATAAGATCATGGGCTTCGGCCACGCGATCTATAAGGACAGCGACCCGCGCAACGAAGTGATCAAGGGCTGGGCGAAACAGCTGGCTGACGAAGTCGGCGACAAGGTGCTGTTCCCGGTTTCCGAAGCCATCGACAAGACCATGTGGGAACAGAAAAAACTCTTCCCGAACGCCGATTTCTACCATGCCTCGGCGTACCACTTCATGGGCATCCCGACCAAGCTGTTCACGCCGATCTTCGTTTGCTCGCGCCTGACCGGCTGGGCTGCGCATGTGTTCGAACAGCGCGCCAACAACCGCATCATCCGTCCAAGCGCCGAGTACGTCGGCGTTGAACAGCGCAAGTTCGTGCCAATCGAACGTCGCTGAAATGGTGAGCTGACCCGGAGCGCAAGATCACCGCTAATCCCTGTAGGAGTGAGCCTGCTCGCGATGACGGACTGACATTCACCATCGATGTCGACTGATCTACCGCTATCGCGAGCAGGCTCACTCCTACAAGGGAAGGTGTGAATTTTGAGTCTGGCGTCTGCCCACCCTTTGCAACCACCGTGACCCGAGTCCTGACCCGATGAACACAGAATTGCGCAAAACCCTGCCCGGCAGTCCTCTGGATTATTTCGACGCTCGCGCGGCTGTCGAAGCGATCCAGCCCGGCAGTTACGACACCCTGCCGTACACCTCCCGCGTGCTGGCGGAAAACCTCGTGCGTCGCTGCGACCCGGCCACGCTCACCGATTCCCTCAAGCAACTGATCGAACGCAAACGCGACCTCGACTTCCCGTGGTTCCCGGCGCGTGTGGTCTGCCACGATATTCTCGGCCAGACCGCGCTGGTCGACCTCGCTGGCCTGCGCGACGCGATCGCCTTGCAGGGCGGTGACCCGGCGCAAGTCAACCCGGTAGTGCCGACGCAATTGATCGTCGACCATTCGCTGGCGGTGGAAGCGGGCGGTTTCGACAAGCAGGCGTTCGAGAAAAACCGCGCCATCGAAGACCGTCGCAACGAAGACCGTTTCCACTTCATCAACTGGACCAAAAAGGCTTTCAAGAACGTTGATGTGATCCCGCCGGGCAACGGCATCATGCACCAGATCAACCTGGAGAAAATGTCGCCGGTGATCCAGGTGCGTGAAGGCGTCGCGTTCCCCGACACCTGCGTCGGCACCGACAGCCACACCCCGCACGTCGATGCGTTGGGCGTGATCGCCATCGGCGTTGGCGGCCTCGAAGCCGAGAGCGTGATGCTCGGTCGCGCGTCGTGGATGCGTCTGCCGGAAAGCGTCGGCGTCGAACTGACCGGCAAGCTGCAACCGGGCATCACCGCCACCGACATGGTGCTGGCGCTGACCGAATACCTGCGCAAACAGAAAGTCGTCGGCGCATGGCTGGAGTTCTTCGGCGAAGGCGCAGCGGCGCTGACCCTCGGCGACCGCGCGACCATTTCCAACATGGCCCCGGAATACGGCGCTACGGCGGCGATGTTCTACATCGACCAGCAGACCATCGATTACCTGAAACTCACCGGTCGTGAAGATCAGCAAGTGCAGCTCGTCGAGCAATACGCCAAGCTCACCGGCCTATGGGCCGACAGCCTGAAAGGCGCGCAATACGAGCGTGGCCTGACTTTCGATCTGTCCTCGGTGGTGCGTAACATGGCCGGCCCGAGCAACCCGCACGCTCGCGTTGCAGTGTCGGATCTGGCGGCCAAAGGCATCTCCGGGCAGTGGGATGACGTGCCGGGGCAAATGCCTGACGGCGCGGTGATCATCGCCGCCATCACCAGTTGCACCAACACCAGCAACCCGCGCAACGTCATCGCTGCCGGCCTGCTCGCGCGCAACGCCAACAAGCTTGGCCTGACGCGCAAGCCGTGGGTGAAATCCTCGCTGGCACCGGGTTCGAAAACCGTCGCGCTGTACCTCGACGAAGCGGGGCTGACCACTGAACTGGAGCAGCTCGGTTTCGGCGTTGTCGCCTTCGCTTGCACCACCTGCAACGGCATGTCCGGCGCACTCGATCCGCTGATCCAGCAAGAGATCATCGACCGCGATCTGTATGCCACCGCCGTGCTCTCGGGCAACCGCAATTTCGACGGCCGCATCCACCCGTACGCCAAGCAAGCGTTCCTCGCGTCGCCGCCGCTGGTGGTGGCGTACGCCATCGCCGGGACCATCCGTTTCGACATCGAGAAGGATGTGTTGGGCGTGGTCGACGGCAAGGAAATCCGCCTGAAAGATATCTGGCCGAGCGATGAAGAAATCGACGCCGTGGTGAAGTCTTCGGTCAAGCCTGAGCAGTTCCGTCAGGTCTACATTCCGATGTTCGCCGTCCACGAAGACACCGGCCCGAAAGTCACGCCGCTGTACGACTGGCGCGAGATGAGCACCTACATCCGCCGTCCGCCGTACTGGGAAGGCGCACTGGCCGGCGCGCGTCCGCTGAAGGGCATGCGCCCGCTCGCGGTGCTGCCGGACAACATCACCACCGATCACCTGTCGCCCTCCAACGCGATCATGCTCGACAGCGCCGCTGGCGAATACCTGGCGAAAATGGGCCTGCCGGAAGAGGACTTCAACTCGTACGCAACGCACCGTGGCGACCACTTGACCGCACAGCGCGCGACCTTCGCCAACCCGAAACTGTTCAACGAAATGGTCGTGGAAAACGGCAAGGTCAAACAGGGTTCGCTGGCGCGTGTCGAGCCGGAAGGCAAGGTCATGCGCATGTGGGAAGCCATCGAAACCTACATGGAACGCAAGCAGCCGCTGATCATCATCGCCGGCGCCGATTACGGTCAGGGATCGTCCCGCGACTGGGCGGCGAAAGGCGTGCGTCTGGCCGGTGTCGAGGCGATCGCCGCTGAAGGTTTCGAGCGCATTCACCGCACCAACCTGGTGGGCATGGGCGTGTTGCCGCTGGAGTTCAAAGCGGGCACCGACCGTCACACCCTGGCCATCGACGGCAGCGAAACCTACGACGTGATCGGTGAGCGCAAACCGCGCGCGGATCTAACCTTGGTGATCCATCGCAAGAATGGCGAGCGCGTTGAGGTGCCGGTGACTTGCCGTCTGGATACCGCTGAAGAAGTGTCGATCTACGAGGCCGGCGGCGTGTTGCAACGCTTCGCTCAGGACTTCCTTGAAGAGTCGGCGGTTGCCGTTTAAATCAACTGATGTGGGTGTGGGGTTTCAGGCCCCATGCCCTCGTTAAGGAGCATCATGGCTCACGCACCACAAATAAAGATCCCCGCCACCTACATGCGCGGTGGTACCAGCAAAGGCGTATTCTTCAGCCTCAAGGATCTGCCCGAAGCGGCGCAGGTTCCCGGTCCGGTTCGCGACGCTTTATTGCTGCGCGTCATCGGCAGCCCCGACCCCTACGACAAGCAGATCGACGGCATGGGCGGCGCGACTTCGAGCACCAGCAAAACCGTGATCCTGTCGAAAAGCACCAAGGCTGATCACGACGTCGATTACCTGTTTGGTCAGGTTTCCATCGACAAGCCGTTCGTGGACTGGAGCGGCAACTGCGGCAACCTCTCGGCAGCGGTCGGTTCGTTCGCCATCAGCAACGGTCTGGTCGAGGCCAGCCGCATTCCGCACAACGGTGTTGCGGTGGTGCGCGTGTGGCAGGCCAACATCGGCAAAACCATTATTGCCCACGTGCCGATCACCAACGGCGAAGTGCAGGAAACCGGTGATTTCGAACTCGACGGCGTGACTTTTCCGGCTGCCGAAGTACAAGTCGAATTCATGGACCCGGCGGCGGAAGAAGAGGGCGGCGGTGGGTCGATGTTCCCCACCGGAAACCTGATCGATGAGCTGGAAGTGCCGGGTGTCGGCACGTTCAAAGCGACCATGATCAACGCTGGCATCCCGACGATTTTCGTCAACGCCGAAGACATTGGTTACACCGGGACCGAGTTGCAAAGCGCGATCAACAGCGATCCGCAAGCGCTGCAGATGTTTGAGAAGATTCGGGCTTATGGCGCGCTGCGCATGGGCCTGATCTCCAATCTAGACGAAGCGGCCAAGCGGCAGCACACGCCGAAAGTCGCGTTTGTCGCCAAGCCTGCAGATTACGTGGCGTCCAGTGGCAAGGCGATTGGTGCCGGTGATGTGGATTTGCTGGTGCGTGCGTTGTCGATGGGCAAGTTGCACCACGCGATGATGGGCACGGCGGCGGTGGCGATCGGTACGGCGGCGGCCATTTCCGGCACGCTGGTGAACCTTGCTGCAGGTGGCGTTGAACGCAATGCTGTGCGCTTCGGACATCCGTCCGGAACGTTGCGCGTTGGCGCTGAAGCCAGTCTGGAAAACGGCGAGTGGGTGGTGAAGAAAGCCATCATGAGCCGTAGCGCACGCGTTCTCATGGAAGGCTACGTGCGTATCCCGGGTGATTCTTTCTGATTTGAGATTTTTCACCCTCATCGGAACGCCGCCCGCCCAGCCCTCTCTCAAATGGAGAGGGGGCCGACCGAGGTGTCTGGGGTTGTACATCGACCTGAAAGATTGAGTCGATTATGGGTTCAGGGGCCGACCGAGGTGTTTGAAATTGTGCATTGACCAGATCGATTATGGATTCAATGGCGATCGTTCACGTCGGTGAACCTCCACAGCATCCCCCCAATCGGTTCCCTCTCCCTCGGGAGAGGGCTAGGGTGAGGGGCCACTCACTGAAGAAACACAAAACAAGCAGGCCCCCCAGACCTGCAATCAACCAGACCAAACCCGCCAAGCCCTGAGGAAGACCGCACCACTCATCATTCCCGCACAGGAGAACCGCAATGAGCGCCAACGTCGACCTGAACAACCGCCCCGACTACGACCGTGTCCTGCAGGACATCGCCGACTATGTCCTCACCTTCAAAACCGAATCTGCCGAAGCCCTCGACACCGCCCGCAACTGCCTGATGGACACGCTGGGCTGTGGCCTGCTGGCATTGCGTTTCCCTGAATGCACCAAGCACCTTGGCCCGATGGTCGAAGGCACCGTCGTGCCGTTTGGCGCACGAGTCCCCGGCACGTCTTTTCGCCTCGACCCGGTCAAAGCCGCGTGGGACATCGGCTGCATCGTCCGCTGGCTCGACTACAACGACACCTGGCTCGCCGCCGAGTGGGGGCATCCCTCAGACAACCTCGGCGGCATTCTCGCGGTTGCGGATCACTTGTCGCAGAAGCGCGTGGCCAACGCTGAAGCACCGCTGACCATTCGCGATGTGCTGGAAGCAATGATCATGGCCCACGAGATTCAAGGCGTGATTGCCTTGGAAAACTCCTTCAATCGTGTAGGACTCGATCACGTCATTCTGGTGAAAGTCGCCTCAACCGCCGTCACCGCCAAACTGATGGGCGCCAATCGCGAGCAACTGTTGTCGGCGTTGTCCCACGCGTTTGCCGATGGTCAGGCGCTGCGCACTTACCGTCATGCCCCCAACGCTGGTTCGCGAAAATCCTGGGCGGCGGGAGATGCGTCGAGTCGCGGTGTACGTCTGGCTGACATTGCCATGCGCGGCGAGATGGGCATTCCCGGGGTGCTGACTGCGAAACAGTGGGGTTTTTATGACGTGTTGTTCAGCCATACCAACAGCGATCTGGCGTTGAAACCGGAAGATAAACGCGCCTTCAGTTTCTCGCGCGCGTTCGGCAGTTACGTGATGGAAAACGTCCTGTTCAAGATCAGCTTCCCCGCCGAATTCCACGCGCAAACGGCTTGCGAAGCGGCGGTGACCCTGCATCCGCAAGTGCGCAACCGTCTGCATGAAATCGACCGCATCGTTATCACCACTCATGAATCGGCGATTCGCATCATTTCCAAGGTCGGGCCGCTGGCCAATGCCGCCGACCGCGACCACTGCATCCAGTACATGACCGCCGTGCCACTGGCCTTCGGCAATCTGGTCGCCGAGCAATACGAAGACGATTTCCACCGAGCGCATCCGATCATCGATGTGTTGCGCGAGAAAATGGTTATCGTTGAAGAACCGCGTTTCACCCGCGAATACCTCGAAGCCGACAAACGCTCGATTGCCAACGCCGTACAGGTGTTTTTCAAGGATGGCAGCAGCACCGACAACGTCGTGGTGGAATACCCGATCGGTCATCGCCGGCGCCGTGTCGAGCGCATTCCTTTGCTGGAGGACAAGTTCAAGGCCAATCTGGCCACACGTTTCACCGGCCAGCGTAGCGGCGAAATCTTTTCGTTGTGCAAGGATCAGGCGCTTCTGGAGTCCACTCCGGTAAACCGTTTCGTCGACCTACTTGTGCTCTGACGAAAAACCTGTAGGAGCTGCCGCAGGCTGCGATGTTTTGACTTTGATTGTAAAAAACAAGATCAAAAGATCGCAGCCTTCGGCAGCTCCTACACGGGCCGCGTACGCCATTTTTCGATGGGTAATTTGGTAATGGCAAACCCGCTCAACAGGATCGCCGAATAGATCATCAGCTCCCGGGACAAGGTTTGCCCCTCGTACCAGGCGCCGATGATCACGGCGAACACCGGAAAAATGATGAATACGAACGACAGAATGATCGGGCTCAGGCGTTTGAGCAGCAAAAAGTAGACGATGAATCCACCGACCGACGCCACCAGCCCGAGATAGAGCAGGGCACCCCATGAGCGCGTCGTGATGTCCTGAAAAACCGGCGCCTCAACGCTCAACCCGACAATAAATAACATTGCCCCGGCGATGCCGATGGGCAGCGTGTTGTAGGTGATCACGCTGATCGCACTGCCGTGTTTTTTCGTCACCACGTAGCACAGCGCATGCATCACGGCGGCACAGAGAATCGCCAGCACTCCCAGCCATTCGGCCTGATCCAGATGCAAACCCTGGCTGCGAATAATCATGAACAGGCTGCCGAAACCAATCGCGATGCCGAGCATTTGCGACGGGTAGATTTTCTCGCGCAGAAACAGCGCGGAAAACAACAGGATAAACACCGGCATGCAACTGAACAGCAGCGCTGTCAGGCCGGACGAGACGTGCATTTCGCCGTAGTTGAGCAGGTAGTAAGGCAGGCTGAAATACGACAGCGTGACGAACACGAAGAACCAGCGACTTTGCCGGGGAAACAACAGCGGTTCCTTGCGCAACAACGCGAAGCTGAGGAACAGCGGAAGCGCGATCAGAAAGCGCAGTCCCGCGGCGGTCAGCGGCGGCACGCTTTCCACGGCAATCTTGATCCCCAACCATGTGGTGCCCCAACTCAGGCAGACAATCAGAAACAAGGTGCTGGTGAGCAGTCCGGCGAGCCAGGGTTTACTGATGTTCATCGGTGTGCTGACGGCAGTCGACATGTGGGCGTACTCCGAACGGTGGAATTGACCTGATCGCGGAAACGGTCTATTTCTGATTGAACCTGTTTTCAACACGCTATTCGGGGTGACAATGACTGTCAAAGTAAGTATTGCCATGGTGTCAATCCTCCGTGACGGACTAAGCAATGGCGTCGGCGTGAAGTACAAACGCCTCGCCGAAGGTGTCGCTCAGGCCATCGATGAGGGTGTGATCGAGGCCGGTTGCAAGTTGCCACCGCATCGGTTGTTGGCCGACAGCCTCGGCGTGACCATCGGTACGATCAGCCGTGCCTACGGTGAGCTGGAACGTGTGGGATTGGTCGTCGCCCGTGTAGGCGATGGCACTTACGTGCGTCAGCGCGGGATGGATCGGCCGCAGGACAAAGGCTTTCGCAATGTCAGCGATGAGCCATCCACCTGCCTGGACATGAGTCGAAATCAACCGATGCCCGGACAGGAAGCCGAACTCATGCGTCAAAGTCTGTTGGATCTGGCCAACGAGCCAGACGTCCTGCGGCAATTGAGTGGGTACACCGCTGAAGCCGGGATGGCACGGCATCGCGTGGCGGGAGCGGTGTGGCTCAGCCATGGCGAATTCGTGCCGCACGCCGATCAGGTGCTGTGCGTCAACGGTGGTCAACATGGTTTGCTGTGCGCGTTGATGGGGCTGCTCAAGGCCGGCGACACGCTGGTCACCGAGCATTTGTCCTACCCGGGATTGATCAGTGTCGCCCGTCAGTTGGGTATAAGACTGCTTGGCGCGGCGATGGATGACGAAGGACTTTTGCCTTCGGCGCTGGAGGATGTCTGCCGTCAGCATCGTGTTTCGGCGCTGTATTGCACACCGACAATCCAGAATCCTACGGCGGCGGTGATGTCTGTCCCACGGCGCGAGGCGATTGCCGAAGTCTGTCGCCAACACAATCTGCTGATCATCGAAGACGAAGCGCATGCCGTGCTGGATCGCCAACGGCCGTTTCCGCTGAGTTATTTCGCCCCGGAGCGTTCAGTGTTGATCGGCAGTTTGAGCAAAGCGGTTTCCGCCGGATTGCGCGTCGGTTATTTGCACGCGCCGCAAGCGTTGATCGGGCGTTTGAGTGCCGCCATCCGCGCAACGTGCTGGATGGCCAATCCACTGTCGATGGAAATCGCGAGCCTGTGGATCGAAAACGGCATGGCCACGCGTCTGCTGGATGAGCAGATCAGCGAAATCGGTCGGCGTAAGGCGTTGGTCTCGCCGGTGCTGGAGGGCTTGATTTACAAGACTCACCCCTACAGTCCGCATTTCTGGGTGCAAGTGCCTGAGCTGTGGCGGGCGTCGCAGATTGCGGCGGAGTTGAAGGAGAACAATTATCTGGTCGCCACCGCTGAGGCGTTTGCGGTGGGGCATGTAGTGGTGCCGCAGTTCATTCGGGTGAGTGTGTGTAATTCGGTGGGGGATGATCGGTTGTTGCTTGCAGGTTTTGAAGCTTTAAGTCAGGCACTGACAGAGACAGTGTGATCGTTCATCGCGAGCAGGCTCACTCCTACAATGAATCTCTGTCGTCCACATGATCTGTGCCCGCTGAAGATCAACTGTAGGAGTGAGCCTGCTCGCGATAGCGGTCGCACAGACACCGCAAATCTATTTGAAGCGCCGCTCGACACCTTTCTCCACCAGAATCTTCGCCGAAATCTCTTCCACCGAAAAATGCGTGGAGTTGATGTTCGGGATGTTCTCGCGGCGGAACAGATTCTCCACCTCACGCACTTCGAATTCGCACTGCGCGTAGCTCGAATAACGGCTGTTGGGCTTGCGCTCATTGCGGATCGCGGTGAGGCGATCGGGGTCGATGGTCAGGCCGAACAGCTTGTGCTGATGGGCGCGCAGGGCGTTCGGCAGGGTCAGGCGTTCCATGTCGTCTTCGGTCAGCGGATAGTTGGCCGCACGGATGCCGAATTGCATGGCCATGTACAGACACGTCGGGGTTTTGCCGCATCGCGACACGCCCACTAGTATCAGGTCGGCTTTGTCGTAATAGTGGGTGCGCGCACCGTCGTCGTTGTCGAGGGCAAAGTTGACCGCCTCGATGCGCTCCATGTAATTGGAGTTGTGCCCGATCGAATGGGACTTGCCGACGGTGTAGGAAGAATGCTCGGTCAGTTCCTGCTCTAGCGGGGCGAGGAAGGTCGAGAAAATGTCGATCATGAAACCATTGGACGTTGCGAGAATCTCACGGATGTCCTGATTGACGATGGTATCGAAGATGATCGGGCGGAAGCCGTCGGTTTCGGCGGCTTTGTTGATTTGTTGTACCATGGCCCGCGCTTTTTCAACGCTGT
>Ga0160443_100942_pt1 | contig 13279 bp, 11 predicted proteins | sample HID1972I_E1MG_FD_108244 | JGI IMG/M metagenome (GOLD analysis project Ga0160443, IMG submission 108244) | Enriched pill bug-associated microbial communities from UW Madison campus, WI, USA - HID1972I_E1 MG | ecosystem: Host-associated > Arthropoda: Insects > Digestive system > Unclassified ... | reverse complement strand
GCGGCGTCAGGTTAACCTGTCTCTTGCTTCTTTCGGCTCCAGATGCGGGCGGCAGGGGACGTTGTCAGAGAAGGACGCCCCCAACTAAAGCAACGAACCAACTAAAGTAACTAAAGGGGACGGGGGTAATTGACCAACTAAAGAGGACAACTAAAGGGGACGGAGGTAATTAGGTGAATTAATTACCTCCGTCCCCTTTGAGTCCCCTTTGAGTCGCCCTTGCTGACGGATCGACGCAAGTTCGCGCGTGTCGTTGATGGCATCGCGCACGCCGTGGAGGTCGATGGCGCCCCCGTTCCAGGATTCAGGAGGATTCAGGGGTCGGCATGCGGTCAACGCGCCGCGTCCACCGCCTCCAGGATGCTGTCGACGACGAACGCAGGGTCTTCGTGCGGAAGCCCATGTCCGGCCGTTGCGGCGATGTGCTGCGTGGCGTTGGAGGACAGGGACAGCCACTGCGTCTGCATGGCCTGCGTGGCCGCCTCCAGTTCGATCGCGAGTGGTTCCGGAATGTCGGGCACCATGCGGTAGCGTGGACTATGCGTGGCGATCACGACCGGCTTCTTGCCAAGCGTGTCGAGCTGCCGGGCCTGTGCGCTGCTTGCCCGGAGATCGAGTGTCTCCGGGTTCCGGGTCGGGTCGTCCAGCATGCTGGTCAGGAAGTCGCGCGCTTCGGTGATCGCCCGGTCCTCGCCGGGCGTGCTGGCCGGCAGCAGCGTCAGCCACGTGGTCACCTGGTCGGCGTGCGTGGAGGACACCAGCACCAGTCCCGCGACATCCGAGGGGTAACGGTGCGCGAAGACCTGGGCGTGCAGGCCACCGAGCGAGTGACCCGCCAGCAGGTAGGGGCCGGGCACGCCGGCGGCGTCAAGCGCCGCATGCAGGTCCGCGGCGGCATCGCCACTGGTGCGAGGCGTCTTCGGCGGCGGATCGCTGCCGCCCAGGCCGGCACGATCGAACAGGCAGACGCGGGTCACCGGCGCGATGCGTGCCGCGATGCCCCGCCAGCCTGCGTCGTCCACGGGTGCTGTGCCCATGCCGGCATCGATCACGACAGCGGGCGTGCCGGTGCCCTCGCAGGCCAGCCGGATCGCGCGACCGCCGATGTCGAAGCGGCCGTCGATCCGTCCCGTGTCCGGGCTGGCGGCATGGACGGCAGGGATGGTCGCGAGGGTGGACGCCATCAACAGGAAGGTTCGCATCGTGTCGTCTCCGGTGGATGCGGTGATGTAGCACCCATCCGGGGCCTGCGCCAACCCCAGGGAGTCATTAGGCGACGATAGAAAGGGGGTCAGATGGAAACGGGCGGTCGGTGTCGTCGAGGAAGCAAGGCAGGCGGTTGTTGCCGCGCTGGACCACGTGCTGCGGAATTCCGGGAAGATCGATGCGGTGCAGCCGTGCCATGCCATGGGCATGTTGCCGGCGGCCGCGGGGCGCAGTCGGTCCCGCCCGCCGTGCACTGCAGGAAAAGGTGAACCCGAGCCCGTTTCGGCGCCGTTTCGGCGGATTGCGTGTTGCAGCCCTGCTATTGCCCTTCGAGAACAGGCATCGACTCGGTGTTTTGCGAGGCGACTACCAGCCACTGGCCATCGCGCTTCTCGACCACCCACATGAACATGCCTTCGCGTGGCGCGCCATGCTTGACGTGGCGGACCTTGTCGCCGGTCGTGCTCCAGTGCACGCGGGCAATGGCGATGTCGTCGCGAAGAAAGCGGACGTGGGTATCGCGCGTGGTCCAGGTGCTGTCGGTGAACAGCGTCGTGAACATCGTGGCGTGCACGTCCTCGAACCGCGGCTTGTCGCGTAGCCAGCCCCCACGGGGCCCCAGCACCGTGACGAAGTCCATGTCGTCCGAAAGCAGCGCTGCCAGTCCGGCTGCGTCTTTGCGATTCCAGGCCTCCTGCCATCGAACGCCGAGTTCCTTGATGGTCGCTTCGTCCGAAGCCTGCTCCGGGGGTTCGTCCGCGGACGCGTCGAAGCACAAGGCCAAGGCGAAAATCGCTATGGAAACAAGCTGAAGGGTGCGCATGGCGGGCCTCCTGCCGAGTGTTACGGAGGCAGGCGGGCGCACCGGCCATGTGAGAAGAACGAGTTCAGAAGAACGGGGGACTCCAGGTTCATCTTCCCGCGGGGCCTGCAAAACAGGGAACAGAGTGAGTCGATTCCGATTCCGGGGGGCTGGGGGGCAGGACCTGCTTTCCCGATTCCCGTCTGCTCGCTTAGTCTGCATCTTCCCTCCGCCGGACGATGGTCATGACCGCCTTCAGCTTCCTCTCGCACTTGTACTGCTCGCGCACCGGCGAGCGTCATGACGCGGACCGCATCCAGCAGTTGAGCGCGGTCGGGGCTCCGTTGCTGGCGGCATACGACCTCGATGCGCTCGGCCAGGCGATGAAGCGGTCCGATCTGTCGGGGCGCGAGGCGACGCTGTGGCGCTGGCACGAGTTGCTGCCGGTTCGCGATCCCGCGCACGTGGTCACGCTCGGGGAGGGCATGACGCCCCTGCTGCCGTTGCCGCGGCTGGGGCGTGCGCTCGGCATCGATGCGCTGTGGATGAAGGACGAAGGCATCGTGCCGACCGGTTCGTTCAAGGCGCGCGGCGCAGCGGTCGGCGTCTCGCGGGCGAAGGAACTGGGTGTCACGGCGCTGGCGATGCCGACCAACGGCAACGCCGGTGCGGCATGGGCGCTGTATGCGGCGCGTGCCGGAATCCGCGCGACGATCGTGATGCCTCGCGATGCGCCGTCGATCACGCGCAACGAGGTCGCGATCGCCGGTGCCGACCTGTACCTCGTGGACGGCCTGATCAGCGACGCAGGCAGGATCGTCGCGCAGGCCGTCGCCGACGGCGGACTCTATGACGCGTCCACGCTGAAGGAGCCGTACCGCATCGAGGGCAAGAAGACGATGGGGCTGGAACTGGCCGAGCAGTCGGACTGGCGGCTTCCGGACGTGATCCTGTATCCCACGGGCGGTGGCGTCGGCCTGATCGGCATCCACAAGGCGTTCAAGGAACTTCGTGAGCTGGGGTGGATCGATCCCGCGCGGCCGCTGCCCCGGCTGGTGGCGGTACAGGCCAGCGGTTGCGCGCCCATCGTCGCGGCCTGGCAGAAAGGTGCCGCCGAGTCCGAGTTCTGGGCCGACTCGCAGACGGTGGCCTTCGGCATCAACGTGCCGAAGGCGCTCGGCGATTTCCTCGTGCTCGAGGCGCTGTACGAAAGCGGGGGCTGCGCGGTCGCCGTGGACGATGCGGACCTGCTGGCCGCGCAGCGGATGGCCGCCGAACTCGAGGGCGCCTTCGTATGTCCCGAGGGCGCGGCCCTGTTCGCGGCTGCGCAGCGGCTGCGCGAGGAGGGCTGGATCGGCCCAGGCGAGCGCGTGGTCGCGCTCAATACCGGCGCCGGGATCAAGTACCCCGATACCTTCCAGGCGGAAGCCCCGCTGCTGCGGCCCGGAGACCGGTTGTCAGCTAAAGGCAGCTAAAGGGGACGGAGGGAATTAATCCGCCGTCCCCTTCGATTCGCGCCACGGCCATCCCCTCGGCCTGACAACCACGGACCGGTTCAATGCCTTTACAGCGCAGGTCAGTCCACTCCACTGCTACCCTTGCGCCCCCTCCGGCGAATCCACTGGCCCGATGACACCGCTTCGCGTCGCGTTGATCTTCCTGGCCATCGTCGCCAACACCGTGCTGCATGTCCCGCTGCTGCTGGCGGCGGCGCTGGTAAAGGTGCTGCTGCCGTCCGCGCGCTTGCGGCTGGCGTTCAATTCGGTGCTGACGGGGCTCGCCGAGAGCTGGATCTCCTTCAACAGCCGGCTGATCGACCGCTACAGCCGCGCGCGCTTCGATGTGTCCGGGCTGGACGGGCTGCAGGTCGATGGCCATTACCTTGTGCTGGCCAACCACCAGAGCTGGGTGGACATCGTGGTGCTGCAGAAGGTCCTGAACCGGCGCATCCCGCTGATGCGCTTCTTCCTGAAGCGGCAGCTGTTCTGGGTGCCGCTGCTGGGCCTGGCGTGGTGGGCGCTGGACTTCCCGTTCATGGGTCGCCACACGCGCGCGCAGATCGCGCGCAACCCGGAGCTCGGGCGGCGCGACATGGAGGCCACGCAGCGGGCCTGCGCGAAGTTCCGTGACATTCCGGTCTCGGTGATGAACTTCGTCGAGGGCACGCGCTTCACGCCGGACAAGCACGCACGCCAGGCATCGCCGTACCGGCACCTGCTCAAGCCCAAGGCGGGCGGGGTGATCTACGTGCTGGAGGCGATGGGTGATGCGCTGCACGCCATCGTCGACGTGACCATCGCCTACCCGGGCGGCCGCCCGACCCTGGTCGACCTGATGGCCGGCCGCGTGCCGGCGGTGCACGTTTCGGTGCGGCAACGACCGTTGCCGATGGATATCCTCGGCAGCGGCGAGGGCGACGACCGCGCCCGGCGCGCACGGTTCCAGCGGTGGATCAATGCGCTCTGGCAGGAGAAGGACGCGGAGCTGTCTAGGGTGTTGGCCGAAGGGGACCAGCCTGCGAGCGTCTAACAGAATGTCATCCCGAGCACAGCGAGGGATCTGCTTTCGCGCGTCATGCCCGGGCGACAAGCAAGATCCCTCGCTGCGCTCGGGATGACAGAATCCATTTTGCCAGACGCTTTGAAGGGGATGGCGGCGTCCCTATTTCACTTCCACGCCGGTCAGCTCGGTGCTCAAGGCCACCAGGCGCGCGCGTGCTTCGGCATCGGCCGCCTGGGCATCGTTCGGCGTGGCCGGCTTGCCCTCGACGTAGAACGCGCCGGGTTGCAGGGACGGCGCCCTGATCAGGCCCATCACATGGTCGCGACCTTCGGCGACGGTGGTGCGTGCGGGGATGCCGATGCCCTTGACCATGGTGGTGTCCATCAGCGTCGCCGGGTGCAGCGAGATCATGGTGACGCTGCGTTCGGCGAACGACGGGGCGAGTTCGATGGTCATCATGACCTGCGCCAGCTTGCTCTGTCCGTAGCCGCGGTGGTGGGCGTCCGGTCGTTCCAGCATGACGTCATCGAAATCGATCGCGTCGGCGCTAAGCGAGGCGACGTTGACGATGCGCGACGGCGCGGCGGCTTCGAGGTTGGGCCGCAGCCGGTTCACCAGGATCCAGCCGGCGAGGTAGTTCACCACGAACTGCAGTTCGTGGCCGTCGGTGTTGGCGCTGCGCTGCGGCGCCCGGTTGAAGGCGATGCCGGCATTGTTCACCAGCAGGTCGAGTCTGGGGTAATCCGACGCAACGGTATCGGCGAAGTCCCGGACCGCCTGCAGCGATGAAAAGTCGGCAGCGATGAAGCGTGCCGATCCCTCGCCGGCTGCCTGGATCTCCTCGACCACGGCCTTGCCGCGTTCGGCGCTGCGGCCATGGACGATGACGTGCGCGCCGTCGGCAGCAAGCGCAAGGGCCAGTTCGCGCCCGAGCCCATCGGTCGATCCGGTCACGAGGGCGGTCTTGCCTGCATAGGACAGTGAAGTGCCGGGCGCCTGTGCCCGCGTCGACGGGACAGCGATCAGGACGAGCAATGCGAATGCAGCCAGCAGGTCGCGCATGACGTTCTCCCCTCGGGCAGGGCGACAGCATAGGCCCAAAACCGCTGGCAGCAGGGCGCGACCCGAAAGGGAGGCGGCAAACCTGACCCCGTTCGGTCCCGGACAAGGATGTCCATCCGGGTCATTGATGGAGGAGATCGCGGACACAACCGGGACACGAGATGTCCTTCAGGCTGCTTTGAGTACATCGATCGGAAGCAGGGATCAGGGTAGACATTTCCACGGCCTGCGGAGAAAGTGCACCTCACTTTCTTTCCCCGCGCGGCGCAGAACGCCTATGAACCTCAAAGCCTTGTTGCTCGGTTTTTTGACTGTCGCGAGCATCGGTTGCAGTGAATCCCCGTCTACCGCCGCTGCAGGCGCTTCCGTCCCGGCGGTTCATCTCGTGCCGGTACCGCAGTGGGTCGAGACCCATCCCGGCGAGTTGCAGGTGACGGGCACGGTGAAGCTGGAAGTCGACGAGGCTGCACCGAACGCGAAGCGCGCCCTGGAGGAAGCGCTGGCCGGGTTGGGCGTCGCCACCGGCGAAGCAGCGGACATGCTCATCCGCTTGCAGTTGGTGGACGATGCAGCATTGGGCGAGGAGGGCTATCGACTGGTGGTGGCCGATGACGTCCAGCTGAGCGCCCGGACCGATGTCGGCCTGCTGCATGGGGTGCAGAGCCTGCGGCAGCTGTTGCCGGCGCAGGCGCAGTCGGAAGTGCGCCTGCCGCGCGTCGAGATCGTCGACACGCCGGCCTATCGCTGGCGCGGCCTGTCGCTGGACGTGGCGAGGAGTTTTCTGTCGGTCGAGTACCTGGAAAAGACCATCGACCGGATGGCGTTCTTCAAGTTGAACCGACTGCACCTGCACCTGACCGACGACCAAGGCTGGCGCATCGAGATCAAGCGCTATCCGAAGCTGGTGGAGATCGGCGGTGCCAGTGCGGTCGAGGGCGGGCGCAGCGGCTGGTACACGCAGGAACAGCTGAAGCACCTGGTGGCCTATGCGCAGGCGCGCGGCATCACCATCGTGCCGGAGATCGACCTGCCGGGCCATGTGCAGGCTGCGCTGGCCTCGTACAACGAGCTGGCCTGCGACGACGTGGAGAACCTGTCGCCTTACTCGGGGCTGGAGGTGGGGTTCAGCGTCCTGTGCCTAGACAAGCCGGACGTGGTGTATCCCTTCGTCCGCCACGTGCTGGAGGAAGTGCTGGCGATCTTCCCGTCGCAGGAAATCCATGTCGGCGGCGATGAGATCAAGCATCCGCTGTATGCCGACTTCGTGGCCAGGGCCGCGGCGATGTTGGACGAGATGGGGCGTACCGCCATCGTCTGGGAGGAGGGCTCGGTGGCCGACACCAAGCCCAACGTCCTGCTGCAGCTGTGGAACGACAGCTACGACATCGCCGCGGCGGTCGAGAAGGGACACCCGCTGATCCTGTCGCCTTGCTCGTATTTCTACATCGACCACGGCAACTACGCGGGGCAGCCCGAGACCTACGACTGGTGCCGCAAGGAGGGCGTGCCGCTGGCGCGGCTCTACAGCTTCGATCCCGCTCCGTTCAAGACCGCGGTCGGCATTGAGGCGGCGCTGTGGACGGAACTGGTGCACACCGACGAGGCCGCGGACAACCGCCTGTGGCCGCGCCTCGCCGCGTCGGCGGAGCTGGCGTGGAGCCCGGCCGGGCAGCGCAGCTACGAAGGGTTCCTGCAGCGCATGGGGGCATTGCGCCCGCACCTTGATGCGATGGGGATCCGCTACCACCCCGAGCCGGACCTGGGCTGGGCGGAAACGGAGCCGGGAGCCGCCGCTCCCTGAAGGGAACTTCTGAAGGGTTGTCATTGGTCGTGCGGGAACCCCCCGGCTTTGCCGGGGGATGCTTACTTCGAGCGTAGCGAGCGGCGCTTTGCAGCGGCGAAGCCGATCAATCCAAGCGCTTGAGAAGCAAGATTTCTCACTGCGTTCGAAATGACAAATCCGGGATTCCTGGAGGTTCCCTGAAGCCGGTCCTGTACCCTGTTGCCCACCCTCGGCAGCAGGAGGAACGGCAGGATGCAGACCGACGAACTCGTATCGCTGTTCGACCAGCAGGCGGCCGGCTACGACCAGCAGTGGGCGAGGACCGCGCCGATCCGCGATTGCCTGTACCTGATGCTGCTGCCCTTGTTCGCGGGGTTGCCTGCACAGGCGCGGGTGCTGTGCGTCGGCGTGGGGACGGGCGTGGAGATGGCGCACCTGGCGCGGACGTTCCCGCAGTGGCGCTTCACCGCGGTGGAGCCGTCGGCGGCGATGCTCGAGGTCTGCCGCCAGCGTGCGGAATCGGACGGGTTCGCCGACCGCTGCAGCTTCCACCACGGTTTCGTGGACTCGCTGCCCGGGGACGCAGCCTACGATGCGGCGACCTGCTTCCTGGTGTCGCAGTTCCTGCTCGACCGCGATGCGCGCGTGCGCTTCTTCGCGGACATCGCGGCGCGGCTGCATCCGGGCGGACTGCTGGCGAGCTCGGACCTGGCCAGCGACGTCGCATCGGCCGCGTATGCGGTGCTGTTGCCGGCGTGGATGAGGATGATGCGCACGGCCGAGGTATCGGACGAGGACCTCGAGCGCATGCGCGAGGCGTATGCGCGTGACGTCGCGATCCTGCCGCCGGCGCAGGTGACGTCGATCCTCGAAGCCGGGGGTTTTGCCGATCCGGCGCAGTTCTTCCAGGCGGGGCTGATCCATGCCTGGGTGAGCCGGCGGGCCTGAAGGAAGGAGTTCGCGCGACAGCGGATCCACCCGTCGGGTGAATTGCCTTTCCCTAGCCGCAGCCTGTCGATCGCGCAGCACTCTTGATCATGCGTTGTCGCCTCGCCCGCTATCATCGCGCCATACGACCGTGCGGATCGCATGCGCGAACGGAGGGACATAAGGGGACGGACATAAGGGGACGGACATAAGGGGACGGAGGGAATTAACCAACCTCCGCCGGCGCCTGCCACGGTGGGCATAAGCACAAATAGGGACGGAGGAAATTAATCCACCGCCATGTCCCGCCCTGTTTCCCGTCGCGGCCGTCCCCTTGGCCTGATGGCTGCCGTTCTGTTCAGCGCTTTCTCCACCATGGACTGGAAGCCCGGGTTCCCCAGGGCTTTTTCCTGCGCCATATGGGCGCGGATGCGTGCGAGTTCGTCCGGGGCGAGCGAGGCATGCAGCCACGTCCTATAGGCAAGTGCGCGCTCCTGGCGATCGTTGGCGAGCGCCAGATAGACCGGGTGCGGCGTGTGCAGTGGATCCTGGGCCATGCCCAGGTGCGTGTGCACGCTGGACCAGCGGTAGTGCTCGGGTCGTTCGACCATCGCCGCGCGTACGGGATTGAGTTCGATGTACCGGATGACGCGAAGCACGTAGGCATCCGAGTCGACCAGGCTGGACTTGAACCGACCCTGCCAAAGCGTACCGATGCGGCCGTGCCGCTGGTTGAACGACTGTACGTAGCTCTGCCCCGCTTGCCGCAGCGCGCGGGAGACGCATCCCGTCTGTTCTGCGCTGACGAGCAGGTGGACGTGGTTGTCCATCAGCACGAAGGCATGGAGGGCGACGCCATGCTTGCGGCAGGCGTCGCGCAGCAGTCGCCGGTAGTGGTGGCGGTCGTCGTCGTCGAGGAAGATGGCGCAGCGATTCACTCCGCGCTGGGTGACGTGCAGGGGAATGCCGGGAAGTTCGAGGCGGGGCTGGCGGGGCATGGCGCGGGAATCGGCTGGGCTGTTGTCCCACACTGCGGGCGCCGGTCGAGAGCGGCTATCGGCTGGCGCCTCGTCCGCAGATCGGAAAATCCTTAATTCCCTCCGTCCCTATTCTGGTTGCCGGAGGGCCGTGGAAGCCCTCCGGCGCGTGACCGCCTCAGGCACGGCGCAGCTTCAGGTAGGCGTCGTAGATGCCGTCGTCGTCGCCGCCGTCGAAGTGCAGGGCAGGGAAGAAGAACGGATTGCTGCCGTTGGTGCTGGCGTCTGCCTGGGCCTGGTTGAGGGTTAGCTGGCGCGTCCCGCCGATCTGGTCGTCGGCGCCGATCAGGTCCACCAGGTAGCTGACGCCGATGGCGATGACCGAGGCCCCGGCGACGATCCAGCCGGCAACGCCGCCGGCGGCCGCGGCCTTGGTGGCGACGGCCGTCAGCGCGGCACGCACCTTGTCGGTGGTGTCGCTGACGTCGCCGAGGTCGTGCTCGAAGCAGGTGGCGGCCACCAGGACGTTGGAATCTATCGCGCGCGGGCCGGCGAAACCGAACAACCGCAGGTTCTCGTCGCCGGACTGCGGGCGGGTGTCGCCGTCGTCCACGTCCTCGTATACAGGGGTGTGGAAGCCGACCGCGGCGGTTCCGCTTTCGGCCATCGCCTCGGTGATGACCGCGAAGACGACGTAGGGCTCGTCGCTGCCGGCCCATTCCGGGTCGCTTTCGTCCACGCAGTACAGCTTGGCGAACGAAAGTTCGTACTGGTTGGGCCGGGGCTGCGGCGGGGAATCCCCGTTGGGATTGTGGTCGTCGCAACAGCAGCAACAGGCGTGTGCGTCCGGTTTCCGGGCATAGACGCGGGTGGCGGCGAAGACGTTGCGCCCGCTCGCCCTGGCGCCGCGGTCGAGGATGGCGGACAACTCCTGCTCGCCGATGCCGTGGTCCGCCGGCAGGTTCAGGTAGCGGGGCGAGAAGATCCGCTGCTTGACCTCGTAGGGAAGCTTGTCGTGGCGCTCCAGCGCGGTCCTGAGGAGTTCGTGGCCGCCCTTGATGTTCCGCATGGCGGCGAAGAAGTGTTCGTCCGCGGGATTCGCGGGCTTCTTCAGCGTCAGCAGGCGGCGGAATTCGTGCATCAATGCGGGGATGAATTCATATCCCGCCGCGTTGAACTGGTATTTCACCAGGCGCTCTTCGAGCGTCTTCGGGGACCGCTTCCTGCCCTTGCGCGATCCGCTGGATGTCGTGGGGCGGGGCTTGGCGATGCTTTTCTGTTTCTTCGTGCGCTTGCTGGCCATGGGTATCCACCTTTGAAGGTTTCCTAGCCCCTGCATCCGACAGAAACGACCGGAAGTTCCAGGGCAGGACATTCACCCTCGTGAACGCCGTGCGCATGACCGCAGGCGGGTTGCTGGAACGAACTGGACGCAGGGCAGGGCGACCGTCCCGCGCCTGCGCGAGTGGGTCGGTCCTTGGCGATGCACAAGCGGCGCCGGCGCAGATGGCGTCGAGGAAGGTTTCCCGTGCAACCACGAGTTGGGCCGCGCCGCGACGAGCGGCAGCGCCTGCATGGCCCCGGGTTCGATCTGCGCGTCGCAGCCGTCGTCGATCCCGCCGGTGCCCGTGTGTTCGTTCACGCTTTCCAGGGCCCGGACGGGGCGTCCCTGGGCGACGCACGACGGCGCCTGCAGCGAATCCATAGCAAAACCGCAGGTTCCCTCCATCCACGGCGCGGACGCGCCGCCCGCATCCTCGCCGCGTCGCGGTCCTGCCGGCCGCATGCCAAGGCTTGCCCAGGAGGATGCGCTCGATGCCCGGATTCCGTCTTCGGACGTTCGCCCGTTTCGCGCTGCTGGCTCTGGCGCCGGCTGCCGTCGCGCCTGCGTTCGCCCAGGTCGATGCGGCGACGCTGTACCAGCGCAACTGCGCATCGTGCCACGGCGTCGAGCGACAGGGCACGGGGCTGGGGCCGCCACTGTCGGCCGAGACTTATCGCTACGGCGGCAGACCGGAGGACGTCGTCCGCGTCATCAGCAATGGTGTGGCGTCGCGGGGCATGCCGGCCTTCGGCGGGACGCTTTCGCCGGAGCAGATCGCCGCGCTGGCCGACTTCCTGCCCTCGCGCCAGGTCGCACCCGAGCCGGAAGGGGCATCGATCCCCGCCGAGCCGCCGCCGCACGAGTTCGATGCCGTGCCGGGCGTGGTCGACACGCTCGACTATGCGGTCAAGGTGGAGCGCTTCGCGCAGGGGCTGGAAACCGTCTGGTCGATCGCCTTCATCGATGACCGCACCGCGCTGGTCGCCGAGCGCCCAGGCCGGCTGCGGATCGTCCGCGACGGCGTCCTGCAGCCGCAGCCCGTCGGCGGCCTGCCGCCGATCCGCGTGCAGGAGCACGCCCTGAACCAGGGCGGGTTGTTGGACATCGCGATCGATCCCGGCTATCGCGACAACGGATGGATCTATCTCAGCTACTCCCACGGGCTGGAGGCGCGCGGGCCAGAAGGCGATCGGCTGTCGATGACGCGGGTGGTGCGCGGCCGCATCCGCGACGACGCCTGGGTGGACGGGGAGGTCGTGTACGAGGCCGACCGCGCCATGTACGGGGAAGCGGCCTGGCATTTCGGCGGGCGGATGCTGTTCGACCGGGAAGGCCGGCTGTACGTCACGGTCGGCGACCGCCGCGTTCCGGAACTGGCGCGCGAGCCGGGGCGGCCGAGCGGCAAGATCCATCGCGTGATGGGGGACGGCTCGATCCCGCCGGACAATCCCTTCGTCGGGCGCGGCGACGCGCTGGCGTCGGTGTACAGCGTCGGCCACCGCAATCCGCAGGGCATGGCGATCGATCCATCGACCGGGCGCATCTGGGCGACCGAGCACGGCCCGCGCGGCGGCGATGAGCTGAACGTCGTCGTGCGCGGCGGCGACTACGGCTGGCCGGTCGTGTCCCACGGCATCAACTACAACGGCACCGTGCTCACGCCGTACGTGCGCGCCGAAGGCGTGGAGCAGCCGGCGTGGTACTGGCGGCCTTCGATCGGCGTGTCGGGGCTGGCGTTCTACGACGGCGACGCGTTCGGGCTGTGGCGCGGCAAGCTGCTCGTCACCGGGCTGGCGCCGCGCGAGCTGCGCCTGCTGACCCTCGACGGCGACCGCGTCCAGCACGAGGAAACCATCCTCACCACCGAGGGTCGCCCCTACGAACCCGTGGTCGGGCCGGATGGCGCCATCTACGTCGTCACCGACGCCCCCGGCGAAGTGCTGCGGCTGAGCCCGCAGGAAGAACGCCGCCTGTAGCGGTCCGCCTGGCCCGCCGTGCCGGCCGCTATGCATCCAACCCGCAAGAAGGAAGAGAGGAGGAACGATGAAACTGAAATCGATCGCAGCAGGGTTCGTCGCCGTGGTCGCCGCCGGTGCGAGCACCGGGACGCCGGCGCAGGACCTGTATCCGAGGCTGGGTTTCGATACCGCCGACGCCATCCGCGACCACTGCATTGCGCAGGCCAGGCAGGCCGGCCACGCGGTCGCCGTGGCCGTGTTCGATCACGGCGGCGACCTGGTGAGCTTCGCCAGGGATGCCGGCCGGCCGGCGGTGGGCGCGGTCGCCCGCTGGAAGGGGCTTTCGGCCGCGGTCTATCTGAGGCCGACCGTCGAGACGGGCACATGGGACATGGCCACCGCGCCGATGCTCGCCACGGCCGAGGGCGGCGTGCCGCTCTTCACCAAGGATGGCGTGGGCATTGGCGGCGTCGGCGTCTCCGGCGCGCCGTCGGAGTTCGATGCCCAATGCGCAACCGGTGCGGCAGAGGCGGCGGGCCTGGCAGTGTCGGCGAGGAACAGATAAGCGACTGCAGGGTGTTTGACGTGGGTGCTGATATCCGCGTCGCTGAGCTTGGGCAATGCAGTCCTGTCCTGTGCCGCGTCCCCCCGGGCGCGGCGCAGGATTTCGCCGGCGGGTGACATGCGGGCATGCAGGGGAAACGCCGGAAAGCCTGGGGCGGGACCGGTGGGGCACGG
>Ga0160443_100912_pt1 | contig 13827 bp, 11 predicted proteins | sample HID1972I_E1MG_FD_108244 | JGI IMG/M metagenome (GOLD analysis project Ga0160443, IMG submission 108244) | Enriched pill bug-associated microbial communities from UW Madison campus, WI, USA - HID1972I_E1 MG | ecosystem: Host-associated > Arthropoda: Insects > Digestive system > Unclassified ... | reverse complement strand
GGGCACACCGGGGCGCTGGTGCTCGTCAAGGGCGGGCATCTCACGGGGGACGAGACACCGGATGCCCTGGTCGGCGCCGACGGCGTGATCGCCGAGCATCGCGGAGCGCGCATCGACACCACCAGCACGCACGGCACCGGGTGCTCGCTCTCCTCGGCCCTCGCCACAGCGCACGCACGCGGCATGGACTGGCCGCAGGCACTGGGGCATTCGCGCGCGTGGCTGCGCGAGTCGCTGCAGCAGGCCGACCGCCTGGACGTGGGGCGCGGGAACGGTCCGATCAGTCACTTCGCCGGGCTGTGGCAGCGCGGCGGGCTGAGCACGCGTCCCACGGCTGACACCGTCCGCGACGAGTGGTGGGACAGCATCGAAGAGGTCCGCTCCGACATCGACGAGCTGTCCTTCATCCGCGGGCTCGCCGACGGAACGCTCGAGCGGGAGCGGTTCCTCGGCTATCTCGCGCAGGACGCCCTGTACCTGCGCGAGTACGCGAGAGTGCTGGCCGCAGCGGCACGGATCGCTCCGACTCCGGCCGAGCAGGCCTTGTGGGCGCGGTCGGCGCAGGGCGCGATCGCCGGCGAGCTCGCGCTGCACGCATCGTGGCTCACACCGGGCACCGGCGTCTCCGCCGCCACCTTCGCCGCCGAGCCGAGTGCCGTCACCACGGCATATCTCGATCACCTGCGCGCACTGGCGTTCACGGGCGACTACTCGGTGCTGATCGCGGCCGTCCTGCCCTGCTTCTGGCTGTACACCGATCTCGGAGTGCGCCTGCACGCGGGCGAGTTCGGTGAGCGGGCTCGGGATCCGCAGCATCCGTACGCCTCGTGGCTGGCGACCTACGCCGACCCCGATTTCGCGACCGCGACGGACCAGGCGATCGGATACGTGATGCGGGCGGCAGCCGCAGCCGACGAGCAGCAGCGCACCCGCATGCATCGGGCGTTCGCCACGGCGGCGGCGCACGAGCGCGCCTTCTTCGACGTGTGACGCCCGGACGCGTGACGAGCCCACGGCATGTGACGTCGCCGATTTGCGGATGCTGCGGAATCGGCGCTACTGTCACGGCATGCCTTCGGTCGCAACGCCAGACTCGCGGCTCCTGAGCGAGCCCGGCGAGTCGAAGGGCGCCTCGAGCGCCGCCGATGTGCGCCGACGCCGCGACGGCCGCCGATTCTAGGCGACCCCGCGCAACTCGAGCCGTCGCGGTTCGAGGTCGAAGCCGGTGTCGCCGCCCCGGCCAGGCCCGTCATCGGGCGCACCTCGACCGTTAAGGTAGATCTATGACGTACTCCGTCGCCGTCTCCGGCGCATCCGGCTATGCGGGAGGCGAGATACTGCGGATCCTCGCAGCTCACCCCGATATCGACATCCGCACCGTGACCGCGCACTCCAACGCGGGTCAGCCATTGATCGAGCACCACCCGCATCTGCGCTCGCTGGCGCACCTCACGCTGCAGGACACCACGCCCGAGATCCTCGCCGGGCACGACATCGTGTTCCTCGCTCTGCCGCACGGGCAGTCCGGCCAGTACACCGATGCCCTGGGCGACACCCGGCTGGTCATCGACGCGGGCGCCGATCACCGGCTCACCTCGCAGGAGTCCTGGGACGCCTTCTACGGGGGCGCATTCCACGAGCCGTGGGCGTACGGCGTGCCCGAGCTGCTCACCGGTGCCGGTGTCAAGCAGCGCGAGACGCTTCGCACCGCGACGCGCATCGCCGCGCCCGGCTGCAACGCCTCGACCGTGAGCCTCAGCCTCGCTCCCGGTGTCGCGGCCGGCGTGATCGACCCCTCCGACATCGTCAGCGTGCTGGCGGTCGGGCCCTCGGGCGCCGGGAAGAGCCTGAAGACCAACCTGCTCGCATCCGAGGTCCTCGGCACCGCCAACCCCTATGCGGTCGGCGGCACGCACCGCCACATCCCCGAGATCCGCCAAGCGCTCGCATCGGCATCCGCAGCGGCGCCCGACAGCATTCGCATCTCCTTCACTCCGGTGATCGTGCCGATGGCGCGCGGCATCCTCGCGACCTCGACCGCTCCCATCGTCGAGGGCGCCACCGACGCGCAGATCCGCGACGCATGGCAGGGAGCGTACGGCGACGAGACGTTCGTGCACCTGCTGCCCGAGGGCCGCTTCCCGCGCACGGCCGACGTACTGGGGGCGAACACGGCTCTCATGGGCCTGGCGATCGACCGGGCGGCGAACCGCGTCGTCGTGGTGACCGCCGTCGACAATCTCGTCAAGGGGACCGCCGGCGCCGCCGTGCAGTCCATGAACCTCGCGCTGGGCCTTGCTGAGGACCGCGCCCTCACTGTGAACGGAGTGGCGCCGTGAGCGTGACCGCACCCCAGGGATTCGAAGCGGCCGGCGTCGCAGTCGGCCTCAAGAGCACGGGCAGCCCCGATGTCGCCGTCGTCGTCAACCGCGGACCCCGCAAGGTCGGCGCGGCGGTGTTCACCACCAACCGGGCCAAGGCGAACCCGATCCTGTGGTCGCAGCAGGTCATCGCCGACCGCACGGTCGAGGCGGTCGTGCTCAATTCCGGCGGGGCGAACTGCTTCACCGGCGACTTCGGCTTCCAGACCACCCACCTCACCGCCGAGAAGACCGCCGAGCTGCTCGACGTGAGCGCCGGCGACATCCTGGTGTGCTCGACGGGCCTGATCGGCACCGGTGACGAGGTGTTCCGCGGCAAGGTGCTCGACGGCGTCGAGCGCGGCATCGCGGCTCTCAGCACCGACGGCGGTCCTGCCGCCGCCGAGGCGATCATGACCACAGACACGGTCTCCAAGACCGCGGTGGTCGCACGCGACGGCTGGACGATCGGCGGGATGGCGAAGGGCGCCGGGATGCTCGCGCCGGGCCTGGCCACGATGCTGGTCGTGATCACCACGGATGCCGACCTCGAGGCGTCCGAGGCGGATGCGGCGCTGCGCAAGGCCACGAGCGTGAGCTTCGACCGTCTGGATTCCGATGGCTGCATGTCCACCAACGACCAGGTCACGCTCCTGGTGAGCGGCGCCAGCGGAATCCGCCCCGACCTCGAGGACTTCACCGCGGCGCTGACCGAGCTCTGCCGTGAGCTGGCCCAGAAGCTGCAGACGGATGCCGAGGGCGCCAGCCACGACATCACCATCGAGGTGAAGAACGCCGCCACAGAGGAGGAAGCCGTCGAAGTCGGCCGCTCCGTGGCCCGCAACAATCTCTTCAAGGCCGCGATCTTCGGCAACGACCCGAACTGGGGTCGCGTGCTCGCCGCCATCGGCACCACCGGCGCGCAGTTCGACCCCTACGACGTGGACGTGTCGATGAACGGCGTGCGCGTGTGCACGGCCGGCGGTCCCGACCGCCCGCGCGAGGAGGTGGATCTCACGCCCCGCGCCATGCACCTCGAGATCGACCTGAAGGCCGGCGAGACCACGGCCACGATCCTCACCAATGACCTGACCCACGATTACGTGCACGAGAACAGCGCCTACGCCTCATGACAGATCTGCAGGACACCGCACCCGAGGAGGCCGCCGTCAAGGCCGCCACCCTCATCGAGTCGCTGCCGTGGCTGAAGCGCTTCCGCGACCAGATCGTCGTGGTCAAGTACGGCGGCAACGCCATGGTCAGCGAAGAGCTGCAGGATGCCTTCGCACAGGACATCGCCTACCTGCGCTACGTCGGCGTGCAGCCGGTCGTGGTGCACGGCGGCGGTCCGCAGATCTCGCAGATGCTGGATCGCCTCGCGATCCCCAGCGAGTTCAAGGGCGGCTACCGGGTCACCAACACCGAGGCGATCAGCGTGGTGCGCATGGTGCTCACCGGGCACGTCAACCCCACTCTCGTGGCGAAGATCAACTCGCACGGACCGATCGCCACCGGGCTCAGCGGCGAGGACGCCGGTCTGTTCGGCGGGCGTCGTCGCGGCGTGATCGTCGACGGCGAGGAAGTCGACCTCGGCCGCGTCGGCGACGTGGTCCAGGTCGACCCGACACCCGTGATCGACCACCTGTCCGCCGGTCGCATCCCGGTGGTCTCCTCGATCGCGCCCGACCTGGACCATCCCGGCCAGTCCCTCAACGTCAACGCGGATGCCGCGGCGGCCGCCCTGGCCACGGCGCTGGGCGCCCGCAAGCTCGTCATCCTCACCGACGTCGCGGGTCTGTACGCCGACTGGCCGAACCGCGAGTCGCTGGTCTCGCACATCACCACCGGCGCACTGACCGAGATGCTGCCGTCGCTGGAGTCGGGGATGATCCCGAAGATGCGCGCCTGCCTCGACGCCGTCGAGGGCGGGGTGGATGCCGCCGCGATCATCGACGGACGGGTGCCGCATTCGGTGCTCGTCGAACTGTTCACCAGCAAGGGGATCGGCACGGAAGTGGTCGCAGGAGATGCGCCGAGCAAGCGGAGCGAGACGAAGTGATGACTGATTGGAACGATGACGCGACGCGCGATCTGATGAGCCTGGGCGGGCGGCTCGCGCTGCTCACGCACGGCGAGGGCTCGTGGGTGCACGATGTCGACGAGAACCGCTACCTGGACTTCCTCGGCGGGATCGCCGTGAACTGCCTCGGTCACGCGCACCCGGTGTTCGTGGAGGCCGTATCCCGCCAGGCCGCCACCCTCTCGCACGTGTCGAACTACTTCGCGACCCCAGGCCAGCTCGAGCTCGCCGCGCGTCTGAAGCGGCTGGCCGGCACGGGGGAGCAGGGCCGCGTGTTCCTGGCGAACTCCGGAACCGAGGCCAACGAGATGGCCATCAAGCTCGCGCGCCTGCACGGCAAGCCATCCGGTCGCACCACGATCCTCGTCCTGGAGGGCGCCTTCCACGGTCGTACCATGGGCACGCTGTCGCTGACGCCGAAGGCCGTGTACCGCGATCCGTTCCTGCCGGCGGTGCCGGACGTGGTCACGGTGCAGCACTCGCTCGAGAGCCTCGAGGAGGCCTTCGCCACGGGAGGCGTCGCGGCGATGATCGTCGAGCCCATCCAGGGCGAGGCGGGCGTCGTCGAACTGCCCGAGGGCTTCCTCGCCCGTGCGCGCGCCCTCGCCACCGCGCACGACGCGCTGCTCATCCTCGACGAGGTGCAGACCGGCTCAGGGCGGACCGGCGAATGGTTCGCCTTCCAGCGCGAGGGGATCGTGCCGGATGCCATCACCCTGGCCAAGAGCATCGGCGCCGGCTTCCCGCTCGGCGCGCTGATCACTTTCGGCTCGGCCAGCGACCTGTTCTACCCGGGTACGCACAACTCCACCTTCGGCGGGAACCCGCTGGCCAGCGCGGTGGCGAACGCCGTGCTCGGCCACATCGAGGACGAGCGCCTGCTCGAGAACGTGAAGTCCAGAGGAGCGCAGCTGCGTGAGGGCGTCGCGGGCCTCCCCCTTGTCGAGGGCACCACGGGTGCGGGACTGCTCATCGGCATCCGCCTCTCCGCCCCCGTCGCCGCCGAGGTGCGAGCGGCCGCCCACGATCACGGTCTGATCATCAACGCCCCCACCGCCGATGTCATCCGCATCGCGCCCGCATTCACCATCGGCGATGCCGAGGTGACCGAGTTCCTCACGCTCTTCCGTGCGGCGCTCGACACCGTCGCATCCGCACACGACACCATGGAGACCCCCGCATGACCCGCCACCTGCTTCGCGACGACGACCTGACTCCTGCCGAGCAGAGCGAGGTGCTCGATCTGGCGGTCGAGCTGAAGAAGGACCGCTGGTCCAACAAGGCGCTGGCCGGCCCGCAGACCGTGGCGGTCATCTTCGACAAGTCCTCGACCCGCACCCGGGTCTCCTTCGCGGTGGGCATCGCGGATCTCGGCGGGTCGCCGCTGATCATCTCGACCGCGAGCAGCCAGCTCGGCGGCAAGGAGACCCCCGCCGACACGGCTCGGGTGCTCGAGCGCCAGGTCGCTGCCATCGTGTGGCGCACCTACGCGCAGTCGGGCCTGGAGGAGATGGCGCGGGGAACCCGCGTGCCGGTCGTCAACGCGCTCTCCGATGACTTCCATCCGTGCCAGCTGCTCGCCGACCTGCTCACGATCCGCGAGCACAAGGGCGAGCTGAAGGGTCTGACCCTGACGTTCTTCGGCGACGGTCGCAGCAACATGGCGCACTCGTACCTGCTGGCCTGTGTCACCGCCGGCATGCACGTGCGCATCACCTCGCCCGAGGCCTACGCGCCCCGCGCGGACGTCGTCGCGGCTGCCGAGAAGCGCGCCGCCGAGACCGGAGGTTCGGTCACGCTGCTCACCGATCCGCGCGAGGCGGCGCTCGGCGCAGACGTCGTCGTCACCGACACCTGGGTGTCGATGGGCAAGGAGGAGGAGAAGATCGAGCGACTGCGCGACCTCGGCGGGTACAAGGTGACTCGCGAGATCATGGCGCTCTCCGACCCCGAGTCGATCTTCATCCACTGCCTGCCCGCCGATCGCGGTTACGAGGTCGACTCCGAGGTCATCGACGGCCCGCAGAGCGTGGTCTGGGACGAAGCCGAGAACCGACTGCACGCGCAGAAGGCGCTGCTGGTCTGGCTGCTCGGCAAGCAGCGCGAGGCGCAGGATGCAGCCCACGATGCATCGAGCGAGCGGAGCGAGTCGAAGTGAGCGGCGCACACGGCACGAACGAGGGCGCGCTCTGGGGGGCGCGCTTCGCCGGCGGACCCTCGCCGGAGCTCGCGGCGCTGAGCCGGTCCACGCACTTCGACTGGGTCCTCGCCCCCTACGACATCGCCGGCTCGCACGCGCATGCCAAGGCTCTGGAGGCCGCGGGATATCTGGAGCCCGATGAGGCGCGCGTCATGCACGCCGGTCTCGACGCGCTGGCCGCGAAGATCGCCGACGGAACGCTGCTGCCCGATCCGGGCGACGAGGACGTGCACGGTGCCCTGGAGAAGGCGCTGATCGCCGAGGTGGGCGCCGAGGTGGGCGGCCGGCTGCGCGCCGGCCGCAGCCGCAACGACCAGATCGCGACCCTCGTGCGGATGTACCTGATCGATCACGCTCAGGTCATCGCGCGCGACCTGCTTCGCGTCATCGACGCTCTGGTGGCGCAGTCCGAGGCTCACCCGGATGCCATCCTGCCCGGCCGTACGCACCTGCAGCACGCACAGCCCGTGCTGCTGGCGCATCACCTGCAGGCGCACGCCTGGCCGCTGGTGCGCGAGCTGGAGCGACTGGTCGACTGGCGCCGTCGCGCAGGCTTCTCGCCCTACGGCGGGGGAGCGCTCGCCGGGTCCACGCTCGGGCTCGACCCCGCCCTCGTCGCGCAGGAGCTGGGCCTGGACCGTCCCGCCGAGAACTCCCTCGACGGCACGGCCGCCCGAGATGTGGTCGCCGAGTTCGCGTTCATCGCGGCGATGACCGGCATCGACCTGTCGCGGCTGAGTGAGGAGATCATCCTCTGGAACACCCGCGAGTTCGGTTTCGTCACTCTCGACGACTCGTACTCCACGGGCTCGAGCATCATGCCGCAGAAGAAGAACCCCGACATCGCCGAGCTCGCCCGAGGCAAGTCCGGGCGCCTGATCGGAAACCTGACGGGGCTCATGGCGACGCTCAAGGGCCTCCCGCTCGCGTACAACCGCGACCTGCAGGAGGACAAGGAGCCCGTCTTCGACTCCGTGCAGACGCTCGAGGTGGTGCTGCCGGCGTTCGCGGGCATGATCGCCACGCTGCGCTTCGACACCGACCGCATGGCCCAGCTCGCTCCCCAGGGGTTCTCGCTCGCGACCGATGTCGCCGAGTGGCTCGTCAAGCGGCGGATCCCGTTCCGCGACGCCCACGAGATCTCGGGCGCGCTGGTGCGCGCGTGCGAGGAGCGCGGGATCGGACTCGAGGATGCCGATGACGAGCTGCTGCGCTCCGTCTCGGAGCACCTGACGGCGGACGTGCGCGAGGTGCTCTCCATCGAGGGATCGGTCGCGTCGCGCACGGGTGCCGGCGGCACCGCCCCGGTGCGAGTCGCCGAGCAGCGGGCCGAGCTCGTCTCGCGTGCCCAGGCCGCGGCGCACGCCCTCGGTCTGTAGGACGGCGAGGGCCTCTCTCCGGGCATATTCGCGAGTAATAACTAGAACAGTTATATATACAGATAATTCGTGATACGGTTATCACATGGTGGTGGCAGTGATCGCAGACATCGTCGGCTCGCGTCGGCTTCCTGATCGAGTCGCCGCCCAGCGCGTGTTCGACGACACGATCGGACGGGTGGAGAGCGAGTATCCGTTCGCCGAGCGAGCTCTGCAACCCACCGTGGGCGACGAGCAGCAGGGCGTCTATCCCACTCTCGAAGGTGCGCTCGCGTCGTTGCTGCTGCTTCAGCTCGCGCTGCCGGACGGCATCGAGTTCCGCTTCGGGTTAGGGGTCGGCGCGATCCGCCCGATCGAATCCGAGCATCGCGAGCTCTCCGACGGGCCGGGCTGGTGGGCGGCGCGAGAGGCGATCGAGGTCGCGCACGAGCGCCAGCAGCGCGCCGTGCCGTCGTCTCGCACCTGGATAGTCGGTGCCCCCGGTCAGACTGAGGTGATGGGCACCATGATCACCGCGTTCAACACCTACCTGCTGGCCAGGGACGACATCGTCGCACGCATGAGCGAGCGCGAGCGGCGGCTCGCATACGGACGCTTCGGCGGACTCTCCCAGCGTGAACTCGCAGAGCAGGAGGGGGTCAGCCAGCCCGCCGTCTCCAAGGCACTGCGCGGTTCGGGGGCGAGCGCGCTTCTGGGCGGGCTCGCACTGCTGACCGGAGCGCGAGAATGATCCTCGCCGGACTCGCCCTGACCGCGATCGGCGCGTCCGATCTGGTGCGCCGTTTCATCCCGCGCAGAGGCGCGCGCACCGCGCCGATCATCCTGGTCCTCGCCATCGTGATCGGGCTCGGTGCGTGCAGCGACGCACTCGTGGCCGCAGTCGTCGCCGGTGCGCTGACCGGTCTGTGGCTGTGGGCGATGCCCTTGGACGCCACCGGACGAGCCTCGTTCTGGCCGGCAGTGCTGCTCGCCGCCACGGTCTTCGTGACCACCGCGCTGCTGCCCGTTCGAGTCGCCCCGGGGATCGTCGGCGAGATGGGAAGCATCCGCTCTCCGGTCGGCGACATCGGATTCGATGTGGCCGTGCTCGCACTGGGTGTCGTGCTCTTCTCGACCGAGTCGGCCAACCTCATCGTCCGAGCGGCACTCGATCGCGAAGGCACCTGGCGACCGGCGGACATGGGCGGGGCCCTGCGCGGCGGGCGACTGCGTGAACCGCAGCCGCGTGCGACCGGCTTCCAGGGAGGTCGGCTCATCGGGCCGTTGGAGCGCCTGATCGTGGTGGCACTGACCCTGGCATCCGCCTACCCTCTGCTGGCTGCGATGCTGGCGGCGAAGGGCATCGTGAGGTTCCCCGAGATCTCCAAGGACGGCGAGACCGGTGCGCGTGCGGAGTATTTCCTCGTCGGCAGTCTCGTCAGCTGGGTCACCGCGCTGGCCGGTGCGTTCCTGGTGTGGTGGGCAGCGCGCAGTTGAGCGGATCCGCGCTGATAGCCTGGAGCGCGTGTCGAATACTGATCTGACGACCGCCGCGCCGGCCCTGGACCCCACGTTCGAGAACGTGTGGGACGAGCTGCAGTGGCGCGGACTCGTCCACGTGTCCACCGATCAGGAGGCGCTGCGCGCCCTTCTCGCCGGGGACCCGATCACGTATTACTGCGGCTTCGACCCCACGGCTCCCAGCCTGCATCTCGGCAACCTCGTGCAGCTGCTGCTGTTGCGTCGCATCCAGCTCGCCGGGCACAAGCCGCTCGGTCTCGTGGGCGGTTCGACGGGACTGATCGGCGACCCCCGCCCCACCGCGGAGCGCACGCTGAACACGCGTGAGACCGTGGAGGAGTGGGTCGGCCGGCTGCGCGCGCAGGTGCAGCGCTACCTGAGCTTCGAGGGCGAGAACGCCGCCCGCATGGTGAACAACCTCGACTGGACCGCGCCGTTGAGCGCAATCGACTTCCTCCGTGAGATCGGAAAGCACTACCGCGTCGGCACGATGCTGAAGAAGGATGCGGTCGCCGCCCGTCTGAACTCGGATGCCGGCATCAGCTACACCGAGTTCAGCTACCAGATCCTGCAGGGGATGGACTTCCTCGAGCTGTACCGCCAGTACGGCTGCGTGCTGCAGACCGGCGGAAGCGACCAGTGGGGCAACCTCACCAGCGGCACGGATCTCATCCACCGCGTCGAGGGGACCTCCGCGCATGCCATCGGCACCCCGCTGATCATCAACAGCGACGGCACCAAGTTCGGCAAGAGCGAGGGCAACGCGATCTGGCTGGATGCCGAGATGTGCAGCCCGTATCGGATGTACCAGTTCTGGCTCTCGACCGCGGATGCCGATGTCATCGAGCGACTGAAGATCTTCACCTTCCTCACCCGCGCCGAGATCGAGGAGTACGCGGCGCTGGTGGAGGCGGAGCCGTTCCGTCGTGCCGCGCAGAAGCGCCTCGCTCTCGAGGTGGTCGCGACTGTGCACGGGCTGGACGCCGCGGCCGCGGTGATCGCGGCATCCGATGCGCTGTTCGGACAGGGTGACCTGTCGACGCTGGATGCCGCCACGCTGCGCACCGCGCTGGAGGAGCTGCCGAACACGACCGTCGTCGCCGGCACGCCGGTGGCGGACGCGCTGGTCGCGACCGGCCTGGTCTCCAGCGTCTCAGAGGCGCGTCGGGCCATCTCGCAGGGCGGGGTCACCCTCGACGGCGAGCGCGTGGCCGACGACACGGCGACGGTGCAGGGCAGTCTCCCCGGCGGCGTCTCGGTGCTGCGGCGGGGCAAGAAGACGCTCGCCGGCGTCTTCATCGGCTGACGCGGGCGATGCCGTTCACGCCCAGCCATGCCGTGGTGGCGCTGCCGTTCGTGCGCACGCCGCTGGTGCCGGCGGCCATCGCGATCGGTGCCATGACGCCGGATCTGCCGCTGTTCGTGCGCGGATTCGGGATCTCGTACGGGTTCACACACCAGGCGACGAACGTCGTCTGGACGGCGCTGATCGCCTTCGTCCTGCTGCTCGTGTGGCGAGTCGTGATGCGGCCGGCGCTGGTCGCACTCGCGCCCGACGCGCTGGCGGCCCGTCTGCCGGAGGACTGGCGCGTCACGGGGCCGAGCGCGGCGCTCGGCGTCGTCGCCCCGCGACGGAGATTCGGCGACATCGTGCTGCTGGCGCTGTCGCTCCTGATCGGGGTGCTCTCGCACATCGCTTGGGACCTGTTCACCCACGAGGGCCGGTGGGGCGTGGATACGGTGCCGCTGCTGCAGCAGAGCTGGGGGCCGCTGTCCGGCTACAAATGGCTGCAGCACGGATCGAGCGCGCTCGGTCTGCTGATCCTCGCCGTGTACGCGCTGGTCTGGCTGCGCCGGCGCGGGGTCGTGCAGCGCTCGAGACCGCTGCCGGCATGGCTGCGGTGGTCCTGGTACCTGACGCTGCCGACGTTCCTGATCGCCGGGTGGACGCTCGGACTGATGGTGTACGGACCGCTGACGGAGTCGTTCACCCTGCAGCACCTCGCATATCGGACCCTGCCGGTGGCATCCGGGCTCTGGGGCGCCATGACGGTGCTGCTGTGCGTGGTGATCGTCCTCACCACTCGGGCAGATCGGCACCCCACGGACGCGGTGCGGCGAACAGGTCCGGGGCACCGGGCCAGCTGACCGCGGGGACGACCGTCGTCACCTGACGCCCCGCGACGTCGAAGGACTGCGTGCGTGCCGGCGGCTCCGGCATCTCGACCGGCACGGAGCGCGGCATCCGAGCAGTTCGGCGGCGACGCGTCGCAGGGAGGTGCGCACGTACCAGCCGCCGCCCTGCTCGGCACGGCGGCGCAGCGCCGCAGTGATCCCGGCGGCCAGCAGATACCCGGCCGAGTGATCCAGCGCCTGAGCGGGAAGCGCGCCAGGCGTGACCCCGTCTGCGGATTCGATCCAGGAGATCCCGCAGTCGGCCTGCACGATGCTGTCGAAGCCGCGCGGGGAGTCCTCTTCCGGCCAGGCGCTCAGCTGCGCGATGATCAGGTGCGGGTGGCGCGCCGCCAACTGTGCGGGGGCCAGACCGAGCCGGCGCAGTCCACTCGGACGGTATCCGAGCACGAGCACGTCCGCGCCGGCCAGCAGACTCTCGAACCGGTCGCGGTCCGCTGCGATGTCCAGCAGGGCGGATCGCTTGCCGTGACCGGTGTCCAGGTGCTGCGTCGTGATCTCCGGACGATCGGGCGGATCGATCCGCAGCACGTCAGCGCCGGCGAGTGCGAGGGTGCGCGTGGCGACCGGACCGGCGAGCACGCGGGTGAGGTCGAGGACCCGCACGTCCTTGAGCGGGGCGGCGGCATCATCCGGGAGCGCGCGAGGCGGAGAGCCGGCCAGTTCGGTGAGGGAGATCAGCGGATGCCGTCGCAGCGAGGCATCAGTCGCGGAATCCTCCGGGTGCACCCCGACGCAGACGCCTCCCGCTGCCGTGATGACGGATGCCGCACGGGCAGCCGTCATGGCGCCGAGGGCGGCGGTCATCTCATCGCGGGATGGGGAAGCGGACAGAGACAGCGACGTCCGCAGCGCTGTCGCATGGTGCGGGTAGTTGGCGTGGGTGCGCACCCAGCCGTCGGAGGTCGCCCAGAAGCCGGACAGGGGAGACCAGACATCCGGCGCGCGGCCGTCGATGCGCAGGTGTCTCTCGCTCCGGTAAGCACCGGCGACGAGAACGGGATCAGGGGAGGAGGGCGAATCGGATGCCAGTGCAGCGCCGACCACTGCGACGCTGCACCAGGCGAGTTCGCCGACGCTCAGACGGGATCGCAACGGCACATCGAGCGGAGACCGCGTGGAGACGCTGCTGGGCTCGAGCCCGAGCTCGTCCATCAGACGCGCGAGAAGGCCGGAATCACGCGGATCAGACGACACCATCATGGGGAGACCCTACGCCGCCGGGCGCCTCCGCGCCGTGGTCGGACGGGCGCGACACGCCCGGGATGCCGCCCGGATTTGCCCGATCCCCGGGATCCACGTAAATTATTACCTGTTCGCCCCAAGCGGTTGAGCGGAAGGCCTGAAGGGCCTGGCTCCCCTCCAAGAGGCGTACGACATCCTGAACTTCCTCCAGCGGAAACGTTGGTGTAAGCTAAGGAGTCCGGCTCCGGTCAGACTGCTCGTCAGCCCCGGTCACGTCGGACAACATGATTGTGAAGTTGCCTTGCGCTTCTTGCCTTTTTGGGTGGGTGTGTGGGTGCGTCCGATCCTTGAGAACTCAACAGCGTGCACTTGTCAAATGCCAAATTATCCTCGTCCAGCTTTTTGCTGGGTTGAGAATTCCTTTGGATCAAAGTCCAGGCCTTTTTGGTCTGGCGTATGGATATGTCAGCAATGATTTATTCGTTTTGGTCATGGTTGAACTCGCTGCCTTCGAACTGTTTTCCCGGTTGTTGGTGGCTTTCGTTTTTTACGGAGAGTTTGATCCTGGCTCAGGATGAACGCTGGCGGCGTGCTTAACACATGCAAGTCGAACGATGAAGCCCAGCTTGCTGGGTGGATTAGTGGCGAACGGGTGAGTAACACGTGAGCAACCTGCCCCTGACTCTGGGATAAGCGCTGGAAACGGTGTCTAATACTGGATATGTCCCATCACCGCATGGTGTGTGGGTGGAAAGATTTTTCGGTTGGGGATGGGCTCGCGGCCTATCAGCTTGTTGGTGAGGTAATGGCTCACCAAGGCGTCGACGGGTAGCCGGCCTGAGAGGGTGACCGGCCACACTGGGACTGAGACACGGCCCAGACTCCTACGGGAGGCAGCAGTGGGGAATATTGCACAATGGGCGCAAGCCT
>Ga0160443_100903_pt1 | contig 13924 bp, 13 predicted proteins | sample HID1972I_E1MG_FD_108244 | JGI IMG/M metagenome (GOLD analysis project Ga0160443, IMG submission 108244) | Enriched pill bug-associated microbial communities from UW Madison campus, WI, USA - HID1972I_E1 MG | ecosystem: Host-associated > Arthropoda: Insects > Digestive system > Unclassified ... | reverse complement strand
TCCATCGATGGATCAACGTAAATGTCGATGCGGTCCATCATCGCCTGCACCTCCAGATGCTTGCGTCGCTCCTCAGTATAGGCCTGAAGGCCCGCAGTGCCGAAGGCGCATCGGGCGGCAAGCGCGTAAGGCAGGCTCATCTGGGTCGGCGCCATGGCACCCGCGACCTTTGCGCCACACATATTCGCCAGCATGCCGCTCATGCGAAGGCCGATCCGGGCGATCACTTCGGGCGCGCGATCGGTTTCGGCGAGTAGGTCGTCGAGCGCATCGACGGCGGAATGCGCGCCTCGGCAGGACGCGTAGGGTTTTAGCACCGCCCGGTTGACCTTCCAGACATCGCCGAGCCCTTCCGACAAGAGGTCAGGCTCGCAGGCAGACCTGTTGAACGAGGTGAAGAAGCCACCCCATACCTCATCAAACACCCGTGAGGGTCCAGCAAAGCCTTTGGCGGCGAGCAAGGCTGCGACCAGGCCGCCTTCCGCCGCCCGACCGGCATGCAGCTTCTTTGCCTGCGAACCGTCATGAATAAAGGCCCAAAGACCAGAGGAGAAACTTGTCGCCAGGGTCATAGCGTCTCGAGTAGCCGACGCATCGAGTCCGAGCAGGTTTGAGACGGCGGCAGCAGCAGCAACGGTGCCACAGGTACCGGTGGAATGCCAACCAAGTCCATTGTGGGCATCATAGCCGCCGGTCGCTTCAAGGATGCGGCGTCCCGCATCATAGCCGGCGACAACGGCTGCGATCATCCGCTTGCCGTCCACGGGCCGAGCCACTTCATGCAGTGCCGAAAAGACGGCGGGCATGATCACCGCGCCCGAATGATCGCAGCCGCCCGCATCATCCAGTTCGAAGGCATGGGCCGCGACACCATTTATCAGCGCTGCATCTCGCGGCGAGCCGGATAGGCCTGTCCCCCAAAGTCGCGTCGCGCCCTTCGGGTGCATCGCCTGGTGCGTGATTGCAAATTCGCCAGAGCGGGCACCGGCGATGGCGGCCGCCAGGGTGTCGGCGATGTGAACCTTCACCTTTGCAACCACACTGGCGGGGATGGCATCGTGGTCAAGCGCTGAGACGAATTGCGCGAGCTTGTCAATTGGCGTGTTGGCGACAGGACGGGTCATAGTGAAACTCTGGAACAAGGGAAGGCCCGCAAGATCAACACGGGAGAACTTCCGGCCGCGAAACGAACGCGACCGGGTGAATTTGTAACCGACGTTCTGCCGTTTATTTGGCAGCTTCACCGTTGATGTAGATGCCGTCCAGCAACGTGCCTTCCAGTCCGTGCTTTGCGAAGATCGCCTTGTACTCGCCTGAGATCATGAGCGCCTTGAGGGCGCCTGCATAGGCATCGCGCAATGCAGTGTCCTTCTTGGAGAAAGCGATACCCTGGTAAACGGTGGTGATGGGCTCGCCGACGATGGCATAGGTGTCCTTTTCCAGTGTCAGCAGGTAGGGCAGGGTTTCCGAGCCCTGAACCGCACCGTCCAGGCGGCCCTGCTTCAGCTGAGCGCGCGCATCCGCCGAGCCCTCCGTTCCGACCACCTTGATGGCGGCAAGCCCCTTGGCCTCGCAATTTGCCACGCTCCATTTTGCAGTTTCATCCGGGAAGGACGTCCGGCGGCTCATGCCCACGGTCTTGCCGCAGAAGTCGGCCGGGGTCTTGAACTCCTCCTTGCGCGCCGCTGAGGTGTAGAACTGCGCACCGGATTTCATGTAATCGACGAAGTCGAGCGTATCGCGACGCTTCGGAAGATCGCTCATGCCGCTGTGAATGAGATCAACGCGGCCCGTCTGGAGTGACGAGATCATCTGTTCGAAGCCGATATCAGCCCATTCGACTGTGGTGCCAAGCTGCTTGGCAAGCGCCACGCCAAGGTCGATATCGATCCCCACCAGCGTGTTGGTCGCCGGGTCCTTGTATTCCATCGGCGGATAGTTGGGCTGGTTTGCGACGACAACCTTGCCCGCAGACTTGATGCGGTCCGGCAAGCCTTGGGCATGCACCACCGTAGAGGCGACTAGGACGGCGACGGTGATAAGAGCTGTTTTCATGTGAATTCCCCTTTTTATAAGCTGGCTGGGTTGGCTTAGGCGTGTAGCGCGGGCCGGCCTGACTGACGGGCCCGATCTATTTCAGCTGTGAACAGCCCTGATAAACTCCGTCGTACGAGGGCTTTTCGGCGTACCGAGAACCTCAGAAGCAGGACCGACCTCGACCATTTTGCCCGCCTCCATGAAAGCGACGGTGTTTGCAACGTTGCGGGCAAAGCCAAGTTCGTGCGTCACCACGATCATGGTCATGCCGCTTGCGGCGAGATCCTTCATCACATCCAGGACTTCCGAGACGAGTTCCGGGTCAAGCGCGGACGTCGGTTCGTCGAACAGGATCAGTTCGGGGCGCATGCACATCGCGCGGGCAATTGCCACGCGCTGCTGCTGACCGCCGGACAATTGCGAGGGATAATGTCCGGCCTTGTCACCCAATCCCACGCGGACGAGCAGATCTTGTGCGCGCTTGCGGACATCGGCTACCGGCTCACGCAGAACCTGGACCGGACCTTCCATGACGTTTTCCAGCGCGGTTTTGTGCGGAAACAGGTTGAAGCGCTGGAATACCATTCCGACGCGGCGGCGCTGCCGTGACATTTCCACATCGCTTATTTCGTGCAGGTTGTTGCCTTCGCGGCGATAGCCGACCAGTTCATCATTGACCCAGATTGCGCCGGCGTTCATTTTTTCGAGCTGATTGATGCAACGCAGAAAGGTGCTCTTTCCCGACCCGGAAGGGCCGATGACGCAGCAGACCTCTCCCTTGGCGATTTCCAGACTGACCTTGTCAAGCGCCGTGAAAGTCCCATAAAGCTTGGTGACGTCAACGGCCTTTACAACGATTTCCTTGCTCATCTCATCCCCCTCACATCGATGCGCTGACGGCTTTGCTGCCGCGGCCGAAATACTGCTCGATATAGTGCTGGATCACCGACAGGACGGAGACGACGGCGAGATACCAGAAGCTGGCAACCAGCAACAATTCCAGCACCCGGGTGTTGGCGAAGTAGATGATCTGCGCATTGTGCAGGATTTCCGAATACTGGATGACGCTTGCAAGCGAGGTAAGCTTGACCATGCCGATCACCTCGTTTCCTATCGGCGGAACCATGACGCGCATGGCCTGCGGAAGCACGATGCGGCGCAACATCATCATCTGAGTCATGCCGATGGAGCGGGCTGCTTCATATTGTCCGCTATCCACAGACAGGAGGCCGCTGCGCACAACTTCGGACGTATAGGCGCCTTGGGAGATACCAAGGCCCAGCATGGCCGCAACGAACGGTGTCATGATGTCAACCGTGCGGACCTCGAACAGGCCCGGAATACCCATGGTCGGGAAAATCAGCGCTAGGTTGAACCAGATCATCAGTTGCAGCAGCGCTGGCGCGCCCCGGAAGATCCAGACATAGCCAACTGCGATTGAGGAGAGTACCGGATTTCCCGATACGCGCATCAGGGCGATAATCACACCAAGCACGATGCCGAGCGTCATGGCGGCCACGGTCATGATCAGCGTGCTCTGCAGCCCCTGCAGGATCGCCGGTACAAAGATGAAGTCACGAACATAGCTCCACTCGATCTGGCCAACACTAAAGGCACGGACAAGCGCTGCGAGAGCAAGAAGAACGAGTGCTGCCGCGACCATGCGCCCAGTATGGCGTTTGGGAACGAGCGTCAGGTGGGCGATCTCGTATTTCTGGTCGTGGGGTGCGGGATGGGTGTCGGACATGCTCATCGTGCACCTCGTTCGCGTCTTGAGGCCGCGTCGTGGCCGGAAATATTCAGCGTGCTGGCAGCGAATGTCTTCCTTGCTTCCAGCGCAACGGTGAAGCGTTCGATCTGCTCGCGGACCCTGACCGGCGCTGTCGACCCAAAGCCGGTGCGGCTGGCAAGCGCGCCTTCCAATGTGATCGCCTTGAGGACAGCGGGTGCGAGGCGCGCGTCGATTCTGGGCAGGTCTTCCTCGCTCAGACTGCCAAGGTCGTGGCCTTGCTCTTCGCAATAGCGGACCACAGCGCCGGTGATGTCATGCGCCTGCGCGAACGGAACGTTTTGCGACACAAGCCAGTCCGCAACCTCTGTTGCCAGGGTAAATCCCTTGGGCGCTTCGTCGCGCAGCTTGACCACATCGAATTCCATCGTTTCTACCATGCCTGCGAAAGCAGGCAGGATGAGTTCGAGAATGTCGATGCTTTCAAAGAGTGCGCGCTTGTCTTCTGCGAGGTCACGATTGTAGGCAAGCGGCATTGCCTTCATTGTTGCCAGGAAACCGGCGATGTTGCCGATGAGCGTGCCGCTCATGCCGCGGGTCAGTTCGGCGATATCCGGGTTCTTTTTCTGCGGCATGATAGAGGAGCCGGTTGAGTAGGAATCATGCAGCCTGGCCCAGCTGAACTGCTTGGAACTCCAGATGCAGATTTCCTCCGCAAGGCGTGACAGGCTGATGGCCACCAGCGAGCAGATGAACAGGAATTCGGCCACATGATCGCGTGCCGAAACCGCGTCGATGGAATTCTCACAGGCTGCAGTATAACCAAGCTCGATCGCCGACAGATCGGGGCGGCAGGCGATGCCCGAACCAGCCAGTGCGGCGGCACCCAGCGGCGAACGGTCGAAACGCCGGTCGAAATCCTCGAAGCGCTCCAGGTCGCGAAGCAGGCTCTGTGCATGCGCCATGAGATGATGGCCGAGCACGACGGGTTGGGCAGGCTGCAGATGCGTAAAACCGGGCATCACCGTTTCCGTGTGCCGTGCGGCCTGCGAGACCAGCGCCAGTTCGATTTCGACAATGCCGCGGGACAGCTCCCGCGCCATGCGGCGAAGATACAGGCGGGTATTGTTGGAGGTCTGGTCGTTGCGCGAGCGCCCGGCGCGCAGCTTGCCCCCCAGCACGCCGAGACGCTGCATCAGCAGGCGTTCGAGGAAGGTGTGAATGTCTTCATCGGCAGCGATAGGTTTTTCGCTCCCTGTTGCAACATCGGTCTCGATATGGTCGAGCGTTTCACGGATCGTGGCGAACTCTGCCTCATCCAGCACGCCTGCGCGCTTCAATTCGGATGCATGGGCACGCGAACCGGCAAGGTCCTCGCGGTAAAGCCGGAAGTAAGAGGGGTGCGAGCGGGAAAGATTGGCAAGTGCTTCCGAGGGGCCGGACTTAAAGCGTCCACCCCAGAGCTGGGTCGGCTCGGACATGATAGTTCCCTTTTTTGTTTAATATTGAGGCAATGCTCCTATTTGCCAGGAATTAAGGCAAGCGAAGTTAATTCGCTTGCCTATGACAAAAACGACTAGTCAGATTTAGCGCAGAGGATTAGTCTGAAATCGACTGAAAGGGCGAGGTGCGCGTATGTCTGGCCGCAAGCAATTTCCCTCCATGACGGCGCTACAGGTTCTGCTGGCCGTGGCCGAACGCGGCTCGACAAGTGCGGCCGCAGAGCCACTCGCGCTCTCGCAAAGCGCAGTCAGCAAGCAATTGATCGGATTGGAAGAACTCATCGGTGGTCCGGCTTTCCAGCGCACGCCGAACGGCATGGTTCCAACCGAGTTGGGCGCCATTTACATCGAGCATGCCCGCACCGCGATCAAGGCAATGGAAGATGCGGCTCTAAAGGTCGCTCGCCTCAAACCAGGGCCGCGTGTTCTTCGTCTTCAGGTGCCGCCGATCTTCGGCGACCGCTGGCTCTTACCGCGCTTTGTTCAATTTACTGAGGCCCATCCTGAAATCGAAGTGCAGTTTACGACCTTCGTGTCAAAAACACAGACCGAGATTCCAGATGGAAGCGTGCGCTTCCTAGTGAGTCCAGCTCCAGATGAGGACGGTACATATCTTTTCGGCAATGACATTCGCCTGGTCAGCGCCGCATCCTACTGGGAAAAGCTTGGCAATCCCGGGACCATCGAAGCCGCGGCGCGCGGTGTCATGCTGGAGCATCCACAGACCCCGTTCCATTGGCCATTCTTCGTGCAGGCGAATGGATTGCACGGGCTGGAGGTTCGCCACACGATGCGTTTCGGCTATTATACAATGGTTATCCGCGCGGCACTGGCAGGGCAGGGGATGGCGCTTATCCCGCATGGCCTGATTGCCGATGAACTTGTTGCCGGCCGCCTTGTCAACCCCGGCGGGTTTGGCTTCCGGAGTGACCATGGATACTGGTTCACCAAGCCGGGCAACATTCCCACAAGCCAATCGATGCGTCTTTTTGAACAATGGCTGTACGAAGAGGCCGGTCTAACGAAAGATTAGGCTCAGGACTCGTTTGCCGAGCCAGAAGATGACTGTGGCGGCGATGCAGATGGCGCTAAAAAAGGCGTGTGCCACCCACGACATACCACTTTGATTTCCAGTATCCAAGGCGAGCGTGCAGCTCATCTGGCGTCCAGGTATTCCAAGAATCTTCTGGAAGGTTTCATACGGAGGACCAAACTCGGGTCGGGACGGCTTCAGGCGTCTGTTTGGGCCAACCTCCGATCTTGCGCAGTAGGATAGATACCGTCATCCGGGACTTTCGCCTAGTTTATAGGCCCTGACCTGTTCGGGATCATCGCCACCTCAGGAGGCGATACGCTTCAGGGCATCACCATCGAGCCGATAAAAAATCTTGTCCGGTTTTCGCTCTCCGCCAATGTTGTCATAGAAGCCCAGCAGGTGCTGATCATTTGCATCTGCGGTCCAGTCTATTCTTGACAGCCGGCGCTCCAGTGCCAGCTGTGCAAGCTGCGCAATGAGTTCCCGCCCGATGCCGCGCCCACGATAGGCGCTGCGGACATAAAGCTCTTTGAGGAAGATGCCTGGTTGCAGGTATGGGCCAGGATAGATGGCGCTGAATGCAGCAAATCCGACCACGCACCCCTGGTCGATCGCGACAATGATTTCCGCAGCGTCCGGTCGTTCCACCAACCCTTGGAGAACTTCATCGCAGGATGGGCAGGGCACTTTATAATAAGCCTGCATTTCCTGCATCAAATCTGCAGCGCTCCGCAGCAAGTCGGGGTGATGATCCAGCATTTGGATAGTGTATGTCATCATCGTTCCTTGAAAATCTCGTTTGTCGATCATTGAGGACCAGGTGCGCATTCATCGGAATTCGAGCGATCAAACCGTTGCAAGCGCTCTAGTTAAGCTTTTCAAGACGGCAGGAAGACCTATGCGAAACCGTTCCCTATCGGGCCGGATCACTCAACCTCGTCCGGAAAAGAGCATGAGGCATTTCATTGAGGACAAAATCATTTGTGTTGCCATATTTAGTATGACGGGATTGCCCATCAGTCATGCTATAATTGGTCTGTCGATTTGGCCTTTGCGGCCTCTCGGCTGTTTTGCCGAGTCATGACTTGCTTCGCGAGTCTCCGGCCCTTGAGGGCCTCTCCATGCCGAACATCCCTTCAGTGCATTTCGAAGCGGCAAGCACACTTGCCCTCGTGTTATATTCCAACGAACCTTTGCTCTTCCTGACCGATGACCTGACGGTCATTGCAGCGAGCGCGTCATTTTGCAGGACGTTCGCGATAGATCCTGTTACAATTTCAGGCAGAACCCTCCGGGATATTGGAGACGGTGAATGGGCGATGCCCAAGCTCACGTCGCTGCTTCGAGCAACGGTTTCCGGAAGCGCCAAGATTGAAGCCTACGAGATCGAACTCAGGCGGCCAGATCACGCGACGCGCCAACTGGTGGTCAATGCCCGGACGCTTGATGACGGCGACATCGATCATATCCGCCTTCTGTTGTCCGTAACCGACGTCACCGAGGCGCGCGCCGAGGCACGATTGAAGGACGATCTGGTTCGCGACAAAGCGATCCTGCTGCAGGAGGTGCAGCACAGGGTCGCCAATAGTCTCCAGATCATAGCAAGTGTTTTGATGCAGAGCGCGCGTCGGGTACAGTCGGAGGAGGTACGAGGGCATCTCCACAACGCCCATCTGCGGGTCATGTCGATCGCATCGGTGCAAAGGCAGCTTGCCACAGCCCAAAGCGGCGATGTACAAGTCCGCGCCTATCTGACCCAGCTTTGCCAAAGCCTCGGAGCGTCTATGATCGCCGATCCTGATAGGCTTTCGATACAGGTGACAGCGCGGTTGAGGCGGACGTTTCCGTGAGCTTGGGCCTTATCGTCACGGAATTGGTCATCAACGCCCTTAAACACGCCTTTCCCAATGAGCGAACCGGCCTGATCCTTATTGACTATCGTGCCTCAGACAAAGACTGGACCCTGACCATTTCCGATAACGGCATCGGCATGCCGGCGGGAAGTGGCGCACCTAAGGCCGGACTGGGAACAGGCATAGTGGAGGCGCTCGTTAAGAATTTGACGGGCGAAATCCTTCTAAGCGATGCCGATCCGGGCACGGTCGTCACAATACGGCACCGGGAAAATGCGGGTTCACGAATTGATCTGTCAGCAGCCGTATAAGCCCGAGGGTTCAGACGCGCGACATTACCGAAGCTGTCGAAGCTTCCAACTCCTATTCACAGAGTGAGCGATGAAAAATGGTAAAGCGGTCGTCCTGATTGTCGAAGACAACACGATCATTCGAATGGGGGCAGCCGATCTGGTTCTTGCCGCAGGCTACGAAGCTTTGGAAGCTTGCAATGCCGACGAGGCAATTCGCATCCTTGAGTCGAGAAATGACATCGATCTGGTGTTTACCGACGTTCAGATGCCCGGGACAATGGACGGTATCAAGTTGTCCCACTATATCAGGGATCGATGGCCACCTGTGAAACTGATAGTCGCATCCGGCGCGGCAATCCTTGAGGAGAGCAGTCTACCGGTGGGCAGCCGTTTCTTTTCAAAGCCGTATGATGATCATTCAATCACGGACGCAATGGCCCGCCTGCTTTCGCAAGTGCCGCCGGCCAACGATGCCGGTTGAGTTTCGGCGACCGACATCTGGGCGTACGGTCCGCGTCCCATCAAGTGCGGGTTCCAGGTAGGAATCCCAAGCGCTTGCGTGGTGTGGTCTTCAGCCGATTGCAGATCTCGATAACTTCGGCATCGCTGACGGAGAGCGGATCGACCTCTCTCGAAAGCCATTTACGGGCTCGTCTGTTGGAATTTTCGACCGTGCCTTTGTGCCATGGCGATTGTGGATTGCAGAATCTGGTTTGGGTCCTATGCTCGCTTGGAGGTAAGGCCAGTCGGTAAACTTCGTACCACGGTTGAACGTGATGTAACGACGGGCGAGGTGGGGCAGGGCCTGAAGTGCTTGCACAAGGCCGTTCATTACCGGTCGAGACTTCCGATCGTTGTTGCGCAGAAAGATCGCAAAGCGGCTGGCACGTTCAACGAGTGATGTCACATTGGCTTTCCCAAACTTCTTTCGGAACTGGATCAGGTCGCATTCCCAATGCCCGAACTGCTTGCGATCGGCAACCGCGTCGGGGCGGCGTAATCACGGACGCCGGTCGCGATTTTACTGTTCGACGGGCGACCAATTGCCTTGTGTCTGATCGAGGCAGCGCCGGTAGCCTCAATACGACCAATCAGCCTCTGAACATGCCGGGCGCTGATTGCCAGTACAGCGGGTGATCTTGTGTCGTTCATCCAGATCAATATGGGAGTAGGTACGGTCCATTGCGCTTTCCTTACGAGTGACAACCCATTGGCATCATTAGTAAGTCGCACTTCAAACTTGAACCCACCCCCACTACACATTTTGTGGCGGCAAGGTTGAAATGTCGCGAATCGTGCAAAGTTTAAATGTCATCTGTCGCTCTGCCAGCCAGTTAGAAATGCGACACTGGCTCAAACAATCAGCCCCCGACCGGACCGGCTGGGCCGGGTTGCAAGGGTAGGGAGGGGGCGGGTGATGGAACATACCCTTCGGCTTTAGCTTTCTCACTCCAAAGCACCTTTCGTCGCGTCATGGTCAGCCGTTGACAGCGCCATAAGCTACAATCAGATTCACCTTGGCTTCGCCAGATGAGAGGGAAGGGCATGATAGATGGGCTTGAGAACTGGAGAGAGAGCGACCATCGCGAACGCGCGCTCCTAATGCATCTGCTGCGAGGTGACTTTCAAGGGAAAGCGGAAATCCTGGAGCAGATGAGCTCCGTGGAAGTGATGCGCATCAGCCCTACCGGGAGCCTAAAGCTTCGCAGTCAAGGGCCGTTGGCGATCGTGAAGGACAACGACGCCCCTTCGCCTAGACCAAACGACCATATACCCATCGAGAGCTTTTACGACGATGAAGCTCCAAACCAGAAAAGTATCGTTCGCATCGCCAGACTTGTGCGATTGGCGCTGCACGTAACAAATGGCAGAATCTCCGAGCTTGAAGTTTATAAGGAAGATGGAAGCCCAATCCGGACAGATCCATATGAAGTCGATCTGTCGAAAGTCCATTTTTACTGAAAAGCCAGTTGTTACACGGCAGAAGTGGGTGCGGCCTTCACTCAGCCGCATCCATTTGAGCAAGAGCCTTTTGCCGTCTCGCAATGACGTCCGGATCATTCATGAAATCCGTGCGCGGACCGGGTTTGCGGCCTCTCGGCTTGTAGCCGATTTTCTCACTGTTGGTCTTTGGCGCAGGTGCGTGGTCTTGATCTTGCTTCTCTTTGATGTAGGCGAGTACTTCGCCGAGACGCTTGTTCTCGACCACAGCCGCATGGGTCACGCGCTGGTCCTTGTCGAAGATCTTGTAAGGCAACGAGTGACCTTTCCATCGAATATCCAGTCGACCATCAACGTAAGCGAATGTCTCGACATACTTTCCAACCAGGCCGCGCGTGACGTCGTTCTCCTCAAGCATTATGCGTTTGCGCTCATAGGAGAATGAAAGCTGTGCGCCGACGTGTCTTTGCTCGCGTTTGCAAAGCACGTCATTCAGCCTGCTTGGCGCCAGATTGACAGGCCGATGGAGGTTGTCGGGGCGGGTAGGGGTCACCGCAAAGCGGTCATTGTATCGCTCGATGAAGGCTGGCAGAAACGCATTGCCGGTCTCCATGTCACTGATATTGGCAAGCCTCAATTCCTTGACCAGCCGATCCTGCAATGTCCTGTTCATACGCTCGACGCGTCCCTTGGCCTGGCTGGAATTGGCGCAAAGAATCTCGATGTGCAGCTCCGATAGCGCGCGACCAAACTGCGTCATGCCTTGCCCGCCCTTGGCGTCTTTCCGGGCGACACGAAAAACGGAATGTTTGTCGGAGTAAAAGGCGATAGGTGCGCCATGCTCTTCAAGGTAAAGCGAAAGCGCCTCGAAATAGGTAAAAGCGCTCTCCGATCGAACAAACCGCAGCTGCATCAGCTTTCCGGTCGCATCGTCGACGAAGACCAGCAGAGAGCACGCAGGGCCACGGTCCTCAAACCAGCGGTGCTCGGAGCCGTCGATCTGCACCAGTTCACCATAAGCCTCGCGCCGCAACCGCGGCTGATGAAACGCCCGCCGCTGTTTTCTCGAAAGCCAGATGCCAGCACCCTGCATCCACTTACGCAGCGTCTCACGCGAGACTGTGACGCCATGCTCTTCCTGAAGCTTCTCGGCCGCCAGCGTTGGCCCGAAATCAAGGTAGCGTTCGCGCACCAGAATCAAAACGTAATCGCGGACGCCGGTGGCGATTTTATTGTTCGACGGGCGACCAATTGCCTTGTGTCTGATCGAGGCAGCGCCGGTAGCCTCAATACGACCAATCAGTCTCTGAACATGTCGGTCGCTGATTGCCAGCACATGCGCCGCTGCGACGATAGTCATGCGGCCATCAACGACTTTCGACAAAACCTCGATCCGCTGCAAATCGCGCTCGCTCATCGTGATCAATCCCATCCGCAATCTCCCCGGTATCATTCAGATCCGGGGAGTGTGACATTCCAACTTTGCGGAAATAGGACACTTTAACTTTGCGGCTACATACGATAATCGCATAACATATAATAGGGAATTTCGGGGGTTTAGTGACAGTGTATTTTCATACACTTGAGTAACTCACGTTACATAATCTGTGTGAACTGATTTGGGGTCACTCGTCAAGCATTAGAATAAACTTCCCAACACTTTATTAACACCACGGAACAAAGGATTTTCTACCTCCGCCGCCGCCCTTGGAAAGGGCTGCTTTTTTGCTGTCTGGACGCTTTTTGCACACTGGTAGATCGCGCGCCCTTTCGGACGACTTCCTTGCGTCAGGCTCAGGTGTGTTAGGAGCTAGGGACAGCTTAGATTGACGGCGGAGTTCCGTGGTTATCTGTTTCGGCTTCCGAATGGTCGCCCGCTGCATCTTCTTAGCAGCTACAGGTTTGTTGGGAGAGGGGGCAGCAAGGGCGGGAGCCGCCCGTGCATGCGAGGACTTGACGTCCGAATAAATCGGCATCGTGTTTTTACGCTTCACCGACATCCGAAGGGAGGGTTCCGCTACCCGCCTCACCTGCAAGGCGAGGACGGGGCCTACAGGTCTATTGGGACTGTAGGAATGTGAGTTAGAAACCCGCCGAGACGCCACAGGCGTTCTGTCTCGTACGGGTTGTGACTTTCGGGCTTTATTTTTACGTGCCATCCGGCATCCCCTTCTTGATCGAACGAGTACCACAGCCGGACACCGGCAGTGGCGGTAAAGTAACAGTTTGCTTTCTCGCAAAACTGTATTTTCGCCCCTTCAAAAGGCGGGGCGATGGGCACAGGCCCCCTCGCTATACGCTCGAAACGAGGTTCCTCTACGGAGGCCTGATAATCCAAGAGCTTGCCATGTTGATAAGCCCAGATGACATCCGACTTCGGGGGATGGTCATTATATTTTTCATCCCAGATATCTAGAAAATACTGGATGAAGTTTTCCGCCGTTTTCCCGGTCATGTGGAATTGAACCGGCTTGGCCGCTTCCCGAAACTGTTTATGCGTTTTGGCGCGAAGTGTCCTGGGGACACGGCGCACATCGGGAAAGCTGTACATGAGAGTTTGTGGGGACAGGCCCGCGTCAAGATATTCGTGCGCAAGGCGCTTGAAATACTCATGTCCAAGAGGCGGCTTCTTGGAAACCATCGGCCCCCATCCTTGCTGTTCTTCGTCAGCAGCGTCTTTGAGGAGGTACTTACAAGCGTATCGCACCGCCTCCGGCGTGGACTTGTCCCAATAGGACCAGCCGTGCGGCCAGTGTTTTTCCATGAAGTTTTCTCTCAACTGGTGATCGGGTACAGGCCCCTGCCAGTAGAGAATGATGTGCCAATGAGCGCGGCCTTTCATGGAGCCGTATTCGCCTACGACGAAATACCGAACGGGAAACCCATCGGCGCGGAGGTACTTGAGATACTTTTGCACATCGGAGTAAGTCAGCACAGCAGCACGGATGTGGTCTATATCGCCCGTTGTGCGATCCTGCCCGTAGGTCAGGGTGACGACATGCGAGGCTGTTGCAGTCTTACTTTCGGCAATGTTACGTCCAACCCAGTCGTCTACTTTTGTTTCCCGACATTGCCAGCATTCGCGACAGGCCACGACACCGACATCAGAGATTTTTACCGGATTAATGCACACGGCCCATCTCCTTGCGGAGAAAGCCGCAAAGGCGAGTGGCATAATCATCCGACCACGTTGCGGGATCAGGGAACTGCTGAAGGATCAACTCTTTCGAGATTTTGCGCTTTTCAGCACGATCCTCAGCCCAACGGTTAAGCAGAATTTCAGCTTCTTTTTTCATCGATTGCGTGTCCTGTCACTAAATGCACCTATTACCAAGGGTGGTGTGTCCGCCGCGCCTGCCTTCCTTCCGTGATCTTGGGATCAAGGAAGGCAGGCACGGCTACGCGCCCGCCGAGTTGACGGCGGGTGCGCTTTTCAATCGCCAAAGAGGCTAGGGTTTAGAGGGACCGGCCAATGTCTCGCCAGTTGGCGAGTTCCCAATGAGCCGGATCGTAGAACGACCAGTCACCGCCCC
>Ga0160443_100875_pt1 | contig 14291 bp, 11 predicted proteins | sample HID1972I_E1MG_FD_108244 | JGI IMG/M metagenome (GOLD analysis project Ga0160443, IMG submission 108244) | Enriched pill bug-associated microbial communities from UW Madison campus, WI, USA - HID1972I_E1 MG | ecosystem: Host-associated > Arthropoda: Insects > Digestive system > Unclassified ... | reverse complement strand
TTGGTCTCGGGGTCGGCCTCGAACGCGGCGAGCGCGTCGATGTGCGTGGTGCCGATGACCGGGTCGCCGCCGATGCCGATGGCTGTGGAGAAGCCCAGGTCGCGCAGTTCGTACATCATCTGGTAGGTCAGGGTGCCCGACTTCGACACGAGGCCGATCGGGCCCTTGCCGGTGATGTTTGCCGGGGTGATGCCGACCAGCGCCTCGCCGGGGGTGATGATGCCGGGGCAGTTCGGCCCGATGATGCGAGTCTTGTTGCCCTTGCTGGTGGCGTAGGCCCACGCTTCGGCGCTGTCGCCGACGGGCACGCCCTCGGTGATGACGACGAGCAGCGGGATCTCGGCGTCGATGGCCTCGACCATGGCGTCCTTGGTGAAGGCGCCGGGGACGAAGGCGATCGACACGTCGGCGCCGGTCTTCTCCATCGCCTCGGCGACGGATGCGAAGACGGGCAGCTCGACGGCGTTGCCGTCCTTGTCGGTGTGCGAGACCGTGGTGCCGGCCTTGCGGGCGTTCACGCCGCCGACGACGTTCGTGCCGGCCTTGAGCATGAGAGCGGTGTGCTTGGTGCCCTCACCGCCCGTGATGCCCTGGACGATGACCTTGGAGTCCTTGTTGATGAAGATCGACATGTCTGTGATTCCTTCTGTCTCGTCAGGCGTTCGCCAGCTCGGCGGCCTTGTCGGCGCCCTCGTCCATGGTGGCGGCGAGTGTGACGAGCGGGTTGTTCGCGGCGGCGAGGATGGCGCGACCCTCCTCGACCTGGTTGCCGTCGAGGCGGACGACGAGCGGCTTGGTGGCCGCGGCGCCCAGGATCTCGAGGGCCTTGACGATGCCCTCGGCGACCGCGACGCAGGAGGTGATGCCGCCGAAGACGTTGACGAACACGCTCTTGACCTGCTCGTCGCCGAGGATGACGTCCAGGCCTGCGGCCATGACGGTGGCGGATGCTCCGCCGCCGATGTCGAGGAAGTTCGCCGGCTTCACGTCGCCGTGGTTCTCACCGGCGTAGGCGACCACGTCGAGGGTCGACATGACCAGGCCCGCACCGTTTCCGATGACGCCGACCTGACCGTCGAGCTTGACGTAGTTCAGGCCCGACTCCTTGGCCTTGGCCTCGAGCGGGTTCTCAGCGCCCTTGTCGGCGAGAGCCTCGTGCTCGGGGTGACGGATCTCGGAGGCGTTCTCGTCGAGCGTGACCTTGCCGTCGAGCGCGATGACATCGCCCTCTTCGGTCAGCACGAGCGGGTTGACCTCGACGAGTGTGGCGTCCTCGCCCTTGTAGACCTCGAAGAGCTTGACGAACACGTCGGAGACCTTCTCGACGAGCTCCTCGCGGAAGTTCGCGGCGCGGGCGATCTCGACGGCCTTGGCCTTGTCGATGCCGGTGAGCGGGTTGACCTCGACGCGGGCGAGGGCCTCGGGCTTCTCGACGGCGAGCTGCTCGATCTCCATGCCGCCCTCGACGCTGCACAGCGACAGGTAGGAGCGGTTCGCGCGGTCCAGCAGCACCGAGAAGTAGAACTCCTCGGCGATGCGTGCGCCTGCGGCGACCATGACGCGCTTGACGATGTGACCCTTGATGTCCAGACCCAGGATCGCCTGAGCCGCCTCGTACGCCTCGTCGGGGTTCTTGGCGACCTTGACGCCGCCGGCCTTGCCGCGGCCACCGGTCTTGACCTGCGCCTTGACGACGACCACGCCACCGAGCTTCCCGGCCGCTGCCTTCACCTCCTCGGGGGTGTCGGCGACGATGCCGGCGAGAACCGGCACTCCGTAGGATTCGAAAAGGTCTCGTGCCTGGTACTCGTAAAGATCCACGTGCAGTCCTTCGCTGGTTGCGGCGGGTGGGACGCGACAGTTCTGTCGGGTGTCGATGGGACTGGGCCCGATCTCAAAGCCTACTACCGCTGACGACATGACCCGAACGGGCGCCGCTAGGCTTCCCCTATGCAGCAACCACCGCAGCTCCGCACCGGCGTCGTCGCCGCGGCACTCGAGTTGTTCGCCTCACAGGGGTTCGACGCGACGTCGGTCGAGCAGATCGCCAAGGCCGCCGGCGTCTCGCGCTCCACTTTCTTCCGACAGTTCGGAGGCAAGGAGGATGTGGTCTTCACCGACCACGAGGTGATGCTCGACGAGCTGCGCGCATTCCTCGACGAGCCGCACGAGGATCCGTGGCTGGCCGTATGCCAGGCATCCGAGCTGGTCTTCGGTCACTTCGCCCGCGATCCGGAGCTCGCGCGTCGCCGCTACGAGATCGTGCGCCAGGTGCCGGAGCTGCGCGATCGCGAGATCGTGACCGTGTTCCGCTACGAGCGCCTGTTCGACGAGTACCTGCGGCAGTCGCTTCCCGGCATCGACCCGCTCGACGCGGTCGGATTCTCGGCGCTCGTCACGGCCGTGCACAATCACGTGCTGCGTCAGCTGCTGCGTGGGAACCGCGTGCCGGTGTCGACGCTGCGCACGGCGATGCAGGACGTGCTGCGTCGCTACGGCGTGCACCCGGACGGATCGGATGCCGCATCCGACGATGTGGTGGTCGCGGTCTTCCCGCGATCGATGCCGATCGCGGAGATCTCCCGGCGCGTGCAGTCGCAGCTGTCCGATCCGGATCCGGCCTGATTCAGCCCGGCTGAAGCGCCGGGCCGAATCGGGCTCCGGGTGCGTCAGGCGTCGCAGCCGCACTTTCCGGAGGCGTTGCGCACCATGAAGCACACGTCGCAGAAGCCGTAGTCGCGCTCCTCCTTCGGCGTGGCCTTCGGGGTGCGCGTCGCTGCCGCAGGCTTCGCGGCACGAGGCGTCGTCTTGCGCTTGGCGGCGCTCGTCGCGGAAGGCAGTGCGCTGGGCTGGTTCGCGTAGAAGTACGGGGCGCGCCCTTCGCTGGCCAGCAACGGCAATGCGCGGCCGCCGATGAGGATCTGCTCGTCCTCGGTGAATCCGTTGATGTAGGTGCGGCCGATGTGCAGCGGGGCGCCGTCGCGGCGCAGCGCCTCGATGAAGCGACCGCGGTCGATGAAGCTCGTGACGCCGACGGCATCCGAGACGGCTCCGATGAACTCGTGGTTCTCGACGGGGATGCGGTGTGCGCGCAGCGCGTCGGCGAGGGATCGGTAGGGGCGGGAGGTTCCTGTGGGGGTGGGCCCCTGTGATTCGTTCATTGACTCAATCCTCTCACCTGCGAGATCCCACCCGACACCACGGGAGGATCGTGGAACACTGGGAGCATGGCTCGCGCGACGGTGATCGGCAGCGGCCCGAACGGGCTCGCTGCCGCGGTCGCGCTCGCCCGCGCCGGGTACGCGGTGGAGGTGCTCGAGGCCGCCGAGACCGTCGGCGGCGGTGTGCGCACCGGTCAGGGCCCTCTGCCGGGATTCGTGTTCGACGTCTGCTCGGCAGTGCATCCCTCGGTGCTGACCTCGCCGTTCTTCCGGGCGTTCGGCATCCGCGACCGCATCGACTGGATCACGCCGGAGATCTCCTACGCCCACCCGCTCGAGGGTGGCCGTGCGGCGATCGCCTGGCGCGACATCGACAGGACGGCCGACGACCTTGGCGCGGACGCCCGTGCCTGGTACGCGCTGGTGCGCCCGCTCACGCGTCACCTCGAGGGCGTGGTGGACTTCACCGGCCACGCGCTGCTGCGGGTGCCGGATGAGCCGATCACGGCCCTGCGCTACGGCATCCGGATGCTGGAGCAGGGCAGCCCGTTCGCTCGGCTGACCCTGCGCACCGAGGCCGGCGCCGCTCTGATCGCCGGAGTCGTCGCCCACGCGAACGCCCCGATGCCCTCGCTCAGCGGGGCGGCGGCGGGTCTGCTGCTGGCCGCGCACGGACATGCGCCCACCGGCTGGTCCTACCCGCGAGGCGGCGCGCAGCGGATCGCGGATGCCCTGGCATCCGATCTCGAAGCGCACGGCGGCAGCATCCGCACCGGCGAGCACGTCCGTGACCTCCGCGCGCTCGACTGGGGCGACCCGAGCCGGGGCGATCTGCTGATCCTGGACACCTCACCGCGCCTCGCGCTCACCCATCCCGACATCCCCTCCGGCTATGCCAGGGCACTGCGCGCCTACCGCTACGGCGCGGGTGCAGCGAAGGTCGACTTCGCCGTCGAGGGACCGATCCCCTGGGCGAACCCCGATGTCGCCCGCTCACCCACCGTGCACCTCGGCGGCACGCGCGACGAGATCTGGGCCAGCGAGAACGCCGTGGCACGCGGCAGGGTGAGCGATCGGCCGTACGTACTGGCCGTGCAGCCGTCGGTGCTCGATGAGACCCGTGCGCCCGCGGGCAGGAGCGCGCTGTGGGCGTACATCCACGTGCCGCAGGGATCGGATCTGGATGCCACCGAGCTCATCACGCGCCAGGTCGAGCGCTTCGCCCCCGGATTCCGCGACCGGGTGCTGGCGAGCCGTTCCGTGCCGGCGTCGGCGCGCGAGGCGCTCAATCCGGCGGAGATCGGCGGCGACGTCTTCGGCGGCGAGTTCACGATGCTCCAGGCGCTGCGCCGTCCGGTGATCTCGCCGACCCCGTGGCGCACGCCGATGCGCGGCGTGTACCTGGCGTCCGCCTCCACTCCCCCCGGCCCCGGTGTGTCCGGGACGCCCGGCTGGCTCGCCGCTCGCACCGCCCTGCGCGACGCACGCCTCCCCCACGAGCTGCCCGACCTCTTCTGACAGCCCGTCTGTTTGTGCCTTACGCAGGTTTTCGAGGGTTTTTCGCGACGTAAGGCACAAACAGACGGGCTCTGCGGCTGTAATGGGAGCATGTACTCCATCCCCGCACCGATGCTCGCGAAGGCGGCGGCATCCGTCCCCGACCCTGCGAAGAGGCCGATGCTGTACGAGCCCAAATGGGACGGATTCCGCGGGCTCGTCGCCTGGGACGGCGAGACTCTGGAGATCGGCTCGCGCGGCGCGAAACCCCTGACCCGGTACTTCCCCGAGCTCGTCGAGCAGCTCGCGGAGATCCTTCCAGGGCCGTGCCTGCTGGACGGCGAGATCGTCGTGGCCACCGGACCGGCCGGTGCGCAGCGGCTGGACTGGGAGTCGCTGAGCCAGCGCATCCATCCGGCGGCGTCGCGGGTGGCCAAGCTCGCGGCCGAGACGCCGGCGATGTTCATCGCCTTCGACCTGCTCGCCGACGGCGACGAGGATCTGCAGCATCATCCGTTCCGCGACCGCCGCGCGCGACTGGAGCGGATGCTGGCGGGCGCCCGCACGCCCCTGCACCTCACCCGCACGACCGAGGACCCCGAGCTCGCCCGCCGCTGGCTCGCCGAGTTCGAGGGCGCAGGTCTCGACGGGGTGGTCGCCAAGCCGCTGGACGACCCGTATGCGCCCGGCAAACGTGCACTGATCAAGGTCAAGCACGCCCGCACGGCGGATGTGGTGGCGCTCGGCTACCGCGTGCACAAGAGCGGGTCGGGCGTCGGCTCGCTGCTGGTCGGGCTGTACGACGACGACGGCGTGCTGCGGCAGGTCGGCGGCGTGGCGGCGTGGACGGATGCCATGAGGCAGCGACTCGTGGACGAGCTCGCCCCGCTCGTGGAGCGCGACGATTCGGGCGCGGCCGTCACGGGTGAGGGCGAGCGCTCGAGGTTCACCGGCGCGAAGGACGTATCTTTCGTGCGGCTGCGGCCCGAGCGCGTGCTCGAGGTGCGCTACGACCAGCTCGAGGGTGCGCGCTTCCGGCACACGGTGCAGTTCGAGCGGTGGCGTCCCGACCGCGACGCATCATCGTGCACGTACGACCAGCTCGACACGGTCGCCGGCTACGACCTCGCCGACGTCCTGACCTGATCAAAGACCGTCTGTGGGGCGCGAACGTACCCTTCCGCCGGGCTGATGACAGCACTTGCGCCCCACAGACGGGCTTCAGTCGGACCAGTTGGCGGCGACCTTCTTCGAAGGCTGAACGCGCGGCGGCTCGCCGGGCATCTTCGGGAACTCGGGCGGGAAGGGCAGCTCCCCCAGGCCGTTCTCGACGTCGCGCTCCCACCACTGCAGCAGCGTGTCGATGCGCCCGGGCGAATCCTGCATCCGCGCCCACGGGTCGCCGACATCCTCCAGTCGTGCGGGCACGGTCCGCACGGTGAAGCGCGCCGGGTCGACGCCGTCGAGCTCGTCCCAGAGGATCGGCGTGGACACCGGGGCGTTCGGCTTGGCACGCGGGCTGTAGGCGCCTGCCATCGTCCGGTCGCGGTTGGCCTGGTTGAAGTCGACGAAGAGACGCTCGCCGCGCTCCTCCTTCCACCAGTTGGTGGTGACGCGCTCGGGCATCCGCCGCTCCAGCTCGCGCCCCGCGGCGATCACGGCGTGCCGGACGGTGAGGAACTCCCACTCCGGCACGATCGGGCAGAACACGTGCAGTCCGCGGTTGCCGCTGGTCTTGATGTACGCCTCCAGTCCCGCCTCGGCGAGCACGGCACGCAGCTCGTGGGCCGCCGGGATCGCCTCAGCGATGCCCGTCCCCGGCTGCGGGTCGAGGTCGATGCGCAGCTCGATCGGGTTGTCGGTGTCGGATGCGAGGGATGCCCACGGGTGGAACACGACGGTGTTCATCTGCACCGCCCATACGATGGCGCTCGTCCGGTTGAGCACGAGCTGAGGGTGGCTGCGTCCGCTGTTGTAGGTGACGTCTACGGCATCCACGAAGTCCGGCGTGCCCTTGGGCGGGTTCTTCGAGAAGAACGACTCGCCGTCGATGCCGTCGCGGAACCGCTCCAGCGAGACCGGGCGGTTTCCGTTGGCGTTCAGGAACGCCTCCGACACCTGCTGCGCGTACTCCGCGTACTCCGCCTTGGTGATGCCATCCCCGTCGTCGACGGGCCAGATCACTTTGTTCGGGCTGGACAGCGAGATCTCGCGCTCGCCGTCCGAGTCGGTCACTGCCACCGTCACGCGCTGAGAGGCCATGCCCCGACTTTAGACGCTCGCGCTCGCGCACGGCAGGGGGCTTGACGAGGTCGGATCCGTCCCGTCATCGGCGAGCCCGATGCGTTTCAGAACACGGATGCCGGCAGCGAATCGGGTGCGTAGAGAGCGCGGGCCAGACCGTCCATGATGTCGGGGATGCGGGTGCCGCCGGCGAAGATCTCCGTGTCCGCCGCGTCGATGATGCGGCGGTGCTCGCCGGCCCTGGTGAGCGCGATGCTCGGCTGCGCTTCGAGCAGACCGTCGATCCCGCCTGCGCTCTCGAGTCCCTTCGTCATGACCAGGATCACGTCGGGGTCGATCCGCATGAGCGCCTCGGGCGTCATGGGCCGTTCCCCGACCCAGCCGATCTCGCTGGCCACATCGATCGCACCGACCGAGCTGATCAGCGAGTCGGCGCCGCTGCCCTCGCCGAACAGGTAGTAGATGCCGGCCGTGCCGCGCACGTACAGGAACGCCACGCGGGGTCTCTTGTCCTCGTCGGTCGGCGCGAGTCGCGCGATCTCAGCGCTCTTGTGCGTGATCGCCGAACCGAGCGCATCGATCAGCTCGTCGGCCGACGATGCCGTCCCGAGCGCCGACGCGATCGCTCGGATGGCCTCATAGGTGGATTCCGGGTCGATGGCCCTGGGCACGGTGACGACCGGGATGCCCGCGTCGCCGAGCTGCAGCACCACGTCAGTGGGTCCGATCGATCCGTCTGTGAGGATCAGCGTCGGCGCCAGTGCCAGCACGGACTCGGCGTCGATGGTGTGGCCCTTCTTGGTGACCACGGGCAGATCGCCGGCCCCTGGCAGCTCGGTGGCCACGTCGCGTCCGACCAGGCGGTCGCCGAAGCCGAGAGCGTCGACCAGCTCGGCCGTGGTCCCGCTGAGCGAGAGCGCGATGATCCGCGACGTATCCGTCACCGTCACCTTCCGCCGCCCGTTTCCGTCATCGGACGTGACCGTGACGGGCAACTGGGGCTCCGGCGCGGGGATGGGTGCGAGGCTGGGTCCGCCGATGAGCACCGTCGACGGTCCCTCGACTGCGCGCGGATCGGCAACCGGCGTGAGCTCGGAGAGCGGAGCGAGCTCGACCGCGGTGCCGCGGTCAGACGGCTTCTCATCTGTCGTGGCCTCACGTGCTGTCGCGGTCTGGCAGGCCACCAGCGACAGGATGAGAACGACTCCGCCGACTGCGGTCAGGAGGGGACGGATGCCGCGCATGCGCGCCTTTCTCACGAATTCGATCTTATGTAAGCCTAGCCTAAGATAATCTGGTGCCCTCTGACATCACCGTGCCCGCTGCCGCGCGCCGGCGCAGCTCGGATCCGCTGCGGATGCCGGGGATCCTCGCCATCGCGCTCGCCATCGCTCTTCTTGCGGCGCTGATCGTCACCACCGGGGTCGGTCAGCTCAATGTGCCCCCGATGCAGGTGCTGGGCACGCTGCTGGAGCCGTTGGGCATCCACGGGCTGCCTCTCCCCGACCTGGAGACCGCTCAGCGGGGACTGTGGTCGATCAGGTTCCCGCGTGCCGCCATGTCGGCGATCGTCGGTGCCGCCCTCGCCGTCGCAGGACTGCTGATGCAGGCGATCTTCGGCAACCCGCTCGCGGAGCCCGGTGTGGTGGGGGTCTCGTCGGGAGCCGCCGTCGGGGCGGGTGTGTGCATCGTCTTCGGCATCAACGCGTTCGGCGAATGGACGGTGCCGGCGTTCGCCTTCGTCGCCGGGCTCGGAGTCAGCCTCGTCGTGTACGGGCTGAGCAGAGCGGAAGGGCGCACCGAGGTGGTGACGCTGGTGCTCACCGGCATCGCCGTGAATGCCGTGGCCGGCGCGGCCATCGCCCTGCTCACCTTTCTGGGCGACACGCAGTCGCGCGAGCAGATCGTGTTCTGGCAGCTGGGCAGCCTCGCGGGAAGCCGGTGGTCGCAGGTGCTGATCTGCGTGGTGTTGCTGGCCGGCGGCATGATCGCCGCCTACGCGGTCGCACACCGCCTCGACCTGCTGGCGCTCGGCGAGCGCAGCGCGCGGCACCTGGGTGTGCACGTGGAGCGGCTGCGACTTTTCACGATCGTGGTGGTCGCGCTGCTGGTGGGATCGGCCGTCGCCTTCGCCGGCATCATCGCCTTCGTCGGCCTGGTCATCCCGCATCTGATGCGGATGATCCTGGGGCCGGCTCACCTGCCGCTGATCACGGCCAGTGCTCTGGGCGGTGCGCTGCTGCTGACGCTCGCCGATCTCGGCGCCCGCACGCTGGTGCCGATGGCGGACATGCCGCTGGGGATCCTCACCTCGCTGGTGGGCGGGCCGTTCTTCTTCTGGATGCTGCGCCGCACCCGCCGCACCTCGGGAGGCTGGGCATGAGCGCCGTCCCGGTCTGCGCTCTGCATCGCGCCTCGGTCATCCGCTCCGGAAGCGTGCTGCTGGACGAGGTCGACCTCGAGCTGCACGCCGGCGAGGTGCTCGCGGTGCTGGGCCCGAACGGCGCCGGCAAGTCGACCCTGCTGGGCGTGCTGGCCGGCGACATCACCGCGGACTCCGGTGAGGTGGAGTTCGCGGGGCGTCCGCTCTCCGCCTGGAGCCTCGGCGAGCTCTCCCGCCGTCGCGGCGTGCTGCTGCAGGACAACCGCACGGCGTTCCCGTTCACGGTTCAGGAGGTCGTGGAGATGGGGCGCGCGCCGTGGCGGCGCACGGCGAAAGCGGACGAGGATGCGGATGCCGTCGCCTGGGCGCTGGAGATCGCCGATGTCACGCACCTGGCCGGACGACGCGTGCCCTCGCTGTCGGGCGGTGAGCGGGCTCGCGCGGCTTTCGCCAGGGTGATCGCCGGACGCACGGGCGCGGTGTTCCTCGACGAACCCACGGCCGCACTGGACATCGGCCATCAGGAGGCGCTGCTCACCCGTGCCCGCGAGCTCGCGCTCGACGGCGCGGCGGTGCTCGTCGTGCTGCACGACCTGAATCTCGCCGCCGCCTACGCGGATCGCGTGATGCTGCTGCAGCATGGAGCCGTCGCCGCCGTCGGCACCGCTGACGAGGTGCTCACCGCGGCGAACGTCTCGAGCGTGTACCGCACCCCGGTAGAGGTGATCCCCCACCCGGTGTCCGGGCGGGGGATCATCGTTCCCTTGCGCTGAGCGCAGACGCGACTCACCCCCGCCGGCGTCGGCGTGCGATCAGGAACCCTCCGGTCGCCAGGGCGATCACGACCACGGCGCCGCCTGCGACGGCGAACGGCACCCAGTCGGCGCTCTCCGCCGGAGCCTCGGTCCCCGCATCCGACGCATCGGCTGCGGGCGTCTCATCACCGGCGGCGGGCTCGGACTCCGGGGCCGCGCAGGACAGCTGCACGTCCACCGTGATGGGGTCCAGCTCCTCACCGGCCTCGTAGAAGCCCCCGAAGGCCGGGGCTCCGGCATCCGTGAGCGTCACCGGCGCGTCGGCGACGGTGGCGGTCCCGGCTGCCGCGTCGACGGCGATCGGCTCGCCCAGCGCGCCGACCTCCGCCTGCTTCTCGTCCACGGAGGGAGCGCCCGAGGTGTCGGTGCTGCGCACGTCCAGGTGCAGCGTCGCCGCACCGTCCTCGGCGATCACGATGCTCGGCGACGCGAGCGTCATGTCCAGCACACCGCCGTGTCCGGTGAAGTGCACCGCGCCGGGGAAGGCGATCGTGCCGGCACCGGTCTCGATGTCGATCTCGCCGGTGGCACCGGTGAACGTGAATGACGGGGTCGCGTACGTCGCCCCGTCGGTCGCCTCCCAGGAACCCTTGGCGATGCTGCCCGAGATGTAGGAGCGGAAGCTCTCCTTCACACCCCAGGTCAACGTGCCCGAATCGATGCTGCAGCTCTCGGCGGCTGCCGCCGGCGCGCCCACCAGGCCGATGGGAACGAGCATGGCGACCGCACCCAGCAGCAGCGCGGAGGTCCGTCGACTGCTCCTCATGGATTGTCCTCTCTCATCCGGATGCGGGGCACCCCGTGCATCGGGGTGCCCCGCATCCGTTCAGTCGACCGCGATCAGGCGACGCGGCGCCGGCGGATGGCGGTCAGTGCAGCACCTGCCAGCAGCAGGCCGACGCTCAGCACCACACCGAACACCGGTGAGTCCGAGCCGGTCGCAGCCAGCGATGCACCACCGGCGGACGCGGGGTCCGTCGCGGAGTCGCACGTGGTGGTGCCGCCCAGGGACACGCGGAACGACACCGAATCCAGTGCGGTGCCCGCGTCGTAGAACCCGGCGAAGGCCGCGGCACCGGCCGAGGTCAGCCGCGCAGAGGCGCCGGTGACCGCGAACGTGGAGCCGGAGCTCTTGCCGCTGAACGACAGAGTCGCGAAACGCACCGTCGCATCGGTGGTCTTCTTGCCCGTCGTGTCGGTGGAGCTCACATACGCGTACAGAGAGCCGGTGCCGTTGCCGTTCAGCACGATGCGGGGGTTGCTCAACCGGAAGTTCAGCAGTCCGTCGTGTCCGGTGGCGGTGATGCCGCCGGTGAACCGGATCTGCCCGCGGTCGCCCGCGTCGACGTTCACCGATCCGCTGCTGACGGCGAACGCGCCGCCGGTGAACTCGCCCTTCGCGATCGGCCCGTCGACGTACGAGCGGAAGCTCTCCTTGAGGCCCCAGTTCATCGTGCCGCCCGTGACGGAGCGCGCCACGCAGATCGGCTCGGCGGGCGCTGCCGGCGTGGGGTCGATCGGGGTGATGATCGCCGCACCGACGGTGAACGGCGCAGTGAGGAACGCCGTGGGCTCGCTGACGCCGCCGGCGTCGACGCGGAAGACGTGCACCTCATGGGCACCCACGGGGAAGTCCGCCGGAACGGTCCAGGACAGCCGCGCGGTTCCCTGACCGTCAGCGACCGCCGTTCCCGCGTCGACCGGGTCGGAGTGCACCTCGAAGCGCACCTTCTGGCCCTGCTCGAGACCGCTCACCACGAAGTCCAGCGCGTCACCGGGCTTGATGACGCCGGCGCCGCCGATCACCTCGAGGGTGGGCTCATCGCCCGGTTCGGTCGGGGTGGGTCGCTCGCCGCGGTAGTCGATCTTCGTCGCGGTCTCCTGGTCGGCGTTCTTCAGCCCGCCTGCGGCGTAGGTGTACACGCCGTAGGAGCCGCCATCGACCTCGGACTTCGGCGCGGCCACCGTCAGCGTCGCGGTGAAGGTGCCGTCTGCGTGCAGCTCGGTCCACTGGCTGCGGATCGTCTCGCGGTACTGCGTCGGCACCTTCTCCAGCGTGTCGGCCGTCAGAGCCCAGAGCTGGGCGCCCACCTGGCGCTCGCTGCTCGCCGCCCCCGTCGAGGGCTGCCACTGGGCACCGAAGCTGCCGAAGACGACGTAGTCGCCCTGGGGCAGGTTCGCGGGGATCGGCACGCCACGGCCGCCGACGTTGGCGTCGGGGTCGAATCCGGAGCCCTTGACCACCAGTGTGTCGCCGTCGTAGACCGGAGTGCTGCCGACCGGGGTGGTGCCGTCGGCGAGGAAGACGCTGATCGCGGGCTCCCAGTCGGTGCCCGGCTCAGGCTCGGGCTCGGTCGTGCTGCCCGTCACGGTCACGGTGATCGGCGCGGAGGAGGACGCGGTGTACGCGCTGGAGTCCTGCGGGGTGAACGATGCCGTCAGCTGGTGGGTTCCGGCGGAGAGAGCGGTGGTCTTCAACGTCGCGCCGCCGTCGGCGATGGCGGCGCTGCCCAGCGCGGTGGAGCCGTCGAAGAATGCGACGGTGCCGGCCGCGGATGCCGGGGAGACGGTGGCCGTGAGGGTGACCTCGTCACCGGTGGCGGTGGAGATCGGCGTCGCTGCGAGCACGGTGGTGGTGGCCGCAGCGGGCGCTGTGATCGTCGCCGTGAGTGACAGCGGATCCAGCGCGGTCCCCGCAGGGTAGAAGCCCCCGAAGGCCTGGGCGCCCGCCTCGGTCAAGGTGACTGCGGCATCGCTCCAGGTGTACGTCGCACCCGACACGGTCGGTGCCGGGAGGGACACGGCCGCGAAGTCGACGTCCTTGAGCGTGAACATCTCGCCCGCTTCGGTCATGCTCACGAACTCGCGTCCCTGCACATCCAGCACGAGGCGTGCCGTCGTCGCCGAGGTGAAGATCACCTGGGGGTGCGTGAAAGCGAGATCGAGTGCGTGGACACCGTCCATGGCGTGACCCTGGAAGTGCACACCATCGCTGTTGCCGAAGGCGATGGACGCCGCGCTGCCATCCGTGGCGGCGACTCCCGAGCCGCCTGACCAGCGGAAGGCGCCGGTGACGCCGCCGAGGTTCTGGACGCTGCCGTGCGCGATCGGGCCGCTCACGTAGTTGCGGAACGAGCTCTTCACGCCCCAGTCGAGCGTGGCCGCGCTGGCAGTGCCTTCAGCGGGTGCGGCGGTGGCCATGACGGGCATCAGGAGCCCGCCGACGGCGAGCAATGCGGTGGTGACGAATGCGAGCAGCGCTCGAGGCGCTCGCGACGTTCTGGGTGTTCGGGACACGGCGGACAGGTCTCCTCGGTGCGAGTGGGACGATCCGCGATCGCGGATCTAGCTAAGGTTAGCCTTGCCTTATTTTTTACGCAAATGACCGTGTCATCATCCAGACGGCCGGAGGCGAGTGGCCGGGTCTGCGGGCGCGATATCAGACGTCGGCGGCCACGCGCTCGCGTTCGAGGTCGATGAACACCGCGGTGTTGTGCCGGTACGCGGCCCGCACTTCGTCGAGCATGCGCTGCTGCTCCTGCGCCGACATCGTCTCGCCGTACGCGTCGAGCACGTCCCGATAGCGGTTCTTGAAGTCGGTCAGGTCGCCCAGGCTCGCGAAATCGTAGAAGCCGGCGCCGGCACCGTCGAACCCGAACTGAGCGGTCACGCGGCGTGCGATCACCTGGCCGCCGGAGAGATCGCCGAGGTAGCGGGTGTAGTGGTGCGCCACGATGCCCGCCAGCCACCCCTCATCCGCAACCTCCCGGATGCGCCGCGCGTACTCCGCTGTCGCAGGGACCGCCGTCATGCCCGCTCGCCAGTCATCGCCGCGCAGGTGCCGGAGGTCGCGCTCCAGCGCAGTCATCCTCAGCAGAGAATCCGGATGCAGCGCCGCCAGCGTCGGATCGTCGAGCAGCCGGCGGGATGCCTCCTCGAGTGCCTCGTACATGAAGTAGTGCTGCACGACCAGGGCGACGTAGTCGTCGATGGTGCCCTTGCCGCGCATGACGTCGGTCATGAACGTCGCGCCTTCACTGTCGCCGTGATCCCCCCAGGTGGCCTCGCGCAGACGGCGGGCGAAGCCGTCGCCGTCCGCACTCTCGGCGGGCGCGTGGTGGGCGTGGCCCGCGGGCGCGTGGTGCGCGTGGCCCGCGGAGCCGTTCGGCGGCGCCGCGTGCTCCTCGCGAG
>Ga0160443_100872_pt1 | contig 14295 bp, 12 predicted proteins | sample HID1972I_E1MG_FD_108244 | JGI IMG/M metagenome (GOLD analysis project Ga0160443, IMG submission 108244) | Enriched pill bug-associated microbial communities from UW Madison campus, WI, USA - HID1972I_E1 MG | ecosystem: Host-associated > Arthropoda: Insects > Digestive system > Unclassified ... | reverse complement strand
GCCTCCCTTTCTATCTAGTATTTCTTAGCCTTCACTCTCTATCATCCTAAGCGCGTGCTCGATCTTTAGGCAACACGAAGGATAACAATCCGATTAACGTAAGAAGGCTTGTTGCAACCATAACGAATTCCATAGATTTTAGATCGGCCAAGCTTCCAAGAACGACCGAACCTACAGCTCCCATACCGAACGCAAAGCCAGTAACAAGACCTGATGCCGTGCCAACCTTGCCAGGCATAATTTCTTGTGCATACACTACACTAACAGAGAAGCCTGACTGCAATACAAATCCTAGCAGCGAGATGACGGGATAGATCCATACTAACGATAAATGCGGCAGCAGCAGCGCTAGCGGTATGGAACCTACCAAAGAAACGATCATCATCGTTCTTCTTCCTATCCGATCTGCAAGCATTCCGCCAAAAAATGTACCCACAACACCGAAGATCATAAATAAATATAAAGGAATCTGTGCCTGTTGGATCGTTAAGCCGTACTCTTCTCTAGCAAAGAACTGATAATAATTTCCGATAGCTGCACTATACCACGAGCGTGCAAATACGATAACTAACAGTATGCCGATTCCAATATATACAACCTTGCTCGGAATACTTGAGGCTGCATCTTCTGTTGATACTTTCTTTTTCTTAATCGGCACTGTTCCATGCTGAGCTAGCTGCCTAGAATACCAGGGTACAACGTACAGCAGGATACCAATCGCGGCAGCAGCAAGCAATGTTCCCCAGATTGCGCCTCCCTGACCTAATGGAACAAATATGAAAATGGTCATCAGCGGTGCTAGCGACGAACCAAAATTACCACCCACCTGATAGATAGATTGTGCAAGTCCTCTTTTATTGCCTGCGGCGAGATACACGACACGTGAGCCTTCAGGATGAAACACCGCAGAACCGAGTCCAATCCCGATGACACAGCACAGAACAACCCAAAAGTTTGGAGCGAAGGCTAATCCTGCTATCCCTACCATGCTGCATAGCATACCAATGATCAATAACCATGGCATCGGTCTTCGGTCTGACCATAACCCAACGACAGGCTGCATGACCGAGGATGTCATGTTTAATGTGAAGGCAATCCAGCCAATTTGTGCGTAACTTAGATTTAAAGAGGTTTGAAAGATTGGAAACAGTGCAGACACGACAACCTGCATTGAATCATTCAACATATGTACCGCACTAACCATAAATAAAATCGAGTAAACCGTTAAGCTTTTAATCGTCGCTTGAGCTGATGATGATGGACTAGCTTTTGTGTTCATAGGATCTCTCTCCATGTTATATTTTAGAACTAAAGCAATTAATACGAAATGATCATATCATACACGGCATACGCGTACAACGAGTTTTTTTCACAAGACTCTTTCCAAGAAGTACATTCTCGTGTTATAATGTAAACGCTAACATTTCAGTTGTTCATATATCTAAGGGGGTATTCGAATGTTGAGTGTTGCAATGAATGAACGTACGATGTTCGGGGATTTCGATCTCGAAAAAGAAATCATTTATTTCAAAATTGGTTCCGAAGGTCTCGTTAGTCTCCATGCACACAATTACAGCAGAAGAGTTCAGCTGTCTCCATCAGACCTAAAGAATCTAACGAAAAGTAACGGCTACTATGCGATTAGCTCTTCCTGTTACATTAATCTCTCTCGCATTCGTTCCATTATATCCGGTATGATTTATTTTGGTAATGAGCATAACAGCTCAAAGATGCTTGCCGTAAGTAAGCGTACAGAGCAAAAGATAAAGCAGCTGCTCACTGCATAATAATTACCTTTTTACAATGTACCGCTAGTTCTAAGCCCGCTTAGGATTGGCGGTTGTTTGTTTGCTTTAATGCTGATATGCTAATTGATATGTGCACGTTTGCACATCCTATTAAATCGAATAGCTACATATATTAAGGAGGAATAGCATGGCAACATTAGGAAAAGCCTTTGAAGGAAAGTTTCACGACGAACCCGCTGTTTGGCTTCAATGGGGACAATTTGAAGCAGCAGTCCTTCCTGGCGTAGGCGCGAATCTTATCGCTTTTCGTGATCATGATCGTCATCTGACAATTTTAAGAGAACCGGCAGCAGCTGATATGGATGGTTTCCGTGCAAATCCAGGAATTCATGGCATTCCAGTTCTGTTTCCACCGAACCGATATGAGGACGGTAAATTTACATTCAACGGTGTAAACTATCAATTTCCAGTGAATGAAGAAAAGACAGGCAATCATTTACACGGTTTTTTCCACACTGCACGCTGGAACGTTGACGAAATCAACGTCACTGCATCTGAAAGCTATGCATCGCTTAGTATTACAATTGATAAGGATCACGAGATTCACCAATACCTTCCGCACGAATTTACGATTAAGCTTCGCTATTCTTTGAGCGAGCTTGGATTAGCACAACAAGTAACGGTACATAATCATGGTGAATCTATGATGCCTTGCATGATTGCCTTCCATACAGCAATTAACGCACCGTTTGCCGAAGGCAGCTCTTCTGATGATTATTCCTATACGCTCACCATTAAAGATCGCTGGGAGCTTAATGAGCGCATGTTACCAACGGGCAACTATCAGCCACTGACTGAAGAAGAAGCAAAGATGAGCACAACAGGACTTAATCCTTTTTGGGAATCAATGGACAACCATTACACGAGCAGCACGAAAAATGGTCGTAACATGATGGAGCTTACTGATCATCGACTTGGCTTGAAGCTCATTTATGATGTAGGTACAGCCTATAAGCAATGGATGATTTGGAATAATGGAGCAGCAGGAGGACAATTTTTCTGTCCTGAGCCTCAGTTGAACCTTGTGAACGCACCTAATAGCAAATTACCTGCTGAAGAGATTGGTTTAGTTTCGTTAGAGCCAGGTCAAATCTGGGAAGAAACAAGCCGTTTATATGTAGTAAAAGCATAACTATACAAAAAAATAGGCCGAGCAGCACACCTGGAATGATCTACTCAACTAGCAGCGCTAGTCTGATCGTTCCATACTTTTCAAAAGTGTGCTGTTCGGCTTTTTTGTTTATTACGTATTCGACATGTGTACCAAGTTTATTTTAACGTTGTAAAACGCTGAGATTCCTTTTGTAATTCAGTCGCAATTTCCGCTAGACCTTGAACGTTAGATTTGACTTCGTTCATAATTTGCTGCTGTTCATCCGTTGTCAGTGATACTTGCTTAGCTCGCTGTGCATTCGCATCGGACAATTGCGTCATTTCCATTAATGCAGCCGTTACTTGCTCGGAGCTGGCAGACATCTCCTCAGATGCAGCTGATACCTCCTGCAGCTGAGCATTAATGACTGTGATCGATTCAACAATTTGCTCAAACAATTGATGGGTTTGCTTAACTTCATTCATTCCGAGATGAATTTCCTCTTGTGAGCGTCCAACCACTTCAACTGCTGAAGCTGATTTTCTCTGAATCTCGTTTACGAGCTTCGTAATGCTCATCGCTGACTGCTTCGTATGATCCGCTAAGTTACGTACCTCGTTCGCAACAACAGCAAATCCTTTTCCATGCTCTCCAGCTCGTGCTGCTTCGATCGAAGCATTCAATGCAAGCAGGTTCACCTGTTCAGAGATCTCCTGAATAAAGCTGACTGATTTACTAATCGCATCCGATTGCTCAGCGAAGGCTTGAATCACTTCACTTGTTTGCTCAACGCCGCTATTAATTGAGTTCATTTGTTTTGTAATTGCTCCCATGCGTGCTTGTCCATGATGAGCTTGATCTGAGGCTGATGCAGCTTTCTCAGCAACTTGAGAAGCTGATTCGGAGATTCTATGAATGCCCGCTGCAACCTCTTCCATTGATCGAGTAGATTCCTGCGCATGAATCAGCTGAGTTGAAGCTTGATCTGCAATGCTGCGAACATCGTTTGCAATATGTTCTGTATTCTCATTGGATTGCTCAGCCGAAGCAAGCAATTCCTCAGAGCTTGATGCAACGTTATGTGAGTTGGAAGACATCTTCGTTACAATGATATTCAATGACGTAACCATATTGTTAAAGCTGTTGGATAGCTTTCCGAATTCATTATCCCACTCATACTTATTATTTACGGTGAGATCCCCATCCTCCACTAGCTTCATATCAGCTATTAAAGCTCTAATCGGTGTACGAATGGTTGCAAAAATATAGTAGCCAAAAGCTCCGCCCACAACAACAAGGCTAATTAATGTAACAAACATCCATAATCGTTTACTTTTTGCATCATTGATATTATGATTGTTCGACGCTTCTGCTTCATCTAGATTAACTTGCTTAAGCTCTCTTAGCGTATCAATAATTTCTTCACGCTGCTTACTTAATCTATTAGAGTAATAAGCGAAGGCTTCCAGGTTTTTACCTTGATCTAATCGTTCCATCACACTCTCATATTCCACAACAACATTTTGTGATAGCTCGATATAGTGCTCATAGTATTCCTTACTCGCTTCGCTTAATTTAATATTCGATATTTTTTCTTCCATTTCTTTAATTTTATTGGACTGTTCAACGATTTCTTCATTAACTTTATCGAAATCAATCATTGTTGTTCCAAGAATTATCTCGATCTGAGCAGATTCAATCTGAACATTAGCTGTCACCAGCTGACTAATATATTCATTAACCATCATATTTTCATGATACATATCTTTAGCATTTCTATTCACTTTATCTACTGAATTCAAACCTATAAACCCGATAACAACATTAAAACAAAGTAAACTAACGATCAAAATAACTAGTTTTACAGAAACATCTACATTCATTATTGCTCTTTTCAACACGATGCCTGACTTCCTCTCATTATGTTAATTCACATTTATGTATATCATAAAATGAATTTTTCCATTTTATGTAATTTTATATTAAACAATTCATTACTAAACATATCATTAACTTCCAAAAATCAATTATAATATAAAGCTAGTCTTTTGGGAATGTACAAATAAGAACATAAAACAAATAAAGCCGCATCATCAGCGATGCAGCTCTTTGTATTCTTTAGGCGTATAGCCAGTAACTTTTTTGAAAAGCTTTTGAAAATATACAGGATCACTATAGCCCACCGACTGTGCAATCTCATAGTTTTTCATTTGGGGATGATCAGTTAAAAATTGCTTTGCTTTTTCTATGCGAATATCAATAAGATGATCAGTAATCGTACTTCCCGTCATCTGTTTAAATAATCGGCTAACATAATGCGAACTCATTCCGACCTGCTCTGATATTTGCTCAAGATCAAAGTTGCGATCATATTGCTCAAGCAATAGCATCTTAATCGTATGAATGGCATGATGACCACGATGTACTTCTTCATCATCAGTTTTGTCCTGCACCACGAGCTCGGCCTTGCTCGATAATTTTTGTACTCGCTGTAATACTTCTGCAAGCTGCTGCTTATCAATCGGCTTTAGCAAATAATCACATACACCGCAGCGTAGCGCTTTTCGTGCATACTCAAACTCACTAAAACCGCTAAAGATCATTTTTGCAAACGGACGGTCACTTACAGCTTCAATTAGCTTTAACCCATCCATCTTCGGCATTTTAATATCAGTGATAAGCACGTCAAGCTCATCATCTTCAAGCCTGTTAATGTGAGCGAGAGCATCAAAGCCATTGCTGTAAGAACCGATCACTTCAATATTTTTGTCCATCTTGCTTAATATTTTTTCTAAGCCTGCTCGAATCATTGGCTCGTCGTCTGCAACAATGACTTTCATATCCCCCAGCTCCTTTACTTACTTCACAGCACCACTTGTCACACCCGAGAATATGTAGCGCTGTAAAAAGATATACATAATTGCCGTCGGAATCATAATAATTAATATCGCTGCTGATATAAGCTGCCAGTCTCCACTGTTATTGCCAAAAAAGCGCATGAGTGATGTCGAGACAACGACATGCTGTGCTCTTGGCAAATAAAGATAAGGCACAAAGAAATCATTATAGATTGCTATCGTCTTAAGAATAATAATCGTATAAGTTGCTGGCGCAAGCAATGGGAAAATTATCGAACGGAAAATTCGAATTAATGAAGCGCCCTCCAGCATCGCGCTTTCATCCAGCTCATAAGGGATATTTTTTATGAATTGCAAGTAAATATAGATTTGTATAATATCAGCTCCGATATAAAGCAGCACCGGCCCCATCAAATTATTCGTCAAACCTAGTGACGCGATCGTTTTGTAGTTAACAACCTGCGTAGTAATTTGCGGGATAATGGTTGCGAACATAAACAAACCAACGAGTATCCCTTGCAGGCGGAACTGGAATCGAGAGATTGCATAGCAAAACGCAGACCCTAGCAAAATATTAAAAAATAATGTAATGACGATAATCGTAAGCGTATTGCTAAATGCAAGAGGTATGCTAGCTTGCTTAAAAGCTTTTACAAAGTTCTCCAAGTAGAAAAAGCTGTCTGGCAATGACATAGCCGATGATTCGTAAAACTTATCCTTCGTTTTGAACGCATTGACTACAATAATATATGGAGGAAATAAGATGACTAGTCCCGCCAAACATAGGACGAAGTATTTTAACCCTTGCTGTATTTTACCGGTTAACCCCATGCTAATCATCTCCTTTTGATAAAAGATAACGTTGAATCGACAATACGATAACGACAAATAACAGCAGAACGACACTCATTGCCGAGGCAAGACCATAGTTATTGAACTGAAAAGCCGTTTCAATAATCTTCATTACAAAGGTTTCACTTGCACCTGCTGGTCCACCTTTCGTTAATACAAACGGCAAATCGAATACTTCTAATGCTCCTGTAACGGTCAAGAATAGATTAAGCTCGATAATTTTATATATATTTGGCAATGTAATGCGAGAAAACTTTTGCCAAGCATTTGCACCGTCAATGGAAGCCGCCTCATACAAATCACTAGGAATCGATTGAAGCGCCCCTAAGTAGATCACCATATTGAAGCCCATAAATCGCCATAACCCTACGGAAGCAAGGGTATAGTTAACAAAGTCTTTATTCCCAAGCCAGCTCGTCTGTGATAGCTGCTCGAAGCCAAGTGACCCTAGTAGAGCATTTAGTGAACCATTCGTCGTATCATATACATATCCGAACAAATAAGCAACTGCGACACCATTTAATATATAAGGTAAAAATAAAAGTAAACGGAAACCATTTCTTCCTCTTAGCTTCGTATTTAAAATTACAGCAAAAAATAATGCGAGTATATTTTGAACGATCCCGACAACGAAATAAGCAAAGTTATGTTTGAATACTCCGAAAATATCTGGGTTGGAAAAAACTTCGATGTAATTGGCGAAGCCGATCCATTCCTTGTTCGCACTAACGCCGTTCCATTTCATAAAGCTCAGTCTAAACAGCTCTAATGCGGGGTAATAAGCAAATGTAAACAGAAGCAGCAATGGAATTGTTACAAAACAGATAAGTATGACTTTTTTCTGAGTCCGAAATGATAAATTGCTAAACACCATCATCACTGCCTTTCCTTCAGTTGTGAAAGGATTAGAGTTGTCTGAAAAGCTCATTGAAGCTTATAGCCTGATTCCGCTACAGAGCAAATCGTTCTTGCACTCGCGTTTAAAGCCTGATTCCGCTACGGAACAAAGAGCTCTTACACTCGCGTTTAAAGCCTGATTCTTTTAGCTTTATAAAATGTAGAATCAGGCCTTAAAGGCGAGACACTCCGTTTTCCAGAATCTCTTGTTCCTCCGCTAAGTTGGAGATTAGGGCCTTAATGACGAAACACTAGCGTTGTGAGAATCTCTTGGCTCCTTCGCTCTTTGCTTCTCTGAACCTATGATCCTTCGCTTAGTTTCTCATGGAGAGCCCCGTGCAAAACTTGGGGGTACTTTTCAGACAACTCACGGCCTTTTCTAGCAAATTAATTATTTTACGCCTAGATCGCTTCTGGCTTTCGCCCATCTGCTATTTACTTTTTCTAGAATTGCAGCAGGATCGTCAGCTAGAACAAACTCTTGCACGATTGCAGCTTGATCAACCTGTGCGGCGTTTTGAATATCAGTCGCTGTGTCTGAAGGTTGAGCTGGTTCAAAGTATTTCACATCAAAGCTGTTGAACTCTGCCAATTGTGCTAACTTAGGCTCTTTATTCTGCAGCGTTGGAATAAAGCCCGCAAAATCATCGTAGCCTGATTCTTCGATCATCCACTGAACAAATGCTTTTGCAGCTGGCACATTTCCATCCTTGTTAACTGCATAGAAGAAGTCAGGGTTCAGCGGAGCTTTCGCTTGGCCGCTATTATCTGCAGGGAATGGGAAGAATCCTATATTATCCGGCTCTCCGCCGTTTTCGATTACTTGATTAATAACCCAGTTTCCTAGCAGATACATTCCGAATTTGCCTGTAGCGATATCTTTTTTCGATTGCTCCCAGTTCGTAGAGTTAATATCCGGCTCTAGATATCCTTTTTCATACAGCTCACGAATGATACTCCATGTTTTTCCGTATTCATTGTCCATCGTATACGGTGTATCTGTATCTGCACGTTTGTTTTGATGATCATTCGCTTCACCAACTAGCGTTGGAATATCATATACCCATGTATCAAGCGGCCATTTGTCCTTAAAGTTAGATGCTAGTGGAACGATACCGTTTTGCTTTAACTTTTCGCTTGCTGCTAAAAATTCATCATATGTTTTCGGGATATCTGTAATTCCCGCTTTGGCGAAAGCTTCTTTGTTATATACAATTCCTACAGTCGAACCACCAGAGGAAATCCCATACATTTGACCTTCATGTGCTCTTAAATCCTTAAAATAAAGTTCTCCAGAAAATTCAATGTCATTAAGTGGTGCGAAATATTCAGGAAACTCAGCATTTGAAAGCGTTGGCAAAAATACAACGTCCGGAAAATCACCTGAGCTCATGCGAACCTTTAACGTTGCATCATAATCTTGGATTGCTTCAAATTCTAAGTTAACGCCAGGATACTTTTCTTCGAAACGCTTTTTGTATTCATCGTATACATTGCCAATCATGTCGGTGCGATTTGTAAGGAATACAATATCCCCTTTAATCTCACTACCCTCAACGACTTCCCCATTCGGTTCATTCGAGTTCTCACTTGGTTTTTTTGAGTTTCCGCTGCACGCTGATAAAGTAGTTAGCATAACAACAACGGTTAATAATAACAACAAGTTCTTTTTCATTTTCTTTCCCCCTACTATATTTTTGTAATCGCTAACAACTTTAGATTACTGTAATTAGCTGCATGTTAAAATGGTTTCAAATGCGATTTATTGTCTTGTATTGTCTTTATGAAATCGTTTACCTTCCTTTATAAATATGTATTCCTTCTTTCATTCACCGAAACTTTATCGCAGATTCACTATAATAGAATCTCGCGATATTTTTAAAGATATCGTCAGCCCTACACTGTATTTTTCTCATTTAAAATAAATAAAAAACAAAAAACACTTGCCAACCAACTGGGTTATCATGTTTACTTGTTATAGTAATTATTTTTATTGTTATATAACAAAACTAACAAAATGGAGGCTGGCATTATGAAGCTAACTTTACCTTATATCACTGGCATGACTTGGGGATGGACTGGAATACGTGGTACTTGGGCTGATGCACAAGCAGATCACTCAATGCAACTTATGAAAGAAAGACTCGCTGTAGATTGGACTGCAATTACATTTGCAGCGCTACAGGATCATCCACAAGCAACACTCATTCACTATCGCGATGAACCTACCGTAACTGACTCTGAGATCAAGCACGCGATTACGCATGCTAAAGAGCTAGGGCTAAAGGTGATATTGAAGCCTGTCGTCAATTGCGCAGATGGCACATGGCGTGCACATATCAATTTTTTCGATGTCGATGTACCTTGTGAGCCGAAATGGAGAGATTGGTTCGCCAGCTACACTGAATTCATGGTGCATTACGCAAAGCTTGCACAAGAGATGGAAGTAGAAATGCTCTGCATTGGCTGCGAAATGGTTCAGACCGACCGAAGAGCGAATGAATGGCGAGCACTGATTGCAGAAGTAAAAAAGCATTACAGCGGCTTAATTACTTACAATTGCGATAAATATCAGGAAGGTAATGTAACTTGGTGGGATGCTGTCGATGTTATTTCTTCCAGCGGATACTATCCGATCGATCAATGGGAGCAGCAGCTCAATCGAGTTGAACAGGTAATCATGCAGCATGATAAGCCTTTCTTCTTTATGGAGGCGGGCTGTCCAAGCCGTGAAGGTTCACCTTACTTGCCGAACGATTGGGGATTGCAGGGTGCACCAAGTGAGCAAAGTCAACAACAATTTTACGAAGCGATGTTTACGGCTTGCGAGCAGCGTGCATGGGTTCGCGGATTTATGCTTTGGGATTGGCCAGCGCATCTGTATGACGAAAGTAAAGCAAGTGACAATGACGATTATTGCATGTTCGGTAAAGCAGCTGAAGGTACGATTCATCGCTACTATTCTCAAAAAGCGAAGGAGGATAACTTATGATTGCGAATGATGCACGCACAGTGTGGGCAACAGAGCTTGAAACAGAACTAAAGGATAACATTTTAGCATTCTGGTTAAAGCACAGTATCGATGAACAGCACGGCGGATTTTTAGGTCAAGTAAACCGAGACTTGACGGTTATCGAGGATGCTCCTAAAAGCTTAGTGCTTAACACACGACTTTTATGGACATTTTCCTATGCATATCGAGTATATGGGGATGCAAACTACCTTGCTGCTGCTGAGCGAGCATTCAATTATATCAATGTGCATTTTTTTGATCGAGCTAATGGCGGCTTATATTGGATGCTTAATGCAGACGGATCACCACTTGAAGGTAAAAAGCAAATTTACGGGCAAGCGTTTGCTGTCTATGCCTACTCGGAATATTATCGTGCAACTCGTGATGCGAAGGCACTTGAAACAGCGATACAGCTATTTCAGCTTATTGAGAGATATGGCTTTGATCCAATCTATGGAGGCTACATAGAGGCACTGTCGGAGGAATGGAAAGAAACGGAAGACTTCAGTCTAAGCGATAAAGATTTAAATGAAAAGAAATCAATGAATACTCATCTGCATGTGATGGAGGCCTATACCAATCTATACCGTGTATGGCAGTCCGCTGAGCTGCAGAAGCAGCTTGCTTCCCTAATCAACATTACAATTGAGCATATCGTGGATAAGGAGACGGGACATTTCAAGCTATTTTTTGATGAGGCATGGCGGTCTCAGTCTCCACATATTTCTTATGGTCATGACATTGAAGGCAGCTGGCTATTAGTTGAAGCAGCAGAGGTACTCGGTGATTCGAAGCTAATTGAAGCTGCAAAAACAGTAGCATTGAAAATGGCCGATGCTGTGCTTGCCAACGGCTATGATGTAGATGGCGGCTTATTCAATGAGGCTGAAGGAAGCACTATTATTGATGATAATAAAGATTGGTGGCCGCAAGCCGAAGCGATGGTCGGTTTCTATAACGCTTATCAGCTCACTGGTAATAAAGCATATATCGATGCCGCTCTTCGCTCATGGCGCTTCATACAGCAATCGATGATCGATCACATGTATGGAGAATGGTACTGGAGTGTACAAAGAGATGGCAGCCCAAGTGACAATGAGCAAAAAATAAGCGCTTGGAAATGTCCTTATCATAACAGTCGCGCATGCTTCGAGTTACTGGAGCGATTAAAACACGAAGAAAACCATCATAATTGAGTTGAAAGGATGATCAACATGTCTATTTTTGAACAACGCAAAGCCTATCTTACAAAGCAGTATGAGGAGCTCATCACACGTCCTAACGTACCTGTTAAAGGTGGCAACGGCATCTTTGATCGCTACGAGCATCCAATCTTAACTGCTGCCCATGCCCCGCTTCATTGGCAATATGATTATAATCCGTCTACTAATCCTTATTTTTTGGAGCGGCTCGGGGTGCACTGTGTGTTCAATCCTGGTGCGATCTATCTTGATGGAAAATATTATGTCGTCGCTCGAGTAGAAGGTAACGATAGAAAATCATTTTTCGCTATAGCTGAAAGCGATAACGGTGTCGACAACTTCCGTTTCTGGGATATTCCTCTTGTCCTGCCTGAAACAGATGATCCGGATATTAACGTATACGATATGCGCTTAGTGCAGCATGAAGATGGTTGGATCTACGGCTTGTTCTGCACCGAACGTAAAGATCCAGATGCTGCTCCTGGCGACCTGTCTAGCGCTATCGCACAATGCGGCATTGCTCGTACGAAGGACCTTAAAGCTTGGGAACGTCTTGCTGATGTGAAAACACGTTCTAATCAGCAGCGTAATGTGGTGCTTCATCCAGAGTTCGTTGATGGTAAATACGCCTTCTATACTCGCCCACAGGATGGTTTCATCGATACGGGATCAGGCGGAGGCATCGGCTGGGGGTTATCCGATAGCATCGAGCAAGCGAATATCGAAGAAGAAATCATTATTGATGAACGTTATTATCATACGATTAAAGAAGTGAAAAACGGCCAAGGCCCTGCCCCGATTAAGACAGATAAAGGCTGGCTTCATATCGCCCATGGCGTTCGCAACACCGCAGCCGGCTTGCGTTATGTCGTCTATCTGTTTGTAACGAGCTTGGAAGATCCTACGCAAGTGATCTATGCACCGGGTGGGCATCTGATCGCACCGCAAGGAGAAGAACGTGTTGGTGATGTATCGAACGTTATTTTTTGCAATGGTGCAGTTGTGAATGAGGAGGGCAAAGTGTTTATTTACTATGCATCATCCGATACACGATCTCATGTTGCAACGACTACAATAGAACAACTGCTTGATTATGCAATCAATACACCTTCAGATGGGATGCGCTCCTACGCTTGTGTTCAGCAAAGAATCGCTCTTATTGAGAGAAATGCTAGCTTTATGTAAGAATATCTTTTACTAGAACCGCTCTAAACATGGTGTAGCTTCAATTGCTGTTGTTCCCAGATTTCTTGAAGTAAATCAAAGGTAGAAATCCGGGAACAAAGGCAACCGCTCCGCTTTTCCACTATCACCATGTTTTCCGCTGCTTCGAAGTAGGACAAAAGCCAGTATCGAGGTTTAACCCTCAATACTGGCTTTGTGCGTATCTAGCAAATGACAGACTTATTGCAAACTTTTTCTTTCTGCAACAGGCGAAGAAAGTTGAATTTGCAGAATATATTCGGATGCATCATTGCTTAACAAATTCACCTGCATATTACTTCGATCTGAACCTTGCCACATGATGCTTTCATGTTGTTCAGCTGAAACTGTCGCTGTGTCCAAAGCATCCAAATTAGTTGAACTTGGCTCTGGAAATACTTCTATTAAAACATCTTTTATCGCTGAGCCCAGCTCGTCGAATTGATCCTTTTCAGTAGTCCTGAACCAATATTCACCAGATACCAATTGCTCATTTTCAAACTTATAGATTACATGCTGTTTAATTGCAGGATCTAGTGATAGCTTACCTTCAACAACTAATCGATCTATGTCATCGATCTCAATCTCCATTCGTTCTATTTGTTGAATAACTTCTTCTTTAGAGATTAACCAAGGAAGCTCTCCAAAAACAAATGTTTCGTTTTGATGTATAGATACCAAAAGTTGATTTACACCCTCAGAAAGAGAAGTATTCACCTTAATAGGATGATTGCCAGAATTAGTGCAACTACTTGCAATTAACAATGTACACACGAACGAAAGCATACAAAACAATAGCTTCTTAGAGTTACGCATAGCACATCCGTCCTTTTTTTGATTTCACTTCTTAAACATTGCCTACACTCTACCTTAATTAGTAGGTTTTGTAAATAACTTAATTCAAAAATTTCTTATTCACATACATATAGTACTCATCAAGCGATGAGGAGATCTTGTAAGAATACAAAAAGCTCACGTATATTAGATAGGCTGTATTCTTTCACCTGTCTAACGTATGTGAGCATATCAACAATAACACTTGGCATCGGCGTCTAGACGTCTATTTTTCCCCAATTCTACATGAATGAATCTTGATTTCATAAAGAAACGGATACGCATATAAAACGAGCTTATGCTAACGGAAATGAGCGACCTTATTACAACTTATTTAGATCATTTTACTAGCTAACAGAACTCTGAGACGTTATTAGCCCTTTTTCACTTCATATTCATGTTTTTTTGTTTGATAGTCGAGTAGGTGGGGCCTCTCCTTTCGAGGATTGTGCCCCTTGCCCCTCACAGATCCGTACGTGCGCAATTCACGCATACGGCTCTTCACAACGTCCTTACAGGTTGCATACTCGTCATG
>Ga0160443_100868_pt1 | contig 14344 bp, 10 predicted proteins | sample HID1972I_E1MG_FD_108244 | JGI IMG/M metagenome (GOLD analysis project Ga0160443, IMG submission 108244) | Enriched pill bug-associated microbial communities from UW Madison campus, WI, USA - HID1972I_E1 MG | ecosystem: Host-associated > Arthropoda: Insects > Digestive system > Unclassified ... | reverse complement strand
GCTGAACTTCTCCGGCCGCTTGTTCAACATCGTGCCTTACGGCGTGAATGAAGAGACCAACGTGGTGGACATGGACGAGGTGGAGCGCCTTGCCATCGAGCACCAGCCGAAGATGATCGTGGCTGGCTGGTCGGCGTACCCGCGCCAGCTGGACTTCAAGCGCTTCCGCGAGATCGCTGACAAGGTCGGCGCCTACCTGTTTGTGGACATGGCGCACTTCGCCGGCCTGGTCGCTGCCGGGTTGCACCCATCTCCTGTGCCTTACGCCCACGTGGTCACCTCGACCACCCACAAGACCTTGGCCGGTCCTCGTGGCGGCATCATCCTGTCGAATGATGCCGAGATCGCGAAGAAGCTGAACTCTGCAGTGTTCCCTGGCCAGCAGGGCGGCCCGCTGGAGCACGTGATCGCCGGCAAGGCGGTGGCGTTCAAGATCGCCGCGTCCGAGGAGTTCAAGGAGCGCCAGCAGCGCACCTTGGCTGGTGCGAAGATCCTTGCTGAGCGCCTGGCCCAGGAAGATGTGGCGGCCAAGGGCATCAGCGTGCTGACCGGTGGCACTGATGTGCACCTGGTTCTGGTTGACCTGCGCAATTCCGAGTTGGATGGCCAGCAGGCCGAGGATTTGCTGGCGCAGGTGGAGATCACAGTGAACCGCAACGCGGTGCCGTTTGATCCTCGTCCGCCAATGGTGACCTCGGGGTTGCGCATCGGTACCCCGGCGCTGGCAACCCGCGGCTTCTCCGAGGCAGCTTTCGCCGAGGTTGCCGAGATCATCGCGCAGGCGTTGATCGCTGGTGCTGAGGGCAATACCTCGGTGTTGCCGGAGCTGAAGGACCGGGTTCTGAAGCTGGCCGAAGCCCATCCGCTGTATCCGGACCTGGCCAAGGTTTCCGAGTAGCACCATCTTGTGAGGTGGGGGCCCGGAAGGCGGAAATATCCGCCGTCCGCGTCGCCATCCATGGAATCCGCGCAGCAGCCCTGCGCCCACTCCCAACCAACGAAAGACCTACACTATGCAACAACTGGCACAACGCCTCGAGCGGCTAGGCACCGAAACGGCATTCAGCGTGGCGCAGGCCGCCGCAGCCTGGAAAGCCAAGGGCAACCGCGTCTACCCATTCCACCTGGGCGACATCAACATCCCCACCGCGCCGCACATTGTCGACGCCATGAGCCAGGCCATTTCCGAGGGCTACACCGGCTACTGCCCGGGCCCCGGCATCCCGCAGCTGCGCGAGGCACTGGCCCATGACATCGGTTCCCGGCGCGGCATGGAATTCACTGCCGACAACGTGGTGGTCATGACCGGCGGCAAGCCGGTAATCACCAAGTTCCTGCAGGCAGTGATGGATCCGGGACAGGAAGTGCTGTACCCGAACCCTGGTTTCCCGATCTACGAGTCCCAGATCGAGTACCTCGGCGGCACCGCGGTTCCATATAACTACGTGCCCACCGAGTCGGGGTTCGCCATCGACCTGGAGCAGGTGCGCGCCTCGATCACCGAGAACACCACGGCGATCATCTACAACGACCTGCAAAACCCGATTTCCGCCGAATCAACGGCCGCCGAGCGCGAAGCCGTGGCCCAGCTGGCCATCGAGCACGACCTCTGGGTGCTCTCCGACGAGGCCTACTTCGAAACCCGCTACGAAGGGGCTTCGAACTCCATCGCCGCGCTTCCGGGAATGGCCGAGCGCACCGTCATCCTCTACACCTTCAGCAAGAAGTTCGCGATGACCGGCTCCCGCTTGGGCTGCGCCGTGGCGCCGCTTGAGATCGCCCAGGTCATGAGCAAGCTGAACACCAATGACGAATCCTGCACCACCCACTATGTGCAGTGGGCGGGCATCGCCGCGCTGACCGGGCCGCAGGAGCCGGTCCAGGAAATGCTGGACACCCTCAAGGAACGCCGCGACGTCGCCTGCGAGATCGTGAACTCGATCCCGGGATTCAGCGTCGCCGTTCCGCAGTCCACCTTCTACTTGTTCCCGGATGTCACCGAGGCCATGGAGCGCAAGGGATTCACCGACGTCGGCGACTTCGCCACCGCGGCCCTGGAGAACACCGGCGTTTCCTTCTGCACCCGCGAGCACTTCGGCCGCCGCCTGCCCGGCGAGGAGCGCCAGTACATCCGCCTGGCCTACTCGGGCATTGAAACCGAGGACATCCGCGAGGGCCTGGGCCGGCTGCGCGAATGGATCGCGGCGTAATGGCGAAGGTAGTCGTCACCGGGCGGATCCCGGAAGCCGCGCTGGAAAAGCTGCGCGCCGAGCACGAAGTTGACGCGTGGGACGGCGAGCAGTCGATCTCCCGCGAAGAACTGCTGGCCAAGGTACCGGGGGCCGACGCGCTGGTCACCTTGCTGACCGAACGCGTTGATGCGGAACTGCTGGAAGCCGCTGGCCCGCAGCTGAAGGTGGTCTCCAATGTCGCCGTAGGCTACGACAACATCGTCGTGGCCGACTGCACCGCCCGGGGCGTGCGCGCCACCAACACCCCGGGAGTGCTGACCGAGGCCACCGCGGATATCGCCTTCGGCCTGATCCTCATGGCCACCCGGCGCCTGGGCGAGGGCGAACGCCTGATCCGCTCCGGAACCCCGTGGAAATGGGGCATGTTCTTCCTGCTCGGCTCAAGCCTGCAGGGCAAGACCCTGGGCGTGGTGGGCATGGGCGGCATCGGGCAGGCCACAGCCCGCCGGGCCAAGGCCTTCGGCATGGAGGTCGTCTACCAGTCGCGCAGCGAAATCGATCCGGCGATCGCTGCCGAGCTCGGTGCGCGGCGGGTCGAGCTCGACGAGCTGCTGGCGATCTCCGATGTCGTCTCGCTGCACTGCCCCTACGGCCCGAACACCCATCATCTGATCGGGGCGGAGCAACTTGCGGCAATGAAGCCGGAAGCCTACCTGGTCAACACCGCCCGCGGCCCGATCGTGGACGAGGCCGCACTGGCGCAAGCGCTGCGCGAAGGCGTTATCGCCGGGGCCGGCCTGGATGTCTTCGAGAAGGAACCAGCGGTCCACCCGGAACTGCTGGAGCTGGAGAACGTGGCCCTGGTGCCGCACCTGGGCTCCTCGACCGTGGAAACGCGCACCGCGATGGCGGTGCTGGCCAGCGAGAACACGCTGGCGGTACTGCGTGGCGAGGACCCGGTCACCCCGGTGAACTAGGCGCCGTCCCCGCGGGACAGCGCAATGGAACGCAACAGCTTGAGGACATCGGTGTCGATGTCCTCAAGCTGTTTAAGCAAGCGCTCCCTCGCAAGTTCCTGAGCAAGACCTGACTGCCATCCTTCTGCCTTGATGGCCATCATTTAGGCTGGCGTCATGACGGACAAGAGCAGCATTGATACGACACAGCCCTACCAGCTGGTGCTTTTCCGCGATGATCTGCGGACCGTGGACCATCCGGCCCTGCTGGCCGCCAGCGAAGCCGGACCTGTCGTTGCGCTGTATATCCTCGATGAGCAATCTCCCGGGATCAGGCCCCTGGGGGCCGCGGCACGCTGGTGGCTGCATCATGCACTCATCAGCCTGCGCGCATCGCTTCAGGAGCTCGGCATCCCGCTGGTCTTGCGCCGAGGAAACAGCGTGCACATCATCGAGGAAATCACGGGCCACGGTGCCTGCGCCGCAGTGCACTGGAACCGGCGCTATGGCCAGGCTGAACGCGCGGTGGACACCTTGATCAAGGATCACGTGCGCGCGGCGGGACTGCACGCGCAAAGCCACGCCGGCGCGCTGCTGCATGAGCCCTGGGAACTGCTCACCCAGTCGGGTACCGGCTACAAGGTGTTCACCCCGTTCCACAATGCGCTGCGCAGCACCGAGATCCGCCAGCCCCATCCCGCGCCCCAGCCGCAATCCCCTCCACACGTTGAACTGCCCGGCAGCGATACGCTGGCCAGCTGGGAACTGCTGCCCAGTTCGCCCGATTGGTCCACCGGGCTGGCGGATGCCTGGACTCCGGGAGAACCCGCCGCCCAGGAACGCCTGGCCGAGGTGCTCGGCAATATCGCGCAGCACTACGGCGAGCGCCATGACCGCCCGGATCTTGATGGAACTTCGGCGCTTTCCCCTGCGCTGCGCTGGGGCCACCTGAGTCCGCATCAAGTGTGGCAAGAGCTCAGCGCCCTCGCCAGCAGCACTGCGCCTGCGGCTGAAGGCGCCTTGGCCTTGCGCCGCCAGGTCGCGTGGCGGGATTTCTGCTGGCACCTGTACTACCACCACCCGCAGCTGCCCACCGAGAACTTGCGTTCCGAATTTGACGATTTCGATTGGGCCTGGCCCGATGATTCACCTCGCGCGGCCCATTACACGCGATGCTGGCAACGCGGACGCACGGGATTCGGCCTGGTGGATGCCGGAATGGCCCAGCTATGGCAAACGGGATGGATGCACAATCGCGTGCGCATGGTGACCGCGAGCCTGCTGGTCAAGAACCTCGGGCTGCACTGGAAAGTAGGCGAGGAATGGTTCTGGGATACCCTGGTCGACGCGGATCTGGCCTGCAATACGGCCAACTGGCAATGGGTCGCGGGCAGCGGAGCCGACGCCGCTCCTTATTTCAGGGTCTTCAATCCGCAACTGCAAGCCAAGAAGTTCGATCCGTCGGGAACCTACGTAGCCCGCTATGCTCCGTTGGCGGCCGAGCCAGTGGTGGATCTGAAGGAATCACGGCAAGCGGCCCTCGAATCCTATCACCATATGAAGTCCCGGCATCGTCCGGACTCCCCGGGTACCGATAGCTGATTCATCCGCCGCCTGCCTGGTTCCAGGCCATCGCCAGCGTCATGACAGCGGAAACCGCCGCATCATTGATCTCCAAATCAATGATGCGGCGGCCCTTTGGGCAGTAACCGATCAACAGATCCCATATCACCACGTCATCGGAAAGCCCAGTCTTTTCATCGCTGCGCCTGGCACCGGCCGTTCCAGCACACTTCGCGGCCCGGCGGGCTGGTTTGCCCGCCAGAACCGAACCCGAACGCTGGCGTACTGCTACCGGCGTGTGCTCATGGGTTCTCCTCTCCACATGATCGACTCGCAAACTTTTGCAGCGGCCTGCACGGCATGCCAGATGAGCAGCGCTGTGGTCACCGTGCCCACTCCCCCGGGTACCGGGCTGAGCGCGCGCACCTTGGGCTGGACCGAAGCCGCGTGCACGTCTCCGACCAGCTGTCCTTCTTCGTCCACGTTCGTGCCCACATCGATGACCACCGAGGTGTCGGCAACTTCTTCTGCGGTGAGCAGGTTGGCACGGCCAACGGCCATGACGGTGACGGCCGCGGCCTTGGTGAAATCGGCCAATTGCGCGGTCCGGGAATGGCAGATGCTCACCGTGGCATCGCGCTGCAGCAGCAACTGGGCCAGGGGCTTGCCCACCACGGCAGAACGTCCCACCACTGCCACATGCTGGCCCGCGAGCGGAACTCGGTAATGCTCCAGGATCTCGATGACCGAACGCGCGGTGGCCGGGGCAAAGGCTGGCTGACCCACGCTGAGCCGGCCGAGGCTCAATGGATTGGCTCCATCAATGTCCTTGGCAGGATCGATCAGCTGCACCAGAACCGCTGGATCCACGCCTTCGGGCAACGGGGTCTGGAGAATGATCCCATGCACGGACTCGTCCTCATTCAGGGCCGTGATGGCCGCCGCTAGCTGCTCCTGGCTGGCTTCAGGCATCTGGAGCACCTGGCATTCAACGCCCTGCTGGGCCGCGGCTCTCTCGATGGAGCGCACATACCACGCGGTGGCCTCGTTCTTCGTGGCCAGCAGGACCGCTACCTTGGCCGTGAAGCCGTCGCGGTTCAGGTTTTCAACCACGTGGGCGGTTTTGGCGCGGATCTCGTCGGCCACCGGTTTTCCGCTCAAGCGCCGAGCCGTCATGCCGACACCGCCGAACGAACTGCGGCGCTGAGCTCTTCTGCGTGGTTGATCATTTCGCTTGCCCGGAGGGTGGCTTGGCTCAGCCGTTCGCGCTCGGTTTCATCCTTGATGGCGGCGATGTTCATTTCCAAGGTGGCCAACGCGGTGCCTAGCGCAGCGCGGGCAGACTCCGCCGCGGCAGCCACGTCGCTGCGGACCGAGCGGTTGCCAATCGGCAGCAGTTCCTGGGCCAGCGTGATGGCCGCGGACGCCAGGTCAACGGTTGAAACCAGCGGGGCCGCGGCTTCGATGGTGGCGTGGCCGATGGCATTGCGGCGTTCGGCTTTCTGCTCCTCGCTGTCCTTGGGCAAGGCGTAGGCGGCACTGAGCAAACCGAAAAGCCGCTCATCTTCCTGGGCCGCAAACAGCGCGTCGCGCATCAGCTGCTTGGCATCCTTGGCGATAACCTGGGCCTGTTCCTGGACCTCGGCGTACCGTGGGCCGGAGGTGAATTCGGCAACCATGGACACCAGCGCTGCAGCTTGCGCAGCGTGCAGCGCGGCCGCGGCACCTCCCCCGGGCGCTGGGGCTCTTGAAGCGAGGCGCTCAAGATAACTGCTGACAGTTTCGGTAGTGATCATGGGAATTTTCCTCGCTCAGAATTCGCGGCAAGACAGTCCAAGACCAAGGGAATTCGGCAGTTTTCGCAGCGCTTCAGGTTGCCAGCATGTGGGACGCGCGAAAAATGCGCCGGTCAATTCCACTTAGTATCCACTTGGTATATCAGTTTATATTGAAGCCTAGAACACCACTAGGGGCGGGTCAAGGTTTTTCTGCCAGCCCGTCGCACCAGGCAATTTTCGGCGCGCTCCATGAAACGAGGAGACCCGGTCCCCGGGCCTAGCTGCTCGCGCTAGTCAATCCAGGTCTTGCCCATGTCGACCAGCAGCGTCTGGAACGCATTTTCCGCCGGGGCGCGGACTCGATCCCGGCGCTGGGCCAGAACGACGCTTCTGGCAGCGGCGCCCGGGCCCAGTGAAAGGATCTTGACCCCCGGGTGCGGATTCATGACCGCCGACTGCGGAGCCAGCGCGATGCCCAAGCCCACCGACACCATGGCCTGGGCCTCCTGGTAGTCGTTGGCTTGGAAGGAAATCTTCGGCGAGAATCCAGCGGCGTTGCAGGAGCGCTCCAAGAGCTCTGCCACAGGATGCATATTGGCCCTGACGATCCACTGCTCGCTCGCGGTGGCAGCCATATCCACCTCTTCGAACTGCGCGAGCGGATGTTCGGCGCCGACCACCAGCACCGTTGGCTCGGTGAAGAGCGTGGTGAGCTCGAAGTCGGCCCGGTCCAATGGCATCCATTCATATTCCCAGAGCAGGCCGAGCGAAATCTCTCCGCGCGAGAGCAGTCCCATCAGCTCCTGCAAGCGGGTACTGCGCACATCCAGCTTGATCGAGGGATAGAGCTTCCGGAATTTGCTGATCACCAGCGGCAGGAAGGAGCTGCCGAGGGTTGGAAACGTGCCCAGGCTCAGGCTGCCGCTTTTCAGGCCCGCCAGCTGGTCCAGATCGGCAATGGCCGCGTCCATCTGCCGCAAGATCGAGCGGGCGTGGCCCGCGAGCACATGCCCGGCGTCGGTGGGCACCATGCCCCGGGCGCGGCGCTGCAGCAACGGCTGGCCGACTTCTTCTTCCAGCTTGCGCAGCTGCTGCGAAACACCCGATGGGGTGTAGAAAAGCTCGTCGGCCGCGGCGGTCACCGATCCGCCCTCGACCACAGCGAGCAAGATTTGCAATCTTTTGATATCAAGCACGGCGACATCCTTCAGTGGAACTTAACTACATTTCAGAAAGCTTACACTTCATGGATTCTCTTGAATACGTTGAGCTGCCCTGGGGATCCATTCGCTTCTCAGCGTTGCCTGAAGCAAGAATCCTGCCTGTAATCCCAATGATTTAAGCATTGCTTCAATCTAATGCATTTCTTGTAACTACTAATAAAGTGCCTCTTCACGGATCATCGATAGCAGGTTACGTGTCGGCGATCACATCTATCGGCGGCTCGCGGTTCTCGATAGATTGGTTCAGCCCAATGAAACACACAGTTAAGGCGACTTGGATGCGCGGGGGTACCAGCAAATGCTGGGTCTTCGAGCGAAGCGAACTCGACGTCCCGGGATTCACCACCGATGAAGTCCTGCTGAGGCTTTTCGGTTCCCCCGACCCACGCCAAATTGATGGAGTCGGCGGCGGCAGCTCAACGACCAGCAAGGCAGTGATCCTGTCTCCCAGCGACAAACCCGGCATTGATGTCGAGTACACCTTTGCCCAGGTCGGCATCGACCAGGCGGTCGTCGATTGGGGAAGCAACTGCGGAAACTGCTCCGCAGTCATCGCGCCCTACGCGCTCAAGCGCGGCTGGGTGGAGCCCGATCACGGCATTCTCACCGTGCGCATCCGCAATACCAACACCGGGCAGATCCTGATCGAGCGCATGGATCTGGACAGCTCCCAGGCCCCGGTGCTGATCCCCGGTGTTCCGTTCCCGGGCCAGGTGGTGGACATCGGATTCCTCGATCCCGCCGGCGCCACCACCGGCGCGCTGTTCCCCGACGGCCAGCAGCTGACAACACTGGGCGTTCACGACGAAGACACCGATGCCCGAAGCGAAATTTCCGCCACGCTGATCGACGCCGGCGCCCCGCTGGTCATCATCGATGCAGATGCCGCAGGACTTGGCGCGATCGGCTTTAGCGAATGGCTCACCGAATCGATCACCGAAATGCCGCGGCTGGAGCGCATCCGCCGTGCCGGCGCCGTGGCCATGGGCCTGGCGAGAACCGAAGCCGAAGCGCAGCGCGCCATCCCCAAGCTGGCCATTGTGGCCGCCGCCGAGCCAGGCGGCGATGCGGATACCAAGGTCATGATGCTCTCTATGGGAGCACCGCATCCGGCGCTGGCCATCACCGGCAGCATCGGGCTGAGCATTGCCGCGCACCACCCCGGAACGCTGATCGCCCAAAAGCTGGCCAGCGCCCCGGACGGCGAGCTGCGCCTGCAGACCCCGGCGGGGCTGCTCACCACCTGGCAGCGCCAGATCGATGGGCAGCTGGCCGTGGGCACCACCCGCACCGCCCGCGAACTGGCCGATGCGACCCTCAGCTTTGATCCAATCGGCGATCGCTCCGGCGATCCCACCGTTACCGTGGCCCAGGTTGCGGGGCTGGATGAGCAGCAGCTGGAGCCGGACCCGGAACCGCATCGCCGGCGCACCGTTTTCGCCTCCGTGGCGGCTTTCGCGGTGCTCGGGCTCGGCGCCACCCTCGTGGGCGGCGGGCTCCTGAATCCTCCGGCCACCACGGCCGACGGCGATTACGCCGGGGAAACACTTCAAATGGTGATCCCGCTCGCCGAAGGAGGCGGCACCGACACCTGGGCCCGCTTTGTCGGCCAGGAGCTGGTCCATGACATCCCCGGGGAACCGGGATTCGCACCGGTCAACGAGGCCGGAGGCGAAGGCATCACCGGAAGCAACCGCTTCGCCTCCTCGGCGGCCGATGACGGCACCGAGCTGCTGGTGAGCACCGCAACCACCGTGGTCCCCTGGGTGCTGGACCGCCATGTGGTGAAGTACTCCTTCGAGGATCTCGAACCGGTGCTGGTCAACGGCACCGGCGGGGTGATCTATGCCCGCACCGCCGCCGGGGTCAAGAGCCCCAAGGACCTGATCGGCCGCAAGAAGCCGCTGGTCTTCGGCGGCATCACGCCCACCGGCCTGGACCTGACCACGCTGGTCGCCTTCGACCTGCTGGAAGCCGACATCTCGGCAACCTTCGGCTTCGAGGGACGCGGGCCGGTGAACCTGGCCCTGCAGCGCGGCGAGGTGGACATCGACTACTCGACCACCTCCTCCTACCATTCGGCGGTCGAGCCCATCGCCAAGGAAGGCTCGGCCACGGTGCTGATGTCCTTCGGCCAGCTCGATGAGCACGGCAAGGTCGTGCGGGATCCGAACTTCAAGGACACCCCCACCGTGGTGGAAGTCTACGAGCAGCTGTACGGCAAGGCTCCGAGCGGGCCGAAATTCGAGGCCTACAAGACGCTGCTGGGGTTGACCTACACCTACCAGAAGGGCTTGTGGGCGCCGAAGGATGCCCCGGAAGAAGCCGTGGACCTGCTGCGCAACTCCGCCCATGAGCTCTCGGGCGACAAGGAATTCAATAACAAGGCGGAGAAGGTGCTCGGCGGATATCCCATCGTGGCCGATGAAAACCTGTCCCAGCGCGTCAAGGATGCCTACACCGTGACCGATGAGACCAAGGGCTATGTCACCGCATTGCTCAAGGACTCCTACGGCATCGAACTAGACTAGGGAGGCAGAACAATGCTTGATTCCGCACTGGCCGCATTGGCCTCGCTGACCGATCCGGGCATGCTGCTCATGCTGCTGATCGGAGTGATCTCGGGCCTTGTCATGGGCCTGATCCCGGGACTGGGCGGCACCGCAGCCGTCGCGATCCTGCTGCCCGTGACCTTCGGCATGGAGCCGGCCTCCGCGCTGGCCCTGCTGATCGGCGCCCTGGCCGTGGTCCACACCTCGGACACCGTCTCGGCGGTGCTGCTCGGCGCACCGGGCTCGGCCTCCGCGTCGGTCACCATGCTCGACGGCTACGCGATGGCCCGCAAGGGCCAAGCCAAACGGGCCCTGTCCCTGGCCTTCCTCTCCTCGATGGCCGGCGGCATCATCGGCGCCATCGGCCTGACTCTGGCCATCCCGCTGGCCCGTCCGCTGGTGCTCTCCTTCGCCAGCCCGGAGCTGTTCATGCTCACGGTGCTCGGCGTGGCGCTGGCCGCGGTGCTCTCGCGCGGCAATGTGATCAAGGGGCTGACCGCTGGGTTGGCCGGCCTGCTGGTAGGCATGATCGGCACCGCGCCGACCACCGCCGAGGAGCGCTTCACCTTCGGTTCGCTCTTCCTCGGTGACGGGTTGTCCCTGGTGGCCGTGGCCCTGGGCATTTTCGGCCTGGCCGAAATCGCCTCGCGCGCCAGCCAGCGCCGCGGCGACAAGCAGTCGGTGGAAGTCACCGGCGGCTGGGGCTCGGGCATCCGCGAGTGGCTTGGCCACTGGTCGCAGGTCTTGCGCGGCGGGCTGATCGGCATCTGGGCCGGCGTGCTGCCCGGGGTGGGCGCCACCGCAGGCACCTGGCTGGCCTACGGCCAGGCCGTGGCCACCGCCAAGGACAAGCGCAAGTTCGGCAAGGGCGACCCGCGCGGGATCGTCGGCCCGGAAAGCGCCAACAACTCGGTGGAAGCTGGCGACCTGATCCCGACCTTCCTGTTCGGCATTCCAGGTGGCGTGCCCTCGGCCATGCTGCTGGGCATGCTGCTGACCTACGGCATCCAGCCCGGCCCGAGCATCATCAATGAGCACCTCGACCTGCTGTACATGATCATCTGGGCCTTCGCCATCGCTTCGGTGCTCGGTGCGCTGTTCTGCTTCCTGACCGTGCGCCCGCTTTCCTCGCTGACCAAGGTCCCCTTCTCCATCCTGGCTGCCGGCCTCGTGGTGATCATGCTGCTCGGTTCCTTCCAGGACGGCGGACAGCTCGGCGACCTGTGGGTCATGCTGCTGCTGGGCGTGTGCGGCTGGGTCTTGAAGTCCACCGGATTCCCGCGGGCGCCCTTCTTGATCGGCTTCGTGCTGGCCATCCCGATGGAACGCTACTACTTCCTGACCGACAGCCTCTATGAGGGCTTCGAGTGGATGCTGCGCCCGGGAACCATGGTGTTCATCGCCATCCTGGTGCTGCCGATCCTGTGGAATGTGTTCAAGTGGGTGCGTGCCCGCCGCAAGCTGGGCGCAGATGACGACCCGAAGTCCGACAGCGCCCCGGATGCCGAGGCGTCGCTGAAGAACTCGGTGTGGTCGCTGGGCGCGGCCGCCGTCCTGCTGGTGGTCTTCGCCGGTTCGCTGGTGCTCTCCTCCAGCTACTCCCCCGATGCCAAGCTGGTTCCGCAGCTGGTCGGCTGGGTCGGGGTCGTCATGTCCCTGGCCTTGCTGGCCATCGAGATCCGCGCCCGGAAGCTGGCCGTGGCTGCTTCGAACCGGATATCCGTTGATGCCACCGCATACCTGGCCGGCGAGGCGGTGATCCCCGCACAGGCCGCCGTGGCCCACGGCGGATCGGGTTCCCCTGGCCAGCAGGCCACGGCCAGCGGCCGGTCCATGGCTCCAGCGGCTCCTTCCGGTGGACCGATCAAGGGGTTGACGGGTGCCGCAGGCACGAGCGGCGGCGCCGCGTGGGGTCCGAAGTGGACCAGCGAGGCCACCTTCGCGCTGCGGACCTTCGCTTGGATGGGCGGCTTCCTCGTCCTGACCGCCCTGCTGGGCTACCTCGCGGCAATCTCGATCTTCCTTCCGGCCTTCTTGCTGATCGTGGCTCGCGCCAAGCTCAAGACCACCATCATCTACACCGCAGTGTTCTTCGCATTGATGCTGGCCCTCCCGTCCCTGCTACCCATCGATCTTCCCCAGGGCCTACTGGCCTCGTGGCTCTGATCCGATTACCACCTAGGAGAATTCCATGGCAATCCTCGCTTGTTTCAGCGATACCCCCGCGGGCAAGGCGGCCATCCGCCGGGCGCTGGCCGAAGCCCACAAGACCCAGGACTCGTTGTTGATCGCGAATCTCGACCGGGAACCGATTTCCGAGAAGAGTCTTGGCATCGATATGAATGCCCTGCTGGACTTCGGGGTTCCGCTGCAGATTCTGCCTCAGGCGGGCACCGTGCATGATCCGGCCGACTTCGTGCTCCAGGCCGAGCAGGATCACCAGGTTTCCCTGATCGTGCTGGGGCTGCGCAAGCGCTCCCGGGTGGGAAAGCTGCTGATGGGAAGCATCGCCCAGCGCATCCTGATCGAGGCGGACTGCCCGGTGCTGGCGGTGAAGGCCCAGGACTGAGACAAACTCGCCAAGCATAAAAATCCAGGTCACATTCAAGGTTCCGCGCCTTTCCGGTTTCGCCCGGGAAGGCGCGGAACCTTTGCCGTGGCCCGCTGGTTCCTGGTGATCGAAGAGACAGGACTTCATCAAAAAACTTGTACAAGTTAATTGTATTCTGTAGCTATGCAATTTTCCCCGGAGCACCCAGACCTGCCGCAGCTTCTCTTTGACGCGCTCTCTCCCCTGCTTGGAATCGTGCACTCGGCGCGCACCCTCTCTCCGGGAAAAATCGGCATCCTCCGGGCCCTCGCGGCAGAAGAACATGTCAGCGCAACGCAGCTGAGCCAATCCATTGGGGTCAGCCAGCAGGCCATCTCGCTGTCCACCAAGGAACTGGAATCGCTCGGGTTCATCGAGCGGCGCAAGGATGAAGCCGATCGCCGCAAGGTGTGGTTCCACCTGACCGAGGCCGGCCATCGGAAATTGGAATCCGAAGTCGAAATGGGCCGCCAGGCTCTGAAGAATGCCATCGGAAATGAGCTAAGCGAAGCGGAGCTGAAGCTCATCCACGATGCGCTTCCGGCCCTGGCAAAAATCAGGAAGGCCGCCCACTGATGAACACCGCAACCACGCGCAATGCGCTGCTTCCCGCACTGGTCTTTGCCGCGTTGGCCACCGCCATCGTTTCCTCCTTGGGCATGCTGCTGGTCCCCTCGATTGCTTCCCAATTCAATGTCGACGTGGCTACCGCCCAGTGGATGCTCACGGTTAATTTGCTCGCCGGTGCGGTCGCTACGCCAATCCTGGGACGGCTGAGCGACGGTCCGCACAAAAATCGGCTGCTGCTGCTTTCCCTGGGCATCATGTTCGTCGGATCGGTGCTGGCCGCCACGGCGCAGAACTTCGAATTATTCTTGATCGGCCGAGCCCTGCAGGGCCTGTCCTACGGCATCGTTCCGATTACGATCTCCATCGCTCGCCGCTATGTAGAACAGGGCAAGATCCAGCCAGCCATTTCAACGCTCTCGGTCACGGTCGCCTCGGGAATCGGCATTGGCTACCCGCTGACCGGAATCATTGCCGGGCTTTTCGACTACAGTTTTGCCTTCTGGTTTGGCGCAGCCTTTGTGCTGGCAACCATCATCGTGGTCTGGAAAGTCGTCCCGGCCGGTCCCGATTCGCAAGCCGAATCCCGCCCCTTTGATTACCTGGGCACCCTGCTGCTGACCCTCGGGCTGGGCTCCTTGCTGCTGGCCATCTCGGAAGGCCACAAATGGGGCTGGGGCTCGATGCCGATCCTGGCATTGCTCACCGTTGCCTCCATCATCTTGGCAGTGTGGGTCCTGGTCGAAAACAAGCTGGAACATCCGCTGATCAACCTCCGCACGCTCAAGCAGGGCGAAGTGCTCCTGGCCAATATCTCAGCCATTGCGCTCGGGGCAGCCCTATACATCGGCATGTCCGTTTCATCCCTCGTTGCCCAGGCCGATGAATCCACCGGATACGGGCTGGCATTGCCCGTTTTCTGG
>Ga0160443_100855_pt1 | contig 14678 bp, 11 predicted proteins | sample HID1972I_E1MG_FD_108244 | JGI IMG/M metagenome (GOLD analysis project Ga0160443, IMG submission 108244) | Enriched pill bug-associated microbial communities from UW Madison campus, WI, USA - HID1972I_E1 MG | ecosystem: Host-associated > Arthropoda: Insects > Digestive system > Unclassified ... | reverse complement strand
CATCGGAAAGCTCGGCTAAATTCAATCTTCGACGTCGAATCATCTCTCAGTAACACTTCGTGATCAAAGCCGGACAATTTGAACTACCTCTACAAATATGAAGTTCAAAATGTCTAGCTTTCAGCACCGAGAAGGTTGGATAAAGCTAGAGCTTGAGAAGCGCAGCGTACGCAATTGGTACGTGAGCATCGGAAAGACATATGCTTCCGATGTGCGTTTTTTCAAAACGCTTAAGCTGAATTCAAGATTCGAGGTCGAAAAACTCTCGGTGTTACATCGTGATCAAAGTTAGACGTTTTGAACAACCTCTTAACGGTTTACATATACTGTTTTTGTGCTGGCTCTATACTCTACAAAAAAGTCTAAGCCTTCGGATAAAGCTGCTACAGGCACATAAGTTTTACTTTCGTTATTAACTTTAGCAAGAAAAGCTGGCTCTGCGTTTAATGTGTAGGATTGTCCATTGACCTTATATGTGCTTGCACCAATGGTCAATTCTACAACGCGGTCACCGACTGTAACTGTAGCGGTTTGCGTTTTATTGCTCCAGGACAGCTTAGCGCCCATAGCATTCGTAATATCACTTAAAACAAGATACGTCCGTCCGTTAATCAGCTTCGTTGGATAGCTGCTAATAACTTCCTTCCCATTGACGACAACGGATAGAGGTGCTCCATCCTTGAGAGGCTGTACCTGCCGATAGTCGCCCCATATTAAGTTACTATATTGCTCTGCAAGTTTTTTATATCCTTGCGCGTTGGGATGAATATCCATTGAAGCGATTGAAGTTAGACCTAACGCATTGCTTTCAATAATAGTTGAAGCATCGATATAGTCAATTGCAACTCCTTTTTCCGTAAAGTCTGCAATCACTTGTGTAAAGATATTATTCAAAGTAGCTCGTGCATCGAGTAGCAGCTTTGCGAGATTGCTGTCCACACCTAAGTAGCTTTCAGTGCCATTAATATTTAATTTCGGTAAAGGTAGATATTGATTCTGGGTTGCGATCATCGCGTCAGCATTCATCTCGGTAAGTATAGTTAGAATCGATGTAAGCTGCTTTTCATAACTCTCTGTCGTCTCTGCAAGCTGATTATTCAACTGTTCACGCTCTGCTTCGGTCCAACTGCTCCAGGCTTTAGATAAATCAAGCTGTGTTAGAATTTGCAGAAAATCGTTACCTCCAATTGAAAGCATAATAAGGTCAGCATTTTTAATATCCTCGTTAAGCTGTGTTGTATTACCAATTAACGTGTCCACTCTTGGATCTTTTAAACCAAGCTGAACAGTTGCTGGCTTAACAGAAATCTGTTGCTTTACTGCTTCCAGCCACTGCAGGAGCCCTTCAGATCTTAATCCAATTATTCCATAGTTCGCATATGTTGCACGATATCCATGAAATAATGCTTGCTCATAGATTTGCTCACCAAAACCGTAGGGCTTTGTTTGCTCTGTAGCGCCATGCTCATACCCTACAGCAAGTGAATCTCCTAAAACAACAATATTTAAATGTTTTTTTTCTGTTTGCACTTTTCCGCTACTGATCATCGGTTGACTTGCTTTAGCATTTTGGGCTAGAAATGTAGAAAAAATAAGTGCTAGAACGATTGAAATAGTGAATATAATCTTTGTAGTGCGCTTCCGATACTCCAAATTAGTGTACATAAAATACAAATCCTTTCATAGTTAAATCCTTTAACAACAAGGTTTTTGGTGATTTCCCCTCTATATTTATTGTTCAAAAAGTGCTAAAATCAATTCATTCCATAATGATAGTAGTGATAAAGCTGTAACACGAAAAAACAACACAATATAAATATAGAAAAAATTTAGACAAGGTGAACAATTAGGGATAAGAGATCAATATCGTAATCTCTTATTTCTATTCTATTATAAGTTGTTCCAAAGCAGAAGAGAGATATGGAAATTTTTATGATAGAGGGGAAATATATGATGAAGACAAAATTTGTAAACTTACCTCCGAGACAAGGGCTATATGACCCGCAGTTTGAAAAAGATGCTTGTGGAATGGGCTTCGTCGCTAGCATTAAAGGAATAAAGTCACATGAAGTCATTAGCAAAGCGTTGAATTTGCTAGAAAATATGGAGCATCGCGGCGGCCAAGGCAGCGAGCCTAATACAGGTGATGGAGCAGGAATCTTGATTCAAATTCCACATCAATTTTTTTCGAATGAGTGGAAAAGTCAGGGGGTACAACTGCCTGAGCCAGAGCACTATGCGGTAGGAATGATGTTTATGCCGCAGGACATCACTTCTCGTAAAGAGATAGAGGCGATATTGACTCAAATTATTGAAGAGGAAGGTCAGGAGCTAATCGGTTTTCGTGAAGTTCCTACGAATGATCAGCTGCTGGGACAGTCTGCACTTTCAGTTAAGCCTTATGTGGAGCAGGTGTTTATTAGACGCAATGCTGCATTGGCAGATACGATGGCTTTTGAGCGCAAGCTTTATGTTATTCGTAAACGTACTGAGTTAGCTGTTAGATATGGTGATCAGAAGGGTGGAGATATGTTCTACTTCTCAAGCATGTCCTCGCGCAAAATTGTATATAAAGGGATGCTTACGACAGAGCAGGTGCGCTCTTTTTACATTGAATTGAACAACCGAGAGGTTGTCTCTGCTATAGCTATGGTCCACTCTCGTTTCAGTACGAACACATTCCCAAGCTGGGAGCGTGCGCATCCATTCCATTATATGATTCATAATGGTGAAATTAATACATTGCGTGGTAATGTGAACTGGATGCATGCAAGACAAACGCTGCTTGCTAGTGAGCTGTTTGGCGATGATCTTAAAAAGATCAAACCGATTATTGCCCCGGATGGCTCAGATACGGCAATGTTTGATAACACGTTTGAATTTTTATACCTCGCAGGACGCTCATTGCCGCATGTTGCGATGATGATGGTTCCCGAACCGTGGTCTAATCATGAAGAGATGGATGATGAGCGTAAGGCGTTTTATGAGTATCACAGTACGCTAATGGAACCTTGGGATGGTCCCGCAGCGATGGGCTTCACAGACGGAGTACAAATTGGCGCAATGCTTGATCGCAACGGCTTGCGCCCTGCGCGTTACTATGTAACGAAGGACGATCATATCATACTAGGCTCTGAAGCTGGTGCAGTACCTGTTGCGCCCGAGGATATTCTGTATAAAGACCGGCTTCGTCCGGGAAGAATGCTGCTTATTGATACAGAAAAAGGCTGTATTGTTCCTGACCAGGAGATTAAAACGATGATTGCGGCAGAGCAGCCATACCGACAGTGGCTGGATGAGCATTTGATCGACTTGAATGATCTGCCTGATGCACCCCATCTGCCAGAGGTTCGTGAGGAAAGCTTGCAGCAGCGTCAGCAAGCGTTTGGCTTCACTTATGAGGAGATCCACCGCATTATTGAACCGATGGCACTTAGTGGTCAAGAGCCGCTTAGCTCTATGGGGTATGATGCACCGCTTGCTGTATTGTCGGAGCGTCCTCAGCGTCTCTATAACTACTTCAAGCAGTTGTTCGCACAGGTAACGAATCCACCAATTGATGCGATTCGTGAGGAGCTCATTACTTCAACTGTAACTACGATTGGTCCTGAACGTAATCTGCTTATGCCGGAGCCAGAAAGCTGCCGACATGTGAAGCTGGCAACACCTATTTTATCTAATGAGCAGTTTGCAAAGCTTCGTCATATTCGTCGCGAGGGCTTTAAAGCCATGACGATCCCAATGTTTTTTCCATCAGGAAGCGGAGCTAAAGGCTTGGAGCAGGCGCTGGAAGATATGTTTGCTGCAACCGATCGTATTATTGCCAAAGGTCACAACCTGATCATTTTATCCGATCGAGGCTTAGATCAGGAGAATACAGCAATCCCGGCATTGCTGGCGCTGTCGGCATTGCATCATCATCTGATTCGTAATGGAAACCGTACAAAGGTTTCGATATTGCTGGAGTCTGGCGAGCCGAGGGAAGTGCATCATTTTGCATTGTTGCTTGGCTATGGTGCGAATGTCATTAATCCTTACCTCGTGTTTGAGACGTTGGAGCAGAATACCTCTAAAGGAACCCTTCGAGGTATTGCTTATGAAAAAGCGGTGAAAAACTATATTAAAGCAGCAACGAAAGGTGTCGTCAAAGTTTTATCTAAAATGGGTATTTCGACGATTCAATCGTATCGTGGAGCTCAGATATTTGAAGCGATCGGACTTCAGGAAAGCCTGATCGAGAAGTATTTTACGTGGACACCATCCCGTATAGGTGGTATTCATCTGATGCAGATCGCAAAGGATGCGCAAGCAGCACATGATCTCGGATTTTCCATTGTTGGGGGTACTCAGCGGGAACTAGACTCAGGTGGAGAATATCAATGGAGACGTGAAGGTGAGGAGCATTTGCTAACACCGCAAACGATCCATACGCTACAGCAAGCCGCACGTAACAACGATTACAAGCTGTATAAGAAATTCTCTACACTCATTCAAGGAGAGAACAAAAAGCATATAATGCTTCGCTCCTTACTTGACTTCAAAAAAGATGCACCGTCCGTTCCGCTGGAAGAGGTTGAAAGTGTATCCTCTATCGTGAAACGCTTCAAAACTGGTGCGATGTCATTCGGATCAATTAGCCAAGAGGCACATGAAAGCTTGGCGATTGCGATGAATCGTCTAGGTGGTAAATCTAACACAGGTGAAGGAGGAGAGCATCCTGCACGCTTCGTTCCAGATGACAATGGTGATTTGCGACGCAGTGCAATTAAGCAGGTTGCATCGGGACGCTTTGGGGTTACAAGTCATTATTTAACAAATGCAGATGAAATCCAAATCAAAATGGCCCAGGGTGCAAAGCCAGGGGAAGGCGGACAGCTTCCAGGACAGAAGGTTTATCCTTGGGTAGCGGAGGTTCGTGGTTCAACACCAGGAGTTGGGCTGATCTCACCTCCTCCGCATCATGATATTTATTCGATTGAAGATTTGGCAGAGCTTATTCATGACTTGAAAAATGCGAATCCTACTGCACGTATTAGTGTAAAGCTTGTCGCTGGAGCAGGTGTTGGAACGATTGCTGCAGGGGTGGCGAAAGCTAGAGCAGATGTCATCACGATTAGCGGATATGATGGTGGAACAGGGGCGTCTCCAATCGGTTCGATACGACATGCTGGTTTGCCGTGGGAATTGGGGTTATCTGAAACTCATCAAGTACTGATGCTTAACCATTTGCGTGATCGTGTTGTAGTGGAGACAGATGGAAAGCTTATGAACGGCCGTGACGTTGCGATCGCAGCAATGCTTGGTGCCGAGGAGTTTGGCTTCTCTACAGCTCCTTTAATTGTATTGGGCTGTGTCATGATGCGTGTCTGCCAGCTGGATACTTGTCCAGTTGGGGTAGCGACACAAAATCCAGAGCTGAGAAAAAACTTCACTGGTGATCCTCAGCATATCGTGAATTATTTAACGTTTATTGCCGAGGAGCTGCGTGAGTTGATGGCAGAGCTAGGCTTCCGTACAGTAGAAGAAATGGTTGGACGTGTAGATCGTTTGCAAACGAGAGAGCTTGATGAGCATTTGAAACTGAAAGGTGTCGATCTGTCAGCTATTTTATACAATCAGCAACCGCCTGTGGGTTCAACGCGCTTCCAGTCCAAATTCCAAAACCATGGTCTAGAACTGTCACTAGATGCTCGAGAGTTAATTCCGAACGCAACAGCTGCGCTTGAGCGCAAAGAGCTGGTGCGAGGCACGTATCCGATTCTGAATACAGATCGTGTTGTAGGTACAACATTAGGGCATGAGATAACGAAACGATACGGTGCGGAAGGGCTCCCAGAGGATACGATCTGGTATCACTTTGTCGGTACGGCAGGGCAATCCTTTGGAGCATTCGTACCAAAAGGTATGACGCTATCTGTTGAAGGAGATACGAATGATTACTTTGGCAAAGGGCTATCTGGAGGTAAGCTTATTGTAGCCCCTTCTGAGAAATCTTCGTTTGTCGCTGAAGATAATGTCATTACAGGCAATACGGTGTTGTATGGAGCGACTAGCGGTGAAGCGTATATTCGTGGAATTGCGGGTGAGCGATTTGCAGTGAGAAACTCTGGTGTACATGTCGTAGTCGAAGGTGTAGGGGATCATGGCTGCGAATATATGACGGGAGGTAGAGTGGTGATACTTGGAGAGACGGGTAGAAACTTCGGGGCAGGAATGTCTGGTGGTACTGCCTACGTATATGATCCAGGCCACAAGCTGCTTAGCCGCAGCAACCTCGAAATGATCTTGCTAGAGCATGTAGAGGAGCAAGACGATAAGCAGGAGCTGCGTGCGATGCTTGAAAAGCATATCCATTACACGAATAGTACAGTTGCAGTAAAAATTGTGGGAAACTTCGAAGCAGAGATCAACAACTTCGTGAAAGTGATTCCAAAAGACTATAAAAAAATGCTGCAGCATATTAAGTCAGCACAGCATGCGGGACATGATGAGAAGGATGCGTTGCTCATCGCGTTTGAGTCAAGCAAAAAGGAATTAATATCTACATCCAAATAAGCTGCTATCTAAAGATGGGGTTGTCCTAACAGGCGCCCTATTTTTTTGTAGACGACGTCCATTCAAGGTACGGCACAATCTACAATCAACACGTGGCTTGATACCGTACTTGCACGATAGCGTTTAATAAGAGCAGTAAGGTTATGAAGGATAGTCCAAGCAGTAGGAGATGAATAGATAAGCCGAGCACACTTGACCATGAGAATGTTGAGCCGCCAATGAGTATCCACCAAAACAGTGGGGGGAATTGTGCGACAATTATTAGCAGCATGGATACTAAACTTAAGCCTTGCAAGGGATACTTAAGCATAGAACGTTGAAAGATGTAGGATAGGGTAGTAATGATAGCAATGCTAATACCACCATAGATCGCGAAGGCTGACCAAAGCGCTACAAGCTGTTGTCCTTCCGCCAATTCAGGTACAGATTCGAAAAATGAATATGAGGAATTAAGGAAAACTGGCAAATAGATAAGTCCTGCGGCTATAGTGAGGATACCGGTAGCATATGCGAATACATAACTGTTCATTAGTCGATGATTAGCCATCGTGCCAACTCACTCCTTTAGGGATGATCACTTATGTAGACGTTCAGCATGTATGTTATGTTTCAATTACCTAAGACTATCTCGTATACGCTTAAAAACAAAAAACAGGCGAGCAATAGGTGTCACCCGTAGGTTAACCATTTACTCTGCCTGTTACTACTTATCCAGCCTGACGAGCTTTAGCCTTTTCCTGCTTATCTTGTTTATCCTGCTTATCTTGCTTCTCGTCCTGAGACTTCACAAGCGAGCTAAGCTCGGATTTCACGGCGGTACTCATTTGGCATTCTCCATTAAAGCTTCCGCCTTCTTGAACGATGATCGAATGGACAACAGCATTACCATTTAATTGACCAGAAGGTGTGATGATCAGCCGTCCGTTGACGGTGACATTGCCGTGCACCTGACCCGCAATAGTTAAAGTGACACAGTTCATATCGGCTTGAGCTATCCCAAACTCACCTACAATAATTTCACCTTTAGTCGTAATTTCACCGTGAAATTCGCCTTCAATTCGTAGATTTGCTTCTGTTAGGATGCTCCCCTCGACTACTGTACCTTGACCAATTAATGTATCCGTTCCAATGAGTTTTTTTGTGTCCTTAAACATGTTGATCCTCCTTCACGATCTTTTCGTTGCGCAAATAAGGGAGCGGAGAAACGGCTTGTTCGTGCTGCATTATCTGAAAGTGAAGATGGGTGCCTGTGCTTCGTCCGCTGCTCCCCATCGTGCCAATCTTTTCGCCTCTTACGACTTCATCTCCTTCCTTCGCTTCAATAGAGTCTAAGTGCATGTACACGGTACGAAGGTTGTGCAGATGCTCTACAATGACAAAGTTGCCGTAATCCGTATCGAAGCCTGATTGCACGATAATTCCGTCAGCCGCACTAAAGATGCCGTCACCTTTTTTACCTGCAATATCAATGCCTGCATGAAATCGAACGCTACCTGTAAAAGGATCTGAACGATAGCCGTAGCCAGACGTAATATAATGCTCCTCCGTAGGCCAATAGTTAGGATAACTATCTACTTGTTCCTTCACGTAATGAGCACGGGTTAAGGTAGCTTCCATGGAGACTTTAAGATCTTCCAATGTTTGAGTCATTTGTTTAATAGGTGCATCGTTTCGATAAGCCATAACAGCTATCTTTTTATTTTGATGGGTCTCTGTAGCTAAGCTGTTAGCCTCTTTTTGCTCTATTGATGTTAATTGTTGCTCTGAATCTTCTCTATTAATGTGCAGCGGCACATCATCTCCATAGGTTTGTATAAAGTCCTGTAGCTGAGCTTCTAGCGCTTTAAGCTCTTGCAGTTTGCCGGAGATCGAGCTTTGCTCCTGCTGTAAAGCTGACAATTGAGCAGCTAGATTGCTAATTGTAGCCTCCTTCGTTAATAATTCCTCACTATGCTCATGAATCATAGTGGAATATTGAAGCTGCAAGGCTTTTTGTTCTTGTTGAATTCGATGAAGTTCCGAATGAGCCTTAATCTGAAGTCCGACAACGACGCTGCTAAAAATCGCCATCAGCGCTACAGGTGCAGCAATTACAGATCGCCTTGATACGTTAAATTGCTTCACGGACTGATCAGGTCCACGCATCAACAACAACGACCAATGAGAGCGCTGTTTCTGCTTCACGCACATACTCCTCTCGTCTTCAAGCATCTCTTTCGAATAGAACGTTCTATCACTATGTATTCTGAAAAGCTATAAAACATGCATTCATTTTGAAAAAGTTGTCTAACAGAATCATCGTTTGCTGTTGTTTAATCGGTGCGATCTAGGCTGATGTATGATGGTAAAAATGCTGGGAACGATAATATTGATTACTAGCGAAAGCAGCTTGCTGCATGCGGTAATGACGTTGTTAGGAAAGGGGTGAGGAATGATGGGCAATCGATTTAAGAAGAATCAAGATTCACCCGATCTTTATTTTGAAGGACGAAGAGATTATGAGATGGACATCGATCGTATGGTGAATGAAGGTTTGGGAGGCGGTTATGTTACGGAGCATAACGGCTTAATCGAAGAATCAACGACAGATACTACCGGTGTAACAGACGGAGTAGCGGATTAGCGGTAATCAAGCAGAGGTTAGTCTAAGCTGTAAATCATACAGGGCTGAATCCTGTCTGTCATGAGACAGTCAGCGTATTCGGCCCTGTTATTGTGTGATAGTAGTGGGTGCTGTAACTATATTATATTGTGTGAGCATCACTACGGGGGCTAGCAGCCATAAGCAGTTTTGAATGCTTCGACGAACTGTTTCCGATCTACTTCTAGAATCGCAACCAGCTCGTCACATACATTTGCTTCCCACCACTCTACCTGTTTTTTTCGATTGCTGCGATGTTCGTGTATCCATACAAGATTAGAGGCAACCTTTTGAAAGTATACTTTTTCTGCGGCCTTTACTTTATGTTCAGGTACCCATACCTTCATACGTTTAATAGTACGATAAAGCTCTGAATTGCATGTTCTTCGGATGCTGCGGGCAGTTGGCAGATCAGGCTGATGGCTAACGCCTTGGTGTTTCATCAATAATCAGCTCCCTTCTACTTATGTATATGCATCGGGAAGTGGGCTGGTCACCTACTCTAGATATCTGCTTATCGTTGAAATGGATTGTTGGATTGGAAGCATGTCTGTACATATGGTAGAATATCGTTTAGTAAAACAATTGATGGGGGTTGGAGATGGAAAGCTGGATTGTTGAGTTTATGGAAAAGTTTGGTTACTTCGGAATTTTAATTTTAATCGCGGTGGAAAACTTATTCCCACCGATACCTTCGGAGGTCATTCTTACGTTTGGCGGCTTTATGACGACAAGAACAGACTTGACTCCATTTGGTGTCATTATCATCGCAACACTAGGATCTTTGATCGGAGCCATTATTTTATACTATATTGGACGCATACTAGGAGTAGAGCGTCTTGAGAAGATCATTGACCGTTGGGGCAAGGTACTGCGTGTGAAAAAAGAGGATATTCATCGCGCGGATTCCTGGTTCGATAAACATGGGAACAAGGCTGTATTTTTTTGTCGCATGATTCCATTAATTCGCAGCTTAATTTCGATTCCTGCGGGTATGTCAGGAATGAAGTTGACTCCTTTCTTGTTCTACACTACGATTGGTACGTTAATCTGGAATACAATACTTGTCATGCTGGGTTCGACGCTCGGCGATCGCTGGGAAGATATTGTAGAGTTCACGGATGTTTACTCGAATATCGTATACGCCATTATTGCGATTATAGCTGTAATTGTGATAGTGATTTACTTACGTCGATTCAAAAAAACAAACTAAATGGCTTTTTAAATTATAATAGAAAGAGGGATATATACGATGAGCAAAAATGTTGCGAACAAGTTTGGAAAAGGAATTACACCTGAACAATTTATTGCTGGCATGACGAAAAATAAAGAGCAATTTATTCATAATAAAGAGCAGTTCAACTGGCCTTCTGAGGATGATCGCGAGTTTTATGAATCCTTAAACAATCGTGATGATTTGCGTTGCCTAATTCTGATGGCAGATTGGTGCGGAGATGCCGTTCGCAATATTCCAGTCGTTTTCAATGTGCTAGAGAACAGTGGAGTTCCGATCGATGTGTTGATTATGGAAGAACATACTGACACGATGGATCAGTTTTTGACCTTTGGTGGACGCTCAATTCCGATCGTAATTATTGCAGATACAGGCGGAGCGGTTCTTGGACAGTGGGGACCTAGACCGAAGCATGTGCAAGCAGTAATGGCTGAATTCAAAGCAACGAATCCAGATCCTAATGCTCCTGATTATGCTGGTCGCATGGCTAAAGTTCGTGAAGAAATTATGAGACAATATGGCGAAGGCTATGGTTATCAAGATTACGTCGTGACTGAATTACGTGAAGTATTGGAGAGCATTTAACGATGAGTACATTTACGGTAGACAGCTTTTCGCTTGGCCCGTTGCAGACCAACTGTTATTTGCTGACGGTACAAGGTGAAGGGGATGGCAAGCGTAAAGGGATTATTATTGATCCTGGAATGAATCCGAAGCGATTGCTAGAACGCATTGAACAGATTGAGATCGAAGCGATTCTACTTACTCACGCTCATTTTGATCATATGGGTGGTGTTGATGAAGTGCGCAAGGAGGCTAACTGCCCAGTATATGTTCACGATATGGAGGCAGATTGGCTAACCGATTCTCGTAAAAATGGATCGATGCGTTGGCAGGATGTTACACCGCCACTAGCTACAGACCCAGCAGAATATGCACTGGATGAAGGGATGGAGCTAAAGCTGATCGGTCATACGTTCAAGGTGTTGCATACACCTGGACATTCACCTGGCAGTGTGAGCTTTTTATGTGATGAACATATCTTTTCAGGGGATGTGCTGTTCCGTGCTTCTGTTGGGCGTACAGACCTTCCTGGTGGACGTGAAGCAGACTTGTTTCATTCGATTCAAAACAAATTGTACAAGCTTGCAGATGATACGATTGTTTATCCTGGGCATGGTCCTAGAACGACGATTGGCTTCGAGAAAACAAACAATCCATATGTAAGACTGACATAGAACGCATTCAGAAGCATTCCTGCATTAGCCGAGGGATGCTTCTGTTGCCTATTGCTGTTGTAAGCTGGAGAAAAGGATGGGATATAGAGATGGCATTGAATATGACAGAGGAAATCGCAAAGCAGCTGGAGATACCTGTTAAAAAGATAAAGGCAGCAGTAGAATTGCTGGATGAAGGGAATACGATTCCGTTTATCGCGCGTTATCGAAAAGAGATGACGGGTGAGCTGGATGAAGTTCAGCTTAGATCGATAGAGGAAAAGCTGCAATATTTACGTAATTTGCAAGCACGTAAGGAAGAAGTGCTTCGTCTTATTGATGAGCAAGGCAAGCTTACGGAGGAGCTTTCAGCAGCAATTATAGCAAGTGCGAAACTTCAAGAGGTAGAGGATCTGTATCGCCCATATCGCCAAAAGCGTAAAACAAGAGCCAGCGTAGCGAAGGAAAAAGGGTTAGAGCCGCTTGCCGAGTGGCTGCTAGAGCAAAAGGGGACGGATCTGATCGATGAAGCAACGCGCTATGTGAACGAAGAAAAAGGAGTTGCGTCGGCTGAGGAAGCGCTGGCAGGAGCGAAAGATATTATAGCTGAACAGCTCGCAGATGATGCAAAGATCCGCACATGGATCCGAACCTTCACATTTAGCCAAGGGATTATGCGTACAGTGGCAAAGGATGCCGAAGCTGAAAGTGTGTACGAGATGTACTATGACTACCAAGAGCCTATTGCCAAGCTGCCACCGCATCGTATATTAGCGATTAACCGTGGAGAGCGAGAAGAACTGCTTAAAGTTAACTTGGAGCTCGATACTGTAAGAATAGAGCAATACATGCATAAAGGGATCGTAAAAAGCTTTGCTAAACAACCGATCGTGGAACTTTTGGACGAGGTTATACAGGATGCTTACAAGCGATTAATTGCGCCATCGATAGAGCGAGAGGTGCGCGGTGAACTAACTGATAAGGCAGAAGCACATGCGATTACTATTTTTTCAGCGAATTTACGAAATCTATTACTGCAACCACCGGTACGTGGGAAAATCGTACTTGGCGTTGACCCTGCATTCCGTACAGGCTGTAAGCTAGCAGTAATTGATGATATAGGAAAAATGCTGGAGGTTGGTGTATGCTATCCGACTGCACCGCATCATAAAACTGCTGACGCTGAGAAGCTAATCGGTGGGTTGATTGATAAATACAAAGTAGAGCTAATCGTAATCGGCAACGGAACGGCATCGAGGGAAACAGAGCAATTTATTGCTGATCTGATTAAGCGTCATGCGCGAGCTGGCGAGCTTAAGTACATTATTGTTAACGAAGCGGGCGCATCCGTATATTCTGCTTCACCGCTAGCAGCGGATGAATTTCCTGATTTGGATGTGGCAGAACGAAGCGCTGTGTCAATTGCACGTCGCTTGCAGGACCCGCTTGCTGAGCTTGTTAAGATTGAGCCAAAAGCGATTGGTGTTGGTCAATATCAGCATGACGTAGCACAAAAGCGACTGGACGAGTCGTTAGGCGCTGTTGTAGAATCGGCTGTTAACCATGTTGGAGTAGATGTTAATACTGCTTCGCCTTCACTGCTCTCATACGTTGCTGGCATTAACGGGACGTTAGCGAAAAACATCGTTCGTTTTCGCGAGGAGAATGGCCGCTTTACGAAGCGGACTCAGCTTCAGAAGGTACCTCGTCTTGGTGCGAAGTCCTACGAGCAATGTATCGGCTTCCTACGAATTGGGGAAGGGGAGCAGGTGCTGGACAATACACCGATCCATCCGGAATCGTATGGCGTCGTACAAGCGCTGCTAAAAGAGCTGGGTATGAAAGATTCGGCTGTGGGGACTGAAGCGTTGAATGAAGCGCTCAAGTCGGTTAAGCTCGATGAGCTGGCGCAAAAGCTGGAGGTTGGTGTGCCTACGCTGACAGATATCGTAGATAGTCTGTTGCGTCCTGGACGTGATCCACGTGAAGAGCTTCCACCGCCGATATTCCACACGGATGTGCTCAATATTGAGGACTTGACGAAGGGAATGGAGCTGAAAGGGACAGTACGTAACGTTATTGATTTTGGAGCTTTTGTTGACATTGGCTTGAAAAATGATGGGCTTGTCCATATTTCTCAGCTCAGTGATCGATTCGTAAAGCATCCGATGGATGTTGTATCTGTCGGAGATACAGTAACGGTGTGGGTGCTGGATGTTGATCTTAAACGCAGCCGTGTCGGTTTGACGATGAAAAAACCGCAATAACTGCAACTGTCTGAGAAGAAAACAATCTATCATCTCAAGACAGCTGTTTCAGCAAGAGATTATATTTACAATAAAGCCATTCACCTGCGCGGAGGCAGTCCAGTTCTAATTCCCGCGGATGAATGGCTTTTTCGACGGATATGAGGTCATCCTGCTATATGGATTGATTGCTGTCTGTATCATTTTTCATATGGATGGCTTGAGATCGGTAGAAATACCAGCAGTCATTCAGAAGACGTATTTTCCGTTTATCTCCACGTTGGAATGCTTTCATTAATTGATTTTTAAGCCAATGGGGCATCGTTATACCTCCTTGTGCATGTGGCATTTGGTGTTGTATAACATATGTCCTCTGGGCTGCTCATGTGCCTGTCTTGCCGCCAGTTAAAAGAAGAGCTGCCCATATGCAGGATCGCATGGACAGCTCTTCACACTTGGTGATTCAATTAATTTTGCAGCTCTTCTTCAAGCTCTTCATACCACTGCTCAAGTTGAGCTTGCAGTGCGCGAATTTCTGTTAACAGTGAAATAAGTGGGTAAGATTTTTCTATAATTGCTGAAAACTCTGCTTCAAGCTCATTAATATAATGTAAGCCAGAGACGATGCGAACATCATTAGAATGCAGCTCAACCGCATCACACTCTGCAACAGCTAATGGCAGAGCAGGTACTTTTTCAGCAGTTAATTTATCAATTTCCTTCCGCAGACGCAGGTTAAGCGCGCTTAGCTGGTAAGCATGAGAAGCGGGCATTTCAACAAAAGT
>Ga0160443_100849_pt1 | contig 14751 bp, 15 predicted proteins | sample HID1972I_E1MG_FD_108244 | JGI IMG/M metagenome (GOLD analysis project Ga0160443, IMG submission 108244) | Enriched pill bug-associated microbial communities from UW Madison campus, WI, USA - HID1972I_E1 MG | ecosystem: Host-associated > Arthropoda: Insects > Digestive system > Unclassified ... | reverse complement strand
TCGAAATCCGGGTAACGAAAGTAACGATCGGGTAAACGATACATCCTCAGGGCTGAAAAATCCATGAGTTCGCATGCTTCATGAGGCTCGCGTCACGCGCGCCCTCGGATGAGGTCGACAAGCCGTTCGTGCACGGCCGGACCGCCTGCGACGAGCATGGGACGAGGACTGTCCAGCTCCAGTCGGGTCACCGATCCGCCGGCCGCCTGAACGACGATCGCACCGGCGGCGAAGTCCCACGGATTCAGTCCGCGCTCGAAGAATCCGTCGAGCCGACCGGCCGCGACATAGGAAAGATCGATCGCCGCCGAACCCATCCGGCGCAGGTCGCGCGCCATCGCCATCACCCGACGCACCATCGCCAGGTCGCCATCATGTGTGGCTGGATCGTAGCCGAACCCGGTCCCGAGAAGTGCGCCGGCCGGAGCCTGCTCGTTGACGGCAAGACGGATACCGTCCAGCCACGCTCCCTCACCGCGCACGGCGGTGAACAGTTCGCCGAGCGCGGGAGCATTCACGGCACCAGCGACACCCTGCCAGTGCTCCGGGTCGGGCTCGCCCTCCACCACGGCGATGCTGACCGAGTAGGCCGCGATGCCGTACGAGTAGTTGACGGTCCCGTCGATCGGATCGACCACCCAGGTCAGCCCGCTAGTCCCGCGATCGGCCCCGGTCTCCTCGCCGAGGAAACCGTCGTCGGGACGCTCGGCGTGCAGACGGTCGCGGATGAGGCGCTCCACCTCGCGGTCGGCCTCGGTGACGATGTCGGCCAGGGTCGACTTGGTCGCCGCCAGCGAGACGCCCTCCGCGCGCCGACGCTCGGCCAGCTCCCCTGCTTCGCGCGCGATGTCCGCGGCGAGTGCACCGAGATCGAGGTCGCTCACCTCGCGCCACCCGGCATGGCCGGAGGCGGCGGGAACGAGTCATTCGCACCGGGAGGCGCGGGAGGCGCGGGAGGCGCGGGAGGAGCCGGCGGACTCTGCGGCGCGACACCGTGGTCGGGGGCAGGCGGCGCCACCGGAGCGGCCGGCGCGGGCGGCTCCGGCGTGTACGGCGCCTGCGGCGCCTCAGAGGCTGGCTGACCGGCATCCTGCGGCGGAGTGTACGGCGCTGGTTCCGGCGTGTACGGTGCCTGCGGCGCAGCATCCACCACCGGGAAACTCTGCGCAGGAGCCGGCGCCGCGTACGTCGGGTAGCCGGTGTAGTAGGCGTTCCAGTCCGGCGAGCCGTCGGGCAGCACCGGCAGCGGCGTGCGTCCGTCGGCATAGGTCGGCCATGCCTGCTGGGGCTGCGCGGCCTGCACAGGCATGCCCTGCGGCGGCTGCGGGGCCTGCGGACGCGGGGCGCGCGGGGCGAACAGCGCGTTCAGCAGGGGGATCAGCGTGGTGCCCACCGCGACGAGGATGGCGAGCGCGATCACGATGCGCCAGTACAGGTCGTTGTAGCGGAGCTCATCCGGGAAGGTGAGGAAGAAGACCAGCATCGCCACGAGCAGCGCGAGCATGACGAAAGTCACGATCACGATGACGCGAGTGAACGTCGTCACGTAGCGTTCCGCGGCGCGCAGGAACAGCCGCACGTGCAGCAGAGTGAGCTGGAGGATCCCGACGACCACGAGGAACTGCACAACCCGCATGCCGGCGGGCGAGCTGCTGAATCCGTACCCGTAGTCCGGCGCGGGGGCGGGCAGCCAGATCTTGACGGCGCCGACGAGCAGCACGACGATCCAACTGATCATGCTCGCCAGCACGAGCCATTCAGGGCGCCGCGCGGCGACGTTCGACTCGACGATCGCGATCCCGGCGAACGCGGCCAGCAGCAGGATTGTGAGGAACGCGCGGCCGATGATGCCGTCCTGGTCACCGATGAGCACCCAGACCACGCACACGATGGCCGCCGCGATCAGCGACCCGATCGCGATCCAGATCGCACCGCGCATCAGTTTCGAGGTCGTGGACGTGGACGTCGGCTGCGGCGCTGTTTCAGACATGAGGGTCCTCCCGGTCGCTCTCATCCTGCCATGCGACGCGATGGCGCGAACGGATGCTGAGCATAAGTCCAGCCAGCACCGCGTCAGCGAGCCGCTTTCCTCGACGCGGCGGCGAAGCCCGCCACGCGGGCCTTCGCCTCCGGCGTGTCGAACGCCGCGCCGATCGAGCGGGCCTCCTCGGCCAGCTGCTCGGCGAACGCGCGCGACGGCTGCGAGCGCACCAGACGCTTCGCGTGCCCGTACGCGCCTGCGGCGCCGGCCAGCCAGAATCGTGCGACCTGCTCGGCGCGCTCGCGCACGGCATCCGCCTCGGCCGCGGCATCCGCACCCTCCGGTCCCGACACCGCTTCGGCGACCAGACCCCACTCCACGGCTTCGGATGCCGACAGCATCCGATCCTGCAACACCAGCTGCAGCGCCCTGCGCTCCCCGACCGCCCGCGCCAGCTGCGCCGAGACCGACAGGTCGGGCGTGAGGCCGATGTTGGCGTAGAGGCTGCCGATCTTCGAGCTCGCTCCGACGACTGCGTAGTCGCTGCACATCAGAATGCCCAGGCCCCCGCCGGCGGTCGTGCCGTGCGCGGCCGCGACGACCGGGATCGCCGAGGTGGTCAGCGAGAGAATGCCCTCGTTGATCACATGTGCGAGCGCGGTGATGTCCTCGCCCCCGCCCATGCCGCTGGCCATCGCGAGCACGTCTCCCCCGGCGCAGAACGCCCGCCCGTTGGCATCCAGCATGATCGCCCGCACGTCTTCGCGCGCGACCGCTTCAGCCGTGACGTCGCGCCAGGCCATGGCCAGGTCGGCGTCGAACGCGTTCAGACTCTCGGGCCGGTTCAGCGTGAGGCGCGCAAGGCCCTCATCGACCGTGAGGAGGATGGAATCAGTCATGGCTCTCCTTTGATGCGCGGACTTCAGTCCCAGCCTATCCGGGACTCGGACTCACTCCTCACTGAGAACCCGCACCACGAACTTCTCCATGCGGTGGCGGGTTCCGTCCAGGCGCATGTCGACCTGACCGGGCGCGCGCACCTCGTTCGGAGCGAGCGGATGCGCCAGGCGCACGTTGTCGTGGCAGGACAGGTCCGCACAGATGTACGTGCCGGCGCTGTCGCCACGACGCCCCTTCGCTCCTCCACGACGCGCGGTGAGCAGCGCCACCTGATTGCCGGGCTGCAGCGTGTGGCAGATGTTGCACATACCGGAGCGGACGCGCGCGGGGTCTGTCGCACGCAGCACGATCCCCAGGGGCGCGCCGTCGTGCTCCACGATCACAACCGCGCGACGACTGGATTCGGGGTCTCGCCAGGCGAGGAAGTCGATGTAGTCCCAGTCGGTGAGAATGAAGTCGTGCGGCATCCCGATCTCGGCGATCTCATCGGCATCCGCATTCCGGATCGCATCCCGGATCTGAGCCTCGGTCAGTGGTCGCATCGATTCAGTCTAGGAAGTCGTCGGGGGACGCGCGCGACCTCGCACCGTCCGCCCGCTTCACGAGAAATCACTTTCTGCATGAGACATACGTGCTCGCATGGCTTCTCATGCGAAAAGTGGTTTCTCGCGGGAAGGGCGGATGCGGGAAGGCCGGGCGCGCTACTGCGCCACGTCGAACAGGCCGTGCGCGCCGCGCTCGGCATCGATCATGAAGTGCGACACGAACGGGTACGTGCCTTTCTCGGGAAAGGTCAGCTCGACGAACCCGCCCTGCGCCGGCTGCAGCCCGAGCGCCTGCGAACCGGTGTGGACCGACCTGTTGAGCAGGTACGCGCCCTCGAACCAGACCGTGTCGAACTGGCCGCCGATCACATGGAAGCTCGTCGGTCGCTCGAGCCCGGCATCCAGCACCCACACCCGCACACGCTCGCCGACCTTCGCGGTCAGCGGCGCGTGGTCGTACTGGTTCGCGTAGCCGTTGAAGGTCACCAGGTCGGGGTTGCGCGTGGCGATCCTGTCCGCGTCGACCTCGCCGCCGTCGTGGTCACCCAGGTAGTACTCTCCCTGCACGAGCACGTAGCTGCGATCGACCGTGAGCAGGTCGTCGGGCTCGATCACCACGCCGCCGTACATGCCGTTGGCGATGTGCGCCGTCATCGGCATGGTCGAGCAGTGATACATCCAGATGCCGGCGCGGGTCGCGGTGAACGTGTAGGTCAGGCTCTCACCCGGCGCGATCGTGCGCATCGGGCGGTCGGGCGCGAGGGCTCCGGCGTGGAAGTCGATGGAGTGCCCCATCGACCCCTTGTTCACGAGCGTGATGACGAACTCATCGCCCACCCTGCCGTGCAGCAGCGGTCCTGGTGCGGATCCGTTGTAGGTCCACAGGGTCTGGGTGATGCCCGGCGCGACCTCCTTCTTCTCATCGCGCACGGTGAGGGTGAGCTCGCGGGTGACGGGAGAATCGGATGCCGGCAGCGGATCCAGCACGGCCGGGTACGGCGTGAACCCCGGGCCGGGTTCGGCATCCATCCCCGGCATGGCGCCCATGTCGTGTCCGGCGTGCTCTCCGGCATCCGCTCCGTCGGTCGCAGCCGGCGCCGGGCCGGCGGGCGCTCCCGTCGCGACGATCTGCATCGTCATCCCCATCTGCCGGTGGCCGACGATGGAGCACCAGCCGTCGAGATCGCCGGTGATCACGCCCACGTCGATGGTCTCGGACTGTCCAGGGGTGAGCCGCTTACCGGCGATGCCGTTCGCGAAGACCAGGTCGTGGATCAGCGACGCGTCGGTGTTGGTGATCTCGATGATCAGGCGCGTGCCGACGGGAACCTCGATGCGGTTCGGCGTGAAGCGCATGTTCGCCGCTTCGACCTGCACGGTCTGCACCGGGGCATCCGCATCTCCGGTCGGCGCCGAACTCCAGCCGAGGCCGACCGGATCCGCCGCCGCGGTCCCCGCGACGACGAGCAGCACCGCCAGCAGTCCCGCGACGGCCTGGCCGGCACGGCGTCCGTGCGGCTGCTCGCCCTCCGGAACCATCGGTCCGTGCCGGCGTTCGAACTTCTGCGCCCGGGCTGGATCAGAAATGCCGCGGGCTGCGGCATCCTGCGTCGAGGCTGGATCAGAAATGCCGCTGGGGGCCGCTTCGGAGGAGCGTTTCTGATCCACGTTGCGCGCAGGCGCGGCCGCCAGCGCCTTGGCGCGACGCTGCGCGCGCATCGCGAGCAGCATCACGACCAGGAAGGAGGCCATCGCGATCAGGTACAGCACGGATGCCGCCACACGCATCAGACTCGACACCGGCAGCGCGCACACGGCGAGCGCGGCATTCGCGACAGTGACCCGGAGGGGACCTGCCGCATCGAACCCGGTGGTGCCGACGCGCACTGGCGTCGGGCCCCCGCCGAGCACGACCGGGATCAGATAGCTGAGTGCACCGATCACCACCTGGGCGGCGAAGCCGGCCGCGAGGTACGGCACGATCTGATCGGCGAGGCTCGCGAGCGCCTCGAACCCCGTGCCATCGGTGGCCGCGACGACGGCGCCGACGGCGAGCATGCCCACCGCACCCGCCCACCACACCAGCGCCATGCCGACGGAGAGAGCCGAGAAGCTGCGCGGAGCCTTCTGCCGGGCGGCGCGGAACAGCGAGATGCCGATGATCACGAGCCCGGCCAGGTAGGCGATCAGCCCCAGCGCCACGATCAGCAGCTGCGCGAGCGCTGCTCCGGTGGCGGCCGCTACGACGCCGGCGGCCAGCAGGGGCAGCGCGCGGGCGGCGCCGGATGCCGCGTGCTCGTCGGCGCGGGTGCGCAGGATCGTCGGCCAGAGGGTCACCACCGTGCCGGCGACGGTCAGGCCGATCCAGCCCAGCACGTTGAGGAAGGCATGCGCGAGCACGAGGTTCGGTGCGCCGTCCCCACGCGCCAGCCAGGCGCCCAGTGATGCGCCGATGGCGAGCAGGGCGGCGGATGCGATGTAGTACCGGATCGTGCGTCCGAACCGGCCCGGCATGCTGGTGCGTGCCCGGTGGATCAGACTCACGCCGTGCCAGATCACGGCTACGACGAGCGCGGTCGCGCCGAGGAGCGTGACCGGCCAGACGTGCGTGAGGACTCCGATGATGACGATCGCGGCACCGGCGTTGGACAGGATCAGGCGGATGTTCTGGGTGCGGCGGTCGGCATCCGTCGCCCTGCTGCGCAGCAGCGCGAAGGAGAAGTACTGACTCCACGTCAGGATCGCGTGCGTGACCGCGCCGAGCAGCAGCAGGTGCAGCATCAGCCAACCCGGCATCGGCACGGCACGGTGTGCGATCGCCGCGATGACCGTCAGCAGCAGCCAGACAACGGTGGGGATGTCGCGCATCGGCCAGAATCCGCGGTTCTTCGCCGGGGTCGCGGGCGTGGTGCCCGCTGCCGGGGGCGTGGCGCCCAGAGAGGGGCTCATGCTGTGGTCCCCTCGGCATCCGGAGTCGCATCGGCGCCCGTTCGCTCTCGCCCACCCGTGCGGGAGCCCGTTCGCCCACCCGTTCGGGAGGAGAACTCACGCATGGGAGGAGAATTCTGAAGCATCCGTCCTCCCGAGCCGGAGTTCTCCTCCCGAGCATGTGGGGCGGAGGCAGGGGATGCAGATACAGCACGCTTCACGGGACCCAGCACCGCGCTCGTGACAGCGGTCAGCAGGAACAGCAGCAGCGCGATCACCCCGAGCACGCCGCCGATCTGCCAGGCGACCGGGACCCCGAGCCCGTCGCCGATCCACACCCGCACGACCAGCGCGACCTGCAGCACCATGATCGGCGCCCAGAACGCGGGCCGGTACGGCAGCGGAATGTGCAGCACGGCCGGCAGGATCGTCGTCGCGTGCGCCATGATCATCGAGAACGTGTACCCGAGGAACACCGCGTGGATCACGGCATCGTACGCGGGCTGATCCGACGGGTAGCCGAGCAGCAGCACGAGCGCGGCGACCGCCAGCCACACGTACCCGGCGAGGATGCACGCCGCCATGTACCGGGTCACCCCCTGCGCGCGGATCGTGCGCCGTGCGACATCGTGCACGTTCAGCCAGCCGGTCAGCGAGAGCAGCACCACGCCGAGCAGCATCGCCCCGGCGTCCGGGAAGACGAGTCCCACGACCAGCGCGGCGGTCACGACCCAGGCGTGCACCAGCAGGCGGATGCCGGCCTGCGGCCCCATCGTGATGCGGGCGAGCTCCACGCGCTCGGCGGCGATCGTGAGCACGAGGAATCCGATCAGCCAGGGGATGATGCGGGTCATCTCGTCCTGGCCGATCCAGATCACGGCGCCGACCAGTCCGAGGCCGGCGGCGAGCAACTGTGTGAGCAGAGCGGCGTCGTACTGCCGTCGCCAGAGGGGGATGTACAGCAGCAGGAAGGATGCTGCACCCGCGGCCAGCACGATCTTGGCGACGACCAGCGGCACCGGCGTCGCGATGAGCAGGATCCCGCCGAGCCCCAGCAGCGCAGGCGCGAAGAACCCGATCGTGCGGGCATAGGCGGTGGCGCGCTCGAGGCTGATCAGAGTGCCGACGAAGCCGAGCGCGAGCAGCATGCCGTGCACATCCGGCAGCCGGTCAGTGGTGACCGGAGCGGGCAGACCGAGCAGCAGCATCCCGGCGTCGAGGCCGGCGAGCAGGGCGAGACCGGCGGGCAGCATCCACAGCATCCGGACCGGAACTCGTCGTCGGGGTGCCGTCCCGCGTGGTGCGGTGCTCACGACGCAGCGCGCAGCTGCAGGATGCACGCACCGTTCGCGTGGAACGGCAGCAGCCTGGCATCCGTCTGCGGGTCGCGGGAGCCGACGATGCCCGCCAGCATGCCCTCATGCACGGCGCAGACCACGTCGGTGCGGCGTGCCGCGGCGGCCAGCAGCGGGCAGCGATGCAGCACGATGTCCTCCCCGTCGACAGCGGGGGCGAAGCCCTGCTGGCGCATCACGTCGATCGCGAGCGTGCGCGGGTCGTCGGCGGCATCCGTCTGCTGCTCGACGATCTCGCCACCCCAGCGGATGCCGGAGGCACGGGCCTGCGCGGCCGGATCGTCGCTGACGCGGATGAGGGTGTCGGCGAGGGTCAATGCCAGTCCTGCATAGGGGTTCACGACGTCGGCGGGCGGAGCCTGCCAGCGCCAGCCCGGACGGCCTCGGCCCTGGATCTCGGCTCGAATTCGGCGCAGCCTGCCGTCGACGCGCAGCCGTGCGAGGTGCTCGCGGACGGTGTTCTCGTGCAGACCGGTCGCGGACACGATCTCGGCGGTGGATGCGGTGCCGCGGGACTCGACCTCGCGGAGAATGCGCTCGCGCGTGGGTGAGAGGCGCTGACCGTCGTTTCCGCGCGGTGCGTCGTCTCCGGACGTCCGATTGTTTTCCACGGTCTTCATTGTAATAAAATCAGGAGCGAATCATCCACATGCAGAGTTGGAGAAGAACATGGGCCACATCGACATCCACCGGTCGAGGTCAGAGGCGGTCAACCAGTCCCCCACCGCGGGCTGCACCTGCGGCGAGGTCGATGAGGAGCTTCCCGAACTCGACGTGCAGACCATCCCTCACGCCGTGCGTCACGCCGCGATCTTCGGTGCGATCGAGTCGCTGCGCCCGGGCGCCGCCATGGTCATCTCGGCCACGCACAACCCGGTGCCCCTGCTCACCCAGCTCGAGGCGAAGCACGGTGCCGCCTTCAAGACCCGCTACCTCGACGAAGGCCCCGAGCGCTGGCGCATACTGGTGCGCAACGCGGCATGAGCCGGCACCGGGAGCCCTGATCGATCGGAGTCCTGATCGATCGGCCTGCACATCGCGCGTTCGCCGACGAACTTTCCACACCTGCTGGAGACAGTTGCGTGCACCGTGCGGGAACGCCGTAGGGTCGATGGCACTTCGGCGTCCGCTGGAGCAGAATGGAGGCATGTTCGTGTCAGCCGACGTGATCGGAATGATCATCTCCCTGTTCGCCTTCGCCGTGGCGATCCTGGGCGGCGTGGGCTGGATGATCGGACATCGGACGAAGCTCATGGACGAGCGATTCGATGCCTTCGGCGCACGGTTCGACGGTCGGTTCGACGGTGTCGACGCACGATTCGAAGGTGTCGACGCGCGGTTCGACGCCGTCGACGCACGATTCAATGGTGTCGACGCACGACTCGATCGAGTCGAGAACCGAATCGATCGAGTCGAGAACCGACTCGACAAGGTCGAGACCGGACTGAGCAGCCTCAAGGACGAACTCGTCGAGGTGAAGATCGCGATCGCGCGGTTCGAAGGTCCGGAGAAGCGTCTGCAACGCATCTGAAGCGGGCAGCAGGGCCTGAGCCGCGCGTAGAGCGCAGGACACGATGTCGGTGACCTGTGGGAGATTCTGTGCATGGAAGCTCTCGTGCTGCGCCTGTGGACTACCGACGATCTGCCGCTGCTACAGCGCGGGAACACCCCGGAGATGACCATGCATCTCAATGGCCCCGAGACCGAGGAGCAGTTGCAGCAGCGGCATGAGCGCTATCTGCGGCTGGGCGCATCCGGACAGGCGCGCACCTTCGTGATCCTCGAAGCGGACGAGCCGGTGGGGTCCATCGCGTACTGGAAGACGGACTGGCACGACCAGCCGGCCCTCGAGTCCGGATGGTTCGTCGTACCCGAGGCGCAGGGCAGAGGCATCGCGTCTCGAGCGCTCGCGTCGGTCATCGACGACGCCCGCGCGCACCGCGGCGAGAGGCGGATGCTGACCGCCTGTCCCGCCGTCGAGAACCTCGCCTCCAACGGCGTGTGCCGCCGCAACGGCTTCACACTGCACGGCACGTTCACCGAGTCCTTCCGCGGCTCGGAGCTCACCCACAGCGACTGGGCGCTGGATCTGACCGCCGAGTGAGCTCATGACGATCACGGTCGGACCTACGGTGATAGTGTTATCGTATTAGATAACAGAGGTGAAAGCATGAGCATCGCAACGTCTTTGCGTCGGGCGCGGAAGCGGTCCGGCGCGACCCTCCGAAGCATTGCCGCGCGCTCCGGCGTCGCCCCCGGCAACCTCAGTGCTATCGAGAACGGGCACCGCGCCCCCACCACATCCACAGTGGACAAGATCTCTTCCGCCATCGGCATCGACTGGATTCCCTACGCGACCCACGGACGCTCCCCCGCTGCGCGCGCCGCGGAAGAGATCACCTGCGCTGAAGCTGACGGTCGGCACGCACAGGCATATCGACGATTCATTCAACTCGCCGATGATCTTGCGTCCGCTGACCCGGTGACACGCGTTCTCCTCTCTGCAGAAGAACCGGATGACTCCTCGTCTCGATGGTTGGATGCCATTGCCGCACTCCTAGAAGTGCGCTTGCAGGAAGCATCCGCCCCAGTCCCGTCCTGGGTCGTGGAACGCACAGGCCATCCCGACGCCGTGTGGGAGCCTCAGCGCAGCGTCCGACCACTTCCGCTGTCTGCGGACCGCGAGCAGGTGCCACCAGAGTTCCTCCGCCGAGGCGTCGCTGTCGAGCAGGGCGAGTTGGCCAGCGTCTGATACGCCCCCTCCGTACGGCTGAAGGATTATGTCTGGCACTCTCACCCGCGATGAGATCATCGACGGCATCCGCGATCTCATCACTCGACTACGGGATGCTGGACACACCGCAACAATTCAGATCGTGGGCGGCGCCGCCATCGCACTCACGGTCGACGGCGACCGACAGGCGACGGTGGACGTGGACGGCCCCATCACACCGCTCGAAGAGGTCAAAGCGGTCGCGCGCCAGATCGCAGGCGAACGCGATTGGCCTGCGGACTGGGTGAACGACAAGGCGAAGATCTTTCTTCCGGACGACATGGGACGCAGCCCCGAGTGGGTGACGCTTTACGACGAAGACGGGATCCTCGTCCAGACGGCGTCGCCGGCCATGCTGTTGGCGATGAAACTCCGCGCGGTGGAGCGTCGCGGTCTGCGTGACATGGAGGATGTCGCAGTCCTACTGGCCGTCATCGGCGTCGAGACGGCCGACGGTGCAGAGGAGTTGTTGAACGAGTTCTTCCCAGGAGAGGACCTGTCCCCTCGAACGCACGACCGCGTGCAGAAAGTCTTGGACGCGGGCCTCCCGCCCGTTGAGCGCCCGGCTCCGCCCGATTTCTCCTGATCGCTACCGAACAGCGCCATCATCAGCGCATGACGATCACGGCCGGACCTACGCCCGCAGACGGATGAAGGCCCCCGCACTGCGAGGGCCTTCATTCACATGGTGGCAAGTACAGGATTCGAACCTGTGAAGTCGATGACGGCTGATTTACAGTCAGCTCCCTTTGGCCGCTCGGGCAACTTGCCAGTGCACCCCCGTCCGGCTTGTCCAGTCAACCGGGGGCGCGAAGATCAAGCATACCGGTCAGAACCGGCGTCAAGAAATCGAGCCCGATGGCGTGGTTTACAGGATTCCCTGGCCCAGAGCGTCGGGGAAGACATGGATGACATCGGAGGCGCTGCCGATCAGGCGCATCCCGTCGAAGAGCGAGACGGTCACGGTGTACTTCATGTCTTCTGCGATCCCGAGCCGCGTGCGGGCCGTCAGTGCGAAGACGACGGGCCCGAGGTCCACGACAGCATCAGCTGCGACGGACGCGGCCGTGAGGGTGAACGACTGCGAGGTCTCATCGCTGGAGAGACTGACGTACTCGAGATCGAGACCGCCGCCTCTGATCGAGTCGGTCTTCAGATGCCTCTGGGTGATCGTTCGCGGCCCGAGGACGGCGCCGGGAATGTCGATGACGGCGAAGCCCCGCGCAATCGTGTCTTCGCTGATCTGAACCGCGGGAACGCCGGACTGCCAGGTGATGCCGATGACTCCCGTGATCGGGCCGATGATCTCGGCGGGCCCGTTGCGGAGCACCACGCTGTTCGGAACCTGTGGCCACAGAGCGGGAAAATGAGACGTCATCGTGGACTCCGTGCCATCCAGCACTGCGAACGTATCCACGTTCGCCGGCACGCCATCCCACGCCACCGTCGGGCTGCCACCGCTGGCCAGCGCGGAGGGCACCGCGGCAGCCGCGGCGATGACGGGAACCGACCATGCACCCGCCAGAACAGCACGGCGCGACAGTGCGCTCCTGACTTCTTCAGCCATGGGTCGTTTCTCCCGTTCGGGTGGGCGCCGACACCCCTGCTCTCGGCCTCTTCGGCCACAATCTAGCGCGAGGCTCACGGCGCTGACAACAGGTCTGCGTCAGGTGTCGACCCGGTCGATGTCCGACAGTTCGAGCGACTCGGGCGTGCGCAGCAGCCCTCCTTCTGACCGGACCGTCGCCGCGGCGATCGCCATGGCCCGCTCCAGGAGCCGTCGCCATTCGGCATCCGACGAAGGATGCTCGTGCATGAGCCCCTCGGCGACAGCGGCGAGCGTGGCATCCCCGGCTCCGACGGTGTCGACGATCGGACCGGGCAGCACGGCGATCGGGGCCGTCACCTCACCGGCATCCGACTCCAGCACGGCGCCGTCAGCGCCGGCGGTCGCCAGGACGGCGCGGGTCCCCAGTCCGCGCAGGCGAGCCCGCAGAGCGTCCAGATCACCGTCGTAGAGCAGCACCGCATCATCCGCGCCGACCTTGATCAGCTCCGCGCGAGCGGCGAGCTCCTCGAAGCCGCGCACGAACTCCGCTCGGTCGTGCAGCATCCCCGCACGCGGGTTCGGATCGATCACCAGGCGCGCGGCGCCCACGGCATCCGACAGGGCCGCGACCTCTGCCCGGACATCGAACGGGAAGCAGCTGACGGCCACCAGCGCGGCTTGCGAGATCGCCGCGCGCGCCTCGTCGGAATAGCGGATGCTGCGCCGCTGCGCGGCCTCGTTGAACTCGTACTGCGGCTCGCCGTTCTCCGCCCGCACGATCGCCCGCGAGGAGCCGAGCGCCGACGGGCTCTCGATCAGCGCCACGCCGTGATCGGACAGGTACTCGCGGATGTGATCGCCGGCGGCATCCGCTCCGACCATCGCGATCAGCATGACCGGAACCCCCAGCCGCCGCAGCCCCACCGCCACATTCAGCGCGGCTCCCCCGACCAGTTCGCGGACGCCCCTCGCATCCCGGATCTCATCGATCAGCGCGTCGCCGATGACGACGACTCCCGTGTTCTCAGTGCTCACTCCGCGAGACTACCGCGGGGCGTGGCGACGGCACGGCACACGGTTCACCCTGGGACAGGAGATTCGGCGAATACAGGACGATCCGCGCTGGATCCTCCTGTCCCGGCTCGAAGTCCTGTCCCGGGTCAACGGATCGCCGCGGGGTACGGCGGCGGCGCGGCGCGCACCACCCGGCATCCACCGCCCCTATCCTGTGGGCATGAAGCTCCGCGACGGCGCGGTTGCCGCGCTCTTTCTCGCAGGCATGGTGATGCTGGCGGCCTGCACGCCCGCCCAGGACGGCCGCGCCCCGAGCGGGAGCTCTTCGCCTCCGGCATCCACACCCTCGTCCACCCCGCCGCAGCCGACCTCGAGCCCGACACCGACCGTCGAGCCGGTCGACCTGCCGAAGGACTGCCGGGCGATCCTCTCTGCGGCCGTGCTGGCGCAGCTGAAGGACGTGCCCCTGAACGACCCCGGCTTCGGCGAGAGCGGCACGCTCGAGGACGGGACGCTGATGTGCATCTGGGGCGACCCGAGTGCCGACACCACCGGGCTCACGACCCGGATCGAGCGGATGCCGCGCGGGACGGCGCTCGAGATGCTCAACGCCCTCGTCGAGAAGGAGGGCTACACCTGCTTCACGCCGTCCGGCGGAACGCGGTGCGAGAAGACCTGGAAGAACGACACCTATCCGGTCACCGACGGCCGCACACTGTTCTGGCGCGACGACATCCTGATCGACACGCGCTACTCCAATCTCGCTCCGAAGGGCTACACGTCCAGCATCGTGACGAGCCTCTGGTCCTGACCCGGGCACGTCCTGACCCGGGCACGTCCTGACCCGGGCACGACGAAGGCCCCGGCCCTCCGAAGAGGGGCCGGGGCCTCAGTCACTCAGTACTCAGTCGTGTTCGCGACTTCGTCGCTCGACAACGTCAGTTGTAAGTACCGGGCGTGATGTCGTCCGTCGAGAACGCGTCGAAGTCGACGTAGCCGAAGTCGCCATCGGCGTACGCCCCGTCGGATGCGAAGATCCGGTTCGGGTAGCGCTCGCTCTTGGCCTCTTCCGTCGCCTCGACCGTGATGTCGCGGTAGCGGCGCAGACCGGTGCCGGCGGGGATGAGCTTTCCGATGATGACGTTCTCCTTGAGACCGATCAGCGGGTCGCTCTTGCCCTCCATGGCAGCCTGCGTGAGCACACGGGTCGTCTCCTGGAACGAGGCGGCCGACAGCCACGACTCGGTCGCCAGCGACGCCTTGGTGATACCCATCAGCTCCGGACGACCCGACGCGGGGCGCTTGCCCTCTGCCACGGTCTCGCGGTTGATCTGCTGGTAGCGCTTCAGGTCGACCATCTCACCCGGAAGCAGCGCGGTGTCGGCGTGGTCGACCACGGTGACCTTGCGCAGCATCTGGCGGACGATGACCTCGATGTGCTTGTCGTGGATCGGCACACCCTGCGAGCGGTACACGCCCTGCACGCCGTTGACGAGGTACTTCTGCACCTCGCGGGCGCCCATGACGCGCATGACCTCCTTGGGGTCGAGCGTGCCGACCTGCAGGGGCTGGCCCACCGTGACGTGCTGGCCGTCCTCGACGAGGAGGGTCGCGCGCCGCAGCACCGGGTAGACGTGCGGCTCGTCGCCGTTGTCGGGCGTGAGGATGACCTTCTTGGCCTTGTCGGTCTCGTCGATCGTGATGCG
>Ga0160443_100845_pt1 | contig 14807 bp, 17 predicted proteins | sample HID1972I_E1MG_FD_108244 | JGI IMG/M metagenome (GOLD analysis project Ga0160443, IMG submission 108244) | Enriched pill bug-associated microbial communities from UW Madison campus, WI, USA - HID1972I_E1 MG | ecosystem: Host-associated > Arthropoda: Insects > Digestive system > Unclassified ... | reverse complement strand
CGACGCCCTCGAAGGAGTCGATGATGGTGATCTCCTTCTCGGTGCCGTCCGAGAGCTTGACCCAGCCCGGTGCGATGGAGCCCGCGTACAGGAAGACGCTGGACAGGCCCAGTCGGGCACTGGCCATCAGCATGCCGGGGATCGACTTGTCGCACCCGGCCAGAAGCACGCTCCCGTCGAGGCGCTCGGCCATCATGACGGTCTCGACCGAGTCGGCGATGACCTCGCGGGAGACCAGCGAGAAATGCATGCCCTCGTGGCCCATCGAGATGCCGTCCGAGACCGAGATGGTGCCGAACTGGAGCGGGTACCCGCCGCCGGAGTGCACGCCCTCCTTGGCCCCCTGTGCGAGCCGGTCCAGGCTCAGATTGCACGGGGTGATCTCGTTCCAGCTCGACGCGATGCCGATCTGGGGCTTGTCCCAGTCGGCGTCGCCCATGCCTACGGCGCGGAGCATCCCGCGAGAGGTGGTCGCCTCGATGCCGTCGGTGACGACTCGGCTGCGCGGCTTGATGTCGATTTCTGAATGTGCGCCGGGCGCACCGGAATGAGCTTCGCGGGAGGACATGACGGAAGTCTATTCCCGACCCGAGCCGCGTTCGGTCGCAATGACGCCAAGGAGCCGTGCGACCTCCTGTGGAGTGTCCACACGCAGCGTCGCCGCGGTCTCTCCTCTCCCGACGCGCACTCCGAGATCGTCATTGGTCAGCACGCGCATCGCATCCTCATCCGTGACGTCGTCGCCGGCGAAGAGGATCGCGGTCGCACCGGTGCGTGCCCGAAGCGCGGCGATGGCGGCATCCTTGCCCTCTGCACGCGAGGAGAACTCCAGGATGCGGTCTCCCGTCCTCCGCCGCCACAGCGCCGCACGTCGAGCCATCACGTCGTCGACGGCGGCGAAGGCGGCGCGCTCCACATCAGGATCCGCGGGCCGCCCGTGAATGCCCACCCCGAACGTCTTGCGCTCCAACTCGACGCCCGGATAGTCGGACAGCAGCGGCTCGAGCTCGTCGAACAGGGATTCGCGGAGTTCGCGCTCCTGCGCCTGCTCTTCGGCATCCGCCTCGCCCTCGCCCGGGAACCAGTACTGCGCGCCGTGGGAGCCCGCAAGCAGCACGGGCGAGTCGTCGGAGTGCTCGGCGATCTCGCGCAGATGCACCAGGCTGCGGCCCGAGACGTAGGCCACGAACGTGTCGGGCAGCGCCGCGAGCCGTTCGACGGCATCCGCCACCTCGGGCAGCGCGCGTGCGCTCATGGGATCCGGCACCAGGGGGGAGGCGGTCCCGTCGAAGTCCAGCGCGATCAGCAGCACCGGGGTGCGGGCGATGCCAGTGACGGCGGCGTCGCGGGCATCCGATGTCCAGTGGCGGGTCATGCCTGCTCCCCGTCGCGGTCTCGGCGTCGTTGGGCGGCCTGCTCCAGCGCCCTCAGGAACGACTGCGACCAGTCGTTGACATCGTGCTCAAGCACACGCTTGCGCAGCGACCGCATCCGACGGCTCTGCTCGTGACGCGGCATCTCGATGGCGGTGACGATGGCATCCTTCATGCCCTCGATGTCGTGCGGGTTGATGCGCACGGCCTGACGGAGCTCATCGGCGGCGCCGGTGAACTCACTGAGCACCAGGACTCCCCGGTTGTCGGCGCGGGTGGCGACGTACTCCTTGGCCACGAGGTTCATCCCGTCGCGCAGCGCGGTGACGAGCATGACGTCGGCGGCGAGATACATCGCCACCATCTCCTCGCGAGGGAAGCCCTGGTGCAGGTAGCGGATGGCCGTGTGCCCGAGGGTGTCGTGGTTGCCGTTGATGCGGCCGATGGCGAGCTCGACCTCGTCGCGCAGCAGCATGTAGGCGTTCACCCGCTCGCGGCTGGGGCTCGCGACCTGTATGAAGGCCACGTCCTCCACCGAGATGCGGCCCTGGTCCAGGAGTTCGCCGTACGCCTTGATGCGGTGGCCGATCCCCTTCGTGTAGTCCAGCCGGTCCACGCCGAGCAGGATGTGCTTGGGGTTGCCCAGTCCCTCGCGGATCTCCACGGCGCGGGCGCGGATGTCGGCGCGCTGCGCCAGTTCCCGGTACGGAGTCGTGTCGATGGAGATCGGGAACGCCCTCACCTGACTGACGCGGCCATCCGGCATCGCCACCGTCGTGGCCTTGGTCTCGTAGCCCAACCGCCGCTTGGTCGCGGCGAGGAAGCTCGCCGCATCCTGCGAGCGCTGGAAGCCGATCACGTCCGCGCCGAGCAGGCCGCGCAGCACCTGGTCGCGCCACGGCAGCTGGGCGTAGAGCCCGTGCGAGGGGAACGGGATGTGATGGAAGTAGCCGATCGTGATGTCGGGGCGCAGGCTGCGCACCATCTCCGGCACGAGCTGCAGCTGATAGTCGTGCACCCAGACCGTGCCGTTCTTCGCGACGGCCGCGGCGGCCGCCTCGGCGAAGCGCAGGTTGACCGAGACGTACGCCTCCCACCATTCGCGGTGGTACTGGGGCGGTGCGATGACGTCGTGGTACAGCGGCCAGATCGTGTCGTTGGAGAAGCCCTCGTAGTACTCCTCGATGTCCTCCTCGCTGAGCGGCACAGGGATCAGGCGGATGCCGTCGGCGTCGAAGGGCGCGAGCTCGACGTCGGGCATGCCCGCCCAGCCGACCCAGGCGCCGTCGACGCTGCGCATCATCGGCTCGAGCGCGGCGACGAGGCCCCCTGGCGAGGTGCGCCAGATCTCCTCCCCGTCTGCTGTCACTATGCGGTCCACCGGAAGGCGGTTGGCGACGACGACGAACTCTGCGGCGACCATGGGACTCCTCTGCTCGGTGACTCCAGGCTACCGAGCGCGGGCGGAGTCAGCGCAGGGGTGGCGACAGCAGCCTGTTTGCGATACCGGCGGCCACGACGATTCCCGCGGAGGCGAGCGGCATGAGTAGTGCGGGTCCGGAGCCCGCCCTCTCGGCGAGTTCGCCCGTGATGGCGGCGGCGGCGGACTGTCCTACGACGACGCCGGAGCCGAGCATGGTCATGACCGTGGCGGAGCGACCCAGCGGGCTGCGAGCGGCGCCCAGGCTGTACAGGGTGACCAGAGTCGGCCCGATGCCGATGCCCAGCAGCGCCAGCGCGAGCGTCATCGTCGGAACGTCGGATGCGCCGGAGACGAGCAGGGAGCCGCCCAGCAGGATGACTCCGAAGAAGAGCCAGCGGGCGTGCAGGGTGAACCGGGGTGGCAGCCAGGCCACGCCGAGGGCGAGGATCGCCGAGCCGATGCCCATCACTCCGTACAGCAGTCCGGCCTGCTCGGCGGCGCCGCGGTCGGCCATGAACGAGGTCAGCGAGGTGAGCATGGAGCCGAAGAACAGGCCGACACCGAAGATCCCGACGACGACCACCAGCAGAACCGGGCGGAACAGCTCCGAAGCAGGCGACGGAGCGGAGCCGTCCTCGCCGCGCGCCGCCGAGACGTGGCGGGCCGTCGGATGCAGGGCGAAGGCGCCGACGAAGATCAGGGTGAGAGCGGATGCCAGGGCGATCGGCGCCCACGGCGTGATCAGCGATGCCAGCACCCCCACGATGAACGGACCGAAGACGAACACGGTCTCGTCGGCTGCGGACTCGTAGGACATGGTGGCCGATGTCGTTCGTGCGTGCAGAGCCTGCGGCATCCGTTCATCGATGATCGTCACCAGCCGGGACCGCGACATCGGCGACACCTGAGGAGCCGTCGCGCCGATCGCGAAAGCGGACAGCAGCACGAATGCCTGATCCAGGGGGCTGTAGACGACCACGGCGAATGCCGCGAGCATGACCGCGTTCAGCACCGCTGCGGCGATCAGCACGGGGCGTTGACCGTAACGGTCCGCGGCAGCTCCCAGGAACGGGCCGATCAGGGCCGTTCCCAGTCCGACGGCGGCGGAGGTGATGCCGCCCAGCCCCAGCGAGCCGCGGGCGGTGACGACGACCGTGAGGACACCGACGACCATCATGGCGAAGGGGAGTCGCGCGACGAACGCGATGACGAAGTACGGCAGGCCCGCGAGGCGGATCAGGCTCGGAGAGGAGGAGGAAGAAGAAGAAGAAGTGTGCGTCATGGCTCTCGGGCGCCGCAACGGTTCCGCGTGACGCCGGGTCGGGTGCCGCCGCTTTCCGCCGGGGAGCCGACGGCCGGTAGATACACAGATGGAACTGCTGTCAAGCCTACCCGAGCATCCCGGGCACTCGGATAGCGTGGAGGCATGCGCTATCTCCTTCGCACCGGACTCTTCGGCGCCATCACCACCGGCGTGACCCTGCTGCGCGGTTCGCGCGGCCAGCAGATCACGTGGCGCGCGGTTCTCGGCTGGGTCAGCTGGGCGATCACCCTCTCACTGGCCATCGGCGCGATCAAGGATATGCGCCGCCAGGAGAAGGGTCTGCCGGTCGCGGCGGACTCGCCCTTCGCTCCGAAGCCGGACAAGCGCGACCGAAAAGAGAAGCGCCGCGACGAGGTCGCGCGCATCGCCGCCGAGCGCTGACGTCAGCGGGTGAGGATGAGCGCCTCGCCCTGACCGCCACCGCCGCAGAGCGCGGCCACGGCCGTGCCGGATCCGCGCCGCGCGAGCTGGTGCGCCAGGTGCACGACCAGGCGCGCGCCGCTGGCACCGATCGGGTGCCCGATGGCGATGCCGCCGCCGTCCACGTTCACGATGTCGCTGGAGAGCCCCAGTTCCTGCTGGGAGCGCGCCACCACGGCGCCGAAGGCCTCGTTGATCTCGACGAGATCCAGGTCGGATGCCGTGATGCCCTGCTTCTCCAGAGCGCGCTCGACCGCCCGAGCGGGCTGGGCCTGCAGGGAATTGTCCGGGCCGGCGGTCTGACCGCTCGCGCCGATCACGGCCAGCACGGGCCAGCCCCTCGCCTCGGCGTTCTCCCGCGTCGTGATGACCACAGCTGCGGCGCCGTCGGAGATCTGGGACGAGTTGCCCGCGGTGATCGTGCCACCCTCAGCGAAGGCCGGCCGGAGCCCGGCGAGCGATTCCACCGTCGTGTCCGGGCGCACGCCCTCGTCCTTCGTGACGGTGATCGGGTCGCCCTTGCGCTGCGGCACGGACACCTCGACGATCTCGGCGTCGAACGCCCCGCCCTGCCAGCCGGCGGCGGCACGCTGGTGGGAGAGCGCCGCGACGGCGTCTTGCAGTTCGCGGGTCATCTCGTAGCGCGGGTTGTGACGCTCGGTCGATGCGCCCATGCTCTCGCGGTCGTACACGTCGGTCAGTCCGTCGTAGGCCATGTGGTCGAGCACCTCGATGCTGCCGTAGGCCCACCCGTCGCGCGATCCCATCAGCAGGTGGGGTGCGCGGGTCATGGACTCCATGCCACCGGCCACCACGGTGGTGGCGTCGCCGGTGCGGATCATGCGCGCCGCGTCGATGATGGCGGTCAGGCCCGACAGGCAGACCTTGTTGACCGAGCCGGCGGGCACGTCCCATCCGATGCCCGCCCCGATCGCCGCCTGACGGGCGGGGTTCTGACCGGAGCCGGCCGGGAGCACCTGACCCATGATCACGGCATCGACGTCCGTGGGCGATATCGACGCCTGCTCCAGCGCCCCGCGGATCGCGAACGAGCCGAGCTGCGGGCCGCTGAACGAGGCGAGCTGCCCCTTCAGGCGTCCCTGGGGCGTGCGGGCGGCTGCGACGATGACGATGTCGCTCATGAGTTCTCCTTGAGGTTCTGCGATACGGCCAGAGGCGGTTCCGGGGCGTCGATGACATCCTGCACGCTCACACCCGGGGCGGTCTCCACGAGCACGAGGCCATCGGGGGTGACATCGATGACGGCGAGGTCGGTGATGATGCGATCCACCACTCCCCTGCCGGTCAGCGGCAACGAGCATTCGTTCACGATCTTGGCCGAGCCGTCCTTGGCGACGTGCTCCATGAGGATGATCACCCGACCGGCGCCGTGCACGAGATCCATGGCACCGCCGGGGCCCTTGACCATCTTGCCGGGGATCATCCAGTTGGCCAGGTCTCCGTTCACCGAGACCTGCATGGCCCCGAGGATCGCGGCGTCGATCTTGCCGCCGCGGATCATTCCGAAGCTCAGGGCGGAATCGAAGAACGCCGCCCCGGGGTTCAGGGTTACCGTCTCCTTGCCCGCGTTGATGAGGTCGGGGTCGACGTTCTCCTCGGTCGGGTACGGGCCGACGCCCAGGATGCCGTTCTCGGACTGCAGCACGAGGGTCACGTCGTCGGGAACATAGTTGGGCACGAGCGTGGGAAGTCCGATGCCGAGGTTGACGTACGAGCCGTCGGCGAGCTCGCGGGCGGCCCTGGCCGCCATCTCGGTGCGTGTGAGCGCCATGGTCAGGCTCCTTCCTGGGTGCGGACGGTGCGCCGCTCGATACGCTTGTCGATGTCGGATCCGACCTCGACGACGCGGTGCACGAACACGCCCGGCAGATGGATGCCGTCCGGATCCAGCTCGCCTGGCTCGACGAGCTGCTCGACCTGGGCGATGCAGATCCGGCCGGCCATGGCTGCGAGCGGGTTGAAGTTGCGGGCCGCCTTGTTGAAGATCAGGTTGCCGTGCCGGTCGCCCTTGAGCGCGTGCACGAGCGCGAAGTCGGTGGTGATGGATTCCTCCAGCACGAACTCGCGCTGCTCGCCGTGGAACTCGAATGTGCGGGTGTCCTTGACCGGAGACGCGACGGCGATCGTGCCGTCGGCGTTGTAACGGCGGGGCAGGCCGCCCTCGGCGACCTGTGTTCCGACGCCCGTCTGCGTGAAGAAGGCGGCGATTCCCGCACCTCCCGCGCGCAGCTTCTCGGCCAGCGTGCCTTGCGGGGTCAGCTCGAGTTCGAGGTCGCCCTCGAGGAACTGCCGCTCGAACTCCTTGTTCTCGCCCACGTACGAGGAGGTCATCTTGCGGATGCGCTGCGCGCCGAGCAGTATCCCGAGTCCCCAGTCGTCCACGCCGCAGTTGTTGCTGACGACGCTGAGGTCCGTGGTGCCCTGCGCGTGCAGCGCTTCGATGAGGATCATCGGGTTGCCGGACAGGCCGAACCCGCCGACCGCGAGAGATGCTCCGTCGGGGATGTCGGCGACGGCTTCCGCCGCCGATGCCAACTGCTTGTCGATCACAGGGTCACTCCTTCGTGATGGTTCATCTCCAGCATCCGCCCGGCGTCCCACCCGGGCAAGCGGATGCTTGCGATGTGGTCATGTGGCCGGGTAGCGTCCACATTGTGGAATCTTCGTCCTCCAGTCGACGCACGGTCCCCGGCGCACAGGCCATCGCCCGAGCCTCCGCGCTGCTGCGTCTGGTATCGGCGTCCGCCGTCGGCGCATCGCTGCAGCAGCTGGCGAAGGATGCCGATCTCAGCCGATCCACGGCCCATCGCCTGCTGACGGCCTTGCGCATGGAGGGTCTCGTCGATCAGGATCCCACGACATCGCGGTGGATGCCCGGCCCCGAGCTGTATCTGATGGGCACAGCGGCCGCATCCCGATACGACATCACCGAGATCTCCCGCGATATCGTGCGCTCCCTGGCGGTGAAGACCGAGGAGAGCGCCTTCCTGTCCACCCGGCGCGCCGATGAGACCGTGTGCCTGATCCGCGAGGAGGGCCCGTTCCCCATCCGATCGTTCGTACTCAGCGAGGGCATCCGCTTCCCGCTCGGCGTCGCCAGTGCAGGGATCGCGATCCTGTCGTTCCTGCCGGACCACGATATGGAAGCCTATCTGGAGCGCCATCCCGAGCTCGAGGAGCGCTGGGGGCGCGCACACGGCCCCGGCCCGCTGCGCAAGCGGCTCGCGGAGACGAAGGCCCGCGGTTACGCCGTCAACCCCGGTCTGATCGTGGAGGGATCCTGGGGCATCGGCGCCGCCGTCTTCGACCGGGAGGGACGTGCCGAGTGGGCACTGAGTCTGACCGGTGCGGAGTTCCGCTTCGGCCCGGACCGGCTGTCCCAGTTGGGACGCACTCTGCTCGCGCACGCGCACCAGTTGTCCTCCCGCATTGCCGGCGCTCGGCGCTGAGCCGGCGCTCGTCGCCATGTCGTCGGCGTGGACGACCATGCCGCCTGCCAGAGATGCATACCGAACGGTATATACTGTGAGGTATGAATCGAGCAGATGTGATCCCGTCATTGGTGCTGTCCGCACACGCGCTCGCTCGCATCGCCGCGCAGGACGCCGGAAATGAGGCACCCTCCGCGCAGTGGCGCGCCCTCGGCATCCTGGAACGGCGCGGCAGCCTGCGCCTGGGCGAACTGGCCGCCGAGGCGCGGACCACGCAGCCCGGGATGACCCGTCTGATCGGCACGCTCGATCAAGCGGGCCTGGTCAGCCGCACGGCGGACCCGGCAGACACCCGCGCCACGCTCGTCTCCGCCACCCCGGCAGGGCTGGATGCCATCGCAGGCTGGCGCGCCGAGATGCGAGACACCCTCGCACCCCGATTCAGCGAACTCGGCGAGGACGACTGGGCTGTGCTGCATCGCGCTGCCGAGATCCTCGCTGTGCACACCCAGCAATCAACCACGACAGGAGACGCCGCATGAGCGGAACACCACAGGGATCGGTCTGGCATCAGCCGGCGCAGGTATGGGCGGTCGCATTCGCCTGCGTCGTCGCCTTCATGGGCATCGGGCTCGTCGACCCGATCCTTCCCGCCATCGCCGAGTCCCTGCAGGCGTCGCCGGTCGAGACCGAGCTGCTGTTCACCAGCTACCTACTGGTGACAGGGCTCGCCATGCTCGTGACCAGCTGGATCTCCAGCCGCATCGGCGCGAAGGCCACCCTGCTGGTCGGGCTGGCGCTGATCGTCGTCTTCGCTCTGCTGTGCGCGATGAGCGGCAGTGTCGACTGGGTGATCGGATTCCGCGCCGGGTGGGGGCTGGGCAATGCCCTGTTCATCTCCACCGCGCTCGCCACCATCGTCGGCGCCGCATCCGGCGGCAGCGGTGCGGCCATCGTGCTGTACGAGGCCGCCCTGGGTCTGGGAATCGCCATCGGGCCGCTCCTGGGCGGCCTGCTCGGAGAGGTCAGCTGGCGCGGCCCGTTCTTCGGTGTCGTGGCACTGATGGCCATCGGCTTCGTCGCCGTGCTGGCGCTGGTGCGCAACGGCGAGGAGAAGCGCGCCCCGATGCCGTTCTCAGCGCCGTTCCGCGCGCTCGGACGGCCTGCCCTGGCGATCCTCGCGGTCGCTGCCCTGTTCTACAACATCGGCTTCTTCGTGCTGCTCGCCTTCTCGCCGTTCCCTCTGGGGTTCGGCGCCATGGGCATCGGCTTCACCTTCTTCGGCTGGGGCGTCGCACTCGCCATCACCAGCGTCTGGGTCGCGCCCGCTCTCATGCGACGGATGCCGCGCACGACGATCATCCTCGTCACTCTGCCGCTGCTCGCGATCGTCCTGGTTGTGGCGGGACTCGTCGTGGCCAGTTCGACCGCCCTGGTCGTCTGCATCATCGTCGGCGGCCTGCTGCTGGGCGTAATGAACACTGTGCTCACCGAGGCCGTCATGGAGGCGACGGATCTGCCGCGCTCGGTGGCATCCTCCGCGTACTCCGCCGTCCGCTTCCTGGGCGGCGCGATGGCCCCGCCTGTGGCCGCGGCGCTGGCGCATGCATACGGCGACACCGTGCCGTACCTGTTCGCCGCGGCGTCCGTCCTCATCGCGACGCTGACCGTGCTGCTCGGACGTCGTGTGCTGTCGCACATCGACGACGCGAGCGAGGGTGCCGGAGAGGATGCCGAGGCCATCCTCCTCGGCGACGCCGCCTGAACGGCCTACGGCGCCGACTACTCGACCATGAGGTCATCGATCTCCAGATCCTCATCCAGCAGGCAGTAGATGATCAGATCCGGGTACTCCTCGGGCGCCACGTAGAGCAGGGTGATCCCGCCGTCGCCGAACACGATCACGCCGTCCAGGGCGATGTCCGCTTTCAGCGCTCGCAGCGCCTCTTCCAGGTCGACGTCCTCGTCGCCCTCGTAGGCCGCGTCGGTGAGTTCCTCGGCGACCTCCTGCTCGCGCAGGTCGAGCGTCTCCTGCGTGAGTCTCGCCAGGGCATGATGCACCGTGGACTGCATGGCATCCATGTCGGGAAGGTCCTCGCGCACGATGTCGTCATCGTCGTCGCCCTCGTCGTCGTCGCGCTCGAACTCCTCCTCGAACTCGTACTCCACGGTGACTCGGCGCCCACCGGGCAGCTCGACGCTCGCGGTCAGAGCTCCGTCTTCGTCCTGGTCGATGTCGTCAAGCTCGATCATGAGAACCTCCTGATCGCCATGATGTCACCGCGTCGCGGCAGGCGGAAGAGTCAGTGCGCCTAATCTCGTCCACATGAGGAGAACTCGCGGACGTGTGATCTACGTCGACTCGCTCGACGACCTGGACGACCGGCTCGCGTCCGGAGCTCGGTCGCTCTCAGGCTGGCGACTGCGCGGTCTCGACCTCAGCGAGCGCGGTGGCGCACTTCGGGCGGTCGACGTCGCCGGAGCGCTGTTCCTGGGGTGCCTGCTGCGTCCGGAGGACGGCGAATCCGTGCGCGCCCGCGGCGCCATCGTCTTCCCCACCATCCCGGCCGTTCCGATCGACGCGTACCGGACCGCGCTGTACACGCCGCAGGAGCTGTACGACAGCGATGACTACCCGCAGAGCCTGGACGCCCGCGTGTACGCGTGGTCCCAGCGAGAGGACTCGCGGGACACCGCCCTCGCGCAGGCGCTGCACGATCACAGCCTCGGTCTCGCACTGGAGGACTGGACGCACGGGCGACGGCTGGTGGGCGTGATGGGCGGACACGACGCCGCACGCGGGGAGCGCGGGTACGCCGACGGTGCACGGCTGGGGCGGATGCTGGCGCAGAGCCGCACCGTCGCCACGGGCGGCGGCCCCGGGGCGATGGAGTCGGTGAATCTCGGTGCCTATCTCTCCGGATACGGCGAGGACGCACTCGAGGACGCGCTGCGCATGCTCGGCACGGTGCCGAATTTCGCTCCTCGCATCGGGGACTGGGCGCGAGCGGCGTTCGCCGTGCGCGCCCGCTTTCCCGCGGGCACCGAATCCCTCGGCATCCCCACCTGGCATTACGGTCATGAGCCGCCCAATGCGTTCGCCGACGCCATCGCGAAGTACTGTCACAACGCTCAGCGCGAGGCGATCCTGCTGGAGATCTGCCAGGCCGGCATCGTGTTCCTGCCCGGTGCGGCCGGGACCGTTCAGGAGATCTTCCAGGACGCCTGCGAGAACTATTACGCCGACGAGTCCTCCACCGCCCCCATGGTGCTCGTCGGCCGCGAGTACTGGACCGAGCGCTACCCGGCGTGGCCACTGCTGCAGGCGTTGGCGAAGGGGCGGCCGATGGAGCCGCACGTGCACCTGGTGGACAGCGTCGACGAGGCGGCCGAGCTCATGCGACAGGGAGCGCCACGGTAGCGACCCGTCGCGAAAGCAGAAAAGCCCCGGAACACTGGCGAGAGTGTTCCGAGGCTGATCCGTGCACCCCCAGGGACTTGAACCCTGAACCCATTGATTAAGAGTCAATTGCTCTGCCGATTGAGCTAGAGGTGCGTGGTCGCGGTGAACCCCGACCGAGGAATTACATTACCAGCGGCCGGGATGCGTGCCAAATCGCTTCCGGATCTCGGGCGCGTTGCGTATCGTTTCACGACCGATATACGCGGAGCCTGTTCCCGCGACACCCCCGGACTAGCCTGGGAAGGTGACCGTCTCCCCCACCGCCACGGACTTCAGCACCGACCTCGCACTCGCCCTTCGGCTCGCCGACGCCGCTGATTCGCAGTCCCTTCCGCGGTTCGACGCACCCGATCTCGAAGTGTCCCGCAAGGCGGACCGGACGCACGTCACCGACGCGGATCTCGCCACGGAGCGAGCGATCCGCGACATCCTCAGCGCCGAACGAGCTGAGGACGGCATCCTCGGCGAGGAGTACGGCACGCAGGGCGACGCGCGTCGGCAGTGGATCATCGATCCCATCGACGGCACGGCGAACTTCCTGCGCGGCGTGCCCCTGTGGGGAACCATGATCGCCCTGGCTGTGGACGGCGTTCCGCAGGTCGGCGTCGTGAGCATGCCCGCGCTGGGACGGCGCTGGTGGGCCTCGGCGGGCCAGGGCTCCTGGACGGCGACGAATGCCGGCCCGCGGCGCCTCAGCGTGTCAGACGTCGACTCCCTCGACGACGCCAGCGTGAGCTTCCAGAGCATCGCGCAGTGGTCGGATGCCGGAAAGCTGCCCGAACTGCTCGCGCTGGTCGAGCGCGTGTGGCGCGATCGTGCGTACGGCGACATCTTCAGCTACATGCTCCTGGCCGAAGGACGAATCGACATGGTCGCGGAGTTCGACGTCAAGGAGTACGACATCGCCGCCGCCGTGCCGATCGTCCGCGAGGCCGGCGGGCGCATGACCGCCTTCGACGGCACCGAGACTCTGTCCGCCCTCTCAGCCCTCGCCACCAACGGCATCCTGCACGACTCGTTCCTCTCCCTGTTCCGCGACGTGCAGCGCTCCTGAGCGCGGCACGCACCCCTCCCCCACGGATCACATGAAAAACCGCACCCCTCTGGCTGTCTGCGCGCTCGCGGCAGCCCTCTCCCTCGCCGCGTGCAGCGGCACATCTCCCGGCGCGACCGCCCCATCTCCGACGTCCGACGCCTCGTCGCAGACGCCGCGGGCGACCGTGACGACAGGACCGGTCGAGCAGTCGCCGACCCCCACGGCAGGTGGGCCGCTCACCTGCGAGAACATGATCTCCGCAGCCACGGTCGATGCGCTGACCTCACAGGGCTGGACGTTCCAGGAGCAGGAGCTCCGGATCGGCGAGACGCCCGTCGACGGCGGCCTGCTCTGCTCGTGGGCCGATTACACGACGGCATCCGATCACGGTCAGATGTACGGCTGGGGGCCGATCAGCGAACGGCTGGCGCGCACGGCCGAATCGGGTCTCGAGCGCGACGGGTGGCTGCGCTCCAGCGCGGACGGCCGGACCTACCTCACCGAAGACCCCGCCTACGCGATCGCGACGGACGACGAGGGATTCGGGATGACCTACGAGTTCGGCGACGGCTGGGTCAAGTTCGCGGACACGAAACAGGGGCTGCTGCTCATCGAACGGGATGAGTGACGCAGCCCCCGGATGCGGTGGCGCCGCGGATCGCGCGGCGCCCCGAGATCACTTGTCGCGCTGGTTCCAGTTGTCGGTCCGACGAGTGTCTGAGCCGCGCTGGCGCATGACGTAGGCGAGCGCGAGACTCACCAGCAGAATGCCCGCCGAGAACACGACGCCCTGCGCGGTCGGCAGGCTCCAGGAGATGCCGAACAGGTAGAACCCGCCCAGGAACATGACCATGAACACAATGAAGTCGACCACGTCGAAAGCCTCCCGATCGTCGGATAACCAGTCCAGCTTACTGGTGTTCGACTCGCCCCGTTGACGAGGTGAGCGACGCCTTCCCGACTAGATTGAAGGCATGCCGAGCATGACGAGCGCTGCCGGGCCCGCACGCCGCGGACGCCCCGGCCATGATCGCGCCGACATCATCCGCGCCGGCGTCCTGCTCTTCAACGAGCAGGGCTACGAGGCCACCTCGGTGTCGGACCTAACCGGACGGCTCGGCCTGACCAAGTCCGCGCTGTACCACCACGTCGACTCGAAGGAGCAGATCCTCCAGATCGCGCTGGAGGACGCGCTCGGCGGGCTCGAGCGGGCACTGGCGGATGCCCTTTCGCATCCGACGGCATCCGAGCGGCTGACCGCGATCATCCAGGGCGCCGTGCGCGTTCTCACCGAGCGCCAGCCCCAGGTGACCCTGCTGCTGCGACTGCGCGGCAACAGCGAGATCGAGACGGCCGCGCTCGCGCGTCGCCGCAGCTTCGATCACACCGTCACGGAACTGGTGCGTCACGCGCAGTCCGAAGGACTCGTACGGGCCGACCTGGATGCCGGTGTCGCGACGCGACTGATCTTCGGCATGATCAACTCCGTCGTCGAGTGGTATCGCCCCGACGGCCCCGTCGACCCTGATCTGCTGTGCGACGAGATCCTCACCGTGGCGCTGGGCGGCCTGCAGTCACCCGCGTGAGCGCGCTGCAGCGGTCGTGCTCCACAGCGCCGCGAGGATGAGGACGGGCTGCAGGAACAGTCGGATGAAGCGCGCACGATCCGTGCGCAGGAGAGGCGCCGATCTGCCGGTCCGCCATTGATGCACGTTTCCGGGAAAGACGGCGACGAAGAACGCGGCGACCGCGGCTCCCACCGTCCGCCGCTCGCGAGGCAGCGCGACAAGCGCCGCACCGAGCATCACCTCGACGGCGCCGGATGCGACGACCACGGCGTCCTTGTCCGTGTGCGCCATCTCGACGATCCAATCGGGCACGGCCACGCGGTATCCCCGACGCGCCCAGGACAGATGCCCCAGCCCGGAGAACACCAGCAGTGCCGCGAGCGCCCACCGGATGATCGCACGGAGGGCACGGCTGCACGTGCCGGTGGGTGATGCGGCAGCTCTGCTCACGGTGGCCTGCTCTCCAGATATCGATGAGAAGGAATATCGACAAGAAGGCTCGCCCTGCATGCGTGCATGAGGGGCGAGCCTTCTTCGCTGTGACAGCGGTTGGTGGAGCTGGGGGGAATCGAACCCCCGTCCGACACTGCTAATCCACGTCTTCTCCGGGCGCAGTCTGTGAAGGCGTTCTGCTCGGCTCCGACCTTTGTCACAGACACCTAAGTCGACGAGCCCAGCCTGGGAAGAGTCCCACGTGACGTCCAGACGCCATCACGCAGCGAGATCCCTAGATGACGCCAGGGTCCGT
>Ga0160443_100834_pt1 | contig 15055 bp, 14 predicted proteins | sample HID1972I_E1MG_FD_108244 | JGI IMG/M metagenome (GOLD analysis project Ga0160443, IMG submission 108244) | Enriched pill bug-associated microbial communities from UW Madison campus, WI, USA - HID1972I_E1 MG | ecosystem: Host-associated > Arthropoda: Insects > Digestive system > Unclassified ... | reverse complement strand
GGCAGCTATGCTACCGACAAACAAAATCACTTACTAGCCGGCAGCATTCAAAGCGGCTCCGGACATCGCTATAACACCGCTTTTAAAAATCATAAGTTATTTTATCAGGGAAATTTAGATATCAATCCATACAATCGGGTTTCCGTCATGGCTGGTTATGTATACAATAATTTTGGAGCGAACGGATTTTATGCAGCTCCGATTGATAAAGAATCACTCGAGATTATTCAAACGGGCATGGCAACCATTAGTTATAAATCGCAGCTAACTGATAAATTAAGTTTAGAACCCCGTATAAACTATCGTTATAATTATGACGATTATCGGTTCTACCGCCAGGACTTATCCAAATCAAGAAATCAACATTATACGCATGTTGTCAGTCCGGAGGTCAATATAAATTACAGAACCGCGTATGGAGATTTCGGCCTTGGCGCAGAAGCACGTTTCGATAAAATTAACAGTTCGAATGTAGGTGATCATACACGTAATAATGCAGGACTGTATGCAGAATTTCGTACTGAAGAAATAAAAAACTTCCAAATCAATGCAGGCGCATACGTAAATTATAATAGTGCTTTTGGTTGGCGCGTCTATCCAGGACTTGATTTGGGATATAATTTAACTGAAACTTTCAAAATTTATATAAACAGCGGTACCGGACAAAGAATTCCCTCTTTAACGGATCTGTATTATGATACCCCGGGAAACATTGGAAATGAAGCCCTTGAACCAGAAAATGCATGGTATATAGAAGGAGGATTAAAATATAACACGGGTAAACTTTGGATGAACGCAAGCTACTTTCATAGAAAAATTGATGATTTTATCGATTGGGTCAGAAGCGACGAACAACAGCCATGGCGTTCCGAAAACTTTCTTTCAAACACCGTTAATGGATTGACCGTCAGTGCCGATTATCATCTTTCTGAAAATAACGGATGGAATCTGCTAACCGGATTGTCCTATACCTATCTAAATGCATCTCTAGATCAAAAAGAGCAAAATAACTTTATATCAAAATATGCTTTAGAAAGCTTAAGACATCAGTTAATAGCAAAGGTTATTGCCAGCTATAGAGGATTTAATATAACTGTAACGGAGCGGTTTCAGGAACGCCTTAATTACAAAAGCTATTTTTTAACCGATATGCGTCTAGCTTATCAGTATAAAAACTATGGCATCTTCACAAATGCAACCAATCTATTTGATACACAATATATAGAAGTTGCTGCCGCTCCCATGCCTGGTCGTTGGTTCAGCCTTGGATTAAGGGTTGGAATCTAAATAAAAATCCAAAGCAGCTTTAATCGCATCTTCTTCAAGGTAATGGTTAAAGCTGCACTTTCCTATTTCAGTTAACAAAGCGAAGCCTATCTTACCATCGTTATTCTTTTTATCATTCTTCATGATTTTGATTAACTCGGTGAATGTTGCCGGTTTCAAATTATAATCAGGAAAAATACTCCTGACTGATTCAACGATTTCATTGAGTTGATTTGCTTCCAACCCGTTGTGTAAATGTGAAAGGTAAGCTTCACAGATCATCCCAATCGCAATTGCTTCACCATGAAGTAATGGTTTCTTATCATGATCCAGCGAATACGTCTCAACAGCATGCCCGATTGTATGACCAAAATTTAAAATCTTACGTAAACCCCTTTCCTTTGGATCCTGAGTAACCACTTCATTTTTAATTTCAACTGACCGGTGAATCAATTTTTCATTAGGATTATCAAAATTAAAGTCCTTCAGCTCCTGATAATAATCGGCATCAAAGATAAATGCATGCTTAATCATCTCAGCATATCCTGATACCAACTGCCTTCTATTAAGGGTTTTTAGAAAATCCACGTTAATAAAAACGGCTTCTGGTTGTGTAAAAGTTCCAATGATATTCTTTACGGTATCCATATCAATCCCCGTCTTCCCACCAATAGAAGCATCCACCTGAGATAATAGTGTCGTAGGTATTTGAATAAAATCAATTCCCCGCTTATATGTTGACGCAGCAAATCCTCCCATATCAGTTACTACTCCTCCTCCCAGGTTAATCAATAAGGAGTTTCGTTCCGCGCCAAAATCCAGGAGCATTTTCCAGATTCCAATACAAAAATCGATGTTCTTATTCTCCTCTCCCGGATCAACTTCAATAAGGTCATATGACAAATCAACCGGCAATACCGAAGTAAGAAGCGGCAGACAAAATTCATCGGTATTCCGATCAGTCAATATAAATATGTTGGAGTAAGATTTATCTTTAATAAACTTGACTAAGCTTTCAAATCTTTTTTCAAAAAATACTGAATAACCTATACTATCTATTTTTTTCATTTTAATTCAACTAACGAATGTTTTGGATTTATTGGAACTAAACAACTTTTATTTTCTGTCCTTCAAATTCAACGACGGTTCCTGGTCTGACTTTAAAACGTTTCCTTAACTCCACTTCCCCATCACAAAGCACCATTCCTTCAGAAACAACCGCTTGTGCCATTCCTCCATTTTCTACCAATCCCGTTGCTTTTAACAAAGAAATCAAAGGAATATATTCCGTTTCAATTTTAAATTCAATCATAGCGACGAAGTTACAGCAAATCTGTAAAAATCGGGTAATATATCATGTGAATCTGTTTTTTTATGTATTGGTCAGGAAATTCAAATCGATTTATTTCTACATTTGCATCATGCAAACAAAACTCACTGCAGACGTGAAGAACAACAAAAAAGTACTTTCATTTGAAAATACTGAAATCGCGTTTAAAAGCAAATCAAATGCTGATCTTAATCGGGCATATTGGCTATTTAAACTTATATCAAGCAACTTCCTGGTAAAAGTAGGAAGCCCGATAACCAACCTGGCTTTAAATATCGGATTACCAATTCAAGGTCTTATTAAAAAGACTATTTTCAGTCAATTCTGTGGCGGGCAAACCATTGCAGATTGCAACTCGGCTATCCAACATCTTTCATCCTATCATGTCCATACCATTTTAGATTATTCAGTTGAAGGCGAAGAAACAGAAGCCGTTTTTGATGCCACTTGTGAAGAAATTTTAAAAACAGTCCATCGCGCGCAAAATGACGAGTCTATTCCATTTTCTGTTTTTAAACCTACAGGATTAGGAAGACTTGAATTATTTGAAAAGATCAATGCAAATGAAGAATTAAGCAAAAGTGAAGAACAGGAATTCGAACGTGTAAAGCTGCGCACAGACCGAATTTGTAAAGCTTGTTTCAATGCTGACCTTCATGTCTTAATCGATGCAGAACATTCCTGGATTCAGGATGTAATTGATGATCTGGCCCGTGAAATGATGCAAAAATACAATCAAGAAAAAGCAATTGTATTTAATACTTATCAGTTATACCGTCATGACAAACTCTCCTCTTTAAAAGCTGATTTTTATTTTGCTGAGACAGATGGATTCTATTTAGGTGCAAAACTCGTTAGAGGCGCTTATATGGAGATTGAACGCGAGCGTGCAAAGGAAAAAGGCTACTCATCACCTATTCAACCTAATAAAGAAGCATCCGATAGAGATTACAATGCAGCAGTATTGTTCTGTCTTGACCATTTGGATCGAATCGCTTTTATGGCCGGCACACATAATGAAGAAAGCTCCCGACTTTTGGCGGTTGAAATGGATAAAAGAAACATCGCCCATAACCATCCGGGTATTTATTTTGCCCAGCTTCTCGGTATGAGTGATAACTTAAGTTTTAATTTAGCCGCATCCGGTTACAATGTTGCTAAATATATGCCCTACGGACCGGTTGCTGCCGTTATGCCCTATTTAATGAGGAGGGCACAAGAAAACACATCTGTTGCCGGACAAACCGGAAGAGAGCTAAGTCTGATCATTAAAGAGAAAAAAAGACGCAGGAAGCAATCCAGATAACCTATAAATTAAAGACCCAACCGTTGAACCAATTCTTTTAATGTTTCAGGTTGGGTTACCAATGCTGTTTGGAGACCAAGCTTTTTTGCAGTGACCAAATGTTGCGGACTATCATCTATAAACAAGGTGTTCTCCGGTATTAGTTGATGTTCATTTATAACAAATTCGAAGATATCTGCATTTGGCTTCCTCATACCCATTAGATGAGAGTAATAATCTTTCACAAAAAAACCTGAATTATCCGAAAGGCCAAAATCTCTTTTCAAATAATCCATGATATAGTTGTAGTGAATTTCGTTGTTATTACTCAGGAGGAATGTTCTATATTTTGATTTCATTTCAAGTAATACATCATGGTTTCCTTCCGGTATTCCAACTAACAATGCATTCCATGCTTTTATAATTTTTTCATCGTTCAAGTCACCTTTACCGGAAATCCTTCTTACACCATCACAAAATTCAGCAGCAGATATTTTTCCTATATCCAATGAATCAAACAATTCGTTTTGTACCTTATGAGAGAAGAAGGAAGCAGTATCCTGAATCCCAAGCGCTTGAAAAGCTTTCTCTGACCGAAGGAAATCAATCTCGAAAATTACATTTCCATAGTCAAAAATGATATTATCTATATTTTGCATATTTTTTTCAAATTCTAAATGCAAATATGTACATTTGCCATCGCAAAACCCAATAAGTATTGCCGCGCCTATAGCTCAGTTGGTTAGAGTAGAAGACTCATAATCTTTTGGTCCCTGGTTCGAGCCCAGGTGGGCGCACTGAAAAACCCTGTAAGTTTCTGACTTACAGGGTTTTATTTTTACCTAGGGGCTAAAAAGGGGGCGGCTTTGTAACAACTATTCCCTTTATAATTCCGTATTCGACTCTATTTGTCTATCTATAATATTAATATAAAATTCCAGATAAGACTGTTCACCTTATTATTCTTATCTGAGCTCATTCATATACTAAAAGATTCTTTAGACTCTCTAAACATTTCTCGTGAAATTCTATCGACTTTAAGCTAAAACTTTGTATACTCTGTATTATTCTTTATTAAAGCTATATTTAACGATATAAACTCGAAAGAATCATGACTTCATTAGGAATATATCTTGCCAAGAAATCGGTAAACAGAGCAATGGTTTCTAGACGAACGGGAATCAGTCAAGCTCGATTATCTCAATTGACTTCCAACCAATCAACCAAACTGCGAGCAGATGAATTATATATGATTGCTTTGGCGATTGATAATGACCCTGGAGAGATGCTGAAAGAAGTATATAATGATTTAAAACTGAAGAACTAAATATCAAAATATATGCTACAAAATAATCCGGCACTCAAATCGCTCATTAATAGCCTTTGGAATACCCTATGGAGTGGTGGCATTTCAAATCCCATTACAGCTATCGAACAGATCACTTATTTGCTTTTTATGAAGCGAATAGATCAGATGGAATCAAAGAAAAAGGGAAGTGCAAATAGTGGATCCAGATTTACTGGGACTTACAAACCTTATGTCGATGAATCACTTTATCAGATAACCAATAAAATGAGCGAAGCCGATGCGAAAGAAGTGGATAAATCTTTAAAAGAAGCTTTAAAACCAAGACCAAATGAAGAATTGCGTTGGAGAAATTTCAAAGATATTACTCCAAATGAAAAAATGCTTGAACATGTTCGTTACAATGTTTTCCCATTTGTCAAAATGCTAAATGGGGACAGTTCTCGGTTCACCAAGAACATGGCTAACGCAGTTTTCATTATTGAAAAGCCAAACCTATTAGCAGAAGTTATCAATAAAATTGACGAGATATTTATTGAAATAGAAAAAGATGCTGATAAAGGGGGCCATGCCTTTCAAGATATTCAAGGTGATGTATATGAAATGCTGTTGAGTGAAATTGCACAGGCAGGGAAAAATGGGCAATTTAGAACACCACGGCATATTATCAAATTGATGGCAGAATTAGTTGAGCCACAACTAGGAGATAAAATTGCGGATCCTGCATGCGGTACAGCAGGCTTTCTATTAGGGGCTTATCAATATATCCTCACTGACTTAGCTCGCAAAAAAAACAAGCAAAAGTTAGAAAAAGACGAGGATGGGTTTGATAGAGGAGCAACTTCGTCCGTTTTAGATAAAAAGAAAAAGAACATTTTAGATGAAAGTTTCTACGGCTTTGATATCGATATTACAATGGTTCGATTAGGACTCATGAACTTAATTATGCACGGAATCGACAATCCAAAAATTGAATATAAAGATTCCTTGAGTAAAAATTATAATGAAACAGGGGAATATAATATTATACTTGCCAATCCTCCGTTTACAGGGAAAATTGATAAAGAGGGGATAAATAAAAGTATACGGATTGATAGTTCATCTACCGAGCTTTTATTCTTAGATCGAATTTCATCTTTGCTTTGTGAAAATGGAAAAGCGGCAGTAATAATTCCTGAAGGTGTATTATTTGGAAGTTCCAATGCACATAAAAAAACGAGAGAGATCATTCTGAAAGACAACCACCTAGATGCTGTTATTTCTCTTCCAGAAGGAGCATTTAAACCTTACACGGCGGTAAAAACATCTATTTTGGTCTTTACTAAGATAAACGAAAAAAGTAAAGTATGGAATACCGATAAAGTCTGGTTTTACGAATTAAAAAGTGATGGGTATTCTTTAGATGATAATAGGAGGAGATTGAAAGACTTTCCTTTACCTGACACAAAGCTGGCTTTTAAAAAGCGAGAAAAGACCAGAACCATAGACCGGAAGACATACTTTTTCGTTCCTCTTGAGGAAATTCAAAAAAACGACTTAGATCTCAGTTATAATCGGTACAAAGAATTATGTCTACGAAGAACAAACATACGAGCCACCTAGAGACATTCTAGCCAAGTTGATGAAGCTAGAAATGGGAATATTAAAAGATATGGAAGAATTAAATAGTTTAATTGGATGAAAACCGAAAAATTCGTATCACTATTTAAGTTTACTCCAAAATCAAAAGTAAAAGCTGGTGAAGGTTTAGATGAAGGAAATTTTCCTTTTTATACTTCCAGTGCAATCCTTAAAAAAAGAATTAATAAAGCTCAGGTTTTTGATGAAGCTTTAATTTTTGGCACTGGGGGAAGCGCAAGCATTCATTTCTCTAGTGAGCCTTTTGCAACATCTGCCGATTGTATAGTGGCTATAAAGGAAAATGATAGCTTAAACACAAAATATGTCTATTACTATCTATTTGGCAACATACATCTTTTAGAGAGAGGGTTTAAAGGAGCAGGATTAAAACACCTATCAAAAAAGTACATTGAAAACTTGGATATTCCAATTCTTTCAATTGAAATACAAAACAAGATTGTTTCTGTTCTCGATAAAGCTAGTTCATTAGTGGACAAAAGAGAAGAAGCAATTGGATTACTCGAAGAGCTTCTAAGATCAGTATTCTTAAAAATGTTTCAGTCTGAACTATTAAATTTTAAAAAACAGAGCATACCTCTTTCAGAAATAACTTCAATATTTTCAGGAATAACAAAAGGCCGTAAGACAAAAAGTACGGATTTAGTAGATGTTCCATATTTGAGAGTTGCAAATGCCCAGAGTGGCTATTTTGACTTAACCGAGATTAAGTATATACTAGCTACAAAAAAGGAAATTGAGCAATTTAATGTGATCAATGGTGACATACTTATAACAGAGGGTGGTGACCCTGATAAGTTAGGAAGAGGAGCAATTTGGGAGATGGGAGATAATAAGTTTATATACCAAAATCACCTTTATCGATTAAGACCGCATGACAAAGAACAATTTTCACCGTATTGGTTAATTCAATTGTTAAATAGTGAATATGGTAAATATTATTTCTTAAGACAATCAAAGCAAACAACAGGAATTGCAACAATTAACAAACGACAAGTAAGCAATTTCCCCGTTCCAATATGTTCATTCGAAAAAAAGAAGGAGTTTGAACGCAAATACTTGCAGATAAAACTCCAAAAAGCCTCATTATTTAGTTCTTTAATTGAAATCAAAACACTTCAATCATCTATACTGCAGAAAGTATTTAACGGTCAATTGAATTTCAATGTAGATTTTGAATTAGATGCACTCATTAACGAAATTGATCTACAAAAAAAGAAAAATGACCTATCAAAAATTTCAGGTGATATTGCTTACTTACAAAGGCTAATCGATAAGTTGAATGACCAAGAGTTCACCGAAAGAAATTTATACGATAAAGCTAAACATGGCCTATTTCAATTGATGGCAGCCAAAGACGAAGAACAAAAAGTAATTCAAGAATATCATGAAAGCAGCAATAGTTTAAAATTGGCAATAAAATGAAACTACTGAAATTAGAAATAGGTGACTTGCCAAAGGAAAAGCAATTTAGAAGTCTACATTCAGGTTTTAAAGTCGAGTTTCATAAACTTTACTCGGACGAAGAACTGAACGACCTTGATGATAAAGGAATTAAAGCAATGGAAGTCTTTAGTCCTTTTTGTTTTGCGGGTTTAAACGGTAGCGGTAAATCAAATGTATTAGAGGCATTAGCAGCGATTTTTTATCATTTAGAATGCTGTGTTGCTAAGTTTAAACCGTCCACATTTGAAAAACACTTCAGGACTAATGAATGTAATCCAGATGCGTTCATACTTGAATACTTAATAGGTCAACACAATAATAATCCTTATACTTTAGCCTATTTCGATAAGATAATTATTAGGAAAGAAGAGGGCAAAGCACCAAAAATGTTCAGACAAGCTTTCCCCTTCACAAAAAATGAAAATGAAACACCTGTATCACTAATTCCTAAAAAGGATTTAAGAGATCCTAAACCTGCAGAAGGAAAAGATTTCTTGCCCGATATAATCGTTGGCTACTCCTCCGGAGAAAATGAAATTTTGAGTCTTCCCTTCCGAAAAAGTCGCCTAATCAACTTTGATAAATACCGAGAAGACTATATTGAAGGCTATCAGTTTGAAGAACCCGAAAATGGGTTAATTTATATTGACAGTGAAATGAGTCAAGCGGTGCTTCTAGCTTGTCTACTTTTTGAAGAGGAAGAAACGCTTAAACCGTTAAGAGAAGAACTTGGTATTGTTGGGCTAAGAAGTTTTAGAATGAATCTAAATATTCAAAGTTTGGTTGTTGACTATAAAGAAAACAGTAAAATAAGAGTTCCAATACTTCAACATATTAATGAGATACTTGAAGGCTTGAAAAAGTGCGCTTCAACTTGGCAGGAATTCGACCATGAAAGTGAACACCCTGAGGACCATTTATACTCTGTTTTAATTCTCGATTTTTTCGTTGATGAACATACAAAAGCTGTTTTCAAAGAGTATTTCGCTACATCGTTTGAATTATTTAGGTTTTTCCAGGTTTTGTATGAATTAAACTCAAATGTGATTTCTGAATCAATAAAAGAAGAAGTTTATAAATCAAGAGGGTTTTATACTGATGGGAAAATTCCCGAAGGAAGTCCTGATGAAAATGTATTTTACTTTCTCGACTATTTAATTCTAAAAGAAATTGAAGGAGAAATAGAACCTAGACCTTTATTACTAAGAGAATTTTCAGATGGCGAACATCAATTTCTCCACACGATGGGAATATGCCTCATGCTTAAAGAAAGAAGAAGTCTTCTTTTATTTGACGAACCTGAAACCCATTTTAATCCAAGTTGGAGAGCCAAATTCATCAAGATTTTAGACGACAGTATTCAAGCTGGTAGTAATAGAGATTTTAAAAATGGAAGATTCAATGTACATTTATTAAAGGATATTCTCTTAACATCTCATTCGCCATTCATTATTTCAGACTGTATGCCCGATAATGTTTTGTTCTTTAAAAGAGATTGTGAAACTAAACTACTTGAAGTGAAAAAAGCTTCCGAACTAGGCATAAAGACCTATGGATCTAGTGTTGACTATATTCTTAAAAACTTCTTCAAAACAAATCTCATTTCAAATAAATCATTCAAGGACTTAAAAGATATTATTGACAATGGAACTATACATGAATTAAGAAAAGCGGTAGAGGATTTTGGCGAATCAAGCGAGAAGCAATTTCTTTTTAAAAAGATTTACGAAAAAATGGAAAATAAAGATGATAACTAGGCTTCAAAGGTTAAATTCAGGCTTAAGCATCATTCAGGAAATTCCATCAACGTTTTTCACGGAAATTGAAGCTTCAGTCAGCTTCGGAAATCACCTTTTTCCAGCTTGGACAGATAATGTTTTCGGTGCAACTTCGTTAAAAAATAAATTTGAAGCAGTTTATAATAAGTACAAAGCTATCCGAACCAAGGCCAATCGAGATAAAATAGTAAATGCCTTTAATCACGATAACCAAATCGAAGATCTTTGTAGTAACCAAGCTGGGACATTGGTAATTGAATTAAATGACCTTCCTAAAAGCATCCATAGAGAACTTGATGCTCTTTTCCTCCATTTGTACAACTCTTCTTTAAATTATCACTTATTTCAAACGCACGTTGCTGATTCTTTAAAAGATTCCATAGACAGATTTATTAAAGAAAACGGACTAGAAGTATGTCCTTTTTGTGGCCTCGAAGGCTTTTTAAATATTGAAGGGCAAGCAAGAATTGCTCTCGATCATTGGCTATGCAAAGATTTGTTTCCTATGTCAGCCGTAAATTTCGACAACTTATTTCCTATTGGCCATGATTGCAATGGAAGAGCTACTAAAGGTTCAAAAAATATTTTGATTGATGGTCCTGGAACCAAAAAACGAATTAAGGCTTATTATCCTTATTTAACTCATGATGGAATTACGACGTCTTTCGGTTTTGCAAAAGAACCAACAGTTCATGGAATCTCAGATGCTGACTGGAACTATACAATTGAACCAAGAAATATTTTAGAGCAGGATATATTTGACAGTTGGTGTTCGACTTTAAATATTACTATTCGCTTCTATGACTATTTGAGAAAAAATATATTTGGAATGTGGGAGAGCAGATATAAAAGGTTTATAGAAAATCACCCGCATTTAAATCATGCAGAAAATACTGAAGGTTTAAAAAGTAATTTCGAACACTGGAAAGCAACATTTGATATAAAAGGAGTGGCTGGTTCGATAGTATATATTCCATTTATAAATTATTTAATAAATAATGCTTCAGATAGTTATTTGTTTGGGCTCTGTGAAAATCTCAAACGATAAAGAGCAGAGCCCTAACAGTGATCGCATTCGTATCTTAGAATAATGGTTAAGATGGTGAAACCTACTTAAAAAGTATCACAGAAGCTCTGGATCAATCTGGCAGGTATAAAACAAAAAAGCCCAGCATTAATACTGGGCTCTGATATTTTTTTAGAGTGCACCAAAGGAGCAATGTCCAGTGAGGCACTTTGTTCTGCAAATATACTTAAAATTTATTTGCAAATAAAATCTCATCAATCTAGATATTTTATTCTACCCTTTACAATTTCCGCTAAAATATCATTCTGGTTATGATGAACAAAGAAACCTCGCATTTCCCGCTGGAAGTCATTAAACCTATTAACAGATATACTCTTTATGAAGAAACCAATCACTTTAAAAATTGCGTCTGGCGAGTTCCTGTCTCCTTCATTAAAGTCGATATCCGGATGCGAAGGAACACTTAGTGGCAATGAATAATCAAATAAAACTCCGCTATGAGCGCAGATATTCCGGACGTGCCTTATGGCATTTAGATAGTTAAGAAATTTTTTCAAATCTCTGGCATTGTACTTTTCCGATACTCTCTGCTTAACTGAATCATCTTTGATATGTTCAAATATTTTCAAAACGGCACCGAAGGATAAATATTCGAACACTTTCCAGCATGGAGCAAATTGATGTTTAGGGTATTTTTCGTGATGTTTTTTAAGGGTTATGTTGTCTTGCTTGAACTTCTCGGTATAGATTTTCTTGGTAAAATCCTTAATATGATCGTGGTTCATAATATCAGAATCAACATACCAAAGACTATTACCCTTATACTTCATCGAAACATAATAGATCACCTTCGTTCTGAAATTGATTTCTATCCTGTTTATATATTTCAATAAAATGTATTTAAGATCATGGTCTAAGTAGTAAAGATTCACGATATCTGAAACTTTTATATTGCTGGCATATCGTTCACTCTTGTGGTCTTTGAAATAATAGGAATAGAACCCCAATCTATAATATCCAATATCTAGCAAAATCTCTTTTAGCTTTGATTCTTCATAACACGACAGATCAAGTCCATGTTCTTGGAATCGAGCTATTTGATCGTTTATACTGTAAACCTTATCTCCCATTTACTTATACGTCAATATCATTAATGGAAACTACCCCGTTCCCTTGGATAGCCTTTAGAATCATCTTCAAATCTTCTTCGATTTCCTGCGCATTCTCATAACCTGAAATTTGATACGGATTTTCCGTCCATCCTTCGATCTTTCCTGTAATTGCGTTAAAATAAACTTCGTGCAACTTCAAGTCCGGCCTATCGTCGGTCCCATAGTTTATGAGCTGATAACGCCATTTTAAATTTCCATCGTCCATGGGTTCATATTAATTTCCTTTATCGGCCGCTTACTATACCATTAACAACCTTCTCTATCTCCGATCCAAGGTTGTTGAAATCAAAGAGCTTAATTGGTTTTACCTTGATATCGGTTTTCTCATTTATTTCTGCTAAAGATAAAACTATTTGCCAAGTGTCAAATAATTCAAAGATCTCTTCAGGTTTCAGGCGAAACTCCATTTTGTTTTGCGATTTTTTATAGGCCATCAGGGCATACATAAAAACGCTCCCCTGCTTAGTCGTGGAAGGGTCGTCCAGTTCTGCATTTTCGGTTATCATCCAAAAGTCCCTTAAATATCCGGGAACAGCATCAAAAGTAGCATCTAGATTTGACTTGATAAAGCTCAAGCTCTCCCGAAATAATTTTTCTTCGTTCATATTTTGTCGTGTTTTTATATTTTATATAATTATATATTTATGTATTTATATACTCATGCAAATACATAAATGCATAGTTGCATGTTTATGTATTTGCATGAAAGCATGAAAACTAGCGCTTTCGTCTTCGTCTTTTTCTCTTTAGCTCATCATCATCTATATCGTTAGCAGATGCACCGCTAACAAAGCTGTTAAAACCGCTAAAAGTGGCACCAGCACCGTTAGAAAGCAGATCACGATCAGCCTTTTCATTTTCAGATATTCTTTCTTCGTTTTCGAAAGTTCCTGAAGGATTGCCGCTTGATTCTGGTTTGTCTCCTCCACTCTCAATGCGTTGATCTCCTTGTGAATGACTTGTTGATTCTGTATAATCACGTTTTGCGTCCGTCCCAGAGCCATTATCCCATTTTTGATGTCGCTCGTCTCCTTGAGAAAGCAAGTCCGCAAATCGTGCTCTTGTTCGACTGTTTGCTTCGCTAATTGCTTTGCTGTCTGTGCCTTGTTCATATCGTATATTGTTAACTATGTTCTTCCATTTATACATATTTCCGAGCTTTTGCCCTTTCGCCAGGAAACCGTTGTCCATAACGTAGGTAATTCCAGAAACCCTTCCGGTAGATTTTGATTGATTAAAAAGTAAGTAAACTCCTTGCTCCTGACAGTTCTTAATAAAGCTTTCTATTGTATTGGATTTGGTCAAGGCCAACTTTACACGCTCTTGCATCAGCATCCTGTCTGAAGGATTTCCGGTTCGTTGCACCATCTCCAATTCATCCTTGTTGGGCGCACGCTCCTGAGCCTCTTCCGATGAGCGTACAACGGCCAAGCCGTATTTTTCCTCTAATTGTCTGCACAGCGCCTCGCCACGCTTGAAGTCATTTGAATCGGAAACCACGGAACCATCGTATCTGATTCTGGAAGCCAAAGCGTGGATGTGTAGATGATCTGCATCATGGTGTTTCCAAACGCTATAAAGGCTATTGTCGAATCCCATTCCTCTCAAATATTCCTGAGCTATAGTTACAAGTTGCTTATTATTCAGCTTGTCAGTCGCTGCAAAATTGAGAGACACGTGATAGGCATCTCGTGTCAACTTAGGTCGAAGCTGTTGCAATAAAGACACTTCTTTAGAAACGGCTTCGCGCTCGTAGCTCATAAAATTATGATCGAGCAATTCCGCCCTTTGCTTAGGATCTTTGTGATTTAGCTTTTGATCATTATAATCGAAAGCACCCATAAAATTATTGGCTTTGTGGATCTTTTGCTTTGCTATCATATCTTCAAAATTTTCTTTCCCACAATCTCTAAAGTCTCTTGAAGATCGACCAATATCTGACGGTCAATATGACTTATTTGTGTCTGATGAACTGCTTTGACGTATTGATTCAGATTGTTCCCTATCCTTCTCAATTGAGTATATGTTTGTGCATCCAACAAAGGAGTACGGGGTTTTAAAATTCTTTGCTTAAAGACGAGCTGACGGACGACTTCACTCGCATTTTGTTCAGCGTACGCCATCAATTCTCTAAGCTTCATATGCTCTCCCTTATTTAGTTTGACAACGATCTGAAAATTTCTTTTCTCATCTATATTTTTCTTTGGTCTACCCATAATGAACACGGTGAATTTGTAAGGTTACGATCAGTAAGCTAGCGTATCGGTAATGCCGATACATTGCTTGCTTACCTACAATTAATAATTGATACCTCTCCGATGAGGTAGTCATTCAGATCTTTATAAAACGGATAAGTTTTTCTATAATCATAGAATATACTTCCCGCTTCATTTGCTTTATTTCTCAAAGCTTCTGTTGCTTTATCCCCCGCCGTATCGTTATCGAGGAAGCATATCGTGGTGTCTTTCATCCGCAAATTCTCAAATGTTTTTTTCAGGTTATAAACTGTGTTTAGTATGCAGTACTCGTGAACCGATTCCTGATCGGGATAAATCATCAGAAAGGATAGAAAGTCAACGATACCTTCAAAGTAAATTCTCGTGGAACTCTTAGTGTTCTCGTACAAGGTATATCCTTGTTTGGTGGCACATTTAAAGTCTCTAGAGAAAAGATTGTACCCGCCTGCATGATTCTTCGCTCCTAGGTTCCAATACAATTTACCACCGGCTTTATATTGGTACGCTTTCAAATACTTGCCAGATATTACCGAATCAATTCCTCGTACCTCCGATATATATGAGCACAGG
>Ga0160443_100821_pt1 | contig 15403 bp, 15 predicted proteins | sample HID1972I_E1MG_FD_108244 | JGI IMG/M metagenome (GOLD analysis project Ga0160443, IMG submission 108244) | Enriched pill bug-associated microbial communities from UW Madison campus, WI, USA - HID1972I_E1 MG | ecosystem: Host-associated > Arthropoda: Insects > Digestive system > Unclassified ... | reverse complement strand
GCTCGATGAACTTTCAGTGGATTGGGCCCGTACATGAATATTTATCAGTATACGGCAATAGCTTCCATTCTGATGTCGCTGTAACGCACCGTAAAGTTCGTCATGCCTCCAACCGCAACCTTGATATTTATGTAGCTCGCTTGGAGCAAGGCGAAGAATTTACGCCTCGTGATCAATTCTACTTTGCGAACGAGCTGCGCGACCACGCCCGCTACGAAGAAGCAATCAAGTGGTATGATCTTTTTCTTGAAGGAAAAAAAGGCTGGGTCGAGGACAATATTGCGGCCTGCTCTCGTAAATCTGATTGCTATGCTGAATTAAAGAAAAACGATCTAGCGATCCGTAGCTTGCTACAGACGCTTGAATATTCACCACCGCGTCCTGACTTTTGCTATCAGCTGGGCAATTTGTTTTTTCATGACAAACGTTTTCCTGAGGCGATTTACTGGTACTCACAAGCACTTTCGACCTCGAAGTACACGTCTGATATGAGCTTTCATAATCCTGCCACAGCTACATGGCTGCCTTATTTGCAGCTTACGGTTTGCTATGATCGATTAGGGAATATGGAGCAAGCTGTCGCGCATCATAAGCAAGCAAAAGCGATCAACCCGAATCATCCAAGCATTATCTACAATGACAACTATTTTCAAGAGAAAGGCTTGCTGTAACGCCCTTCTCATAGAAGCTGTCTGAAAAGTATTTGAATGCATGTTGAAGCAAGCAAATCGCTACAGAGCAAATCGTTCTTTCACTCGCGTTTAAAGCCTGATTCTCCTTTAAATTAATCAAGGTAGAATCAGGCTTAAAAGGCGAGCCACTATCGTTTTCCAGAATCGATTGCTCCTTCGCTCACGAGGAGCTTGAAGTTAACCATTCAAGATGTCTACTTTTCAGACAGCTTCTATTTATCTCACTTTTAGGATGATTTTCCCTTTAGCTCTCCCCGATTCTGCGTATTCCATCGCCTGCTCAGCATCCTTAAAGGAATATATTCTATCAATTACAGGTGTGATGTTACCGGACTCAATAAAGCTTGCGATCTTGCGCAATTGCTCTCCACTTGGCTTCATGAACAAAAACGTATATTGAGCATTATGCTTTTTTTCAAGTGCAGTAAGCTTATTGCTTGCTATTGAAAACAACAATGTCTTTAAAAATCCTGAACCATACTCTTTAGCAAAACGAGCATTCGGCACTCCCGAAACGGAAACAATTTTCCCACCGTTTTTTACAATACCGAATGATTTTCCTAACGTCTCGCCCCCAAGCGTATCAAATACTGCATCATAATCTTTCAATCGCTCTTCAAATTTTTCTGTCTTATAATTAATAATTTCATCAGCACCAAGAGATTTTACTAAATTGGTACCGGCTTCACTGGCAGTCGTCGCAACCTTTGCTCCCATTAATTTGGCTAGTTGGATAGCAAAAGTACCAACACCACCAGCTCCAGCTTGGATCAATATCTTTTGTCCTTTTTGCAATTGCATGATGTCATGCAAGGCTTGATACGAAGTTAACCCCACCAGTGGGATCGATGCCGCTTCCTCAAAACTTACATTTTTAGGTTTCAAGGCTATATCATCTTCATGAATGGAGATATATTCCGCAAAAGTACCGATCTTACTCTTACGTGGACGGCCATAGATTTCATCACCAATCTTAAAACGTGTCACTTTTGCGCCAACCTTGGTCACGACACCGGAAAAATCATTACCAAGAATCAAAGGCATTTTATATTTTAGTAACAATTTCACTTTCCCATCGCGTATCTTAAAATCAATAGGATTAATACTAGCTGCATGAATTTCTGCGAGCACCTCATATTCTCCAATTTCAGGCGTTGGTATTTCCGCTAAACGCATTGGGAATTTCCCGTATCGATCTATAACCATTGCTTTCATTACCCTGTGCCTCCACTTTTTGTAGGTTTATAAGCTCTAATTTTTGTAAAAGTCCTGCATGAACTTTTCAATATCCAACACAAGCGTTTTTAATAACCCTAGCTTTGTACGTACATTAATATAATAAAAGTTTTTTGTACCTTCTTCGCGCATTGAAATAACACCCGCATCTCGCAAAATTTTAAGATGATGTGACACAGCAGGTCGAGAAAGATGTGTTTGTTCAGTAATTTCACCTACACGTAATCCTGATTGACAATCCGTTCCCATTAAAACAAACAAAATAGCTTGACGTGTTTCATCACCAATCGCCAATAGTACGTTTTGACAATCCATAAAATCTTGTTTGATTATATTTAGCTGTTCATGTTTATTCATTCCGTGTAACACCTCCAGTAATGAGTCGAATCGTTTAATCTAACGAACAAATGCGCCGAATACAACATTATAGCAATGTTATATTCGGTGCAATATTGGGAAAGAAAATCGAGACGAATCACATCTTTAAAGTTAAGTTACGACAATCTTTATTCTGTCCGGCTTTATCTGCAACTATGAGCTTGTCTTAGACAAACGTTCCGTCTAATTAGCATTGTTTATTTATTGTTGTAACATACTTTTCTCCAAGAATTTCTTTCACCTGATAACGGTCTGATGAAAGCTCCTTTTCAATAAAAGCGTCAATATCTGAGGCTTCAACATCGTACATGACTTCAATTTCTTTTGAGAATAGCAGCTTTTCTTTTTCAAGTAAGCTGGAAAGTGAGGGCTGTTGCTTGGGCTGCAGCTCTTCCACATTTAGCACTTGCTTTAATCCATCGATATAATATTGTAATGGACGACCACCACCAATTTTCACGCCTTTATTTTCCCCATTGATCATAATAACGGTAGGGAATCCTCTTGCACCTAAACGTCCAGCTAAGTTGAAATCCTCATTTAATAGCTGTTGACCTGCTGGCTGCTCCGCTTCATTGACAATGGCTGCCCCATCAAGACCAAGCTCATTTACGATCGCTATCATGATTGATGGATCTGAAATATTTTGATTAAAGGCAAAGAGCGCTTCTCTTGATCGGCGCAAATATTCATATGCGAGTGCGTTGTTATAGTTTTTTTGAATGACTTTATAAACGCGAGATGGCGGGTAAGATGATTGAACAGGATTATCAATCATAAGCGACCCGTCTATTGGCATGCGAGAATACTCCCCTACTTCTCTCCAATGACCAGCAACATCTGCCGGCTTATAAATTCCATTTGCAGGATCGATTGGTCCTTCCCCCCACTTTTCAAGCAAGCCGCCCATCACTGTATTAAAGTTAACGTAATGTCCGTACTGCTCTTTAAACCGGCGCAGCGTAGGTTCAATTGCCCAGCAATGCGAGCAAATTGGATCGGTTACATAATAGATCTCAATTGATTTTTGTGGTTGATTGAAATCAACCATCCCCATCTCTTCCTCTTCGGCTACTCCGCATACACCTGTTTCTAAATCACACATCATATTATTGTTCTTCAATACAATCCCTCTTTTCTATTAATTAGCTCTGCAATTATGTTTCATTTGCCTTATAGCCAAAGTTTAAGTCATAATGAACATCATAAACACCAATAGTTGTCCCAGTTTGTCGGATATCCAACACATCTAACGATTTGTTTAAAAAGTAGGGGTGATAACTAATATGACTCAAGCAAAGACCGATCCTCGCGTCCTGCGTACTCGCAAATTAATTATGGATTCTTTTATCGAGCTTTCTGGGAAAAAAGAATTTAAAGATATAACGATTAAGGACATCACTGCAGAAGCAATGATTAATCGCGCAACCTTTTATTATCATTTTGAAGATATATATGATTTATTAGAAAAGGTTTTATCCGAAGTATTGCTAGTTAATTTGAATTATGAAGGATATCAGGATGATGAATTAACAGAAGATACATTCACTCGTATTTTTAAAGCGATAACCAATTTTCAATCATCATTATCTAATCGTTGTCACAGAGGATACGAGGATACGATTGCCCGTATTATAAGGGAACAGCTCGAAGTTATTTTTTACAAAATGCTGTTAAAGCAAAACAAGCTGGAAGAAGATGAAGCTCTTAGTATTACTGCTGCTATATTAAGCTGGGGTATTTATGGAGCCTCTGTAGAATGGAGAAGAAAAAGCAAGGAGATATCGCCAGAGCAATTTATTACATCTGCTGTTCCTTATCTGATGTCAGGGATTAATAGTGGTTCTAAGCTTTAAAATTAAAAGAATCCGTTTTGAAAAAATTGATCAAAACGGATTCTTCACATCCAAAACAATATTAAGATAATTATGACGCCGCACATAATATACAACGTGGAATAGCCCCATTGTTCTTAAAGTACTTTAATTACTATCCCTGACATCGATAATGTCAGATAGATTGATCCAGCGATAATCTTCATCGCTATCCTTGTTGAACCGAATTCTTTTCTGCTGCAAATCAACTTTTGTTACAATTCCTGTTACTTCGATTGTCTTAAACTCACCGAATAACACTAAAACGATCTCTTTCCTAAGTTGCATTGATTCGGTAAGCAGCATTGATATTCTACCGAGCTCTTGCTCATCCAATTGTGGTCGAGATTTCTTTTGCAGGCTTCTGTTGTAGACAATGATCGCCTCCTTGTGCTCTGGCAGCATCATTCTAGACGATTCAAATAAACCATTTCCTTGTAGCTTTTTACTCATTTATAATGTCCTCCTATCTTCCCAGCACGATCACGCGCCTGTCCTGAAGCCGTTACCGAAGAAGCTCTCATAATCGCATCATTACCATAGCGGGCTTTAATTTGATCGGTCACGCGCTCCAGCGCAAGCTGCTCCTCATACGGGTCAAACCATGCTAGCTGCACAACCTCATCACTTACTAGCCCGCCAAGAGAAACACCAATACTTCGTACTGGCAAGCCATCCCAATGCAACTGAAATAGCTCCATAACTGTCTGATACATTGCTGCAGCGACATAGGTGGGATCATCGAGCTTACGCTGCCTATGAAAGCCAGTTGGCCGATCATAATCAGCACCGCGGCAGCTAACAGAAATCACCTTTCCCATCATTCCTTTCGCACGAGCACGCTGACATACAAGCTCAGTAAGCTCCTGCAGCGGAATTTTCAATTCCTCTAGTGTGTTATAATCACGAGGAAGCGTCATATGGTGACCGATTTCCTTTTGAGTGTTATGCGTCGACAAGTTTATATGAGAATCATCGATACCATTTGCTATCCGCCATAACACCTCGCCGTTAACGCCCCAGCGGCGTCTAAGTACAGCTAATGGCGTTTTAGCCAATTGCTCGATCGTATATACTCCAATCGCTTCCAGATGCCTCGTCATACGTCTGCCAACCATAAACAACTTGCTGACGTGCAGTGGCCAGAGCGTGTCGGCAAGCATATCTTTTTTCAGCTCAAATATTCCGGACTCATTTTTTTTAGCAAAATGATCACACGCCATCTTGCTTAGCACCTTATTACTGCCTATGCCGACTCTTACACGAACTCCCGTCTCTCGCATCACACGCTGCTGTATGTTAGCAGCCATTACAGCAGCATCCCCTCCGAACAGATGGACTGTACCTGTCACATCCAGATGCTGTTCATCAATGCTGTACGGCTCAACAAGATCTGTGTAGCTGTTGTAAATCTCAGTAATTTGCAAAGAAACCCGAATATATTCCTCCATACGAGGTCTAATAACTACTAGATCAGGACACTTGGATAGCGCCTCCCCAAGCCGCTCTGCTGTTGTTACACCGAATGATTTGGCGATTGGGCAAGCTGCCAAAATGATGCCTGAGCGACGTTCTGGATCGCCCGCTACAACGAGTGGTCGATGTTCTAAGTCTGGATGAGCAATCTTTTCTACCGTTGCATAAAAAGACTGACAGTCTGCTAACATAATGATACGTTCCCGTTTCTTTAGCATAGCTACACTTCCCCTGTTGTGTATCAATATATAAAAAGCAGAACATATATTCGCATTATTAATATATACTCCTTTTACTCGTCCTATGCAAAGGTAATTTGTTACAATCGAGTGGGGGTGGCGTCTTGCATCCAATCTATCAAGGAACCGTACGTACCGATCGGTATACACCTTTCATGTCATAGTCCGCAAAAGTCCGGTAAAGTACTCGTGCCGAACAGATCTCCCCGGGCAAGAACGCGATCTATTTCTCCATCCGTCTGCTTCATTTCCTTTCGTACCACTAGGCACAAAAAAGCATCAAGCCGCAAGGCTCAATGCTTTCAAATGGTTTAAGCTCCCTGTACAATCCAACCATCACAACAGCAATTAACGATCTAATGCATCACTGCCATTCATCAGCGCTGCTTGTCGTTTATAATGATCCTCCAATACCAGACATGCCATCGCTTCTACTACCGGAACAATTCTCGGGCAAATGCAAGGATCATGTCGCCCAATCGTCTGAATGGTCGTCTCCTTGCCATCCATATCAATCGTTTGCTGTGGAATTGATATCGATGAAGTCGGCTTAACAGCAATTCTAAACACAATATCTGCTCCTGTGCTGATTCCGCCAATAATACCACCCGAATGATTACTTAAAAAGCCCTGCTGGCTCATTTGGTCGTTATGCTCGCTCCCTAGCATTTTGACCGACTGAAAGCCTGCTCCAAACTCGATTCCTTTCACTGCACCGATCGATAGCATCGCTTTTGCTAGCTCAGCATCCAGCTTGTCAAAAGCAGGCTCACCTAAACCTGGATCAACCCCTCTTATGACACACTCTACGATGCCACCACAGCTGTCACCGCTTTGCGCAAGAGCTTCAATTTTTTCAATCATCTTAACCGCTGCCACTGGATCACATGCTCTTACAGCATTTTGCTCGATAGCCGCTTCATCAAACTGTTCACATTTTATTCCGGCAATTTCCGAAGCATAAGCAACGATGGATACGCCTCTATGCTCCAGAAGCTTGCGCGCCACTGCACCAGCTGCTACTCTGGCAGCTGTTTCACGTCCAGAAGCCCGTCCGCTTCCTCTATAGTCGCGAATTCCGTATTTTTGCTGATATGAAAAATCTGCATGCCCCGGACGAAATGCATTCTTAATATCATCATAAGCAGACGGTCTCATATCCGTGTTGTATAACATAATACATAACGGTGTCCCTGTCGTCTTACCGTTAAACATTCCCGACACAATATTAATTTTGTCATACTCTTTTCGCGGTGAAGTTACCGATGATTGACCAGGCTTTCTGCGATCCATTTGCCGCTGAATGTATTGCTCCTCGATTGCTACCCCTGGAGTTACACCATCTATAATGACACCAACCGCTTCCCCATGCGATTCTCCAAAGGTAGATATTTTAAAGTTTTGTCCAAAAAAGTTGCCCGACATTGTTCCATCCCCCAATTTCAATTGTTTTTTACGATTGTAACAGTATAATTGAAATAAATGAAATTGTTATTTTCTTAATTTGTCATAGAGAGGATTTATGTCAGGTGAATATTAATACAGAATGGTACCGGATATTTCTAAGTGTGTCTAAAACAAAAAATTTAACGAAGGCAGCTGAACAACTCCATATCACTCAGCCTTCAGTAAGTTATGCCATTAAACAATTAGAACAAAACCTTGGCATCGTGTTATTAAAGCGATTGTCTAAAGGGGTTCAATTAACACAAGAAGGTCAAATGCTCGCTGAATATGTTGAAAAGGCATTTCATCAGTTTGGAGCAGCTGAAAATTCAATTCGGCTGCTCAAACAATATAAAATGGGATATGTTCGTATCGGCTCCAACGGAGCGATTATTAAAGATGTTATTTTACCTGTACTAGATGAATTCCATATTGAATATCCAGATATTCGCATACAGCTGTTGCAGGCGAAAACGAGCGTTATTGTGGAGCATATTAAAGAAGGAAGGCTGGATGTAGGATTTGTCTACCTCCCGATCAAAGATCCAGACATCGTCATTACCCCATTAAAAAGTATTGGAAATTGTTTTGTCGCTGGAGAAAAGTATAGAAATTATGCTAGCGAGCAATTAACAATGCAGCAGCTAACAAGCCTCCCCTTCATCTCATTATCCTCTGGCAGTGCGACAAGAACGATGCTGGAAGGATGGTTTGCCGCTTATGGATACAGCATTGAAGCGGATATTGAATTAAGCAGCATTGATATGATGGTTGAATTTGCTAAACGAGGCTACGGTGTCGCACTAGTAACAAAGACAATGGTGCAAAACGAGATAGCGAGCGGAGAATTGATTGAATTACATACGCAGCAGCCACTTCCTATGCAAGAGATGTGTATGATTACGAGTCGTAATAATAGTTTAATTGCTAGTATTTTTGCTGAAAAGTTTGTATAGCTGAGCTTTTTTCCAGCAACCTCTTCTCCTTTAACAATAGAAAAAGCACAAAGCGCTGTATGAAGTCGCCTTGTGCTTTTCGGGATATACCTTCAAACCTAATTACCTAAACATTCCCCACAGCTTAATAAGATGCAGCGTGTTGTTTGGATCGATTTTTTGCGCGAGCACAAAATTAATAATTTGCTCTTCTTGAGTATCACTCAACTTTTCCTGCAAAATCGACGCCGAGGATCGCGTTAGCTTGCGAACTTTAGCACGATCCTGCAAATCATACTTCGTTACATTTCCAAGCAGATTTCGGATTTTTTCTTTAATGACGGGGTTCTTCATCTTAAGCTTTATTCGCTCGACAAACTGAGGACTAATCCCGTATCGTTGGTAACTCATAGATAAGACACCTCCAAGGTAACTATGCTAATGAGTTAACTATATGCGAATGCAACGCAAATCTTGACTAATCTATCTGTTCTCCTTGAAATAATGGATCATTGCGTAGCCACTCTATTAATCTCGCATAGGCCGCATCTTTCCAAAAGCTTTCTGTTGCTGCGAGCGCAGCAGCATCCTCGCGCGCCTGCTCCAACAGCTCGTAATCAGCGACCATATCTGCAAGTTTAAACTCAGGCAAGCCACTCTGCTTTGTACCGAAAAATTCGCCCGGACCTCGCAGCTCAAGATCCCGACGAGCAACCTCAAAGCCATCATTTGTTTCCGTCATCACCTTCATCCGCTCTTGACCAACCTCTGATTTGGGATCAGCAAGCAGTATGCAGTACGATTGATGCTCACCTCGGCCTACACGACCGCGCAGCTGATGCAGCTGAGACAGCCCGAAGCGCTCAGCGTCCATAATCATAATAATGGTAGCATTAGGCACGTCCACTCCAACCTCGACAACCGTAGTCGCAACGAGCACCTGCGATTCATTAGCAGCGAAGCTGCCCATCGCCTGTTCTTTTTCCGCTGTATTCATACGGCCGTGAAGCAGACCTACGTTAAGATCTGGGAATGCCCCTTGAATCATCATGTGAACATCAATCACATTTTGCACGTCCAGCTTTTCGGATTCTTCAATAAGCGGACAGATAACATAGGCTTGTCTATTTTCAGCTATTTGCTTACGAATAAATTGAAGCGCACGATCCAAGGATTGAGGCTTCAACCAATAGGTTTCGATAGGTTTTCTTCCTTGCGGACGTTCACGTATCGTCGACACATCCATATCGCCAAAAGCGGTAATAGCCAGCGTACGAGGAATAGGTGTCGCTGTCATCGTCAGCACATCAGGTTGAATCCCTTTTCGTCTTAATATGCTTCGTTGATTGACACCGAAGCGGTGCTGCTCATCAACAACAACAAGACCAAGATTATTAAAGTGCACATCCTCCTGAATAAGCGCATGCGTGCCTATTACGAGATTGGTTAAGCCCATTTGCAGCTCAGCAAGTATATCTTTGCGTTTCCGCTCAGACACACTGCCTGTCAGTAAGCGAAGGCTCATACTCGTATGCTCAAACAAACGAGTCAAGCTTTTCATATGCTGCTCAGCAAGAATTTCAGTAGGCACCATTAACGCGCCTTGATAGCCTGCTCTTATCGCGCTGTACAACGCAATCGCGGCAACAACCGTTTTTCCGGACCCAACATCTCCCTGAAGCAAGCGATTCATGCTATAGCTTCGCCGCATATCGACCGATATTTCATTAATCGCCTTTTTCTGGCCATCAGTTAGCTCGAACGGCAGCGATTGTGCAAACTCACGAATCCATTCACTCTCAAGCGGCATAGCAATACCTGCCTGACGTCGATGAGACAGCGCACGATAAGCCTGCAAGCGAAGCTGGAACAAGAACAGCTCTTCATAGACCATTCTTCGCCGTGCTTCCTGACCAGCCTTCAGATCGCCTGGAAGATGAATATGCCGAACGGCTTCCGCTCGATTCATCAGCTTATATTTTTCAACAAGCGAATAGGGCAAAACTTCTTCAATCATCGGACAGTATTGCTCTAACGCGGTAGCAATCAGCTTGCGTATCCACGGCTGAGTAATTTTCCCACCGACGGAATATACAGGCTGGAGCGTATCCATCTTCGCAGAAGGCTTTGCTTGATCCAAAAACTCAGAATCTGACACCGTCAGCTGCAATCGCGAAGGCTCCCACTTGCCAGTTAGCAGCACTTCACGTTCCGTTGTCAGCTGTTCACGCAGATAATGACGATTAAACCACGTTGCAGTTATTAAATGCAACCCAACTTGAATCTTGCACGTTAAGCGAGACTTGGACTTGCCATAACGCTGCAGCACCGGAGCTCCGCGTACGGTGCCAACCACAGTCGTTTTTTCACCCGGCTTCACCTCAACGAGATCACGTACACGAAAATCGTCATAACGAAATGGAAAATAAAGTAATACATCATTCACAGTAAATAAGCCAAAGGCGTGGAGCTCTTTTTCTTTAAGAGCACTCACGCCTTTCAACTGTTTTACTGGGATCTGATCAAGTTTGATCATTCCTCTTTCACACCTTATATAAGAATACAGCGGAAGTGCCAGGGCCAGTATATGTACCAATTACTGTACCGACAGTCGTATAATAAATTTCTTTAATATTAAGCTCCGCTGTGAGACGATCTCTAAGCTCATTGGTCGTAGCTTCATCATCTGTTTTAGCAACGACAAGAGCAAGCTCGTCATTGCCAAAGCTTTGTTTAAGAAGCTCAACAATTTTCGCCATCGCTTTTTTACTTCCTCTTGCTTTATCAACAGCAGTAACTGTTCCATTTGGCTCAAGAGAAAGAATAGGCTTAATATTAAGTAAAGATCCAATCATAGCCGCTGCTTTACCGATTCTTCCACCCTTTTGTAAATAATCAAGCGTATCTACAAGGAAGTAAATGCCGGTATTTTTTTGGCGCTGCGCAGTAGCAGCAACAATATCATCAGCTGATGCTCCATTTTCAGCCATCTGAGCCGCAAGCACAACTTGCATGCCATGCCCAAAAGAAGCTGAGCAAGAGTCGATTACTCTAATGTCTGCTCCCTCAATCTCTACCATTGATTTTGCAATCGTAGCAGATTGATACGTACCACTTAGCACTGAAGCTAGATGGATCGACACAATAGGAGCCGTTGGATCTTCCGCAAGCAATCGTTCATATACATCTAAAAAATCAGCAGGCGATGGCTGAGAAGTTTTAGGTAAAACAGGTGATGCTTTTAAGCGACTATAAAACTCCTCAGTAGTCAAATCAACCGCGTCTAGATACGTCTCCTCACCGAAAAGCACTTTTAAGGAAATCATCGTTATCCCATATTTTTCACGCACATCAGCTGGAATATCAGCCGTGCTGTCTGTTACAATCCTTACTTTACTCACGATAACCTTCAGCTCCTCTCTGTATTGGCTGCATTTATATTATTCAACTGCAAATACATACGGATAAAGTGGCTGACCACCATTTTGTAAGTCGATTTCAAGATCAGAATAGTTCTCACTAATCCACTCGCAAATAGCTGATGTAGTGTCCTCGGTTGAGCCTTCTCCCGTTAAAATTGTAACAATATCCCCTTCGTCTTCCAGCATGCTAGCAAGTAGTGCTTGACATGCAGCAAGCAATTCAGCTTCAGAAGTGACAATTGACTTTTCCTTAAGGCCAATATAATGGCCTTCCGTAATCTCTACTCCGTCAATGCTTGTATCCCGTACAGCTTTCGTAACTTGACCAGAGATGACCATGCTTGCAGCAGATACCATCCATTCCTTATTGCGCTCAGGCGTTTCATCTTCTTTGAACGCCAGCACGGCAGCAATTCCTTGAGGAATCGTTTTAGTAGGAATGATCGTTACCGGCCGCTCTGTAAGCTGGGCAGCCTGCTCTGCTGCGAGAATAATGTTGCTGTTGTTAGGGAATATGAAGATATGCTCCGCTGACAACCCATCAATCGCCTTGACGAAGTCCTCTGTACTCGGATTCATCGTTTGGCCGCCGGAGAGTACCACATCAACATCACTACTGCGGAACAATTCTGCAACTCCATCGCCGAGCGCAACAGCAATCATGCCATATGGAGCTCGCTCAAATCCATGCTCGGCAGGACGATTATCAATAGCCTGTCCTGCGAGAAGCTCAGCAGCAGCAAGATTGACCTCACTGCTTAGTCCCTCTTCTTCAAGCAGTTCGCGATGCTGCTCACGCATATTCAAGATATGAATGTCCGTAAGCTCACCATAACGGACAGACAGATTGAATACATCCCCTGGCTTGCGAGAATGCACATGAACTTTAATGATGTCATCATCTGTAATGACTAGAATCGAATCTCCATCTTTAGATAATGCTTTCTTGTAAGCGGATTCATCAAATACAACCGCAGATTTTCCCGATACGTTGCGTTTAATAAAAAATTCCATATCATAAAAGAACTCAATATCTAAAGTTTCTAGCTTTGCTTGTGCAGACGATGGTTCAGTAAGCTTCGCTACTTTAACTTCAGCTGGAGCAGCTTCTAGGGCAGCATCATCATTACCCAATTCAACTTTCGCACCAGATAAGGCTTGCACAAAACCTTCATAGATAAAGACAAGACCTTGTCCGCCTGAATCTACTACACCAACCTGCTTTAATACAGGCAATAAATCTGGAGTTTTCTGCAATGCTTCATTCGCTTTCGCATATACCTCTTCCATTAGCTCCAGCACTTCAGTATTACGTCTTGCAAATTGTACCGCGTGACGAGCAGCTTCCTTAGCTACCGTTAGAATTGTTCCTTCCACCGGCTTAACAACTGCCTTATACGCCATATCAACACCATGCTGAAGCGCAACTGCAACATCCATTGCAGTAGCTTCCTCGACATGCGCTAATGATTTGGAGAAGCCTCGGAATAGCTGTGATAAAATCACGCCTGAATTACCACGCGCACCCATAAGTAAACCTTTGGACAACGCTTCTGCTGTTTTCCCTAAATGGGCGGATTGTTTGTTTTTTAGCTCCGTAATACCGGAGGTCATTGTTAAATTCATATTCGTACCCGTGTCGCCATCTGGCACTGGAAATACGTTAAGTGCGTTTACCTTTTCAGCATTACGCTTTAGTAAGTCGGCGCCTAATAATGCCATTTGTGCAAAATCAGATCCGTCAATTGCTCGCTTACTCAAAGAAATTCCCCTTCCCGCTAAGTAGATACCCTTACGTCTTGAACGAAAATATTAACTTCGTTGACTTCAAGGCCTATCACATCGTTTAACACATAAGTAACTTTAGATCGAATATTATTTGCTACTTCAGAAATTTTCGTACCGTAACTAACAATAATGTATAAATCGATATTTACACCGTTCTGAACTTGCCTTATTTCAACACCCTTAGTCAAATTGTCTCGACCGAGAAGTACTGCAATTCCATCTTTAAGTCCGTTACGTGATGCCATACCAACAAGCCCATAACATTCTAATGCAGCAAAACCAGCAATGGTAGCTATACAACTATCCGAAACATGAATTTCTCCCAAACGGTTGTTTAATTGTATTGGCATACTACTACACCCCTTGCCCTATATTATGGACTGATTTCCATTGTACTATAAACTCAGAAGTTATTGAAGAGAATTGTTAAATTTCGCTTAATTAACCGTAGAATAAGGTTGAACCACGTCAAACTTTATGTTACGATATTTAGGCGTGTTTATAATTGTAAGAATATAATGATGAAAAGCAAGCATAGCAACGATAATGTTCATGCTGTGAACGGTTAAGCTATTATCGCTCATAATTCGTGAAGGAGGTGTCTTTATGTCCCGCAAATGTTATATAACTGGCAAATCGCCTAAAAAAGGTAACAGCGTATCTCACGCGAACAACACAACTCGCCGTAATTGGGGAGTTAACGTTCAAAAAGTTCGTATCCTAGTTGATGGTAAACCAAAACGTGTATACGTTAGCGCTCGCGCGTTGAAATCTGGTAAAGTAACTCGCGTGTAATATGCGTCACTTACCATAGACAAAAGCACCTGATCATCAGGTGCTTTTTTGTTTTGTAAACCTAAAACTGGAACGAAGCCCAATCACTTGGTGTCACTATGATATTAATTTTTCTGAAATGTATTAAGTAAAGCTTTGACAAACCCACCTAAAAATTTCGGCAGTTTAATCGTGTAAAATTTCATGCCCACCCCTCCTTGAAACGCGCAGTGATCCGCATGCTCAAATCCCCGCTCTTGTAAACCATATTATGCAGAAATTCGAAAACGTAGACCAACACTCGCCTAGGAGAGTAAACTTTATTATAGGGCAGCAGTCTGGAACAGTTCAGGATTGCCCATCACATATTGCACCGCTGTAATAATAATAATAATTAAAAAATACATCACTATAGCAAGTACGATAAACGTTATCCGCAAGCCAATCGTCTCAAAACGGCGGAAAAAGCGAATTCCGATGTAGACAGCAAGTAAGGAAAATATATATTTAACAAAAGACGGAATTAACGAAAACAGTGCAAGACTACCGCCTGCCATTAGAGCGTAGAGGAGGAGCCAGAGCACCGTAGCGACATTTATCTTCACACAATCCCTCCTGGGGGATGTTTTAAGATTGAGCTTTGATCACGATGTGTTGCTTCGTGGTTTATTCGACGGCGAAGATGCCGTTCATCGCTCGCTGTAGTGCTCGCGTACACAAAACGTACGCTCCGCGCTTCGCTTCACTAGCTTCACGGCATCTTCTTGGTGCTGAAAGCTCAATCTTAAAACTTCGATTTAATCTTCTTGCTTTGAGCTTTGATCACGATGAATGGCTTCGTGGTTTAGTCGACGGCGAATATCGCATTCATCGGAAGCCTCCGGTGCTCGTGTCACAAAACGTACACTCCGCTCCTCGTTTCCTAGCTTCATGCGATCTTCTTGGTGCTGAAAGCTCAATCTTAAAACTTCGATTTAATCTTCTTGCTTTGAGCTTTGATCACGATGGGTGTGCTTCGTGGATTATTCGACGGCGAATATCGCATTCATCGGAAGCCTTCGGTGCTCGTGTACATATTACCGTACACTCCGCTCCTCGTTTCCTAGCTTCATGCGATCTTCTTGGTGCTGAAAGCTCAATCTT
>Ga0160443_100816_pt1 | contig 15479 bp, 15 predicted proteins | sample HID1972I_E1MG_FD_108244 | JGI IMG/M metagenome (GOLD analysis project Ga0160443, IMG submission 108244) | Enriched pill bug-associated microbial communities from UW Madison campus, WI, USA - HID1972I_E1 MG | ecosystem: Host-associated > Arthropoda: Insects > Digestive system > Unclassified ... | reverse complement strand
CTACCCGATCGACGGCAGCGACTACGGCGACCTGCGCGAGGCCCTCGACAAGCTCAAGCTCTCGGACGCCTCGCTGCAGTACGAGCCCGAGACCTCCGTGGCGCTCGGCTTCGGCTTCCGCTGCGGATTCCTCGGCCTGCTGCACCTGGAGATCATCACCGAGCGGCTCTCGCGCGAGTTCGGGTTGGACCTGATCACCACCGCGCCCAGCGTGATCTACGAGGTCACCACCGACACGGGGGAGACGGTCATCGTCACCAATCCGAGCGAGTACCCGGACGGCCGTGTGGCATCCGTCGCCGAACCCATGGTCAAGACCGCCATCCTGCTGCCCAAGGACTACGTCGGCACCGTCATGGAACTGTGCCAGTCGCGGCGCGGGTCGCTGCTGGGCATGGAGTACTTCAGCGAGGAGCGCGTGGAGCTGCGCTACATGATGCCGCTCGGTGAGATCGTGTTCGACTTCTTCGATCAGCTGAAGTCCAAGACGCAGGGGTACGCGTCGCTGGACTACGAGCCCGCCGGCGTGCAGACGGCCGACCTGGTGAAGGTCGACGTGCTGCTGCAGGGCGACAAGGTCGACGCGTTCAGTGCGATCGTCCACCGCGAGAAGGCGTACGCGTACGGCACGCTCATGACCGAACGGCTGCGCAAGCTCATCCCTCGCCAGAACTTCGAGGTGCCGATCCAGGCCGCCATCGGTGCTCGGATCATCGCCCGTGAGACCATCCGCGCCCTCCGCAAGGATGTGCTCGCCAAGTGCTACGGCGGTGACATCAGCCGCAAGCGCAAGCTGCTCGAGAAGCAGAAGGAGGGCAAGAAGCGGATGAAGATGGTCGGTCGCGTCGAGGTGCCGCAGGAGGCGTTCATCGCCGCACTGTCCGGCGACGTCGAGACGAAGAAGTAGACAACACGACCACCGGCGGTGAGGTGCCGTCCAGGCGCGTCACGTAGGGTTGAACTCATGCGTCGCGGGACATTCCGAGAAGGTACGGTGGACTACGCCGCGGTCGGGGCGACTCATGCCCCCGATCTCATGCAGTATCCGCCGGAGCACAGTACTCCCGCCGAGGATTCCTGGCGCATCGGCAGCGGCGAGGACCGCTTCCGTACCGCCGCAGAGGCGCTGCTGTCCTGGACGGCCCAGCGCGCGGCCGGCCTTGCGCTGAGCGATGTGCGCCCCGAATCGGGAGCCGCCTACACCGGGGTCAGCTTCGATTCCGAGGGTGCGCCGATCGCTCCCAACCGCACCCAGCTCGAGCAGCGCTTCGACGCCGAGGGGACGCCTTTCGCGGCCCCGGGAATGACGCTGAAGCTGCGCGGGCGGGTCAAGGGTATGCGGGCGGATGCCGAGCTGCGGGTGATCTCCGTCACCGAGGAGCGTCGTCGGGTCGGCTTCGTGCTGGGAACGCTGGGCGGCTCCGTGGTGAGTGGTGAGGAGTCCTTCGACATCGAATGGCGTGAGGACACCGACGAGGTCTGGTTCACCGTGCGTGCATTCGATGCCCCGGCCTCTCTGCTGTACCGCCTGCCCGGCATGGTGCGTCGGCGTCGGCGCGAGCTCTTCGCCCGCTACCTGCGCGCGATCTCGCCGCTGTACGCGACGCCGATCTGATGGCGGGTCCGCTTCCTCTGGGCGACCCCGCACCGGCTGACGGCGAGCTGCCCTCCGAGCTGCACATCGATCCGGCGGTGCCCTTCTCGGCCTACCTGCACGTGCCGTTCTGCCGCGTGCGCTGCGGCTACTGCGACTTCAACACCTACACGGCGACCGAGCTGCGCGGTGCCAGACAGGACCAGTACGCCGACACGCTGATCCGCGAGATCGAGATCGCGCGGCGCGTGCTCGACGAGGCCGGCGCGCTGCGTCCCATGGACACCGTGTTCTTCGGCGGAGGCACACCGACCCTGCTGCCGGCCGGCGACCTCGCGCGGATGCTGCGCGCGGCATCCGACGCCTTCGGCATCCGAGACGGTGCCGAGGTGACCGTCGAGGCCAATCCCGACACAGTCACGCCCCAGGTCGTGCAGACGCTGCTGGAGGCGGGCGTGAACCGGCTCTCGATCGGCATGCAGTCCGCGGTGCCCCATGTGCTCGCGGCGCTGGACCGCACGCACCGGCCCGAGAACGTCGACACCGCCGTCGCCGCCGCGCGCGAGGCGGGTCTCGACGTCAGCGTCGATCTCATCTACGGCGCACCCGGGGAGTCACTGGCGGACTGGGAGCGATCCCTGGACGCGGCACTCCGGCTGGAGCCCGACCACATCTCCGCCTACGCCCTGATCATCGAGGACGGCACCAAGCTCGCCCGGCAGATCCGCCGCGGCGAGGTGCCGGCCCCGGATGACGACCTGCAGGCAGACATGTACGAGCTGGCCGACCAGCGGCTCGCCTCGGCCGGGTTCGACTGGTACGAGGTCAGCAACTGGGCGCGCCGGTCATCAGACACGCAGGTGGATCACCGCTCGCTGCACAACATGGCGTACTGGCGCGGCTCGGACTGGTGGGGCTTCGGGCCCGGTGCGCACAGCCACGTCGCGGGCCTGCGCTGGTGGAACGTCAAGCATCCCGCCGCCTACGCGCAGAGGCTCAGCGCGGGGGACTCGCCCGCTGCGGGCCGGGAGCAGCCGGATGCACGCGCACGCACCCTGGAGCGTGTGCTGCTGCAGAGCCGGCTGGCCGAAGGACTCCCGATCGCGGATATCGCCGAGACGCACCGTGTGCGCGTCGCCGAGCTGATCTCCGACGGGCTCATCGACGCGGCGTCCGCGCTGCGCGACAAGCGCGTGCGTCTGACCCTGCGCGGACGGTTGCTGGCGGACGCCGTGGTGCGGGCGCTCACCGAGTAGAAAGACCGTCTGTGGGGCGCAAGTGCGCACTTGATGAGTGTTGAAGCCGACGGTTGCGCCCCACAGACGGTCCTGGATTCGGCGGGGTAGGATTGGCACTCGGAAGGTCGGAGTGCCAGCGGGGAGGGATCATGGTCACGGAACGAGGACTCGAGGTTCTTCGCGCGATCGTGCAGGACTACGTCGCCACGCATGAGCCCGTGGCGAGCAAGTCGATCGTCGAGCGGCATGCCTTCGGCGTCTCGGCGGCGACGATCCGTAACGACATGGCACTGCTCGAGGACGAAGATCTCATCGAGGCGCCGCACACCTCCTCCGGACGGGTGCCGACCGACAAGGGCTACCGCGTCTTCGTCAACCACCTCGCGCAGGTGCGTCCGCTCTCCACCGGTCAGCGCAGTGCCATCGAGTCCTTCCTCACCGACCCCGCTGATCTCGACGACCTCATGGCGCGCACGGTGCGCGTGCTGACGCAGCTGACCGGACAGGTCGCGCTGGCCCAGTACCCGTCCTTCGCGCGCGCCAGCATCACGCACATCGAGCTCGTCGCGCTCGCGCCGAACCGGATGCTGGTCATTCTGGTGACCGATGCCGGCGGCGTCTCCCAGCGCATCGCACCCCTGCCGATCGACGTCGATGAGGCGGATGTCGCGGTGCTGCGCGCGCAGCTCGCGTCTCTCATCACCGGTCGGGCCGTCGGCGAGGCGACCGACCGCATCAACGCCCTCACCCGCCCGGATCATGTCGCGACAAGTCCGCGTCTGCAGCCCGCGCTCCTCGCGCTGGCCGGAGTGATCTCGGAGGAGTTGGCGGAGTTCCGTCAGGAGCGGCTGGTGATGGCGGGCGCGGCGACCCTCGCACGTCGGGAGCAGGACTTCCGCGGCAGCATCCATCCTCTGCTCGAGGCGATCGAGGAGCAGGTGACACTGCTGCGCCTGATGAGCGAGATGGTGACCGACGAGCACGGGCTCGCAACCAGCATCGGGACGGAGAACGCCTCGTTCGGTCTGGGCGAGGCATCCTTCGTCGCCAGCAACTACGCCGCACCCAGCGGAACCGCACGTGTCGGAGTGATGGGCCCGACGCGCATGGACTACCCGAGCAACCTTGCGGCGGCCCGCGCCGTGGCGCGCTACCTGTCGCGCATTCTCGAGGAAGACGGAGCCGGGCGCTGACGCGCCGGGTCGAACACATTCACGCACACGCAGAAAGGTGATCGTGGCGGATCATTACGAAGTACTCGGGGTATCCCGTGACGCATCGCAGGACGAGATCAAGAAGGCCTACCGCAAGCTCGCGCGGCAGCTGCACCCCGACGTGAACCCAGGTGAGGACGCCTCCGAGCGGTTCAAGCTCGTCACTCACGCCTACGACGTGCTCGGAGACGAGGAGTCGCGTCGCCGCTACGACATGGGCGGCGATGAGAACGGCGGCTTCGGGGGCGGAGGCTTCGGAGGCTTCGGCGACATCTTCGAGACGTTCTTCGGTGCGGCGGGCGGCGGCGGTCGTTCGGCCCGCCCGCGCTCGCGTCGCGAGCGCGGCGAGGATGCACTGGTGCGCCTGGACCTGGACCTCGGCGATGTCGTGTTCGGCGTGCACCGGGACATCGAGGTCGATACGGCCGTGCTGTGCGAAACGTGCAACGGCTCCTGCTGTCAGCCGGGCACCTCGCCGGTGACCTGTGACGTCTGCGGCGGCTCGGGCCACGTCCAGCGTCAGGTGCGCAGCCTGCTGGGCAACGTCATCACCACCCAGCCGTGCGGCAGCTGCGAGGGCTTCGGCACACGGATCGAGTCGCCATGCGGCGCCTGTGCGGGTCAGGGGCGGGTGCGCACGCGCCGCACCGTCGCCCTCGACATCCCCGCCGGTGTCGAGACGGGCCTGCGGCTGCAGCTGCCCGGCTCCGGCGCCATCGGCCGTGCCGGCGGCCCGAACGGCGACCTGTACATCGAGGTCACCGTGGCACCGCATCCGGTGTTCAGCCGTGAAGGCGACGATCTGCTGGCGACTCTCGAGGTGTCGATGACGGATGCCATTCTCGGCACCACGACCACCATCGAGGGCCTGGATGGCCCGGTCGACCTCGAGCTTCGCACGGGAGTGCAGTCCGGGGACGTGCTGACGATCAGTGGGCGCGGCATCACACCGCTGCGCGGCAGCCAGCGCGGCGATCTGCGCGTGGGCGTTCAGGTGCTGACGCCGACCCGCCTGGACTCCGCTCAGCGCAAGCTGATCGAGGACTTCGCCAAGAAGACCAAGGCCCCCGAACCCAAGCTCGCCCAGTTCCAGCAGGGCCTGTTCTCGAAGCTGCGCGACCGCTTCCGCAACCACTGAGCTCGACCTACTGCCCGGACCCGATCGGAGCCGACATGGCCCTGCACTTCATCGTCCCCGACTGCACGAACGCGGAGATCGGCGAGCTCGTCTCGCTGACCGGCACCGAGGCCAAGCATGCCTCGGTCGTCCGTCGGGTGCGGGTGGGGGAGACCATAACCCTCGGCGACGGCAAGGGAACCTGGCTGGAGGGCGCCGTCGCCGACGTGTCGCCGTCGGTGGTGACCGTGCGGGTCGGCTCCCGCAGCACGGCGGACGTCCCCGCGACGCGGCTGCTGCTCGCCCAGGCTCTCGCGAAGGGCGACCGGGACGAGCTCGCCGTTCAGGCGGCGTGCGAACTCGGCGTCGATGAGGTGATCCCGTGGCAGGCGGCGCGCAGCGTCTCGCGGTGGGAGGGGCCGAAGGCCGCCAAGGGTCGTGAGCGGTGGGCGAGCATCGTCCGCGAGGCTGCGAAGCAGGCGCACCGGGCGTGGGTTCCCGAGGTCGCCGCGGTGGAGACGACCGCTCAGCTGGTGAGGCGGGCGCCGGATGCCAGGATCCTGGTGCTCGACCCGTGGACGCCGACGCGGCTGTCCGCCGTCGAACCCGACGGGCGCGACATCGTGCTGGTCGTGGGGCCCGAGGGCGGCATCGCGCCGGAGGAGCTGGAGCGCATGGATGCCGCGGGCGCCGAGCGCGTCAAGCTCGGCGACACCGTGCTGCGCACCTCGACCGCGGGTCCGGCGGCGATAGCGGTGCTCTCCGGCATTCTCGGCCGCTGGTGAACAGTGCTCACCGGGACCAGCGCTCAGTAGACTGAACGTCATGACAGAGCCCTCCATCTTCACGCGCATCCTGAACGGGGAGATCCCCGGTGAGCTCGTCGCGCAGACCGATCGGGTCTTCGCCGTCCGTGACATCAACCCGCAGGCGCCCTTGCACCTGCTCGTCATCCCCAAGACGGAGCAGTACCGCGATGTGACCGAACTCGCGGCGGGGGACCCGGCGCTGATGGCGGAGATGGTGTCCGTCGCTCAGCAGCTCGCGACCGAGCACGCGAACGGCGAGTACCGTCTGATCTTCAACAAGGGCGCCAGCGCCGCACAATCCGTCTTCCACGTGCACGCGCATGTGCTCGGGAACATCGAGGAGGGCAAGCTCGTTGGCTTCTGACACGGCATCCCCCTCCGACAGCGGCGCCGCGGCGAAGTTCCCCGCACAACCCGAGCGAACCGAGCGCATCTACGCCGACGGCGTGGCCATGGTGCAGCTGCTCGGTCCGCAGGACCGGCTGCTGCGCATGCTCGAGAAGCAGCATCCACGCGTGCAGGTCCTGGTTCGTGGCAATGAGATCAATCTCGGCGGCTCGGCAGCGGATGTCGCAGATGCCAAGAAGCTTGTCGAGGAGTTGCTGGAGATGACGAGATCCGGACACGATCTGGTGCCGAGTGATGTGGAGCATTCCGCCCGCATCCTGCGCCGCGAGGAGGGGCCGCGCCCGAGCGAGGTGCTCGGCGAGGCCATCCTGTCCACCCGTGGCCGGGTGATCAGGCCCAAGACCCTGGGACAGAAGGAATACGTCGACGCCATCGAGCAGAACACGATCGTGTTCGGCATCGGACCCGCAGGAACGGGCAAGACGTATCTGGCCATGGCGAAGGCCGTGCAGGCGCTGCAGCGCAAGGAGGTGCAGCGTATCATCCTCACCCGTCCCGCCGTGGAGGCGGGGGAGCGGCTGGGCTTCCTTCCCGGATCGCTCACGGACAAGATCGACCCTTACCTGCGCCCGCTGTACGACGCGCTGAACGAGATGATGGACCCCGAGATCGTTCCGCGTCTGATGGCGACGGGAACCATCGAGGTCGCACCGCTGGCCTATATGCGCGGTCGCACCCTGAACGACTCGTTCGTCGTGCTCGATGAGGCGCAGAACACCACGCCCGAGCAGATGAAGATGTTCCTCACCCGGCTCGGCTTCGGCACCCGGATGGTGGTCACCGGCGACATCACGCAGGTCGACCTGCCCACAGCCGCATCGGGACTGCGGCTCGTGACGCGCGTGCTGAGCGACATCGACGACATCCACTTCTCGCGGCTGACCAGCGATGACGTCGTGCGCCACTCGCTGGTCGGTCGCATCGTCGACGCCTACACCGAATACGACGAGCGGCGCACCGCGTCGCATGCGGAGCGCGAGCAGGCGCGCGAGTTCGCCAATCGCGCCGAGCGGCGCACGAGCGCACGCCCGAACCTGAGAGACCGCAAGCCGAGACGGGGCCTGGAATGATCGAGATCAACAACGAGTCGGCGATCGAGGTCGACGAGACCGTTCTGCAGCGTCTCACGGACTACAACCTCGCGCAGCTGCACGTCAGCCCCGACGCCGAGGTGGCGATAGTGCTGGTGGACGAGGGCGCGATGGAGTCGCTGCACGTGCAGTGGATGGACGAGCCGGGCCCGACCGATGTGCTGAGCTTCCCCATGGACGAGCTGCGTCCGGGCAGCCCGGACCGCCCCACACCGCCCGGTCTGCTCGGCGACATCGTGCTGTGCCCGCAGGTCGCGGAATCGCAGGCGCAGGCCGCCGGACACACCTTGATGGACGAGTTGATCCTGCTCACCACGCACGGCCTGCTGCACCTGCTGGGCTTCGACCACGCCGAGCCCGAAGACGAGCGTGAGATGTTCGGGCTGCAGAAGACCCTGATCGAGGGCTTCGCCCGCTCCGAACGGCGCCGATGACCCCGGTCGCACTCCTCGCGGTCGCGGTGCTCATGGTCGCCTTCGGCGGCGTGATGGCGGCCGTGGACGCGGCGTTCTCGGTCAGCTCGACCTCCGACCTGGAGGAGCTCGCGGAGACGGGTCGCGGGGCGCCGGCACTGCGGCGGATCGCGGCCGACGCCGACCCGCATGTCAACGCGGTCGCGTTCATGCGCGTGCTCTCGGAGACCACCGCCGCGGTGCTCGTCACCGTCGCGCTCGACTCGCTGCTGCCCAGCATCTGGTGGGCGATGCTCGCCGCCGTCGTGCTGATGACCGGCATCACCTTCGTGCTGGTGGGCGCCAGCCCGCGCTCTTACGGCCGCCTGCACGCCGCCGGCATCCTGCGCTTCTGGGCTCCGACCGTGCACGGCGTGCGCATCCTGCTCGGCCCGCTCGCACAGGCGCTGGTCCGCGCGGGTCGTCGGGTCACTCCAGGCGGCGGGCGCAGCAGCTTCGCCTCCGAGGAGCAGCTGCTGAGCATGGTCGATGAGGCGGCGTCGCACGATCTCATCGAAGAGGACGACCGCGATCTGATCCACTCGGTCTTCGACTTCACCGACCAGTTCGTGCGTGCCGTCATGGTGCCGCGCACCGAGATCCTGACGGTGGATGCGGCAGCCACGACCACCGAGGCGATGGACCTGTTCCTGCGCAGCGGCGTGTCGCGCATGCCGGTCGTCGACGACGACGCGGACGACATCGTCGGCGTGCTCTACCTGAAGGACCTCGTGCAGTTCGCCTACCGCGACGAGAGCGCCTGGCGTGGGGCGCCCGTGCGACCGATCGCCCGGCCGGCGATCTTCGTGCCGGAGTCCATGCGCGCCGAGACGCTGCTGCAGCAGATGAAGCGCGACGCCGTGCACGTGTGCATCGTCATCGACGAGCACGGCGGAATCTCGGGTCTGGTCACCCTCGAAGACCTCATCGAGGAGCTCGTGGGCGAGATCGCGGACGAATACGACCGCGGCCCCGCCGAAGTGGTGGACCTCGGCGCAGGACGGTATCGGGTCAATTCCCGGCTGCCGCTCGAGGATGTCGGTGATCTGTTCGGCCTCGAGGTCGAAGACGAGGACGTCGACTCCATCGGCGGCCTGCTCGGCAAGGCGCTCGGACAGATCCCGCAGCCGGGAGCGATGGTGGCCGTGCAGGGGCTCGTGCTCACCGGCGGTGCTTCGCGCGGCCGAGGACGAGGCATCGCGACGGTGTTCGTGGAGCGCGCCCCGGAGGGGCACGATGAGGACGGCGATCGTGACGGAGGACAGCGGGATGACTGAGCACAGGGACGACACCGAGCGGGCCGGAGGCGGCGGGCACACGCGCAGCGGATTCGTGACGTTCGTGGGACGACCGAACGTCGGCAAGTCGACGCTGACGAACGCGCTGGTGGGTGAGAAGATCGCGATCACCAGCGAGAAGCCGCAGACCACGCGGCGCGCCATCCGCGGCATCCTGAACCGCCCGGACGGACAGCTCGTGATCGTGGACACCCCCGGCATCCATCGGCCGCGCACTCTGCTCGGCGAGCGGCTCAACGACCTGGTGGAGCAGGTGCTCGGCGATGTCGACGTGATCGGCTTCTGCGTGCCGGCGACCGAGAAGGTGGGACCCGGAGATCGCAGGATCGCCGCTTCGTTGGACGGTTACGGGCGCGCCAAGAAGATCGCGATCGTCACCAAGACCGATGCCGCCGACAAGGACGAGATCGTCGAGCGCCTCATGGAGGTCGACTCGCTGCGGGAGGATTGGTCCGCGGTCATTCCGCTCTCGGCGTTGGGAAGCGACCAGCTCGACGTGCTCGCCGACGAGATGCTCAAGCTGATGCCGCGCGGTCCGCGGCTGTACGAGGATGGGATCGTCACCGACGAGTCCGAGGAGGACCGCATCGCCGAGATCATCCGCGAAGCGTCGCTGGCAGGTGTGCGCGACGAGCTGCCGCACTCCATCGCGGTCGTCGTGGACGACATCGCGCCGCGCGAGGACAGCGACCTCACCGACGTGTACGCCTCGATCGTCGTCGAGCGCGACAGTCAGAAGGCGATCATCATCGGCCACAAGGGCTCGCGGCTGCGCGACGTCGGGGCGGTGGCGCGCGCGGACATCGAGAAGCTGCTCGGCACTCGCGTGTTCCTCAAACTGCATGTGAAGGTCGCCAAGGAATGGCAGCGCGACCCGAAGCAGCTCGGGCGCCTGGGCTTCTGAGGGACTCCTGATGGCTCGGCACTGGATCGCACCGGACTTCGGCTCGCCGGACGCGTGGCGCTTCGAGGAATACGACGTGACCTCGCCCGGTGCGGGCGAGGTCACGATACGGGTGCACGCGGCCGGCGTGAACCCGGCGGATGCCAAGCACGTCGCGCAGCCGCGCCCCGGCGTCGAGATGCCGGTGCCGATCGGCTACGAGGTCTCGGGCGTGCTCACGGCGATCGGCCCCGACACCGACATCGTCACAGGCCCGGCGGTCGTCGGCGACGAGGTCATCGCCTTCCGGGTGCGGGGCGGCTACGCGAGCGAGATCACCGTGCCGGCGCAGAAAGTGCTGCGCAAACCAGCCGCGCTCACCCATGCCGAGGCGGCGAACCTGCTGCTCGCGGGCACCACTGCCGCGGAGATGCTCCAGATCGTGCGTGCCGAGCCGGGGGAGGTCCTGCTTCTGCACGGGGCCTCCGGAGCGGTGGGAGTCAGTGTTCTCCAGCAGGCGGCGCTGCGCGGCATCCGCGTGATCGGCACCGCACGTCGCGAGCGATTCGATGAGGTGCGCCGCTTCGGCGGCGTCCCCGTCGAATACGGCGACGGCCTCGCCGACCGTGTCGAAGCAGCGCGCGACGCCGTCGGTGCCGCGCACATCGATGCGGCCCTGGACGCCGTCGGCACCGACGAGGCGGTCACCGTCTCCCGGGAACTCGTGGGCAATCCGTCCCGCATCGTGACCATCGCCGCACCCGCTGCGGCCGCCGAGCACGGGTTCCACGCGATCGCCGGCTCGATGCCGGACAGTGCCCGATTCCGCGACGGCATCCGTGAGCACCTCGTCGAACTCGCCGAGAGCGGCGCGCTCGTCGTGCCCGTGGCCCGTGAGTTCGCTCTGGATCAGGCGCCGCAGGCGCTCGCGCTGCTGGCATCCGGGCATCCCGGCGGCAAGATCGCGCTCATACCCTGAGCCCCTGCAGTCATCGCGTGAGCAATGTGCCAAGCAGGGTGTTAGCATCGGGGTATGCCTCTGGGCGGAATGCTTCTTCTTAGCTGCCGCGACGAGTCCTGAACATCGGGCCTCTCTCGTCGCGGCGCTCGTGTTGGCCTGAGCACACCATCTGACACAGAAGAAGCCCCATCATGAAGAACACCCAGAAGCCGTCCGCGATGCCGGTGCACAAGTATCGCCCCTTCCACGAGCAGATCAGCGTCGACCTCCCGGACCGCACCTGGCCGTCCAAGCGCATCACCGAGGCGCCGCGCTGGTGCGCGGTCGACCTGCGCGACGGAAACCAGGCACTGATCGACCCGATGTCACCCGAGCGCAAGCGGGTGATGTTCGAGCTGCTCGTCGGCATGGGGTACAAGGAGATCGAGGTCGGGTTCCCCTCGGCGAGCCAGACCGACTTCGACTTCGTGCGTCAGCTGATCGAGGAGAACCTCATCCCCGATGACGTCACGATCCAGGTGCTGACCCAGTGCCGCGAGCATCTCATCGAGCGCACCTACGAAGCCATCGCCGGCGCCAAGCAGGCCATCGTGCACTTCTACAACTCCACGAGCGTGCTGCAGCGCGAGGTCGTGTTCCGCTCGGATCGTGAGGGCGTCAAGCAGATCGCACTCGAGGGCGCACGACTGTGCCGCCAGTTCGAGAAGCGGATCCCCGACACCGAGGTCTACTACGAGTACTCGCCCGAGAGCTACACCGGCACCGAGCTGGAGTACGCCCTCGAGGTGTGCAACGCCGTGATCGAGGTGCTCGAGCCGACTCCCGACCGCAAGGTGATCATCAACCTGCCCGCCACCGTCGAGATGGCAACGCCGAACGTCTATGCCGACTCGATCGAGTGGATGAGCCGGCACCTCGCGCACCGCGAGAACGTCATCCTGTCGCTGCACCCGCACAACGACCGCGGCACCGCGATCGCGGCATCCGAGCTCGGCTATCTGGCCGGTGCCGACCGCATCGAAGGCTGTCTGTTCGGGAACGGCGAGCGCACGGGCAACGTCGATCTGGTCGCGCTGGGCATCAACATGTTCACGCAGGGCATCGACCCGCAGATCGATTTCAGCGACATCGACCAGGTCAAGCGCACGGTGGAGTACTGCAATCAGCTGCCGGTGCCGGAGCGCAGTCCGTGGGCCGGCGACCTCGTCTTCACCGCGTTCAGCGGATCGCACCAGGACGCGATCAAGAAGGGCTTCGAGTCGATGGCGGCCAGGGCCGAGGCCGAAGGCGTCACGGTCGACGAGATCGAGTGGGCCGTGCCCTATCTGCCGGTCGATCCGAAGGACCTGGGCCGCTCGTACGAGGCGGTCATCCGCGTCAACTCGCAGTCCGGCAAGGGCGGCGTCGCCTACCTGCTGAAGACCGACCACGCGCTGGATCTGCCCCGCAAGCTCCAGATCGAGTTCTCGGGCGTCGTGCAGGCGAAGACGGATGCCGAGGGCGGCGAGGTCACCAGCGACCAGATCTGGGCGATCTTCAACGACGAGTACCTGCCCGCTGATGACGACGGGGCCAAGTGGGGCCGATTCGAGCTGTTGGGTACGCAGACGCGCAGCGACATGTCCGGCGAGGTCGCGCTGGATGTCGTGCTGCGCGACGGCGACGAGCGGGTGGCGACGGCGGGCACGGGCAATGGGCCGATCGCCGCGTTCATCGAGATCCTGCGCGAGCGCGGCTTCGCCGTCTCGCTGTACGACTACGTCGAGCACACCATGTCCAGCGGCGGCGACGCGCAGGCGGCCGCCTATGTCGAGCTGCAGGTCGACGAGCACCGTCTGTGGGGCGTCGGCATCGACGGCGACATCTCGACCGCGTCGCTCAAGGCGATCGTGTCGTGCGTGAACCGATCGATTCGCTCGCGCGCGGGCGAGCTCGCCACTGTGTGATGCGTCGATGACGCCGAGCGCCGCCCGGTGATCCTGCTGCGCGGCGCTCGGCACCGATGTCGCGGGGCGGGGGATAATCGTTGAGTGCCCACCTATCGAGACGAAGCGGTGATCCTGCGCACCCACAAACTGGGTGAGGCCGATCGGATCGTCACGATGCTCTCGCGCCGACATGGCAAGATCCGTGCGGTGGCGAAGGGCGTGCGCCGCACGTCGTCGAAGTTCGGTTCGCGGCTCGAGCCGTTCATGGTCGCCGACGTGCAGCTGTATCAGGGGCGCTCGCTCGACATCGTGCAGCAGGCCGAGTCGCTGGGAACCTACGGCGCTGAGATCGCGGCGGACTACGAACGGTTCACAGCCGCCAGTGCGATGGTCGAGACCGCGGACAGGCTCAATGAGTCCGAGGCCACGGTGGATCAGTATCTGCTGCTCGTCGGTGGTCTGCGCTCGCTCTCCCGCGGCGAGCATGCCGCGCGCAGCATCCTGGATTCCTACCTGCTGCGCGTGATGGCTCTCTCGGGCTGGGCGCCGGCGCTCGAGGACTGCGCGCGCTGCGGCGCCCGCGGACCTCACGCGTACTTCGGTGCCCAGCTGGGCGGTGCGGTGTGCGCGGACTGCGCACCGGCGGGCAGCCCGCGCATCTCGGCATCGACTCTCGGTCTGCTGCGGGCACTGATGACGGGCGACTGGGTGATGATCGACGCAGCCGCGCAGGGAGACCTGGCTGCGGCGTCCGGGACCGTCGCCGCCTACGCGCAGTGGCATCTTGAGCGCGGCATCCGCTCTCTCGAGCATGTGGTCGCGCCCGCGAGACTTGCGCCACTTCACAGACAAGGATCACGGTGACCCCGAAGCCCTACACGCACAAGGATGCCGTGCCGTTCCGCCCGTTGGACTGGACGGGCTCCCACCCGCCGGAGTTCCCGGCGGTGCCGAAGCATGTCGCGATCGTCATGGACGGGAACGGCCGCTGGGCGAATCGGCGGGGGCTCACCCGCATCCAGGGGCATAAGGCCGGCGAAGAGGTGCTGCTCGATGTCGTGGCGGGCGCCATCCAGGCGGGTGTGAAGCACCTGTCGGTGTACGCGTTCTCGACGGAGAACTGGGCGCGCTCACCCGAGGAGGTCCGCTTCCTGATGGGATACAACCGCGACGTGCTGCACAGGCGCCGCGACCAGCTCAACGAGTGGGGAGTCCGGGTGCGCTGGGCGGGCCGCAAGCCCAGGTTGTGGGGCTCAGTGATCAAGGAGCTGCAGTTCGCCGAGGAACTCACCCGCGGCAATGACGTGCTGACGCTGACGATGTGCGTGAACTATGGCGGTCGGGTGGAGCTGGTGGATGCCATGCGCTCTCTCGCCGAGGATGTCAAAGCGGGTCGAGTCAAGCCCGGTGCGATCACCGAGAAGCAGATCCGCAAGCGGCTCTACGTGCCGGATATGCCGGATGTGGATCTGTTCCTGCGCAGTTCGGGGGAGCAGCGCACCTCGAACTTCCTGCTTTGGCAGTCTGCGTACGCGGAGATGGTGTTCCTCGACACGCTGTGGCCGGACTTCTCGCGTGAGGAGCTGTGGCGCGCGATCGGGATCTACCTGGCGCGGGATCGGCGCTTCGGAGGCGCCGTGGACGCGCCTGAGGAGTCCTCCGAGGAGTCCTCCGCGAGCTGACGCAGCCAGCGTCGGGCGTCGCGCGGGTGACTCAACCGCACGATGATGAGGTGCGGGAACTCCGCTTGGTGGGCGGGCATCCGCTCCCGCCAGCGATTCAGCGTCTTGGACTGCCAGCGAAGCACGTTCTCTTCGGGATCGGTGGTGGTCGCGAGCTTCCAGAGGGTGGGCTCTCGGTTGCCGTTCCACAGTTCCCGACGCAGGATGCTGCGCCAGAGGGTGCGTCGCCACAGCCGCGCGCGCACGACGCGATCGGGGTAGTCCAGCCAGGCGATGACCTCGGCGCGGGGCGGAAGCACCTCGTTCACACCGCGGGCGGTGTACTGCCACTCGCTGACCCAGGCGTCGGTGGTTGCGAAGGCGCGCACATCGTCGAGGAACTCCGGCCGTGGAACCCAGCCAGGGCCGTGATGCAGCGCGTCCAGCTCGTAGCACGGGATGTCGAGTACGTGGGCGATCCGCGCGGCGAAGGTCGTCTTGCCCGACCCGGAGACGCCGGCGACGAGTACGCGGGCGGGACGGATGGGCAGAGGATCGTGGGCGTCGAGCACCCGAGACAGGTTATCTCAGTGGCGCTCTGGGTCAGCTGTCGTGGGCGGAGCTCAGCAGCCGGGGCCGGTGGGGTTTTCGGTGCAGGTGTGGGCGACGAGGGCGGTGTGGGCTTCGTAGATGCGGATGTGTTGGTTGGGTCCGGGGATGGTGAGGGTGCCGGTGATCGGGATCCAGCCGGTGCCGAGGTCGATTTCGGCTGTGTATGTCGTGGCGGGGTGGGCGGTGTAGGTGCCGCGTTCGGTGTAGGTGTGG
>Ga0160443_100811_pt1 | contig 15550 bp, 29 predicted proteins | sample HID1972I_E1MG_FD_108244 | JGI IMG/M metagenome (GOLD analysis project Ga0160443, IMG submission 108244) | Enriched pill bug-associated microbial communities from UW Madison campus, WI, USA - HID1972I_E1 MG | ecosystem: Host-associated > Arthropoda: Insects > Digestive system > Unclassified ... | reverse complement strand
GCGTCTTGGTTAGCGGAGAGATTCTTTGCCAAATGGCTACTGGTGGCTGCCATCGCTTCCGTACCAAATTGGAAGCTGAGGTTTACGGTCGCCGCTATGCACGCGGCAACACAGGCGGCTCCTACCTTTCTGGCGATGTCGATAACTTCGTGACTGGTGAGCAGCAATGAGTGATTCCGAAAAAGCACAGCGCAAAGCCCTTGTGACTACCGCCTGCAAGACGGCGAACAGTGCAGCCAGGTTGGAAATTTTTATCCTTGAGCACCTTCGGGAATACGGCGCAGATACTCGGCAGGTTATGGATGCAATTCAAGAAGCAAAGCAGGGCAGGTTCCAAAACCTAAAGCGCCTATCCGAGTGCCCAAGCCTTACTTTCAGCAAAGAGCTTGGCTAGTCGTCAGCATCACTTCTGCGCATTCAACGAGTGCGCTTTGGGATGCGGACTTAGCATCACTCGCCAAAGGAGCAAGCTATGAAACATGCAGCAGCAATCGAGCAACTGACCATCAGCGCCGAATTTTGCGAAACGAACGCGCCGATCAACGAAGCCGAAGGCAATCATGAGCAGGCCGAGCTGGAGCGCAAAAACGCCTCAGCCTACCGCACTGCCATTGCCCGCCTCGAAATCGAATAACCAGCATCACCTCTGCCCATTCCACCGAGTGGGCAGACGGATGTGGACGAAGCAACATTCCTCGCAACGAGGCCACCTACATCACCAGCGCTTACGAACCACCCCGGCCTGACGCCAGTAGCGTGACCGGGTACAGATGACTCCCTGCTGATTCAGGTAGCCATCTGGTTTCACAAATGCCTCTAGCCCCCCCCTGGAGGTATTTGGAAACCATGAGATTGGAGCAAGCCATGAGCAACCAAACTATTGGCGGGGTGCCGCGAGAGCTGGCCGAACGATTTGCGCAATACGCGGAATCTGGAAAGGTCTCAGAACCGGGCATGGTTGAAGAGTTGCGCGCCCTGCTGGATGCGCCTGCACACGTCCACGAATGGGACGTCAACGCTGAAGGCACGGCAACCGTATGCCATTGCGGTGCGCGGTCGAGTGATGAGCCAAGCGCCTAACCCTCTCCTTGCACGTCAGCCAGACGAAAATTGGCCCGATCCTTTCCTTGGGGAGACTCGTATAGGGAGAGGCTGTATCGGAAATCACCTTGAATCGTCCTGATCAAATGTCGTTACAGGCAGGGTGATCCCCGATGCATTCGCATCAACCAACTGGAGATTCACATGCTCCTACTGTTCCTGATCGGCGCAGCGCTCAGCCATGCGCGGCCAGAACCGCCAACTGATGACGGCCTGCCAACCGGTCCATTGCGCTTCCATCGTGAGCGCTGGCGTTCTCGACAGGGGCTATCGGCGTTCTGGCGCTGACGGTCCCGCCCAAAACAACCACAAAGCTACGGCATCTGTGAAAGCCCGGACGTCCAACCGGGCTTTCTTTATTCCGCCTCTACCCGTCAGCACTCCCCGGCGCCCATCGGCAACCAGCGGGAGACATGAGTGTTGACGAATACAGGTGAACCAAACACACAACGGAGCAAGCCATGGACGTCAAATCGAACGAAGAAGTGCGCGAAGAGCTGCTGGCTCAAGCGATGAATCAGCTCAAGGCCCAGGCCAAGGAAGTGATCGACGGGATCATGGGCGACCTCTACTGCGATTACTTGCCGCACGTAGTCACCGACACCGATTCGAACATCGGTAATCGCGTGACTGAAGTTATCAAAAACCTGATTGCCGGCAAGATCGAGCTGGTCAGCGAATCAATGGTGAAGGTAGGTGATGGGTACGGGGCCGATCACTACATCAGCTTCACGCCCTACGAAGCACTGGTAAAGCCGTTGTGCGATCTGATGGGCCCGGAGATCGTCGGTGTCCGCATGCAGCAGCTTGAGAACGAAGTCGAATCGCTCAAGCGCCAACTTCAAGACGCTTATCGTCGCTGATTCCGCCTAACCCCAAACACTGGAGGTCGCCATGAGCGATTGGATCAAGTGCAGCGACAGGCTGCCCGATCTGCCAAAGGGTGGCGGTAAGCACCACGCCATTGCCTACACCCCAGCAAGGGAGGCGCAACGGTTCGCCAATGGATCGCGCTTCCTCTACTGGAACGGCATCGACTGGCGGTACCCGGACGGCTCGCGATTTGAGCACCGGGTAACGCACTGGCAACCATTCCTCTTGCCGCCCACCGAATAACGCCGCCCTGGAGGCGACCATGAACGCAGCATTGAAGATATGCCAGGAGCGTTTCGACGCTCAGTTGCCTCCAGAGATAAGCGAGGCGAACCCGGAACAGGAATGGCTGGAACACTCGGCCGAGCAGTTGGTATGCGGCATGGACATCAAGTGGAAGCGGCGCTTTGGTCGTCCGCAGGTGGTGACCTTCGACCGGTATTGCACCTACCTGCAGGGCCACCTGAACCAACGCCAGATCGATAGCCTGGACGAGCGCGACTCACTCGCCAGGCTGTTCCTGTCGTCGATCCTCGGCGGCCAGGCAGACTCCAGAGGCCATGCTGCTGACTTGATCGGGCAGCCCCGCCCCATCGAGGCCGCAGAGCGCATCGCCATGGACCTGCTCAGGCCCTACGCCTCCGACGCGGTAGCAGCGGAGCGGGAAGCGGCAGAAGACGACGTGGATGCGGATCTATGAGCCCTCACATCCTCATCGATGAAGCGCTCGAGGCTCTGGATCACCCCGCCAGCGAGCCCGGCGCCCAGCGCATCGTCCTGAACATGATCACCAACATGCTCACCGGCAGCGTGATCACCACCGAAGAGTTCAACCACTACTGCCAGCGCCTCCTGAAAATCACCAGGCAGCGCAAGGAGGCCGCATGAACAGCATGACCCTGGCTTTCACCCACAAGTCCTGGCTCGGCGCCCTGTCGCTGGCCTACGACGCCGGTATCGAAAATGTCCACGCCTGGAGTCGCCGGGCCTGCCTGTGCGGTGAGTGGACTGTCGCTTATGAGGTGAAGGCATGATTAGCGTATTCCTCTGCTCACCAACGAACAGCACGATGTTCACGCGCTGCTGCCAGGTGGCGATTTGTGACGATCAAGCAAACTGCCCCAGCTGCGGCCAAGAGGTCTACCCCGGCGCCGATGCCACTCAGCACCAGCGCCACGTGTCGCGCTGGAACATGGCTTTCGGTCCTACGCGGCGCGCCCAAGCATCTCGGTCACAATGACCACCCACCAGCGGCACCGGCGCCGCGCCATCCGCGCTCTGTCGGCCATCGTTGGTCTGACCTTCCTCACCATCGTATTCCTGGGCCCCGCCATCGGTGGCCTGATCACCCAATAGGTACTCATCATGTCGGAACCAAAACACACGCCGGGCCCGTGGCGCATAGGCACGCCAGGCCCTAACGGCTGCTACACGGTGGGCACCGAGCGCGGCCTTATGACGGCTATGATCGCTCACAGCATCAATGAGCCGGATCAAGCAGAGCAGGCCGATGCTGACGCTAAGTTGATCGCCGCAGCCCCCGAGCTTCTGCAGATGCTTAGCGCGCTGGAGTGCGACATCAACACTATGGCGTACTGCTACGACAAGAAGCCAGAAAACTTCTGGCGTGCGATGGCTGTAGCCAAAGGAAACGCCATCCACGCCCGCGCCGCCATCGCCAAAGCAACCCAATAACCCCCTTCACAGCGCCCCTATCCGGTGGCGCGGAGAGCAATCATGTCCGAACAGAACATGCAGATCTGGAGCAAGGTCGATAAGACCGACACCAGGTTCACCAAAAAGGCCAAGGTCAACGGCCAAGACATCACCAGTCTGAGCGGCACTGCGATGGTCATGAAGGCCACCGAGTTGTTTGGGCCGGTCGGCATCGGCTGGGGCTGGCGGATTGTCGAAGAGCGCTTCGATGAGGGTCACGAGATATTCGTCGGTGAGGGTGAAAAGCGCGCCTGCATCGGTCGCGAGATCGGGCACACAGTGAAAATTGCCCTTTGGTTCATGCAGGAAGACAAGCGTGGGGAAATAGAGCAGTACGGCTGCACCCGCTACCAGTACAAGACCAGCTACGGCATGACTACCGACGGCGAAGCGCCGAAGAAGTCGCTGACTGATGCCATCAAGAAGGCACTGTCCATGCTCGGCTTCAGCGCGGACGTGTTCCTCGGACTGTTTGACGATCAGGACTACGTGCAGCAGCTTGAAGCCGAGCAGGCGATCGAGCAGGCCGAGGATCGTGAAGCCGAGATTGAACGCCAGAAGCAGGAGCGCCTGGACTACATCAAGTCGGTGGTCGAGACCATGCAGGGTGCTCAGTCGATGCAGGAGCTGAAAAAGCTCCACGACCACGCAGTTCGCCGGCTTACTGCCAGAAACGACGACACCGCCATCAAGCGCATCGCCAAAGAGCTTCGCGATCTCACCCCTAAATTCACTCAGGAGTCAGCAGCATGACTCAACTCTACGCACTCACCGGCAAACTTGCCGAACTCCAGGCCATGGCCGACACCGATGATGAAGGCCTGAAAGAGGCCCTTCAGCACGCCATGGACGAGGTTCAAGGCGACTTCAACATCAAAGCTGACAACATCGTCATGCTGCGCCGCAATATCGAAAGCGACGTTACGGCCATCGACAATGAAATCGAGCGCCTGGCCGAACTCAAGCGGATCAAGTCGAACAGCGTTTCGGAGATCAGCGACTACCTGCGCCGCAACATGGAAGCCGCCAACATCAAGTCGATCAAGCGTCCGCTTTTACCCAACGCTCTGGCCATGGGACGCGAACGAGTAATCGTGGATAACGAAGACGCCGTGCCGGACGAACTGACGTCTGTGAAGTCGAGCATCACCCCCGACAAAAAGGCCATCGCCGCCAAGCTCAAGGAGATCCGAGAGCATAACGAAGCGGTCCGCAAGCGCATGGCTGCCGGTGAGGATGCCGAACACGAACTGCTCGAAGAGCCGAAATGGGCTCACCTCGAGCGCGGCGACAGTTCAATCCGCATCAAGTGAGGTCAGCATGATCAGCATCCTACAGAACGAAGTAGAGCGTCTTCGGCCGGCATCGAACGAGCTGGCCGCCGCGGTCGAGCAGTACTTGGCAGCCGGCGGCAAGATCGAGGAAGGCCCGGCCAGCGGATACATCCCCAAGCCGATCACCTACAGCACCCAGATGCCGCCGCCAAAGCCGTTTGTACGGCGCAGGGTTGAAGCAGCTCCCCTACCCTACGCACCGATCAACGCACGCGCCGACAAGCGCACAAAGATGATTGAGAAAGTGGCCGAGCTGGCAGCCAACCATACCCAGAAACAGGTCTCAGAAATTCTCAAGGTGAGCCGCCGAACCCTCTGCGGAATCACTCAAGAGTTCGGCATCAAGTTCAAAAAAGCGGTACGCGGTGGCAATCAGGACACTGAGCGTCAAAAGCAGATGGAAGAGCGAGATGCGCAGTTCGCTGAGCGCATCAGGGCATTCATGGAACTGGGCATCACTCGTCGCCAGTGCTGCGGGAAGCTGGCAATCGGCAACAAGGCCTTCGAGCGCATCATCGCTGCCCACGGCATCGCCTATCCCAAAGCGCGGCGTGGCAGCACCTCATGCGCCGCATAGCCCGCACCCAGCAACGCAAACGTCAAACCTGGCTCGCACTGCCTGCCAGCGGAATAGAAGAGGTAGGCCATGGCTGCCGCGCAGAAAGAACGATCAGCAAAGACTGCGGCGAGGCGAAAGACTCGCGGCGAGGAAGAATTGCGACTCCACACCATGGCCGGCACCCGCCAGGCCTTGGCTGACCTGATGGCCTGGAATGGCATCGAGGAACAGGGCGAGGCCATGACGCTGATGATTCACCACCTGCACGGCCTCGGCCCAGCAGGGTCAGCGCAGTTCTTAACCCCGCCGCGACACGAATACGCTATACCTGAAAACGTGTCGGCAAAACTGACCCTGGCATATCAGCGCGAAGCGCTTCGCATAGAGCGGGATTAATCAGAGCTTTTTGCGGGCAATGAAAGCATCGGCATGAGCATTCATTTGCTGGCGCGCATGCTCTTCATCATTCCAAGGGCCTGAGAACTCTTCTTCGATGCCAACCCGGGGTGGCTCTACAGCCTTATCCAAACGACCTATCCACGCAATGGTCGGAGGTCCGACCCGCTGCGGGCCGAAAGATATTTTCACTTTCGGTGCATCTTCTGGGTACTCGTAGGATTCCCAATACGCCATATATCTCTCCTTGATCCGGCTCCGTGCCGGTCACCCGTAATACCCCAACCCAAACCAAATTGCCACCACCGGTCACCGGAGGGCGGCGCTTACCTGGAGTAACCCCATGACCAAGCAAGCACAGCAAACAGTACTCGCCGCCGAACTCCCTGAGCGCGGCCAACCTCTGGCCGGCGGCGTGTTCGTCACCCGTTACTGGCTAAACGGCGTGGAACGCGCCCTTATTCTGCTGCCTGACGAGCTCAGCGGCCCGTGGGGCGAGTACGGCGTCGAGATCAAAGGCGCCGGCAGCTACAGCGCCGGCGAAGCCAACACCCGGGCGATGGCCGAGGCTGGCAGTGTGATCGCCGTGAAGGCCCTGGAGCTGAATGGCTTCATCCCGTCTTGCCTTGAGGGTCAACTGCTGATGGCGGCCAAGGCCGATGGCCTGGTGGAGCTTCGCGAGGCCCGCTATCACTGGCTGAGTTCGCAGCGCTCCGCCTACACCGCCTACTACATGGGCTTTGGTGTTGGCTGGCTCTTCAGCCTCGACAAGCTCCTCGAGCGGCTCGCGCGCCCTGTCCGCAGCCTCCCTATTCAGTAATTCATTCCTTCATTCGTTTTTCGCAGGTGATTCCCGGGAGCGCCAGGACGGCGCTCAGACCAGAAGCACGTCGGGAAGCGCCGGCTACCTGCACCCTTATCTCGCTCACAGGAGCATTTCATGCGCGCCAATGAACTGACCACGTACACCCGTGGAGATCTGACTATCAGTAGCCCGGACGAAGGGGTGGTGCTGAAGCTGGCAACCCTGGCCATCGCCGCTGAGCCAGCCATCGCGGCAAGCGGTATCCCACCCATCGGCGAATACTGGCCCGGCGAAGGCGGCGTGAACGGCGGCCTGTTCCCGGGCGGTGACAAGCCCTACTACCTGATCGTGCCGACAGGCGCAGATGCTGAGTCCACCCTTGAGTGGGGCGGCTACGGCCAGGAGCTCGACGGCGCCAAATCCCCATGGGACGGACAGGCCAACACCGCTCACCTGGCAAGCAGCAATCGTGAGCACGACCACCCGGCCGCCCAGTTCTGCGCAACCTTCGAGCGTGATGGTCACAAAGACTTCTACCTCATGGCTCGCCGTGAGGCGTCCTTCCTCGAAATCACCGTGCCGGAGGTGTTCACCCAGGCGTATCACTGGACCAGCACGCAGCGCTCCGCCGACATCGCCTACATCATGGACTTTGGAGTTGGCTGGCTCTTCAGCTACGGCAAGTACGGCGAGCGGCTCGCGCGCCCTGTCCGCAGAAAGTTTATTTGATCATTCAATTCTTCATTCATGGGTGCGATAGCACCCTCGCTTTTCAGGGAGGCCAGGGATGGCGCTGCATACGGATTTGGAAATCCACAAGGTTGCCGAGGAGCTGCTCGGACTTTCGCTTGACCTGGTGCGCAATATTCCGCGCGACCTGAAACAGGTTGTCGGGGCCAAAATTCGGGACGAGTGCCTGCAGGTCCTGGTGCTTATCGGCCGGGCCAACATGACCCGGGATAAGCTGCCCCAGATCAATCTGCTGCTGGAAAGCATTTGGATGCTCAACTACTTGCTACGCGCCCTCACCAATCGAGGGTTGATCAGCAAGGGGCAGCACGCCAAAGCAATGAAGATGACGGCCTCTGTAGGCCGACAGGCAAATGCCTGGAAGAAGTCCGCAACCGCGCCCGCTGCTTGAGGGTCAAGGCCCTCTCGCCTGTGCGCCAAATCTGGTCGAGCCGCTGACCTCTGGGTCACCGCCATGCGCACAACAGAAACCGCCGGTCTAAAGCGTCCGCGTAGGTCTCGCGCAGTTTCCAAGCTGATCGGCACTGCCTTCGGTTTGGCGATGTAGATAGCTCGACAGGTCGCAGCGCTCCGCCAACAACGCCTACAACATGGACTTTGAAGATGGCTGGCTCAACAACAACGACAAGAACAACGAGCGGCTCGCGCGCCCTGTCCGCAGATTTAAGTGTTGCTCCCTTCCAGTTCGAGGATCTCGTCCAGGCTTACTACGACTGCCGACGCAACAAGCGGAACTCCGCAAGTGCCCGGCTGTTCGAGAAAGACATGGAGATCAACTTGCTGGAGCTGCACGACGACCTGATCGCCGGCACTTACCGGCCAGGCCGATCCATTTGTTTCGTGGTCACCCGGCCGAAAGCCCGCGAAGTCTGGGCAGCAGCCTTTCGGGACCGCGTCGTCCACCACCTCATGTACAACCATGTGGCCCCGCGCTTCTACGCCGGCTTCATAGCGGACAGTTGCGCATGCATTCCGGGGCGCGGCACGTTGTACGCCGCCAAGCGCCTTGAGTCGAAGATCCGCAGCGCCAGCGAGAACTGGTCGAAGCCAGTCTTCTACCTGAAGTGCGACCTGGCCAACTTCTTCGTCGCCATCGACAAGGCGGTGCTGCACAAGCAGCTGGAGGCCAGGATCACTGAACCCTGGTGGCTGGACCTGGCAACGCAGATCCTTATGCACGACCCGCGTGAGGATTACGAGACCCGCAGCCCGGCGCACCTGTTCAACCGGGTGCCGCAACACAAGCGCCTGGTGGCACAGCCAGCGCGCCTAGGCCTGCCGATCGGCAACCTGTCGTCGCAGTTCTTCGCCAACATCTACCTCGACGCCCTGGACCAGTTCGCAAAGCACACGCTGCGCGCCAAGCACTACATCCGGTACGTCGATGACTTCGTGTTCCTGCATGAGTCGCCGCAGCAGCTCAACCAGTGGCTGGCAGAGGTCGAAGCGTTCCTACCCAGACTGGGCGCCAAGCTGAACCCCGCGAAGACAATCCTGCAGCCCGTGGATCGCGGCGTCGACTTCGTTGGTCACGTCATCAAGCCCTGGCGCCGAACAACCCGCAAACGATCCCTGGCCCAGGCACTTAAACGCACCGCCGCGGCGCCGGCCGAGGATCTGCGCGAGACAGCCAACAGTTACTTCGGCTTGCTCAGCCAGGCCAGCCACAGCGAGAAAGACCGAGCCGCCCTGGCTCGCGTCGTGTTGAAGCGCGGCAACAGCGTCAATGCGGCGCTGACCAAGACCTTTCAGAAGAAGTAACTCCCCCACTCCACCGCCCGGGCATGGCCCGGCAAGGACTCCCCGTGAAACGAATTTACCTCAGCGGCCCCATGACCGGCCTCCCCGACCTCAACTTCCCAGCCTTCGCCACGATGACCGACAGCCTGCGCGCCGGCGGTCACACCGTCACCAACCCCGCCGAGCTCAACCCTGACGGCGGAAGCTGGAGCGACTGCATGCGTCGCGACATCGTAGCCCTGATGGACTGCGACACCGTGGCCACCCTTCCCGGCTGGGAAAACTCGAAGGGCGCCCGCCTGGAAGTCCTGATCGCCAAACGCCTCGGCATGACGGTTATGAATGCCCATGATCTGGTAGCGAGGGAGGCTGTATGAGCGAAGTTCATCGATACAACGTCGTGACGATGCTTTCAGCAGCGGGCGCGACCATTGGCTACGACCCGCACGGCCCTGAAGTTGTGATGGCTTCCGCCTTTGATGAGGCTACCCGCCTGTTTCTAGATGCGGCCGAGCGCTGCCTTGCCTCGGAACGCCGGGAAAATGAACTGCAACAGCGCCTGACCGCAGCGGATGAGCGGGCGGATTTGCTGGAGACCGCATCGGTTAAACAGGCTGCGCTTCTCGATGAGCTGGGCATTCCTCTTGATGAGGTCGATGACCTGTTCGGAGAAACGCTCAAAAACGCTAAGCGCTACGAGTATTTGCGTTCGGTTATGGCAATCGAAAACTTCCCGGCTCCACACCCTGAATGGTCTGAGCCATCAGAGGTCGAGAGCAAACGCATCGACGATCTTTGCGACGCATCGCTTAAGCCATGAAATCCCAACTCCCCGCCTACTGCTGGTGCCTGCTGGCACTGGCACAACTGATTTGCTGAGGCATCTATGAAATACATCGTCACCCGCGACGAAAACGGCATTGAGGAACTGTTCATGTTTCCAAAGTCGATCAACCATGACTTTTTCGCCGAAGCTGTTAGCCGCATTAAGGACGGTACACAGCGCAACTGGCAGCGCCAGCATCGCGAGCCGATCTCCGCAGGGTTCACCGACGGCGTGAGCTGCACCGGTCGCAGCGAAACCCTCAATCTCGACTCCCGTGGCGCTATTGACGCCGCATTGATCGGATGACCGCCATGACCACCAACCAAACGATTGACGGCGTGCCGCGTGACCTTCTCCAAAAGATTGCAGATGGTGGTTATTGCCACCAAGGTCTGATGGATAGGCTGCGCGCCATACTGGACAAAGAGGTCGGCGGTGATTCCCGCGCACCCCTGCTCCAGGGCGAGCCGGTGGCGTGGATCAAGGAACACTGGAGCGGGAAGCACGCCGACTTCCACTACAAGTCACTGGATGACGTTGTTTTTAAGGAAGACTGGAAGCCGCTCTACGCCGAGCAGCTCGCGCCAGTAGCGGTGACTCTCAACCAAGTACTTGCCGCTTACGATTATGCCGAGGCGCATCCTCATAAATATCTTCGCGGGACCACCAACTGGTGCGCCGCTGTCGCTCACAAGCTGAACGCCTGCCTCGACGAGCTGAAACGCCTCAACCCCTCTCTGTAACCCCTCCCCCTTCAAAGTCAGCCGCTATAGCGGCAAGGACGACTCATGTCTCAAGTAAAGGAACGGCCGATCCTGTTCTCGGCGCCGATGGTGTGCGCCATCCTGGAAGGTCGGAAGACTGTCACGCGGCGCGAGGTGAAAAAACGTCCGGCGCTGGATTGCCTGGCCGCCGGGTTTGAACCCGCGTTTCTGACACTGCCTGGCAATGCTGACCTTTGCCCCTACGGCAAGCCAGGCGACCGGCTGTGGGTACGCGAGACCTGGTACTGCAATCACTCCGAGGTCCAGAAAGGGCCGTACCTGCAACCTGCTGACATGCAGGACCTTGATCAGGCCCGCGAGGACGGAGACCTGGTGTACGCCGCCGACGGCCTCAACCCCTACGAGCAGGACCAGCCGACATGGAAGCCCAGCATTCACACGCCCCGCTGGGCCAGCCGCATCCTGCTGGAGATCACCGACGTGCGCGTCGAGCGGTTGCAGGACATCACCGAGGAGCAAGCCAAGGCCGAGGGCGTGCGACTCTACACCGATCATGCCGAACTGGGTGATTGGTGGCACGTCGAGGGGATCGAGACGTACAGCGCTGATCCGCGCAAATCGTTCGAACTGCTCTGGTCATCAGTCGGCGGTGACTGGCAAGCCAACCCGTGGGTCTGGGTGGTCGAGTTCAAGCGGGTGACGCCATGATCGCCACCCTCTGGTTCGCCTACGTCTTCATCTACAAGGGGCAGAGGCCATGAATCCCTTCCTGATCACCGGCCCGGCCCAGATCGGCGTCTCCGGAGGCCGAACCAGCGGGCAGATGCTACGCAAGATCCTCGACGCCCACGGCGGAAAGCTCCCTACTGATGTTCACGCCTTCTTCCAGAATACCGGCAAGGAGAGCGAAAAAACGTTGGTGTTCATCGATCAGATCGACAAGCGATGGAACGTTGGCATCGTCTGGATGGAGTGGTGCCGAGTGTACGGCCAGCCTGACGACGCACCGTGGTACAAACTGGTGAATTTTGAGACGGCCAGCCGCAACGGCGAGCCCTTCACGATGATGCTTGAGTACTACGCGGCCTATCGGAAGGCAGAAAAGAACCTACCACCAGTATTGCCGAACTTCTCCAACAACATGTGCACCGCCTACCTGAAGGTAAAAATCGGCGAGAAGCATATGCGCGCCCTTGGCTACACCGAGTGGGACTGTGTTGTCGGGATTCGATACGACGAGCCGAAGCGCTACCACCGAATGATGGCTGCCAACGACCGCGGCGGTACACGCTGGGACAACCTTTGCCCTTCTTACACCGCCGGCATCACGAAGGAGGACGTAGCAGAGTTCTGGAAGGGCCAGCCGTTCGATCTGGGCATGGATTCAGACTTCGGCAACTGCGACCTGTGCTGGAAGAAGAGCGAAGGGAAGCTGATAAAAACCATCATCGAAGACCCGTCGCGCGTGATCTGGTGGTCGGGCACCGAAGAACGCTTCGGCCAGGTATTCCGGCAAGACAGAGCAGATTACAAAACGATGGGCTGGTCAGCCGAGCAACGTTCCAGGCAAACCGACTTCGATTTCGATTATCTCGCCGAAGACATTGACTGCTTCTGCGGCGACTAACCCCAATCCCCCTACATGCCTGCCGGTGAGCGGCGGGCGAGGTATTCGCATGAACAAAGATAAGTTATCGGCGCTGGTAGCCGCCGTCGCGCGCGCCATCGAGGCCGGCAAGGTTGCGGCAGCAGCTGCACCTGACGACGGCGGTAGCGCCAACCTCGACCGCGTATACCTCCGCGTCGGCCTGCTTCGCGAAAAGACCCTGCACGATTCTGGCCTTCAAGGCTGGATGCAGGCGGCAAGCACCTACCATGCCCGCGCCTTTCACTTGGACGCACCCTTCGGTGGGCAAGGCAACCGCCGCTACACCGGCGTGCAGGCAATGTACAAATCGCTGACTGCCGACGGTGTCGACTGCGGCGTCTGGTACCAAATGGATTAACCACCTTCTGCCGCCCAGCGCGGCAAGGACACCACATGACCATCACCAAAATCATCAAAGGCCCACACCGCTTTGGTTTAAGGGGGCGCCGATGAAACTCAAGCATGAAACTGAGGATGCCCTGTCTCATATCAAGTCGGCATTTCGGTACGAAAGTGGGTCGCTCTATCGGCTTTGCAACTCAGGCCCTTCCAAGGTAGGAGATATGGCGGGGTACCTGCACCATACCGGCTACTGGTACGTGAAGGTGCTGAGCAGGAATCATGCGGCTCACAGGGTGATCTGGGCGCTCTGCAATGGTCGCTGGCCAGAGGCGCACATCGATCACATCAATCTGGACAAATCTGATAACAGGATCGAAAACCTGAGAGAAGCAACTACCTCTGAAAACATGATGAACAAGGCTGTGACACGGGTTAACACCACAGGATTCAAGGGCGTTGATTACAGCAAGAGGCATAAACAATTCCGCGCCCGAATAAAGAAGGGCGGCGTTTCTCGCCAGATCGGCTACTTCGCCACGGCAGAAGAAGCCAGCCTCGCCTATCAGGCCGCTGCTGCCACCACCTTCGGGGCATTCGCCCACCAATGACCCTGCCTTAAGGAGAAAGCCATGAACCTGGTCGACTGCTATGTCACCAAGATCCTCAGCGAGCCGTATCGCAAATTCGGCGCCTGGTGGGTGGATGTCGAATACAACAGCTGGGGCAGCCCGAGCAAGACACAGATCATGTTTCGGACAGAGGAAGCCGCAAAGGCTGCAGCTATCGGTCACCACTTCCTAGCGTGAGGAAAGCAACACATGTCTTTCCGCACAGAACATCAGGCACGACAGATCGCCGTAGGGCACGACAGCGTGACCATCAACTGAACATTCTGCCGCCGCACGCAGAGTAAATCTTCACCATGAACATCATTAAGACGCTGCCCAGCATGGGCGGCAGGAGGAAGGTATGGGCGCTCAACAGCTGATCCCGCGCTTCATTCGAGCCAAAGAGGCTCCGGGTTATCTGGGCATGTGCCGGGCAATCTTCGACGAGACCGTCAGACCCTTCGTCAGCGAGTTCCCAATCGGCGGGCGCGGCGTCGGGTTCGATCGGCAAGAACTGGACGACTGGGCCACGGCATACGTCGAGGCCAAGGCGATTGATAAAAAAGGCGCAACGGAGCAACAATCGCCCCGCAGCGAGCGCCAGAAAGGAGATAAATCATGGCGCGAAAATCGATCACAGGGCTCTCCGAGAGGAAAGGCATCTGGCATATCGACAAGAAAATCAACGGAGAACGACTTTACGAAAGCACTGGAACTGGTGACCGGGAAGAAGCAGAGCGCTACCTGATCTTCAGGCTGGAGCAGATCCGGCAGCAAAAGGTGTACGGCGTGAAGAAGGTCAGAACCTGGCGGGAGGCGGCGACTCGCTTCCTGCTGGAGTTCAAGGACCAGCCGTCAATCAAGTTGTCGGCACACCACCTTTCCCAGCTGGACCCCTTCATAGGCGACATGCCACTGACGCACATTGATGACCAGGCCCTGGTGCCATTCATCAAGGATCGGTTAGCGACGAAGAAGCTTGAAGGCGGGAAGGTAAAGAAAGGCGTCAGCAACAGAACGGTGAACATTTCGATAGAGCGCGTGGTTCGGGTTTTATCGTTGTGTGCCAGGAAATGGCGAGACGATGAGCGCAGGCCGTGGCTGGATAGCGTGCCGATGCTCACGAAGCTGGAAGAGAAGAAGTCGAGCCGCAAGCCGTACCCGATGTCATGGCCGGAGCAGTCGATTCTTTTCGGGGAGTTGCCGGCCCACCTGCAAACGATGGCGTTGTTCAAGGTGAACACCGGCACACGTGAGCAGGAGGTGTGCAAGCTGAGGTGGGATTGGGAGATCGCGGTGCCAGAACTCGGCACCAGCGTATTTCTGATACCGGCCGACTTTGGTGGCCGGCATGAGCGCTCCGGCGTGAAGAACGGTGACGAGCGGCTGGTAGTGCTGAACAACGTGGCCAGGTCGATAATCGAAAAGCAGCGCGGCATCAGCAAGGAATGGGTTTTCCCATACAACGGCACCGCTATGCACCGAATGAATGACTCGGCATGGAAGAAGGCGCGGGTGAGAGCGGCGAAACTCTGGCAGGAGGAAAACCTTCGCCCCGCTCACCCAGGTTATGCATCCATCAGGATCCATGACCTCAAGCACACGTTTGGCCGCCGGTTGCGTGCAGCAGGCGTAACCGAGGAAGACCGCAAGGCCCTGCTTGGGCACAAGAACGGCAGCATCACCAGTCACTACTCGGGCGCTGAACTCGGGCATCTGATCGAAGCTGCGAACATGGTATCAGCAACCGATTCTCGCGGACCGGTCCTGACAATTTTGAAGAGGAAGCAGGCGTGAAAAATATAGAAGTCACGCAAAAGTCACGCACATGAAAAAGGCCAATGCTGTGAACATTGGCCTAACTCATTGAAAAATATGGTCGGGACGGAGTGATTCGAACACTCGACCCCTAGCACCCCATGCTAGTGCGCTACCGGACTGCGCTACGCCCCGACTAGGCGTGTTACTGGGTTCGCTTCGCAACGAAGCGATCAGGAATATACCGCAAGCTTTTGAAATGTGGAAGTATTTTAAAAGCCTGAATCATTTCTTCAAAACCACCAGCACATCTTCCAGTTCGGAGATCATCTGGCGGATCAGTTGCTTGTACTGGGTGGTGTCGTCTTT
>Ga0160443_100810_pt1 | contig 15553 bp, 19 predicted proteins | sample HID1972I_E1MG_FD_108244 | JGI IMG/M metagenome (GOLD analysis project Ga0160443, IMG submission 108244) | Enriched pill bug-associated microbial communities from UW Madison campus, WI, USA - HID1972I_E1 MG | ecosystem: Host-associated > Arthropoda: Insects > Digestive system > Unclassified ... | reverse complement strand
GTCCGGCGCCCTGGTGCTTGAGGACTACGCACAACGCCGTCGCGAATACCTTCGCACCCGTTGGGTACCGCAAGGCTGGGCCTACATCCAGCCGGTTCAGGACGTACAGGCGCGGAGCATGGAAGTGAAGGCAGGCTTTGCGTCGCGCAGCGAGATGGTGCTGCGCACGGGCTATGACGCGGAAACGGTCGACGCGGAAAACGCCGCCGATCTCGCCAGGGCGACACACCTCGGACTCAACTACACGACTCTTGAAGCCATCGAGACGATTGATGACAAGGAACAACCATGAGCAAAAAAGCGAAACCTCGCGTTTACGACAAAGCTGGTAAGCAGGTAACCGTCGCGGACAAGAGCTGGTACACGCTCCAGGCCAGCGGCGAAGCCGAGCAGCGCAACATCGAGATCTTCGTCTATGGCGAGATCGGAGCTTGGGGCGTTACAGCCAATCAGTTCGTGCAGGATCTGCGCGCCACGGATGACGGAGTGTCACCGGTGATTGTTGCGTTCAACAGTATCGGCGGTGACCTGTTTGACGGTCTGGCGATCCACAACGCGTTGTCGCGCTTAGGCGAGCGCTGCACCGGTCGCATTGATGCGCTGGCAGCCAGTGCGGCCAGTGTCGCGGTGTGCGGAGCTCACCGGGTGGTGATCGCGGCCAATGCCATGCTGATGATTCACAACCCCTACACCTTCACCGGTGGTGATGCGGACGACTTCCGCCGCGTTGCCGATGTGCTGGACCAGACGCTGGAAGCGATCATCGCGGCCTACAAAGCCAAGGCGCCGGATATCGACGAGGCTGAGCTGCGGCGCATGGTTAACGCTGAAACCTGGCTCACGGCCAATGAAGCGGTGGCCTTGGGCCTTGCTGATGAGGTGGGTGACGGCCTCAAGGTCAGTGCCTGTCTCGGCCAGGGCAGCGTGATAGCGCGGTTCCAGCATGCCCCGCCGGAACTGCTCGCCCAGCTTGATGAAGAGCCAGAGGTGGAATTGCCAGAGCCAAACGATCCACCGGCGCCGGCTCCCGTGGTGGACGCGGCAAAACTGGCGCTGATGGTCACGCAAGGCTGTGCGGCGGCGGGCATCAGCAACCTGGTGGAGCCACTGCTGGCCGCCACCAAGCTCGAAAGCGAAGCGTTGATCCAGGCGGCACTGACCAATGCAAAAGCCCTGCACGGTTTGTGCGTTGCCGCACGACTGCCCGAGCTGACCGGTGAATTCATCGCGGCCGGCCTGGACGAAGCTGCAGTCAGGGCGCGACTGTTCGACAAGCTGGTGGGCAGCGGCGGCGGCTTTGAAATCAACAACAGCCTGCCGCTGGACATTGACCCTGAACCCACGGTCAAGGCCAAGCAGGTCGACACCCACGCAATCTGGAGCTCCCGTCAGGCGGCTCAGAACGGAAACTCGAAAGGAGCAAGAGCATGAAAATTGAACCGATGCACGCAGGCGAGTTCCTGCTGTCCGAGGGTGCTGGCAACATTTCCCGCGAAGCGATCAATGTCGCCGCCGGCGCCGCGCTCGAACCGGGCCAGATCCTGGGCCTGATCACCGCAACCAGCGAGTTTGCGCCGTATAAGCCTACTGCAGAGGATGGCACTGAAAATGCCATCGCGATCCTCTATGGGCCGTTGGGCGAATCGGATGTGGTAAGGCGCGGTCGCGCCATTGTGCGGCTCGCCGAGGTCAGCGAAGCACATTTGACCGGGCTCGATCCCGCCGCCGAGAAGGCCCTGGGCGTCAACCACATCATCGTCCGTTAAAACGATCACCCTGTTTATTCATCCCGCCGAGTGTGGGATTTTTCGTTTCTGGAGAGTACCCCATGGCCGATATCGCCATTTTTGAAGATGACGCGTTCAGCGTTTCCTCCCTGACCGCTGCAATCAATGATCAGGAATACTTGCCGGGCCGCATCAGCAGCCTGGGTCTGTTTCGCGAAGAGGGCATTAGCACGATCACCGTTCAGATCGAGAAGGACGGCGACACCCTGGCCCTGGTGCCAGCGGGTGAGCGCGGTACTTCTGGCTTGGTGGTCGGCGCGACCAAGCGTCAGATGATCCCTTTCAACACCGTGCACCTGCCGGAACGCTTCACCATCAAGGCTGATGAGATCCAGGGCATTCGCGCTTTTGGCTCGCGTACTGAGTTGCAGTCTGTGCAGGACGTGGTCAACAAGCGTCTGGCAAAGGCCCGCCGTCAGTTGGATGCCACTCACGAGTTCCAGCGTATGGGAGCCTTGAACGGCCAAGTCTTGGATGCCGATGGCAAGACGGTGTTGTTGGATATCTACAAAACCTTCGGAGTATCCCGCAAAAAGCTACGAATGGAACTGAATAATCCCGACACGAAGGTTCGAGTTAAATGCGGTGAAGCGCTTGATATGCAGGAGGACGCGCTTGGAAGTATCACCAGCACTGGCTCCCGTGCCCTCTGCGGTAAAACGTTCTGGAATGAACTGATTACCCACAAGTCGGTGGAGGAAACCTACCTCAATACCCAGCAGGCTGCTGCATTGCGCGGCGATGCTCGTGAAAGCTTCGAGTTCGGCGGGATCGTCTGGGAGCGCTATCGCGGCAAGGTGGCCGGCATTTCGTTCGTCCATGACGATAAGGCTCTGCTGATTCCCGAAGGTGTTCCTGATCTGTACATCTCGTCCTTCGCGCCGGCTGACTACATGGAAACGGTCAACACCCAAGGGATCCCGTACTACAGCAAGATTGAGCCGCTGCCCTTCAACAAGGGTGTAGCAGGTGAAGCCCAGTCCAACCCGCTGCACCTGTGCACGCGTCCCCTGGCGCAGATCCTGCTGGAAATGTAACCGTGGCATTTCGCGAACTGATCGACGCCATCGACGACGTGGTGTTCGAAACCCTGGGCGATTCCGCCCATATCGAAGGTCGCGCCGAGCCGGTGCTGGGCATGTTCATGGCGCCATGGAAGGCGCCGCAGTTTGGCAAGACCCAAACGGCCATCCGGGAGCCGCGCTTTGAGATCCGCGTACGTGATTCGGACGGCCTGAGCAAAGGCCTGCGCGTCACTGTCGATCTGCCGGTCCTGGACGGCGGCGGGGAATATGACCTGCTGCAGCTGGAGCCTGGTGGTGACGGCCTGGTGGCCCTGATCTTGAGGAAGCGTCCATGAGTGTCGGCAGCTACGCACAGCAAAAACGCGACGGTGGGTTGATCAACATTCAGCCGTCACTGGCAGACCTGAAGCGCTTTCATGACTTCGGCCGGCTGGTGCCAAAGGCAGCAGCTGCTGCACAGCGGCGAGCGATCAACAAAACCCTCGGGTGGCTGCGTACCCACATCGCCAGGGCAGTGGGCAAGCAAGAGCGCATCGCCATTGGCGCCGTCCGGCAACGTTTGCGGGCTTACCCCACCAGCGGCGGTGCGATGCGCGGCAAGTTGTGGTTCGGCCTCAACGCGATCGAGGCCAGCCGCATCGGTCGGGTGCGTCAGACCAGCAGGGGGGTGTCGGTAGCGGGGCGTCGGTATCAGGGTGCGTTTTACAAACAGGTGTACGGCAACAGTGCCGATATCTGGATCCGTACTGCGAGCAAGCACTTCAACAGCGATGATTACCCTGAGGCGACTCAGGGCCGTCGGCGCAGTGGTTTCGTTGAGGAAAACGACAACCGCTTTCCTCTGGCGAAAGCCAAGGTATCACTGGAGCAGGCCCGGCCGCACTTTGAGGCGTGGATCAAACGCGCCGATGAACAGTTGCTGGTTGTCCTTGAGCAAGAGCTCAACTACGAACTGCAGAAGTATTTGAAGGGGAGCGCCAATGTCCGATGAGCCGTTCAGCCTGAGTCAGATGTACCAGGCTATCGAGCAACACCTGACAGAGCATCTATCGGGTATCAAGGCGGTTGTGTTTTGGCCGGATATCCAGGAAAACCAAGGCATCCCGCTGCCTTCGGTGTTTCTCGAAATGGCCGAGTTTGAGCCGGGTACCGATATCGGTACGGGCGAGTCCAGCCTGGTCTGTAAGTTCGAGGCCCGGATCATCGTTGATCCGATCCAGCCCAATCATCACGAGCAGGCGGTGCACTTGGTGTCGCAACTGGCAGTGCTGCTCCGGCAGCAAAGCTGGGGGCTTGACGTCAACGTCGCGCAATTTGAGCGCGCTACCCAGGACTGGACCAAGCCTGAACTGGATGGCTATGTGGTGTGGGTGGTCGAGTGGACCCAGCAGGTTTATTTGGGGGTGGAAGTTTGGCCTTTCCCCGAAGAGAAGCCGAGCATGCTCAAACTCAACCTAGAGGCATATCGTGCGGGTGATCACCCGGGTGGTGCGCCATGAGCTGGGCGCAGGGCGAGCACGACCGCATGATCGCGGCGATGGTGATGCCATGCGTGGTGGTCGGGGTGGATCTGATGGCCCCAGCGGTGCGGGTCAAGTCGGGTGACTGGGTCAGCGCCTGGGTGCGTTGGCACAGCCAGGCGGCAGGTAAAGCCCGGCACTGGCGCGCGCCGAGCCTGGGCGAGCAGGGAATACTGTTCAACCCCAGCGGCCAGGCAGGAATGGGTACGTTTGTACCCGGGTTGTACGGCGGCGCCGGTGCTCCACCAGATAACCGCGATCACGTTGAGGTGTGGCGGTTTGATGATGGTGGCTCCCTGGTCTACGACTGGGAGGCCAAGAGCTACACCATCACCTTGCCCACGGGCACGGTGAGCATCAAGGTAGGTGCGACCGAGGCGGTGGTCACGGATAACGCGGTGACGGTCACGACTGCCAACGTCAAGTTGGTTGCAGACGTGGCAATCGAAGGCTCGTTGTCCGTCACGAAAGACGTCTCTGTCCTGGGCGCCTTGCATGCGGTGAAAGACATCACCAGTGCCGGCAAGATCATCGACGCCGGCGGCAACAGCGCAAACCACAAACACTAGTCGTTCAATTTCAAAGGCCCGCCGCGTGCGGGCTTTTTAGCGCCCGGGGGAAACCATGGCCAAGACTTCTGAAACACCCGTTGCCGGCGCTGGGTCTGGCTCAACGTTTCGCGACAAGCTCTATACCTCTCGCACCCTGATTCTGCCCGACAGTGGCCGCGCTCTTGTGGTCCTCAAGCAGCGTGTGTCGGTGCCGGGAACTGACGCGGAAGCGCTGGATTACCTCAAATCCAATGAGGAATTCGAACTACTGCAGGAGTGACCTAGATGATCGGAATGGACCGCCACACCGGCCAGCCCATTTCGGGTATTGCTCATTTGCGGCAATGCATCGGGGACATTCTAAGCACCCCGCTGGGAAGCCGTCGGGAGCGGCCGGAGTATGGTAGCAAGTTGCGCCGTTACGTGGATCTGCCAGTAAACGAAGGCTGGAAGGGAGCGGTTCAGGCTGAGGCGAGCAGGGCGCTAGGCCGCTGGGAGCCTCGCCTGAAGCTGGAACGCGTACAGGCCGTCTCTGTCTTGGGAGGGCTGATCAAAATCCAAGTCACCGGTAGTTACGAGGGCGAAAACGTACTGCTAGAGGTAAGTGTATGAGTATCGTTGACCTGTCGGAATTGCCGGCGCCGGACGTGCTTGAGCCCCTGGACTTTGAAGAGGCTTATGCAGAAAGGCTCAGTGTCTTTCGGGGATTCATGGGCGACAACTGGAGTGCGCCGCTTGAGAGCGATCCAGTGGTCAAGCTGCTGGAGGTCAGTGCCTATGTGGGCATTGGTGATCGCGCCCGGGTAAACGATGCCGCCAAGGCGTTGCTGCTCGCGCATGCGATTGGTAGTGACCTCGATCAGTTGGGTGCGAACGTCAACACGCCGCGCCTGGTGATCCAGGCAGAAGACCTGCGCGCAGTGCCTCCGGTGGAAAAGATCACAGAAGGCAACGATGCCTACCGCGAGCGGATTCAGTTGGCCTATGAGGGCCTGACCACGGCGGGGCCGCGCAACAGCTACAAGCTGCATGCGCGCAATGCGTCTGCCCTGGTGGCGGATGCGTCGGCGGAAAGCCCGTCGCCGGCGTGCGTTACGGTAACGGTACTGGGGTTGGAGGGGGATGGTGCGGTAGGCCCTGAGTTATTGGCCGTGGTAACCCGTGCGCTCAATGACGAAAACGTTCGGCCGTTGGGCGACCGGTTGACGGTGCAAAGCGCCCAGGTGCTGCCGTATCGCATTGACGCGGTGCTGCACATGAAAGGCCCAGGCCCTGAAAGCGCTGTCGCTCTGGCCGAAGCGCAAAGGCGCCTCGCTGCGTGGGTCAACCCGCGCAAACGCCTTGGCGTCGAGGTGGCGCGTTCCGCTGTAGACGCGCAACTGCACGTTCCAGGGGTTTCTCGCGTTGAGTTGATCGACTGGCAGGATCTTGCTCCCACCCAGGCACAGGCAGCGTTCTGCACGGGCTACAGCGTCAAGCTGGGGGAGTGACATGAAGAGCCTACTGCCGATCAATAGCACTCAGCTGGAACGGGCGATTGAGGCGGCGAGCGCGGATCGAACCGTGATCCCGCTGCGCTCTCTCTATAACCCTACGACGTGCCCCGTTCATTTGCTACCCCACCTTGCGTGGGCCTGGTCTGTTGATCGCTGGGACGACCGCTGGACGGAGGCGGCCAAGCGCAACGCCATTCGGGCATCGTTTTACATCCACTCCCGCAAAGGAACCATAGGCGCGCTGCGCCGGGTGGTGGAGCCGCTTGGCTACCTGCTGGAGGTGATCGAGTGGTGGCAGACGGTGCCCGAAGGCCCGCCGGCGACCTTCGCCCTAAGGGTTGGCGTACTCGATACCGGCATCACTGAAGAAATGTTCAGCGAGCTTGAGCGCCTGATTGACGACGCCAAGCCCGTGAGCCGGCATATGACCGGGCTCGACATCACGCTTGAAACGCGCTTGTACGCCTATACCGGCTTCGCCGTTTATGACGGCGACGAGATCGACGTTTACCCCTGGACCAACCCCGATATCGACGTAGTTATTCAGGGCTATACGGGCGTTAGCGAATACACCCTAGACGAACTGGATGTGTACCCACATGGTTGATAAAAACTCTATTTTCGGCGGCATGATCACCACGTTGGGGGCCGCCAAGAAAACCAACTGCGATGCCCTCGGCGTTCCGTGGGAGCCCCGTTTCATGTTGATCGGTGACGCCAACGGCGCCGATCCCGTGCCCAGCCCGACGCAAACCAAGCTGATCAACCAGGTCTACCGGGCGCAGCTCAATCAGCTGCGGGTATCACCCACTGACGCCAATGTGCTGATTGCTGAGGTGGTGTTACCGCCCGACGTGGGCGGCTGGCATATTCGCGAGTTGGCCCTGGAAGACAAGGACGGCGTGTTTAGTGCGGTCGCCAATGTGCCGCCGAGCTACAAGCCGCTGCTCGCTCAAGGCTCTGGACGTAACCAGGTGGTGCGGATGCACATCATCACCAGCGGCACCTCGAACATTCAGTTGAAAATCGATCCATCGGTGGTCCTGGCAACCCGGCAGTATGTCGATGAGTCGGTGAACGGCCTTCTGCCGGCGAACAAGCCAGCTGGCACCTACACAAAGGTCACGGTCAATGACCGTGGGGTCTTCGTGTCTGGATCTAACCCGACCACGCTGGCGGGTTATGGGATCACCGACACGTACACCAAGGACCAAATCGCGGCAATGATCGCCCAGGCCTCGGCGTTGCCGGTGGGATCAGTGATTGCATTTCCCGTGAACAAGGTCGCTCCGGGGTTTCTTGAGCTGGACGGCAGCGTTAAGAGTGCAGCGGCTTATCCTGACCTGGCCACGTTCCTGGGCGGGGCATTCAACAAGGGCGATGAAGGCGCCGGAAACTTCCGTCTGCCTGAGTCGCGTGGTGAGTTCCTGCGGGGTTGGGACCATGGACGGGGGGTAGATGTCGGGCGAGTGCTTGGCAGTTATCAAGCCGACGAATTCAAAAGTCATAACCATGACATTGACGCTGTATCGCTTAGTCCAAAAACGCCACTTGGAGCTTTGGTTGGAAGCCGGGACTTCCCTAACGGTGTTAATAACTTGTATCCCAACGGTAAAACTTCTGTTGTTGGTGGCACGGAGACCCGCCCGCGCAACTTGGCAGTCATGTGGTGCATCAAGGCCTGGAACGCGCCCATCAATCAGGGAAACATTGATATTGCTGCATTGGTGCCATTGGCGGCGCAGGCGACGGAAATTAATCGCGGTACGGCCAAGATCGCTACTCAGGCTCAGGTTCTGGAGGGCGTTGCCGACGATGTGATCGTCACGCCCAAAAAAATGCGTTGGGGCTTTTCGTTCAGCTTCGGTGTGAACAGTTACATCACCTTTCCTTTTTGGCTAGGCAGTTGGATTGTCCAATACGGCAAGGCCACGGCCAACACGGCGAACGGAAGGCTCGTGACTTTCCCACTGGAGTTCCCAAACGCGTGCCGGTTCGCATGTCCTGGTGAAGTGAGCAGCCCTGGTGCTGCCGCTGAGTACGTGCAGATAGTGTCTACTGATAAAACCGGGATCAACGGGGTGACTTACACAAATATCGGTGGGCCTACTGTAGGTAGTTTGACGTTCGGCTGGCTGGCGATTGGTGACTGACTTGGAGGCAGTATGAAACGCTTTTACTCTGCGCAAACAGGATGCTGCTATCTCGATAAGTTGGGGAAAATTCCGGCTGACGCCATCGAGATACCAGACGAGATTTACGATTCGGTTATCAGGAACCCCGCTCCGGGCAAGGTTCGCTCGCACGACTCCCGAGGTTTGCCGATTTTGGTAGATGCCCCGGAGGTCGTAATTGATCTCGAATCGCATGAAAGGGCTTGGCGCGACGCCGAGCTGGCTTCGGTTATGTGGTTGCGCGAGCGTCATCGGGATCAAGTCGAAATCTCGGAGCAAACGACGCTGACCGCCGAGCAGTTTGCGGAGTTGCTTTTGTACATGCAGGCCCTGCGTGATTGGCCGCAATCGCCGGACTTTCCGGCCATCGAGCAGCGCCCGGCCGCGCCGGCCTGGATAGGCGAGCAAGCCCAATAAACGCCCCGCACTGACGGGGCGTTTTCTTTTCCGTTATGCGTAACAACGAACATTCCCCACGGCCTCGCTTATGCGGGGCTTTTTCGTTTCTGGAGATTGCCCTATGAGTTTCTTTCACGGTGTGACCGTCACCAACGTGGACACCGGCGCCCGCACTATCTCGCTGCCGTCGTCCTCGATTATCGGTCTGTGCGACACCTTTACCCCTGGGCCGAAGGTGACAGCCAAGCCTAACCAGGTGCTGCTGATTACCCGCGAAAGCGAAGCGGTGGCGGCCTGGGGCGAAGACGCGGCGATCACCAAGTCGATCAAGGCGATCTACATGCGCGCCAAGGCCGTGATCGTGGCGTGTGGTGTCGAGAAGCTGGCAACTCCAGCCCTGCAGGCCTCGGCCATCATCGGCGGCGTTCTGGCTGACGGTCAGCGTACTGGCATGCAGGCGCTGCTGGACGGTAAGAGCCGTTTCAATGCTCAGCCCCGTTTGCTGATTGCCCCAGGTCACAGCGCGACCCAGGCGGTCGCCACGTCGATGGATGCACTCGCCGGCAAGTTGCGCGGCCTGGCCATCGTTGATGGCCCTAACACCACCGATGAGGCGGCCATTGCCTACGCCGAAAACTTCGGCAGTAAGCGCGTTTTCCTGGTCGATCCGGGTGTGCAGACCTGGGACACCGCTCTCAGCGAAACCGTTGATGCGCCGGCCTCGGCCTGGGTGGCGGGTCTGTTTGCCTGGACCGATAACGAATACGGCTTCTGGGCATCGCCGTCGAACAAGGAGTTTGTCGGCATCACCGGCACCACCCGGCCTATCGAATTCCTCGACGGTGACGCGACGTGCCGGGCCAACCTGCTCAACAACGCGAACATCACCACGATTATTCGTGACGACGGCTACCGCCTGTGGGGCAACCGCACCTGTTCCAGCGATCCGAAGTGGGCCTTCGTGACTCGTGTGCGCACCCAGGACATCGTTATGGACGCGATCCTTTACGGACACAAGTGGGCGGTTGACCGCTCGATTACCAAGACGTACGTCAGTGATGTGACCGAAGGCTTGGAGAACTTCATGCGCGACCTGAAGAAGCAGGGCGCGGTGATCAACTTCGAGGTGTTCCCGGACGACGAGCTGAACACTGCCAGTCAGCTGGAGCAGGGCAAGGTTTATTGGCGCATTCGCTTCACCGATGTGCCGCCGGCTGAAAACCCTACCTTCCTCGTTGAAGTCACGAATCAGTGGATCACCGAAGTCATCGAAACCAAAGCCTAAGGAGGCTTCGCAATGTCCATGATTCCCCAAACGCTGTTCATGATGAACATGTTTGTCGACGGCATGAGCTTCTCCGGCGACGTGCCCACCTTGAGCTTGCCCAAGCTGAAGATCAAAACCGGCGAGTACCAGGGCGGTGGCATGGATGCCCCCATCGATATGGACCAGGGCATGGAAAAGCTGGAGGCGTCTTTCAGCACCAAGGGCGTGCGCCGTGAGGCGATGAAGTTCTTTGGCCTGGCTGATCAGACCGCGTTCAACGCCGTGTTCCGTGGCTCCTTCAAGGGACAGAAGGGGGCCACCACGGCGGTGGTTGCCACAATTCGCGGCATGGTCTCGGAGCTGGATCCGGGCGAGTGGAAGCCGGGCGGCGACGCTGAGTTCAAGTACGCCGTCAGCGTCAGTTACTACAAGCTGGAAGTCGCTGGCGTGCGTATGTTCGAAATCGATCCTGTTAACGCGGTTCGCGTCATCAACGGCGTTGACCAACTCGCCGGCGTGCGCCGCGACCTGGGCTTGTAAGGAAAATACCCATGACTAAAGACATCGACAAAATCCCGGAATGGCTGACGATCACCGCTGACTCGGCAACCATCAAACTGTCCAAAATCGTCAAGGTCAATCAGATCGAAACTGATCAGCTGACCATGCGTTCCCCTACTGTTCGCGAGGTTCGTGCCGCGACCAAAGCCGCCCCGGACGATGAGGAACATAGCGAAATGATCCTGTTCGCCAGCCTGACCGATGCAGGCCAAAACGACCTGGGGGACCTGAGCGTGCGTGATTACAAACGCCTGCAGGCCGCCTATTTTCGCTTGGTGCGCGAAGACCGGGTTTAACGAAGAAATACAGAGGAAGTTGGCTCAGCGGCTGGCCCGGGAAATGTCTTTCTCGGCCAGCGAGATCGAGTCTATGTCTTTCTCAACGATGATCTGGTGGCTCAGGGAGTGAGCTGCCTGGACCTTTTCGGAGTGACTCCATGGCGAACAACCTGGCGCTTGGCGTCGTCATCGGCGGTGCTATCAGTTCGACCGTCGGCGCTGCCTTCAAGGATGTTGAAGGGCGCATCAAGAAACTCAGTGATCAGGGCACCAAGGCCCGGGTATTGCAGAGCACCATTGGCGACACCATTCGCTTGCGTGATGAATGGAAAAAAGCCCATGACACCGGCTCTGCCTCTGCAGATGGCCTACTGAAAAAACTGGAATCCAATCTCAGGACCCTCAAGGATCAGGGCGTCGAGGTCGGAAAGTTGCGTAACGAGTACCAGAAACTGGGCCAGGTGGCCCGTGGGGCTGAGCTTAAGGCGCTCGGTCACACTCAAATCAAGCAGGGTAAGGACGGGCTAAAAAGTTCGCTCGGTCAGGCCACGGCGCTTTCAGCGGCGGTCGCTATTCCCACCAAGATATCCGGCGACTACCAGGCACAGGTCCGTCAAATGTCGCTGTGGGCACACACTGCCGGCACGGATGACGAAGGCAAGATGGCCGCGATGGTCTCGACCATTGCGGACGACAAGGGCATGAGCCGTCAACTGCTCGCCAAGGCGGTGGGTGGCCTTATCGAAAAGGGTGTTGATTGGCAGGAAGCCAGCGCCTATGCCGGCCAGATTGCCGATCTGATCGATGGGCAGGGCATGGAAGCCGAAACTATTGCCACCTTGATCAACTCGTTCAAGGAGGCCGGGGTTAAGAAAGAGGACATGGCCGGGATGCTGGGCCAGGTCGCTGCAGCCGGGGACATCGGCGCCTTCGGTCCCAAGGACATGGCTCGGTATCTGCCGTCCATGCTCGGTAACATCAAGCGCCTGGGCATGGAAGGTCCGGAGGCGGTGCGCTTTCTGGGGGCCAGCTTGCAGTCGCAATACTCGCAAACGCAGGACTCTGCGGCCGCTGCGACCAACATGAACAACCTGTTGAACGCGGTGATCAGCAGTACCAGCCAGGAGCGCTTTGCCAAGGAAGGTTACGACCTGGCCGGCTCGATCCTGGCCGCGACAAAAAGCGACAAGGCAGCCAACCCGGTTGACGCGTTCATTATGCTCAGTCAGGAAATGATCAAGCGTCAGGATCCGGCGAAGGCCAAGAAGATCGAGGGCCTCAAGGCAAAGATCAAGGCAGCAGCTGACGGCAGCGCCGAGGAACAGCAGGCCATGGTGGCACTGACTGAAGCCGCGGGCTTGGCCAACATCGTCAGCGATCAGAGCGCCAGTGCGGGTTTGCTCGCGCAGATTAAATACGGCGACAAGATCAAGGCCGACATGGTCACGATCCAGAAAACCGACGGCAAGACCAAGATAGAGACGGACGCCGCCAAGGCCCGCGAAACGTCCAACCGCAGATGGGCAGAGGCCACGGCGGGCATGGAAGCTTCCATGATCAGCCTGGGTGATGGTTTGCGGCCTTTGACCGATAAGGTCGCGGATGGCCTGGGTAAGGTTGGCTATGCGCTGGCTGACCTGGCCAACAAGTACCAGCCCGTAACGGCGGTGATTGCTGCAGTTGCTGCAGGCGCAGTCACGTTGGGCGCCGCGCTGAGTGCGCTCAAGATCGGCAAGGGCCTGCTGAACGTCGGCCGTGGTTCGCTGATGGGCAATCCGAACATCCCGCAAAAGGTCATCGTGACCAATCTTCCTGCAGGTGGCTTGGGAGGTTTAGATGGTGGTGTAGACGGCGGCGGCAAAGGTAGGAGGGGCGGTAAGGCGGGTGGTCGCGGGTTGGGCTTACCCAAGGGCGCCAAGCTGCCTGCGGCCCTGGCGGTCATTGAGGCTGGCTACAAGATCAAAGACACCTACGACAATGCCACGACCCGCGATGAAAAGGCCGAAGGCTATGGCGAGGCGGCAGGGGGCTTGGCAGGCACACTTGCCGGCGCTGCGGCCGGTGCGGCGATTGGCTCGGCGGTACCGATAATCGGCACGGTGGTCGGTGGGTTGCTGGGTGCCTACCTGGGCAGCCTGGGTGGCGACGCTCTGGGTGGATATTTGGGTAAGTCCTTCTTCGGCGGCGACGATGGGCTGAAGAAGATGCCCGATGCTGGTCCCTTGATGATGGTCAACGCCGGCAAAGACATTCCGCCTGTGATGGCTGATATCGCGACTTCTTTCGCGCCTAAAGGTGATGGCTCTCTGCTGATGCCTGGCGCCGTCAAGACGCCGGGGCCGGTGGGTGGTGACGACGTTCGTTCGCTGGCTTCGCCGCCGGCATCGGGCACACCCGCTGGGGTTTCGCTGATGGCGGTACCGCCAAAACCGCCGGCGCCGAAAATCGAGCAGAAGGTTGATATCAGCGCGCCTATTCAGGTGACCGTGCAGGGGGATGTGAAGGATCCGGCGCAGCTCGCCCGTGAATTGCAGCCCTATATCGCGCAGCAGCAGCGCGAAATCACTCAACAGCTGGAAAGCCGCAAGCTCTACGACGAAGCGCATCTTTGACCTGGGGGATTTATGGGCTATATGGAGCAGCTGCAATCAAGCGTGAAGTCCCTGGCGGCGGCGGGTGAGACTGGTCGCCGTAGCCTGGATGGGATGATCGCGCCGGTAGACGGTGCGATAAGTGAACTTAGCGGCGCGGCCTCGGAGTTGGAAGGCATTCCGTTTGTGGGACCGGCCGTTGGTGAAAAGCTACATCGCGTAATGCGTGGGGTGTCGGCGGCTCAGGCGAAGGTTGGCCAGGTGGTCTCGGTGTACAGCGCAGCCACCCGGGCGGCGTCTCAGATTGATGAGCGCTTGGGTGCGCTGAAGGAACAGGCGGGGCGGGCGGCGACGGCGATCAACAACATCGCCGGCAAGGTCAGCCCTTCGCTGTCGGGCATTCTCCCGACCGGGGCCTTTGCTGCTGATGCCACACCGGCGCCGGAGGCGGTGAAACCCTTCCCGCACCTGATGATCATGCAGCCGCGTGATCCGAAACAGCAGCCGTACTTCTTCAACCTGGACACGGCGGCCTTCGATGAATTGCGGCGCTCGACAGCTTTCCGCTGGGCCTCTCAGGAGCGGCTGACGCGTCGACCAGCCCAGCAGGCTGTCGGTATGGGTGACGAAAAGCTGACGTTGAAGGGCGCCGTCTTCCCGGGCTTCAGGGGCGGCATCAAGCAACTGGACACCCTGCGAACCCTGGGGGGCAAGTTGCAGCCCATGACGCTGACCACCGGCTACGGCGACGTGTTGGGCACCTGGTGCATGACCAGTGTCGAGGAAGAACAAAGCGCGCTGCTGGGTGGCGGCATCCCGCGTAAGCAAGGCTTTACCCTGGAGTTTGTACGCTATGGCGACGACATGCAGAACGTCTGACGGGGATCTGTTGGACACCATCTGTCACAACTACTACGGCCATCTGAGCGGCACGGTGGAGGCCGTGCTCGATGCCAATCAAGGGCTGGCCGATGAGGTTCAGCCGTACCGAGCTGGTGTGGTGATTGTCCTGCCGGACATGCCGGCATCCACTGAAGAACTTGTGATGCTTTGGGAATAGCCAGGCCTGGCTATCCTTTTCTTCCGTTATGCGTAACGGCCGCCAACATTCCCCCGCGTTGGCGGGGTAACTGGGTGAACCATGACCCCTCGCTTTCGTGTCGTTGCAGACGGTAAAGATATTACCGCGCTGATCAATGACCGCCTGATATTGCTGAAAACCACTGACAAGCCCGGCATGGAGTCGGACGACTTCGAGCTGCGCATCGATGACCGCGACAGCGCCGTCGCGCTTCCAAAGCGCGGTGCCGGCATTGAGATCTACCTGGGCTATGCCGAAACGTCCATGGTGCGGCTGGGCCGTTACATGGTGGATGAGGTCGAGATATCCGGCCCGCCTAACACCATCGTCGTGCGCGGCAAGGCCGGCGACATGCGCGGTACCGGAAAAACGGTGCGCAGCGGTAGCTGGGAAGATGTGCCACTTTCCAAGATTGTGGCCGACGTGGCTGCGCGCAACGGCTGGGCGCCGGTGTGCAACGTCTCCACGAACGTGCCCCGGGCAGACCAGCTCAGCGAGTCTGATTTCAACTTCATCACCCGCATTGCCAAGCAGCACGACTGCACGGCCAAGGTGGCCGATGGAAAGTTGATTGTCATGACACGCGACGGCGGCACCAGTGCGAGCGGTAAGGCCTTCGGCGCCGTCACCATCACGCCCGCCGATGTCAGTCGGTGGCAGTTCCGCTTAGGCGATCGCAACACACACAAGGCGGTGGCCACCAAGCACCAGGACAAGAAAACCGGTGAACTGAAGCTGATCAGCCTGGACAACAGCGACGCGCCCGACGGGCTGCCGGCGGTGCACACCGATCGCCACATCTATCCCAACAAAACCGCAGCGG